>Ga0207702_10004406_pt1 | contig 12540 bp, 17 predicted proteins | sample KBSCornC62_FD_184302 | JGI IMG/M metagenome (GOLD analysis project Ga0207702, IMG submission 184302) | Corn rhizosphere microbial communities from Kellogg Biological Station, Michigan, USA - KBS Corn C6-2 (SPAdes) (version 2) | ecosystem: Host-associated > Plants > Roots > Rhizosphere > Soil ...
CGGATTAGGCCGGAGCTTTCTCGGCTTCGCACGCCGACGCGAGCGGCATCGATGACTTGCAGAACTTCGCCGAGCAACTGAGCAGCTCCGCATTGCCGCACTCGAGCTCAGATCTACGTAAGACCGACCGAGCCTTCGCGCCCCGCTCAAGCAACCTTTTATGTGCGCCAACGTACAGACTTCGTTGTCGGCCGGTTTCAACCTGTTGCACGGCGGCGGGAGCAGCTTCACATCGTCATTGTCAATCGCAGACGCCGCAGAGCTTTGAGAGGAAAGCGTGAAGGCCAATCTGATACTACTCACAGCGCTGACTGCGGCGGCCTTTGCGGCTACAGCGCCGGTGCTGGCGCAGACGCGCGATGGCAGGTCCCACATAACGCTTATCAATGCGGAGCGGCAATCGATCGAGCTGACGCAGGGCATGAGCGCTGAAGAGGTAGAGCGATTGCTTGGCAAGCCGAACGAACAGCGTTGAAGCAAGGTCCCGCGGCAAGCGCAGATCCGTCGGCGGGCAGCCTGCAATGGAACTACATCTGGACCGATACGAGTCAGAGAGACAGCAGTCTCCAGGTCGTGTTCACGCGTAAGCCCGCGGGACAGTGGCTCGTGGAGAGTTGGGGCTGGAATGCGTATTAGAGTCTGATCGATTGCGTTCGATTGTGGCACAGGCGAAGACTCGTGAATCCGATCCCTTGCACGGGCTGGCCAAAAGATGCTCGAACGGGGTTCACGCCGAGCCCGGTCGCTGAACCCGCGGCGTGAGCAGCACCGCCCTTTGGAGAAGCAGAGGCGTCGGCAGTCGCGCATGTCGACGAGCGCGGGCGACTGGCCCGATGTCGAAAGCCCGTTTGCGTGCACTGTGTGCGGCAGCGCACAGATGTCCTCGCAGCGCGTCGATAGCCTCAAATCACGACGCCGAGGACACAGGCGATGCGCTCGCTCCTTCATGCAAATGCCGACGCCGCGACCACCCACGCGCGGTCACTGGATACGCTGGAATACGCCAGCGTTCTGCTCGATGCGATCGGCGATGGCATCGTCAGCACCGACCGTTCCGGCAACGTGACCTATCTCAACCCGGCCGCCGAGCGGATGACCGGGTGGTCGAGGGAAGAGGCGTCTGGTCGAGCGGTGTCCGAGGTGTTCCCCCTTTTCCATGATGGCACCCGGGAGCCCATGGCGAATCCGATCCATTCGGCGATCCAGGACAACAAGGCGCTGGTTCTAGTCCGGAATGCGGTGTTGGTGCGGCGGGATGGGCTTGCACGGGCGATCGAGGACTCCACGGCACCGATACGGGATGAGCGTGGACGCGTGATTGGTGCCGTGATGGTATTCCGGGATGTGAGTCACGGAAGAACGTTGGAGCGTGAGCTTTCCCACCTGGCGCAACACGATCCTCTGACCGATCTGCCCAACCGGGCGCTGTTGCACGATCGCTTGACCCAGGCTCTCTCGCTGGCGCGTCGCAAGGGCAGCCTGGTGGCCGTGCTCTTTCTCGACCTCGACCAGTTCAAGTTCGTAAACGACTCTCTCGGCCACGCCGTCGGCGACAAGCTGCTCCAGGAAGTAGCGAAACGCCTGACCGGTGCCGTGCGCGAATCAGATACCGTGAGTCGTCATGGCGGCGACGAATTCGTTGTTGTGCTTGCCGACGTCGAGCATGCGGCCAGCGCGGGGCGGCGCGCCGGTAGGATTCACGCGGTATTGTCCGCACCACATCGCATCGCCGACCGCGATCTGCATGCGAACGTGAGTATCGGGATCAGTATGTTCCCTCACGATGCCCTCAACGCGGAGGCGCTGATCAACTGCGCCGACACGGCGATGTACGGCGCCAAGAAGAATCGGCAGCCCTACGAGTTTTTCAAACCGACATGATGCGGCGACTCGGTTGCATCCGATGCGTCGCGCTTGCCGAGGCCTGGTGAACGTCGGCGTCGACGCCCCTCAACGCGTCAAAGGCGGTCCATCGACAGCGGGCCGGATAGCGTCACGGAAACGCCCTCGTCGTCGGCGGATGCACGCGCCAAGCTGGCCATCAACGCGGTCGCACCATCCGTTCGATGCGGGCGCGCGCGCCGCGTGCTTCCGCTCGCATAACGTAGGTCACGCGTACACAGTGCAGGAACAAAGTGGCGCAGGTCAGCGCGCTGATCGCTTTCGAGAGGGAACATGAGCAAGGCCGCTGCAAAACATGTAGTTCGGAGCAATGCTCAACGGGCGAATGAGCCTGTTGCAGCTCCCAGTCCGATAGCCACGGTGAGCGATCGGGAAGCGGTGCCCGCAACGCAATCGCCTCCGCATGATGACCTGTCGGACCGCGCAGGTACTGCATGCGACGATGCCGCATCGATGTCTCGGCTGTCGATTCAGTTCGACGGCCGGAAGTACAGGTACCGGGAATATCAGTACGAGAAGCTCGGCGACGCTATCGCGTATGCGCATCTGATGCGCTTGAGGAACATGAGCGACGATTCGCGCGCTGCAGTTCCGCGGGTCTCGGTGGTGCAGCCGCCGGGCGAGTCGCAGAGGCAGCTCATGCAGCAGTTGTCGATATCCTTCGACGATGGGACCTACAAGCTGGGGCCCTTTCGATACGACAACCTGGCCGATGCGGTTAGTTACGCGCGGACGTGCCTGCGCCGCTACATTGCGGAACGCTCGAAATGAGCGACGTGTTGTCATCCTCCAGCCTCGAAGCCGGGTGGCTCGCGTCGGAAATCATGATCCGGCGCCAAGCGTCCCATGCATTGAACCGGTAGTCAGGAATCCAACTCACGCCGGGTTGGTTCGAGCAAGTTGTCCGGTGCTTCGAGTGGGATCCTCGGTCGCTTCTTCCACCCGGGATGGTGGAGGAATACCCGGTGGAAGCCCGTAACACGTGGCATGAAAGGGGACTCGCCAAACCGCGCTGCGGCGAAAATGAATGGGGTGACGGATGGGATTCGAACCCACAACGACTGGAATCACAATCGTCGGAGGAGACGACCCACAACGCCTGGGATGACCCAAAAGCCGGCGCTCGATAGCACTGCGACGAAGACGAGCCCAAGGGAAGCGCGTGTTCGAATAGCCGCAAATACGCGGCCGCACCATGCTGGAAGCGCGGCAATCACGAGAAGGCCCGCCATCACTCCATAAAAGATGGCGAGGGGAACGGCAAGCAGTCCGTCCACGGGGGCCTAACGAACCAAGGTAACCGGCGACCACCAGGGCGTGCAGCGCCGCCGGTGGCCGTCCGTGTTGACCGCGTGGTTAGGCCGCACTTCGTGCCTCATGTTGTTTGAAGTTGCCGGACTTGCTGCTGTGGCGCACTGCGTCGCGCAACCACCTGCCAAGAACCGGACAGGCGCGACCAGACGTCGGCCATGAAGCCGGCGTCCGTGAATGGCTGCCCATCCATCGTGCCTTTCCACCAAAATGCGCTGTACACGATGCCGATGTCGCCGAACACTCGGGCGCTTAATGAGGTGTACTTGAGCTCGACGGCGGCTAGTCGCTGCAACAGCGTATGCATCCAAGTGTCCAGATCCTGGGCTGCTAGTGAGGCATCCCAGATTTGCAGGGTGAATTCAGGCGCCATAAGACTCCTGAGTCGCCGCTCGTCCTTTTCGACCAAGGCGACGTGCATCCATTCCTGCGACAGGCGGATCAGCTCCCCCTCATCGGGTGTGGGCTGATAGGTCGAAGACGGCTGCGCCGCGGCGGGGGTCCGCGGTGGAACGAACGAAGGATGTTCTGACATGCGACGCTCCTCGGTATCTGCGGCCTAACGATCAAGCTAACCGGCGTCCGCCCACCGGTGCTCACGAGAAAGAAGACGTACGCGGGCGTCCGGTTGAGCGAGGGGTTAGGCGGCTGCACGCACATCGCAACAGGAAACGAAAGCAAACTGTCGGGTTCTCGTCGTGAGGGCGCTCTATTCAACGGCATACGGGAACTGCGCTCCCGGGTTATGGCGCTGGTGTATCGCGCGTAGTTGATGAAGGTCATGCGCCTCTGCAGCCCCGGATTCGTACCATTCGGCAGCTGTCTGCATGTAAGCGGTGAAAGAGACATAGTTCACTGAACGCTCCGGGTTGTCGTGGACGAGCCAAACCGGCGACGCGTCAACGAGGAGTTTGGAGCAGCGAACCACGTAATACTCTCCCTCGAATTCCAGGACCGGGAACTCGTCGGGATGCAGTAGCCCACTTCCGGTCCGCCTCCCATAATTTCGGATAGAAATCTCGAGATTCGGGAAATAGTGGTACCAGACGAACTCGGCATCAACTCTCTCCGTACCATCGTGCCACGCATAGACCGCTCGAATTTCTCGCGGCAACTCACAGGGCAGGCGGCCAAGTGCTTGCGCGAGTTGGCTCTCCGAAAGACCCGGTCTCAATGGCGCGGCGGTTTGCGTCTTGTGTATAACGTGCCAGCCAGCGATCCGTTCTAGCGCCGATCGGAGCGCGGTGCTGTCGAAAGGTTGCGCCATACTAGTCGGTGCGCGCGGCACGTCATGAGGGTCTTGAGGACAGCCTGCGAGCCCAAACCCAAGGAGCGTAAGTGCGAAGGGCCAGTGGCCAAGTGACCGATCTAAGCGAACATTTCTAGAGCCGCGAGCCACGAGCTATCGCCTAACGAGCCAAGTTAACCGGCGCGTGCCAGCCGCCGCCGAAGGACGGCCGCGGGACACGCGTCCGGTTCAACGCAGGGCTAGGCCGGCACCTCAACATAGCTAACCGCGCTAGACGGTTGTGGAATTGGAAGACCGTCCTCGCGGAGGCCCTCAATGTGGAATTCGATTGCCTCACGGATCTCACACTCTGCCTCTTCCCGAGTTACACCGGTCGCGACACAACCGGGGAGATCGGGTACGTACGCCGAATAGTTTGGCCCGGCGTTTTCGATAACGATGGCATAGCGCATTTTGTCGCCTCACTTCTTGAAACCAGCTTGCTTCCGGATGCTGTTGAGAGTCCCCGGTGCGAGTTCGTCGCTCGGCTTGCCCGGAACGGTGACACGCCCCGGCTTGGTCGGATGCTTGAATTGCCTGTGGCTACCAGTTGCCAATGCGTCGTCGGCGAGTAGCCGAAGTATCTCGCTGACCTTCACTCCGCAATTATGCCGTTTGGCGGATCGCGGCGCTTCAGACGTGAGGCCTAACGAGCCAAGTTAACCGGCGGCTTTACGGCCCGGCCGAAGGCCCGCTGCCAAGACGTCCGGTTCAACGCAGTGTCAGCGCTCAACGCGACACACCCCTTCTTCGTTGCGGACCAATCTAGCGCCCTCCGTGATGAGCTTCGTGCGGATTTCGGTAAGGAACTTGAGTTTTTCCTCTGCGCGTCGGCGGGCCACGAGTGCAGCGGGATTGGAGGAGATGTCGTAAGCGGTTCCCGCAATAGTCCACGAATGGTGGAACTTGTCGTCGGTAGCACCCGCATGGACACCACGTTTGAAGTAAAGATACAACTGAAAACGATGGAAGTCACCGCTTACAGCGTCGTGAAAGAATCGGAAGTCGGCGGTCAAATGTTCTGGAATGACATTCATTGCGCGGTAATCGGCAAAGCGATAAGCGGATTTCCCCACGTTGCAATCTCTGCAGAGTGCAGCGAGGTTCGAGAGCTCGTCCGTTCCGCCCGCGGAAACCGGGATCACGTGGTCGACTTCGAGAGGAATATCAGCGCTCGTGCGCCCGCACATGCTGCAACGATAATCGTCGCGCGCAAGCACTTGGACACGAAGTTGCTTACCCAGAGTGCGACGCGTCATGACAGGTGACGGCTAACGTGGCAAGTTAACCGGCGCGTACCAGCGGCCGCCGAAGGACGGCCGCGGGACACGCGTCCGGTTCAACGCAGTGTTAGGCGTCACCGCTTGTCACCCCAACGCCACGACGGTGGCTCGCCTTTGGCATAGCAGATGATGAACAACAGGGCGGTCACGGCGCACAGGTATCCGAAAAAAGAGAATCGGCTGTCCGCCGGAGGAAATACCCGCACTCCAACACCAAGCAATACTAGATACACCGCGAGAACGACCCAGCCCTGCCACTTGGTCGGAAGGCCCCAGCCCCAACCGTAGCGCTTCGCCGGAAACCAATAGCGTTCGACGTCTGCCATGGCTGCACCTCGCGACTATCGCTCCGTGACGCCTAACGTTTGACATGAGCGGCGGCCGCAGGCAAGCGCAGCTTGCCGGAGGACGTCCGCTCGATGGAAGAGTTAGGTCTCACAGCCACCGCCGCACCTTTGCTTGATAGGCCGTGTACTCACTGCCAAAGAGCTTTGAGAGTGCGCGCTCTTCCGGCGCAATCTGGAAGCGACCGATGTAGAGCACGAAGGCCAGCACACCAAGCAGTGCCCAAGCGGAAGACAGGAAGATAGCCCACGCGAAAAGCACGAACGAGAGGCCCACATACATCGGGTTCCGCGTGACGTGATAGATGCCCGAGCTGACTAAGGATGAAGCGGCCTCTGGCTTGGTAGGGTTGACCGTTGTTCGCGCCCGACGAAAGGAGACGACGCCTGCGACGCTGAAGACCACGCCGACGAGAGCAAATGCAGCGCAAGCGGCAAGGCGAACCGCTGCCGGCATGTACAGCGGCGGCGTGACCAACGAGATTCCCCACATAGCGAGTGCGACAACCGCTGCGACCGCCGGCGGAGGAACCATCAACTCAAGCGACCTCATGCGTGCCCCTCGTGGGACCTAACGATTAAGTTAACCGGCGCGCCGCCACAGAGGCGGGCCAAGTTGCCGCCACGTACCGGCGTCCCGGTTGAACGCCAGGTTAGGCATTGGAGGGGCGCGGACGATTCTTGGCGAATTTTGGAACCGCCGGGTTCATATGGTCCCACGGTTGCGCGCTCGCCACCCATACGTCGGCTTCTGGACTGAACCAGCTCGGATCGCCAAGGCTCGCGGCTTTGACACGAATCGATTGAACGTGGGCTGAGCTTCGCGCAAACAGCGGAGTACCACATATGCCACAGAATTCGCGTGTCGCAATGTTTCCGCTTTCGGCGACAGACTGATGCTCTTTGCACTCGCCATGGAGTAGGCGAACGGAGCTTGCCGGGACGATTACCGTAGCGGAGTAACCGCTGCCGCTCGCGCGCTGGCAATCGCGACAGTGGCAGTTGACCATTCGAAGAGGGAGTTCGTTGCACTCGTACCGGATTGCCCCGCATGCGCAACCGCCGAAGAATGGAACTGTGGGATTACTCGCCATTGGCCAATGCCTAACGTACCAGTTGAGCGGCGGGCCGCCGGCAGGAATGAACAACGCAGCCACAGCGCTGCCGCCGGCACGTCCGCTCGAACGCCGGGTTGGGCGTCATCTCGGAAGCAGTTCAACTTCACCCTCGAGCTCCACAGGGATGTTGAAGGGGAGCTCTGCCATCCCTACCGCACTTCGAGCGTGGGCGCCCTTGTCCGCGCCGAAGACCTGGACGATGAGGTCGGTGAAGCCATTGATGACCGCGGGCTGCTGGTTGAAGCCCGGGGCAGAGTTGACCATTCCGAAAACGCGTGCCCACGCAGCAATTCGATCCAAGTCGCCGAGCTCACGCTTCAGGCTACCGAGTATCGCCAACGCAGTCAGTCGTGCCGCGGTATAGGCCTGTTCCAGCGATACGTCGCGCCCGACCTTGCCGAGAGGCTGCGCAAGAGAGCCATCTGCGTTGGTTGGCCCGTGACCGGAGATCACCGCTCTTGTACCAACGATCCTGACCCACGGGAATGGCAGGACGACGCTTGGCGGAAGCTGGAGCGGCGCCGGGAGCGCAAGGCCGAGGTCTATCAGTCGCTGGTCAATTTTGGACACGATTAGTCTCCGACTGTCAGGCAGATCTTGCGTAGGTGCTTACGGTGTGTCGCGAAGGGCTGATAGGGCTGTTTGACGCCTAACTGTGAAGCGCCAACACGTTATTTCCGTTCCGGCCGAGTCGGCTGACCGGTGCTAACCCGCCAATGCCTTGGTGCGGGCGATGCCAGTTGTAGTGGTGTATCCAGCGGTGAAGCATCGTCGTTCGCTCCGCCGAGCTGTTGTAGGGGATGCCATAAGCCCACTCGCGCAGCGCCGATTGAATGAAGCGCTCCGCCTTGCCGTTGGTTTGCGGGCGGTAGGCGCGGGTGAAATGGTGTCGCAAGCCCAGCTTTCGACAGGCGGCGGCAAAGTTGCGCGAGCGAAATGGCGCGCCGTTGTCGGTCAGCACGCGGCGCACGGTTACGCCGAGCTGGCCGAAATACTTGACCCCGGCCTGCAGAAAAGCAGCAGCGCAGCTGCCACGTTCGGTGGGCTTCATCTGGGTGAACCCGAGGCGCGCGTGATCATCCACAGCCACAAACAGGTATTCCCAGCCGGCGCCGTCCACCGAGTCGCGCGGGTCGCCGGTGATTCGGTGTCCGATGCGCTCGATGCGCCCGAGCTTCTTGGTATCGATATGCAGCAAATCGCCGGGTTGAGCGTGCTCGTAGCGCAGTACCGGCTCACTGGGCGCCAGATCGCGCCATTGCGACAGCCCGGCCCGGCGCAGCACCCGGCCCACGGTGCTGGGCGACACGTCCAGCGTTCGCGCAATCCGCGCCTGCGTCAAGAAGCGCCGGCGCAGCTCCACAATGGCCAGCGCCACGGCAGGTCACGGTCCACTTCTGTCAGAAGCGCGTCGACTTTTCCATCGTCCGGCCAAGAATTGATGATCTCATTGCGCGCGTCAATATCGAGCGGCACGGTGTTGCCAAAGAGTGTGCCCACGCGCTGCACGAGGATGCGAATTCCGGCGGCATTCAACGTATCTAGCGCAGCGATGGCATCCGGAAATCGATCGGCGCCGGAGTTGTAGAAGTAGCTGATGAGCCCTCCGTTGTTCGTTGAGTCGATGAGGCCGCGAGCGTTAAGCCATACCTTTTCGTCGTCGGAGAGTCCGGAGTAGCCGTGATGCTCGAACTTTTTGCACAGGGCGTGCCAGCTACGTTCCAACGCAATGTCCATTGCAACCTAACGAGCCAAGTTAACCGGCGCGTGCCAGCGGCCGCCGAAGGACGGCCGCGGGACACGCGTCCGGTTCAACGAATTGTTAGGCGTCACCGCTTGTCGCCCCAATGCCACGACGGAGGTTCCCTTTCGCATAGCAGACGACAACCAACGCTGCGGTTAGAGCACATACGTAACCGACGTGTGATGCGGCGGAAACAGCCAAACACCAACACCGCGGCGGCAACTGATGGAGCTTGGAGGCTGGGCCAGCCTCGACATGGTGCTGCGCTACGCCCACCTCGCGCCGTCACACCTTGCCGAGGTCGCCGGAAACGTTTGCCTACCGACCAGTCACAAACCGGTCACACGAGGCACTTACCGGGGACCCCGCGAAACCGAGGTTTTGCGAGAAGAATTAATGGGGTGGCGGATGGGATTCGAACCCACAACGACTGGAATCACAATCCAGGACTCTACCGTTGAGCTACCGCCACCACTGAAACCTGTCGCCGCGCGTGCCGTCGAGGGCGCCATGAGCGGGCACGCCCGACAGGACTCGAACCTGTAACCGCCGGCTTAGAAGGCCGGTGCTCTATCCAATTGAGCTACGGGCGCGAACATGTCGGTTCCGCGCGCCTGACAACCAAAGCGCAAGCAAGGGTTGGCAAACGCTGTTCCGGCGCGTGGATCCGCGGCCCTCGTGCCAGCCGGGCGGAAGGGAAGGATAGCACACGCGCGTGAACACGCCACGGCCGGCCCTGACGCGCGACAGCAGTTTGACAGTATCACTTCAGCGGCCTGACAGCGGCGACGCTTAGCATGTCCCGCGCGGGCCTTCCTTCCCCGCATGAAACGACGTGGCGCTGAATTGTCGGTACATACCGCGTCCCGCGCACCCGAGGCAACCATACCCAAACCCCGATGTCATTTCGTGGCCTGCGCGCCCGTCACGACGTAGACTTGCAGGCGGCGATGTCCAACTCATTCGCGTTCGGAGGTACCAATGCCGTTCTGGCGGCTCGCCGGTGCCCGCCGGCGCTTACTCGGGTATAACGCCATGCGCATACTGGTTGTGGAAGACGACGCACTGCTGGCCGCGGGCCTCGCGAGCATCCTCGCGCGTGCGTCGCACACCGTGTTTCCAGCCCGCACCGGGGCGGAGGCAATCGCGGTCACATCGTGCGAGGCACTCGACCTCGTCATCCTCGATATCGGCTTGCCCGACATGGACGGCTTCGACGTCCTCACGCGGATTCGGGCGGACGGCGGCAATGTCGCCGTGCTCGCGCTCACTGCGCGAGACGCCGTGGAAGATCGCGTGCGCGGCCTCGATCTCGGCGCCGACGACTATCTGATCAAGCCGTTTTCGATCGACGAGTTCGAAGCGCGCGTGCGCGCACTGTTGCGTCGCTCGGAACGGCTCGCGGCGCGCTGGTCCGTGGGAGCGCTGTCGGTCGACGTCGCCGCCAAGCGCGTCAAAGTCCACGAGAAGCCGATCGACGTGACTCCGCGCGAATGGTCGCTCCTGGAGCTGTTCCTGATGCGGCCCGGTCGCGTGCTCTCCAAGGAGCAGATCGCCGAGAATCTCCTGACCATGGACGAGCAGCTGTCGCCCAACGCCATCGAGGTACACGTATCTCGGCTTCGCGCCAAGATCGAATCGGCCGGCGTGCGCATTCGCACGGTACGCGGCTTCGGATACATGCTCGAACCGGGCGATGCCTGAACGGCTGGCGGGCGGCGGCTCGATTCGCCGCCGCCTGCTGCTCTACCTGATCGGCACGCTGCTCCTCGTCATTGCCGGCGTTGCGTCCGTGACGTACGCGGTCGCCGATCGTGCGGCGAACGATGCGTACGACCGGTCGCTGCTCGATCCGGTGCTCGACATCGCGGAGCATCTCAGGGTCGACGAGAGCGGCGCGCACGTCGACCTGCCGACCAAGGCGCTCGAAGCGCTCGTCTACGACCAGGTGGACAAGCTCTTCTATCAGGTACGCACCGCCGACGGCGCGCTCATTGCCGGCGACGCGGACTTTCCGTCGGCACCGTCGATGGCCCCCGGCGAGCATCGCTTCGTCGACGCGCAGTATCTGGGGGCGCCGATTCGAGTGGCTGCATTTCGCGCGCCCGACGGGACGACCGTGCAGGTCGGCGAGACGCTGCACAAGCGCCACACGCTCGTCGAGGACATCCTCGCGGCCGAGGTCGCCACGACGCTCTTCATCGGCGCGATCTCGATTGCGCTGGCATGGGTCGCGATCGCCAAAGGACTTCGGCCGCTCGAGCGCCTTCGCGCGCAGCTGCTCATGCGCTCGAGCCGCGACCTGAGTCCGCTGTCCGCCGAGGCGGCGCCGATCGAGATCGCCCCGCTCGTGGAGGCGTTCAATGGATTGCTCATGCAGCTTTCGCACGCGAGCAGGCTGCAACAGCGTTTCATGGCCAACGCCGCGCATCAATTGCGCACCCCGCTCGCGGGCCTGCAGATGCACCTCGAGATCCTCCTGCGCCAGGCGCTGCCTCCGGATCTGCATGGAGAGATCGCTCGCCTGCATGGCGCGACAGTGCGAGCGGGTCGGCTTGCGACGCAGCTGCTCGCGCTCGCCAAAGCGGAATCGGGCCCAGTGAACGATCGCCCGCTCGAGCGCATGGATCTGCGCAGCGTCGCGGGCGAAGCGGCGCGTGACTGGGCGCCACGCGCGATGGCGAGCGAGATCGATCTCGGCTTTTCGCTCGACCCGGCGATGATCATGGGTGATCGCGCGCTGCTTCCCGACGTCGTCAACAACCTGATCGACAACGCGCTGCGGTACACGCCGAAGGGCGGCTCGGTGACCGTGCGTACGGGTTGCGATGGCGATACGCCCTATCTGTGCGTCGAAGACACCGGGCCGGGAATCCCGCCCGCGGAACGTGTCAACGTTCTAGAGCGCTTCTACCGCGTGCCCGGAACGTCGGGCGACGGTTCCGGCCTCGGTCTTTCCATCGTGAAGGAGGCGGTGGATCGCCTCGGCGGCGCGGTGGAGATCCATTCGCGCCCCGACGGCACCGGCACGAGCGTACGCGTGACGTTTCCCGAAGCGCCAGCCGGCGACGCATAGCGCAGGTCGTGCAATTTGGTCGGGGTGGGGAGATTCGAACTCCCGACATCTTGCTCCCAAAGCAAGCGCGCTACCAGGCTGCGCTACACCCCGCCACCGATCATTATGCCACCGGCCCGATGTGCGCGGCCTCGCCTCATTCGCGACAGCGCGACTCGCGCAGCGACAAGACTCGAGTAGCAACACGCAAACGCGCAGCGACAACGCACGCAGCCACAATACGCGTAACGAGGCACAGCTCGCAGCAGCACACAGCTCGCAGCAACAACGCCTCGCAGCAACACACGCCTCGCAACAGCAGCACACACCTCGCAGCAACACACAGCTCGGACCAGCACACGTCTCGCAGCAATACGCACCTGCGCAGCGACAGTGAGCCGCAAGTAGCGTGACGGCGCGGCGACAGTCGCGCGACGGCACACCGAAAGTCGTGCGCAAGGCGCGTGAAAGTGTGTCGCATTTTGTCAACGCGGC
>Ga0207702_10004410_pt1 | contig 12530 bp, 9 predicted proteins | sample KBSCornC62_FD_184302 | JGI IMG/M metagenome (GOLD analysis project Ga0207702, IMG submission 184302) | Corn rhizosphere microbial communities from Kellogg Biological Station, Michigan, USA - KBS Corn C6-2 (SPAdes) (version 2) | ecosystem: Host-associated > Plants > Roots > Rhizosphere > Soil ...
ACAGAATCGACCGCCGCCTAGAGCAGCATCGCGCCGCCGTCCGCGCCGCCGTCGAGTGGCCCGTCGACGATCGGTGGCTGGGACGGGTACAAGACCACTTCGGCCTTCTTCCGGTCGAAGACGATGCCGAGTTCCTGGCGCAGGTGAAGCGCGATGAGGGGTTGCGGCGAGGCTTCATCTACCACTCCTCAGACCTCGTTGCCCACCAGATCTTTCAGCTCGATCTAGACGAACTCGTCGCGGCGTTTCCGGAGACCGTCGACGAGGAGATCGTCCGGGCGATCCTCGGCGCCTGGAGTCTTCGACCCGGGGAATACGCGGACATCGACCCGGGTCGGTTTTTCCTCGAGAATCCGGTCCTGGAACAGCCCTTCGTCGCGGACACCGTGGATCGGTGGCACCTCTTCTGCCCCTGGGTTCTGATGCACAACCCATTCGGCCTCCTGGAGGGGCTGCTGACGGAGCACCAGCAACTCGTCGACGTCTACCGCCATCGCCGCGCGGACTTTCTGGAGGAACGCGTTGGCAATCTCCTCTCCCGCGCCCTCTCGGGGGCGCAGATCGAAACGGGGATCATCCACACCGATCCCGGTGACGGCCGCGAGTACGAGAACGACGTGTTGGCGGTGCTGGACTCCTACGCCGTAGTGGCAGAGGCGAAGGCAGGAGGCATCGGACCGGAGGCCCGCCGCGGTCGGGGCAGGCACCTGCGCGAGCGGATCACCGCCCTGGTGGAGGAGCCCTCCATTCAGGCCGGAAGACTGGCCGACCAGCTCGTCGACGCGACCGGCGCGCTGAATTTCCGGCGAAAGGGCGACGGTGGCAGCCTCGAGGTCGCTGCCGGGGAGATCCGTCGCGTCCTCAGTGTGGGGGTGACGCTCGAACCTGTCGCGGGACTCCTGCCGAGTCTCGGAGATCTCGCCGGCGCGGAGCTCACCGACCGAGGCGCGGAGGCACTCGCCCACTCGATCAGCCTGGCCGACCTCGAATTGGTCGTCGACGTGCTCGGCCATCCCAGCGAGGTCCTCCATTACCTGGGGCGACGGGCGGAGATCGAGCGCCAGGAGTTCCTCCGTGGGGACGAGGTCGACCTCCTGGGTCTCTATCTGAAGACGGGCCTGAACCTCGGCGAGAAAGAGTTCACGGGAGAGGCGATGGTGGACGTCACCGGGATGTCTGATCCGATTGACGTTTGGCACTACCGCCGCGAGTCGGGCCTCGAGGCCGAGGCACCGCAGGTCGAGCGGACCGACTGGTGGGAGGCGGTGCTCTCCCTGGTCGAGGAGCGCCGGGTCGCGCGTTGGACGGAGATCGGCGTCACCCTCTGCAACGTAGGTCCCCCCGAGCAGGCTGAGCTCGAGGCGGCGATGAACCAGCTACGCGTCGAGATCACCAGCGGGAAGCGCCCGGAGACCGGTTTCCTCATCTTCCATAACGGGCCGCCGCAGCGCCGAGATGTCTTCGTCGGCGTGATCGCCGCCTCGGCCAACCCGAAAGAGCGCGCCGTTCAATACGAAAACGCGGTGAAGGGCGCGATTGGCGAGCACCCTGAGATGAAGCGGGGAGTCCTCATCGCCTGGGCGCCCGCCCCGATCCATGCCCCTTACGTCGCGCTCGTCCACTTCGACCGGGAAGGCTCCCACCCACGGTGACAGCTCACCCTCTCCATTTGCAGCAAAACAGGCTGAGCGCCGCTCCAGACTCCTAGGCTTCTGATCGAGATGCCGACAGACCCGATCCTCCAACGAATCTCCGCCGCCGACTGGACCGACGCTCCCGAGCCGACGGTCTGCTCGCAACTGATCATGCCCGTCCTCATGCTCCTCGGCTATGGACAGCACACCCTTCACAAGGTCGCCGAGCAGAAGTCCTACAAGCTCTCGGACCCGACCTATTCGAAGGGCAGTCGGCGAGTGCGACTCGACTATCAGCCGAGGGTCTATGAAGAGGGCCTTTGGGTGATGGAGGCAAAGGGAACCGACGTCGAGGTGTCGCCGGAGACGCTAGGCCAAGTCCGCGACTACGCGATCCATCCCGAGGTAAGGGCTGCATTGATGGTCACTGTCGACCGAGCCGGCTTTCGAATCTTCGATCCGTGGGATGAGCATTGGGACACTCCTCTGCTCAGCGTTTCCCCCGAGGAGGTGCCGGCGCGAATCGAGGAGCTCCGCGCCGTGCTCGGCGTAGACCGGGTCGCGGACGTCGTGCGACGTCGGCATCTGGACCATCTGCGTCGCGCCCTTTCGGCGTCGCTCGAATTCGGCGTTCTCTCCGAGGCCGAACGCGAATTTCAGGAACTTCTCGCCGACGTGCGGAAGAGCATCGACGCGAAGCGGATGGAGATCTACACGAAATCGCGAGAGGAAGCCGAAGAGCGCCACGAGCGCGTCTTGATCAACAGTGGCGCCTGGGGAGTCGCCCAGCATCACAACAGCGCCTGGGCGGACTCGAGGGCATCGACTTTGGATCTGGCCAAGGCGGTGATGGCCCAAGAGGAGCGCCAGCGCCCGACGCAGATGTTGCAGGTGAAGCAGGCGATCGAGGCGGTCTTCAGAGGCCGCTGCCCAGAGGGCGCGGTTCTCTACCGGCCGCTCTGGTGGCTCCACGTCATCATCCTTGCGAGCTCGCTGGAGCTGCGCGGCAAACCCGGGTGCGAGCCCTACGCGGACGAGATGGCCCGCCAGGCGATCCGCGACACGCTCCTCTCCTTTCCAGACGATGAGATGGCCGCGGCCTCGTGGCGTCTCCAGCGTGTTTTGATCCCGCTGGCGGCCCGTGTCGTCTCATACGGGCCTCTGGAGGATCTCTCCGAGCAGGCCAGGTCGCGGATGAGCGCCGAAGAACAGATCCGCTGGCGTATCGATCCCAGCTGGTTCCTGATGCACGGGGTGACGATGAGCGTGATCCGCAAACTGGCCGAGATCGATCCCTGGAGCGTGGAGCAGCTCGAACGGGAGACGGCCGGCGCCAGAGAGGCGTTCGCGAAGCTGCCACCTCCTCAAGGCGAATGGGTCGGCCCGATCGGGGACCCCTGGCTCGGGACCTGGAAGGACGTCGACCACCTGCAGATGTGCGCCCTCCATGTTCTCCGTGCTGACCCGTCCGCGGACGAGCTCCTTCGGAATGAGGATGTCCGGGCGGCGATCCTCGGTGCCGCCGAATCGGACCATCAGATTCTGAGTCGGGTCGGCAAACCCCTCGCCGAGCGACTCGCGCTCGCCTAGCTTGCTCATAGGAGAACCGCCCCTTGTTCCTTTCTGAGATCTAAATATGGAGGCCGTCGAAGATCAGATGACTCCCGGTCCGGAGCGACCCTCCCTGCCCCAGAGCGCCGCGAGATCACGCGCGCCGTGGATCAGGCCGAGGATGTGGACCTCTGCAGCCTCGATCTCGTAAATCAGGCGGTAGCTTCCGACGATCAGCTCGCGGACCGTCGATTCCTCCAACTCGGGAACCACGCGTCCTCGCTGGGCCATCTCCTCAAGCGATCGGGCGTGATCGCGGACGCGCCGCACGAAAGCTGCCGCATAGCCTGGGGAGTCCTCGGCGATGTAGCCGGCGATGCGCTCGAGGTCCCGCCAGGCAGTCTCGGCCCACGCTACTTGTCGAGCCACCGGGCCAACCGCTGCTCAACCTCGTCCTGGGGAAGGACTCTCCCTGCCTCGACGTCTTTGCGGCCGCGCTCGATGCGCTGCAGGACGTAGAGGTGGTACTGGATGTCCTCGAGCGAGGCTTCCTCGGGAAGGCCGTCGAGCACCCTTCGGACATTCTGCTTTGCGGTGGCCATCGCTTTACGAGGATACCGCGGCTTCGGCGGTTGGAAACGGTGCGCGAAACGAGGCACTTCTTGCCGGGAAGTGCCCGAATCGCCGCTAATCCCCGCGTATCCCCGCACTTCGAGCGGAACGGGCGGCGACGAAGAAGGTAGCAAAAACCCTGCAAATCACGCTCTTGGAGACAGGCTGCTCAATTCAGCTTTCGGAAATCGCACCCAGGAGGTCGGCGGTTCGAATCCGCCTAGCTCCATCCAAGGAAGTCCCTGCACGTAGCGGTTTCCTCCCTCCCAGAGGCTCCAACCGCCGCTGAATATCGAAGGGATTAGCGGCGATTGCCGCCGATGCCGAGCTTGCGATTGGATGCCGAGAGCTATTGAGCACGGCGCGGATTGGACGGAGCGACTCCGCAAAGCCGGGGAGCAGTCGGGACGACTGTCAGTCATCACTCCCTCTGCCGCAGAGCTAGATCTCGACGGTCATTCGAGCCTGAAGAACATCTTCCAAGGCAGCAAGAGATTTTTCTTGCGCCCGTTCGCGATCTTTGAATTCTCGCGCTAGATCTTGCTGCAAGGACAGCAACGGCTCACCGTGGCTATCAGTTGGCACCATGACCGACACGACCGCTTTCACGTTCCCCAAACTGGCCCGGAAAACTCGATCGAACCCGTAGCGTGATCTCGTAAATTTCAGCCAGGACCAAACGTATTCTGGATTAATCCGCTCATCCCTTATTTGAAGCCTTCCACAGTGGTCCGTTGTAGCGAACCTAACGCCGCTAGGAACAAAATTCCAATCAAAATTTCCGTCAATTCCCCACAATAGTGACGGCCGACTGAAGTCACTCAAATTCGAGTGTTCGACGAACCCAAAGGGACGAAGAGCATTCGCGCTATACACAGGTACCCCCGTCTCTTTATGCTCAGTTCGGAGGACACGTTGGCCGATCGACAACTCAAATATCGCCGGGTCTCCTAGGCTGAGTCCCCGCACAGGCTCAGGCACCTCAAGCACGGCAGCCGCTCGCTCAAGCATTTCTCGCGCCCGTTCCACCTCTCTTTGCCGCAGCTCAATACGCCGGAGTCTGTCGCCAGTAGTGATCATCTGTTGGTAGTCGAAGGAACCCTCGTCCGTGACGGGAATGCGAATCAAAACTTCCATTGCAGCTTCGGGATAGAGCTTCGTATATTCATTCAGTCGTCCATCCACACGCCGACCTACCGCAGCCGCCATCAACTGTGCTTCCATAGCAAAACGTAGATAAGTTAGGTCCGGCGTCCGATCAGGATCTCTAGGGACCAGCACTCCCCGATCTCTGTTCGCGGAGAAGCGACCGGATATCTCCTGTACTCGGCCGCCGTATCCATTCATTACCCAGGTCAGATACCTGCCGTCATATTCAAAGGTATCCACAAACCCGAACGGCTTTGCCAATGACGCCGAGTACACAGGGAAGTCGCCCTTATGCTCTTCCAGATAGTCGCGAATGTACTTAGGCTTCCCGCTTCGTGCAGTGAACAACTCCCCGATCGCTATCTCGCCATATCTAGTCATGCCAACTCTTTCATCAATGCGTCCAGAGCGGCTCGAGCATCCCCCACCAAATCGCGAAACTCGTCTGGACCCACCTCGAAGGCTTCCTCAACGATGCCAAGGTCGACCTTCTCATCGTGGGTCCAGTTCCGATCGACAAGCCAGTTCCGCATCTGGTCGAACTCAGGCCAAGGAACCAATCGACAACGGGCCTCTGAACTGCTGAACACATCGGGGCTCGCCCGGAAAAACCGGAACTGCTCGACCATGGCTACCAGATCATTTACCTCGACGGGCACCCTTCTCGTATCCCGCGACTCGCCGATCTCCGAAACCAGATAGGTGAAGACCGGACTGCGCTGCTCTTTGGGAGTTTTCTTTCGCCTCACGCCCAGAATGTAGGTCTTCTTCGGGGTCGAGTAGAAGGTTCGACTGGGCAACGCAACAACACAAAGGACTTCGCACTGCTGCTTGATCATGGCAAGCATCGTCTCTTGATTCATCAAGCCATCCGGCACGATCACGAATGCCTCGCCCTCGAGCTTGAGATGCTCAACGATCCACTGAATCGCGAGGGCCTCAGTTCCCCGCCCCCCATTAGGGTAGTACTCGCCAAGCCCTTCCGAGTCAATCGCCGCGCGGATGCTTGCTGACCCACTCGTAACGTATGGAGGGTTGGTCAAGATTAGGTTGTAACGCTCGTCCTCGCCATTTCTGCCAAAAGTACCAAGGTTGGATCGCAGCAACCGGAAGACGGAATTAAACGCATGTGCGAACTCTTTGAGATGGGCCTCTGAGTGATATTCAGACAGAAGGTCAGAGAGATAGACCAACATATTCGCCTTTGCCAATTGATCGTCCGCTCATCATCCTTCTCGTCCGTTCCCTTGTCGTATCCTCGAATGAGGATCTTGGGGGTAACCCTGCCGTTCTGAGGCTCGAACTGTCGAAGTAGGTTTTCGTTCTCCACAATCGCCTCGAGAAGGAAGCCGCCTACACCGCAGAATGGATCGCAGAGGCTGTCCCCCTCCCGCAAAGACCCAGCCTCTGACATTTGGACAACAGCCTGAACTACATTGCGGGGAGTAAAAAACTGTCCCAGCGATCTGACGCCGGCCTGTTGTCTGAGGAAGGACTCATATAGGCGAGTCTTGAATTCTCTGACGATGTACCGCAGCGATCCGTGCTCGTCGTCATAGGCCTGAAAAGCGCGGATGACTTCCGCGAAGAGACTCGCTTGGGCCATGTTCGGCTGTCCAGCCTCATTTACAAAAATGGTCCCATTGATAACTGTGGTGTTGTCTTCACCGGGGGGAAAGAGATCGCGAATTTTTGCCCTACTTATGCGCCCATACTGCTCCAACGCGGCTTCATCCCCGTCGCTAACGAGGAGTTCGACCACTCGGCGAAAAGCGTAATTCCCGGTAAGTACCCCGATGTCGCTCAGGAACTTGAACAGCAAAAGCTCGACGACATTGTAGAGGCACTTCTCCGGCTCCTTACCTGTGTTGATCCAAATCTTCTGCCAAACAGACCTTGCCAGGCTGCTTGGATCGATCACCTGGAGCTCATGAAACTGGTTGATCGACTCCGAAAGGCTGTAGTCAGCCTTCTCAATCAGATCAACCAGCGTTGCCTCCTCCTCCTGAGTAAGCGACTCTGAGTCGAGCTTGGGAAGGTCGACGTGGAAGTCGACCGCGTGTCCTTGCTCATCGAGCACAGGCGATTCGGTAAGAGCGTTGTACCAGTAAGTCTTTTTCCCATCCGTAATGATTAGGAGCTTGCAGACCGCCTTCGCAATGGGGCTATAGCGCTTGACTACATCCGGGACTTTCTGCTTGGTTAGCTCGCTCGGGCGCTTCACCTCGATGACCGCCTTAATTCCGCCCAGCGGAAGGAAAATGATGCCATCTGGCTTACGGCGTTCCTCGTCGACAGAAAGTTTCGTTCTGACGAAGCGACTCCTTTTGAGCTGAGCTAGCGTGGTGCTGCCCAAAGAGAGATAGCCGAGACGGCCCAAGCGGCGGGCCTGCCGAGTGACGAGATCCTCACTCATGCGCCGCCTGGATCGCTTTTTTCTTGCGCCAGATCCTCGATCAAATGCCCCGATGTGCGAGGCCCTCCGGCGACCTGCTGATCCATCAGATCTTCCCGAGCACAGAACGGAGTCGTCAGCGCAAGCTGGGATGCCAATCTCATGCCCATCAGCGTAGACACGATCGAGGTCGCCAGGCTGGCACCCAGTAGATGGCGGCATGCCCAGCGAGCTCGCATGCACCTTGTCGCGCTTTTTCTTCGCTGTGGTCATCGCTCGGCCTGTCTCTCCCCTAGATCGGTCTTTGCCCTCCGCTGGGCGCGCCCCTATAGATAGCTAGCGGACATGACGACAAAACATTTCGCCGTCTGACGACATCGAGTCGCGCTCAAACCGGCCTGCGCCGATTTCGGACGCTTCTCGCCAGGAGTGCACGACTCCCTGCATATCGCCGCATATCCCTGCTCATCTAGAGAAACTTCCCAAGATCCAGCGCTGCACAAGCGACTTGGATCGCACTAGGAGGTCGGCGGTTTGCTTTTCTCTAGACCTTCAGCAGCTCGAAGCGGGCGGCTTGAAATCATGGGCTCGGTGAGCACACAAGTCTCCGGTGGTGTGGTGCACGACCTGCCTGCGGACCTGCGCGAGGCGCTGGTCGGAAAGGCCAAGGTCCTCGAAGCCTGGGAGGGCATCACTCCGCTGGCCCGCAATGAGTTCATCTGTTGGGTCGAGGACGCCAAGCAGGAGAAGACCCGGGAGCGGCGCATCCGCCGGACACGGGAGGAGTTGGAAGAAAGGTCAGCGGCGGCCCTGCTGCTGGCCGGGGTGCAAGCACCGCGAGCGCACGGGCGCCCCATAGGCCTCACCGGCAAACGCGATATCGGAGGTGGATGACGCCGGAGCCCTCCAGGACTCGAACCGGCTCGAGCTCGATGTGGTCTGTCCCGAGGTGCTCGAAGAGGCGGCGGCCCTCGCCGAGGAGGACGGGGATCAGGTGGATCTGGATCTCGTCGAGGACTCCGGACGCGAGGGCGAGTTGGGCAACGCCGGCGCCGTGGACGAGGACGTCCTTGTCGCCGGCGGCCTCCTTTGCCCGGGCCATCGCGCTCTCGACGTTAGGCACGTAGGTGACCAGTGGCCAGCGTGGGTCAACGCCGGGGTCCTGGCGGCTGAGGATGAAGATCGGCACGCCGTCGTGATGGTTGCCGCCCCAGCCTTTCGCGGGCTCGAAGGTCCCACGGCCGGCGACCACCGCGCCGGTGGCGATCGCCTCGTCCATCACCTCGCCGTTGACCCCAGCCGGGCGGGCGGGTACTCCCCCGTGCTCGGTTGGCGCGCCGGCGAAGATCCACTCGTGCAGGCGCTCGCCGCGGTCGCCGAGGCCGTTGTCCGCGCTCTCGTTGGGACCGGCGACGAAGCCGTCGAGGGACATGGACATGTAGAGAACGGTCGAGGACATCAGCTCTACCGCCTGCCTCTACCCAGATGACGAACGAGCGCACCCGAAACCGACATGCCCGCCTCAAAGGATGGAGGTTCCTGGGTCGGACTTCGGGGTAGAGACAGCTCGTCGTCGACGTAGGGGAGCGGGAATTGCGGGTGGACAGAATGAGAAGGGGGCTGGTAGCTGCGGCAGCCTTGCTGCTGGCGGCCTTGGCCCTGGTGCCGTCGGCGCACGCCGACTTCCCGAGCCTCTACGGAACCAACCTTCCCTGCACGGCCCAGTCAGGCAACGGCAACGTCCGCCTCTGCAGCGGCACCACCGAAACCTGGGACGGGACCAAGATCGACGTCAATGTGATCCTGCCGCCTGCGCCCTCGGCGGGAAGCGACGGACCCTATCCGCTGATCGGCGACTTCCATGGCTGGGGCGGCGAAAAGATCGGGTTCAACGACCAGACCCAGGGGTGGGCGGAAGGCGGCTACGCGGTCTTCAGCATGAGCGACCGCGGCTGGGGCGAATCCTGCGGCGCCAACGACCCGGAAAAACTGCCGATCAACCCGGGCTGTGCCCACGGCTACAACCACCTGATGGACGATCGCTACGAAGTTCGCGACGCCCAGTACCTGATCTCCCTGCTCGCCGATGAAGGGGTCGCCGAGCCTCGGAGGATCGGCGCCACCGGCTTCTCCTATGGCGGCGGAATCTCGATGGCGCTGGCAGCGCTGCGCAACCGGACGATGCTCCCGGACGGCTCGCTGGTGCCCTGGCAGAGCCCCGACGGGACGCCGATGGAACTTGCCGCCGCGGTGCCGCAGTGGCCGTGGAGCGATCTCCCCTACTCGCTGATGCCCAACGGCCGCACCCTCGATTACGTCGCCGACGCGCCCTACCGCGGGCCCGACGGCAAAGCTCCGATCGGGATCGAGAAGCAGTCCTTCGTCAGCGGCCTCTACGGAACCGGCCTGACGGCGAGCAACTACGCCGCGCCCGGGACCGATTCCCAGGCCGATCTGACCACCTGGTACGGGCTGATCAACGCCGGCGAGCCCTATGACTCGAACCCGCTCGCCAACTCGATCGTCGACGAGCTCACCGCCCACCACTCCTCCTACTACATCGACCACAGCGAGCCGCCGGCGCCGCTGCTGATCCAGAGCGGCTGGAACGACGACCTCTTCCCGCCCGACGAGGCGATCCGCTTCTACAACCGCACCCGGACCCAGTACCCCGGGGACCCGATCTCGCTCTTCTTCATGGACGACGGTCACGCCCGCAGCCAGAACAAGCCCGCCGACGAGGAAGCGTTCCGGGCGCGCCAGGACGCCTGGTTCGATCACTACCTCAAGAGCGAAGGCGCGGCGCCCACCTCCAGCGCGACGGCGTTGACGACCGTCTGCGGCGGCGCCTCCGAAGGCCCCTTCACCGCCCCTTCCTGGAGGGAACTCTCACCCGGCGAGGTCCACTTCTCCAGTGCCCCGGCGCAGACGATCGTGCCCGGGTCCGGCGATCCGAGCATCGGCACCGCGTTCGACCCGATCAAGAACCAGGTCAGCGGGGAAGGTCCATGCTCCACCGCCTCCGGCGCCGACCAGGCCGGTGTCGCGACGTACCGCCTGCCGGCCGTCCCGGCGCCGGGCTTCACCCTCCTCGGCTCCCCCACCATCGTCGCCGACCTCGCCACCACCGGGACCGAATCCGAGCTCGCCGCCCGCCTCCTCGACGTCTCCCCCGCCGGCACCGAGCGCCTCGTCGCCCGTGGGCTGCTGCGGCCCGGCAGCGGCGGCGCCACCGTCTTCCAGCTGCATCCGCAGGCCTACCGCTTCTCCGGCGGCGACGTCGCGAAGCTCGAGCTGCTCCCATCCGACCAGCCCTACGCCCGGGCCTCGAATGCACAGGCTCCGCTCACCGTCTCCAACCTCGAACTGCGGCTGCCGGTGCGCGAGCAGCCGGGCTCGGTCGGCGGCCTGGTCGAGGATCCGGCCCCCAAGGTCCTTCCTCCCGGGTACGAACTGGCCGCGGGCTATGAAGAAGCAGGCGCGACACCGATTCCGGCGCGGCGGGTCGCCGGTCTCACCAAGCTGCTTTCGATTTCCGGCGGTCGGCAGGCGATGCGAGTGCGGCTGCGCTGCGCCGGCGCCGGCGACTGCTCCGGAAGGCTGGCGATCGCGGCGCGTCACGGGCGGCGGCGGGTCACCCTCGCCCGCGGCCGCTACTCGCTCGCAGCGGGGAAGCGGGGCCTGATCAGGCTGCCGCTGAGCAGAGCTGGCCGAAAGCTGATGGCACTCGTGCTCGCGCGGCGGGCGAGGGCGGCCGGAAAGCTTCCGGTCCTGGTCACCCTCACGGACGCCGGCAGATCGGCGGCGCTGCACCTGAAGCGAAGCGTCCGGCTTCGCCCAGCTCCAATCTCCTAGTCATTCCTCCAGGGTGGTCGGCTCCCCGGCTTCGGCATATGCCGCTTCAAGCTCCTTGCGCACCTCACCTTCCTGGTTGGGGATCTGCAGACGTCGTTCGAGGATTGGGATCGCCTCTTCGGGCCGTCCGCTGAGGCGCAGGGCATTGCCGAGGTTGAAGAGCGCATAGGCGTAATCGAGGCTTTCGCTCCCTTCCGGGAACGAGGATGTTGCTTCTTCGAGGATCGGCACGGCCGCTTCGTATTCGCCCGCTTGGATCAAGGCGAAGCCTTCTTCGTTGAGGGCTGCGCCCCGCGCTGGATCGGGCGCCGAGACGTCGGATAGCGGGGCAACTTCAGGGCCGCCGGCCGCTTCGGATTCCGAGGAGCCCGCGGCTTCGCTCGAGTCGGTTGGCCGGCTCGACCCCGCGCCTCCGGCGGCCGAGACGCGTTCTCCCCTCCCCCCTTTCGCCTGTTGACCCCTGTCCCCAGCGGAACCGCCGCCTCCGCTCAATGCGACCAGGGCGATGATCGTCGCGGCCGCTAGCAAGCCGAGAATCGTTGCGGCGACCCTTCGGCGATCGCCTCGATCGCGGGAGCGGACGTAGGCGGGCGTGGGAGGCGGTGGGCGATGGGTGGTCTGCGGCAACCCCTCAGTGCGAGGACGGAAGGGCAGGTCCAGGAGCTCCGTCGGCTGTTCGGAGGCGATCCTCGGTCGTTCGAGTCGCGCGAGCGCATGCGCCGCGGAGAGGGGACGGTCGCGTGGCGCCTTGCTGGTCATCGCGGCGATCAGAGCTCCCAGCTCCCGCGAACCCTGCCCCTCGCAGGAACGCAATACGAGCCCACAGGAGTAGAGATCGGATCGCTCGGTTGCCGGCCGGCCTTCCATCACCTCCGGGGCCACGTAGCGCTCGGTCCCCAGCACCAGACCTGGGCTCGTCAGCGCGGTTGCGTCGCGGGGCAGGGCGATCCCGAAGTCGATCAGCTTCGCGGTCCCGTTCGGTTCGAGGATGACGTTGGCGGGCTTGATGTCGCGGTGCAGAATCCCAACCGCGTGGATGTGAGACAGAGCGGCGAGCAGTTCTCCCGCCAACTGATCGCCGTCGACCCGCTCTCCGCGCCCCAGGCGCTCGGCGAGGTTCTCCCCCGGCACGAACTGCATCACCAGGTAGGGACGGCTCCCCTCGTCGGAAAAGTCGTAGACCCTGACCAGGTTGGGGTGCGACAGCCCCGCGGCCGTCCGCGCCTCACGCCGGAAGCGCGCCAGGAAGCCCGGGTCGGAGGCGATGGTGTCGGAGAGCACCTTCACTGCCACCGGCCGATCGAGCACCTCGTCGTGTCCGAGCCAGACCGCGG
>Ga0207702_10004411_pt1 | contig 12528 bp, 8 predicted proteins | sample KBSCornC62_FD_184302 | JGI IMG/M metagenome (GOLD analysis project Ga0207702, IMG submission 184302) | Corn rhizosphere microbial communities from Kellogg Biological Station, Michigan, USA - KBS Corn C6-2 (SPAdes) (version 2) | ecosystem: Host-associated > Plants > Roots > Rhizosphere > Soil ...
CCGCGTCACTGCGTTGCCCGGAGTGGAGGCGGCGGGAATGTCGGACTACCTCCCTCTCGGTCGCAACCGCGCCTGGGGAACACCGGTGCCAAAGGGTAAGACCTATCCCGACGGCGTCCTGCCCGGTCCATTGGTTTACGTGATCACCCCGGGGTTCATGCGAGCCATGGGAATCCCAATTCAGGGCCGCGATTTCACCTGGGCGGACGACATGAAGAGTCAGCGCGTGGTAATGATCAATGCCTCCGCAGCCCGGTTTTACTGGCCCGGGGAGGAGGCGGTAGGAAAAATTCTTGTGAACGGAAACGGCCCCAACGAAATGACCGTGGTTGCCGTAGTTGACGATGTCCACGAAGAAAGTCTGGAGGGCGATCCCGGCTGGCAAATTTACTATCCCGCAACCCAGCAGAACCCCAGCGATGCGCAGTTAGTGATTCGCAGCAGTGTTGCGCCTGCCACGCAGGGCCCAACTGTACTGCGTGCTCTGCGGGAGTTGAACCCACTGCAGCCCGCCGCCGAATTCCGCCCTATCCGAACGATTGTGGACCGAGCCGGTTCGCCACGCCGTTTCTTTATGCTGCTGGTGGCTGCCTTTGCCGGCCTTGGCTTGTTGCTGGCGGCACTCGGCATCTACGGTGTGATCTCTTATTCCGTCACCAGGCAGAAACAGGAAATCGGCGTCCGCATGGCGCTGGGCGCCAGCACCGCTCGCGTGCAGAAAGATGTGCTCTTCGGAACATTGCGAGTGACACTGGTCGGGATTGCGCTGGGGACGGCTGCATCCCTCATATCGGCCCGCCTCATCGCCTCTCTCCTCTTCGCCACCTCCCCCTGGGACGGAGCCACCTATGGCGCGATGGCAGTGGCGCTGGTTGCGGTAGCCCTGATTTCGGGATATCTGCCAGCACGGCGAGCTTCTCGCATCAACCCTGTTATAGCGCTGCGAAACGAATGAATATGTGCGGGCACAGATCGCGGTGAGCGGGAATTCGCGCGCAACCCTTGCAACTAGCGGATGTCATCCGTAAATGCCATTGATGAAGGCAGTGCGGGACTTGCCACGGGCTGTGCCGAAACCGGCGTCAGATTGCCTTGGACGCCAATGGAGAAGCCAAACACCGCGCCCGCTGCATTCTGAGCACCAGTGGCTACGTAAAGAGGCCGGCCGGCTCCGCGTAAATGCCTTTAGTGTTGGCTAAGGTGATGGAAGGCTTCAAAGCGACAGAAGACAGTGCACCGCTACTCGCGTTGATCGCGAACGCTTTTACACCGGTGCTGTCGGATGTGTAAATGAATTGTCCTCTTGGTTCAACCGCCAGCCCGGAAGGCTGTCCGAGCAGTTGAACACTCGCAACCTGTGCGATGTGCCCCCCGGCGACGTAATCGATGGCGAACACACGAAGAGTGCTATCGCCGCACAACACATAAAGAAATGCTTCGTTGGGATCGACAGCCAGTGCGAGCGGGTTCGCTCCGATGTTAAAAGGGGAGCCAACCGTGTACGGCTGAACAAACTGCCCCGTGGATTCGAACAGTTCCGCCGAGTCTCCCCAATATTGGTACTCCGAGATTGTCTCGTCTATTTGATTACCCACAAACACCAGGAACCCAGACGGATCGATTGCAATCGGACCAGCGCCCGCCCCGGCCTTGAAGCTATTGTATGTCGTCCCGATTCCTATGTATGTGAATAGCCCCCAGGTGCCGCCCCGATGCCCATAGGTGTAAATAACACCGGCGGAGGAATCGGATTCAAACGCAAACTGGCCCGAGGGATCGATGGCCACGCCACCGGCCAGGGTCGCATCTCCGAACAAATCCGATGCGCCGGGAAGCCCGGCGGCGGATAGTGGAAGTGCGAGCACATTGGGAGCCGATATTGCTGACGACATTGCGATGTCCGTTCCCCAAGGCCAAACACTTAGAGATGAGTATGGCGCTGATGTAGATGTGCTTTGAAGCAAACTCAGAGTGCCATCTGAATTCACTGAGTAAGTGGATAACTGGTTATCGGAGGTCGAAGTAACGTACGCGGTTTTTGGGGTGTACTTCACTGCCGAAGTTCCACCGGAAACAACCATGCTGAAGCCCGGATTCGGCGGTACACCAAACCTGCGCATCAATTTTGCAGTGCCGTCAGCTGCAATTTGAAATACGTGAATGTAGGGCTGCGGTTCGCTCAGGTACAGGAATTGTCCAGAAGGATCGATCGTCAGGTCAAAGCCAGAAGCCGATGGCGTGCTGCTCAGATGGATCAACCCGCCATTCTGTCCCACCGCGAAACTGTCGACCGATGCGCTGTTGGTAGTATGAGCAGCATCCATGGAACACCCCGTGTATGCAAATTTCCCATTGGGACTAAAGCGGACGATCGAAGGATTAATGCAAGACTTGACGGTGCTTCCCGCGGTCAGTTTCCCGGTCGAACGGTCAAGCAAAAATGTTTCAATCGATGCGCCATTCGTATTCGCCAGGTAAACGTAGTCTCCGCTTGGATGAAACGAGAAACTGCCCGCAGCTTGTGTCAGGTCGAAAGGGGTACCAGGAATCGGCGTCAAAGCGCCGGTAGATGAATTGATGTTGTAGCCATACGCTGAAGCATTATGAAACTCATTGGTGAAAGCCACAAAGTATAAATATTGCCCGAGGGGATCGACGGCAACCCGTGTTGGAGTACCGGGCAAGTTCATGGAATTCACCAGTGTGAGCGCCCCGGACGACCCCGAAGCAACGGCGTAAGTCAGGAGTCCGGTGGAAGAATTTACTGAACTAGCAGCATAGGCAAACTTGCCGGTCGGCTCAAACTCCAGGCACTCGACGGGTTCCAGTTCGGCAAAAGGGCTACCAGAGATCGGTGTCAAACTACCGCTCACCGGATCGATGTTGTAGGCTTGAATTTCCCCACTCAGCCCACCGCTATTAACCGAGGATCCCACATATAGAAATTTTCCCGAAGGATCCGTCGTGACACAATGAACACCCGACCAACTGTTCGCCCCTGTCGGGATGTAACCATTCATCCGAAGTTGTCCGGAGCCCGAATCAATCACGGCCTTCGAAACGAGCCTACCGGCATCATTCATGAAGTAGAGATACCGGGGCTCCGCAATGACTACAAATCCTGTCGTCCCGCTAAATGTCCCGTGAACACACCTGATCGTCGTAAAGCCAACCCGCTGGGGGGTAACGTTGCCGTTGACATCCACAGTTGCAGTAAACGGATTCACCGCATTCCAAGTAGATGTCGCTGAGACGTCCTCTGTAGATCCGTCTGTAAACTGAAGTAACGCCGACAATTTGGTTGGCGCACTCACAATTAGAACTGATGAATTCGCAGGCACAATGCTCAGCGAAACCGGAGTGGGCGGACCAATGGTCAAGTGCGCGGTGGACGATGTGCCTCCAGATGCGCCAGTCACGGTCACCGTGCCTGGTCTGAAAGTTTTTACCAGACCTTGGCTGTCGACTGTCGCCAGCGAGGTGTCGGATGTTGCCCACTGCGCAGCGATGGGATGAGAGATACCGTTAGAATAAGTGCCGGTAGCGGTGAATTTCTGCGTCAGACCAGCGGCAACGGACGTCTGCCCGGGTGCGACCGCAATTGATTGAAGCTTTGGAGCATCCGCTGTGCCGCTTCCTCCGCCGCATGATGTCGTGAACAGGAGCACTAAGACAATAGGTACTAGGATCAGTGACAACCCAACTCGGCGTGGGGTCCTCAGCATTAGAGTTTACGTGTGGCGCACTGAGCAGTGCTCGGGGGACTGCGACCCATAATCGTACTGCGATGCTGCGCTCCAGGCAACAACGGAGTTCCTGCTAGAATTGAGTTGCGATGCTTCTTCCCTTCGTCCGTGAACTCTTTACGGACGTTGAACTGCTTCCCGGCTTCTCGCGTGTAGCCTCCCACCTGAAAGAGGGCACGGGGCGTCTTCGTGTTTCCGGACTGCTTCCCGCGGCCAAAGCCCTGCTGCTTGTACTTCTGCGCCGCTCGTCGGAACGTCCGCTGATCCTTGTGGTCAACGACAACCGTGCCGTCGAGGATTTCGTCCCGGTCCTGCGTGGATTCTGTGAATTAACGGCCGCCTGCGATCCCGAAGAAATCGTGCCGCTGCCTGCCCGCGACGTGCTGCCCTTCCAAAATCTTTCACCCCATCCCGAACTTCAGGAAGAACGCGCTACAGCGCTTTGGAAAGTTGCCAGCGGCAAAGGTTCGATCGTCGTGACTCCGATCGCAGCCGCCGCCATCCTGCAACGTAGTGCCGACTACTACTCCGATCTCGCGCGCACGCTGCGCCGCGGCGAGTCCTTTGATCTCGACAGTCTGCTCGGCCACCTCAATACAGTTGGATACAGTTCGTCCGACGTAGTTGAAATGCCCGGCCAATACGCGGTCCGTGGCGGCATTCTCGATGTCTACTCCCCGGAAGCCGAACGCCCCGTGCGCGTCGAGTTCTTTGGCGATGAAGTGGATTCCATCCGCCGCTTCGATCCAACTTCGCAGCGCTCGTCCAACCCGATCGACGAAGCTCTTCTCCTGCCCCTCACCGAGACTCCGGTCAGCGAGCAACTGCTCGGCGCCATCCATAGCCGCCTCTCGGGCAAGCGCATCATCGGCAATGAAGAAATTGTGGAAGGCGCCATTCGCTCGGCCGGAGTAACAGTTTTCCCGGGCTGGGAGTTTTACGCACCCGTCGCAGGGGCGGACCGCACCGTATTCGACCTGCTGCCCAATGCCGCCGTGCTTCTCGATGAACCGGATCTCCTGCGCTCAGAATTCGATCGTTTCTGGACTCGAGTGGAGGAAGCGCATGAGCGCAGCGGGGTAGGGAACCTTGTTCGCCCTTCGGACTTGTATCTTCCGCCCGATCACTGGTGGCAGAAAGTCACAACCCTGACCGGAGTTGATCTCGAACATCTCGGCATCACCCGCAGCGAAGACGCTGAAACCGCCATCGCTTTGCTGACGCAGCCTACCACTCGCTTTCACGGTGCGGTCCCGGCCATGCTCGAAGAAGTGAAAAAGCTCACCGCTGCCGGGAATCAAGTCTTGTTTTCGGTCCCGAATACCGGAGAAGTGGAGCGCCTGGCCGACATCTTCACGGAATACAATGTCAGCTTCAAACTGGGCAGCCGGACGCGTGGCGGTGAAAGCTATGCCGACGAGACCAGTTACTTCGCCGGAGAAGTCCATACCACCACACTCGCCAAAGCCTACGTGCCTGACGGCGTTGTCTTCCCGGACGCGCATCTCGCAATCTTCGGTGCCCGTGATCTCTTCGATGAATCGGAAGCAGTAGCCTCTCGCCCCCAGCGGCACAAGTCCAAAGTCTCTGCCTTCCTGTCTGATTTTCGCGATCTCCAGGTCGGAGACTATGTCGTACACGTCGAACACGGCATCGGCCAATATCAGGGCCTGAAAGAAATCAATCAGGGCGACGGCAATGCCGAGTTCATGCTGCTGGAATACGCCGAGGGCGCCCGCCTGTATGTTCCGCTCACCCGCCTCGACCTGATTCAGAAATACCGTTCCTCGGAAGGCGCCAAGCCCACCTTGAGTCATTTGGGCACGCAAGCCTGGGCCAAAACCAAAGCCCGCGTGCGCAAGGCCATGAAGGACATGACCGAGGAACTGCTGAAGCTCTACGCGGAACGAAAAACGGCGCAGGGACACAGCTTCCCCACGGGTAATGAGTTCGTCCGCGAATTCGAGGACGCCTTCGAATTCAGCGAAACCGAAGACCAGGCGCAGGCCATCACCGACGTGATGCGCGACATGGAATCATCCCAACCCATGGATCGCCTGCTGTGCGGCGACGTTGGTTATGGCAAGACTGAAGTCGCAATGCGCGCGGCCTTCAAAGCCGTCAGCGACAATAAACAGGTCGCCGTGCTTGCTCCGACCACCGTACTCGCCTTCCAGCACTACGAGACTTTCAAGCAGCGCTTTGGGCCGTTCCCGGTCACCATTGAAATGATCAGTCGCTTCCGGAATCCCAAGCAGCAGAAGGAAATCCTGCAAAAGACGGAAGCCGGCAAGATCGACATTCTCATCGGCACCCACCGCATTCTTTCCAAGGACTTGAAGTTTGCCGACCTCGGCCTGTTAATCGTCGATGAAGAGCAGCGCTTCGGCGTCCGCCACAAGGAACGCATCAAGCAGATGCGCAAGCAAGTCGACGTGCTCACGATGTCAGCGACTCCAATCCCGCGCACCCTGCACATGTCGCTCGTCGGACTTCGCGATATGAGCGTGATCGAGACTCCGCCCAAGGATCGCATGGCGATTCAAACCGTTGTCGCCAGCTGGGACGACAAGCTGCTACAGTCCGCCCTCGAGCAGGAATTGGAACGCGGCGGCCAGGTGTACTTCGTTCACAACCGGGTGGATAGCATCTGGGAGATCGCAGCCAAGCTGCAGGAATTGGTCCCCAAGGCGCGAGTCATCGTCGGCCACGGACAAATGGGAGAATCCGAACTTGAGAAAGTGATGCTGCAGTTCATGCACCATGAGGCGGACATCCTGGTTGCGACCACGATCATTGAAAACGGTCTCGACATCCCGCTGTGCAACACAATCCTGATCAATCGCGCCGATCGCCTGGGTCTCTCCGAACTTTACCAGCTCCGCGGACGAGTCGGCCGTTCGAACCGCCGCGCGTATGCGTACCTGCTAATTCCGAAAGAAGTAGAACTTACCCCAATCGCTCGCCGCCGCCTTGCGGCTCTGAAAGAATTCTCCGATCTGGGCGCCGGATTCAAAATTGCCGCGCTCGATCTCGAGCTTCGAGGCGCAGGAAACTTATTAGGCGGCGAACAGAGCGGCCACATCGAAGCCATCGGATTCGAGCTCTACACCCAAATGCTCGAGCGCGCCGTCCGCGAGATGAAGGGAGAAGCCGCTCCCGATGAAGCCGAAACTCAACTCAACCTCGGCCTGAATATCCGCATTCCCGCGGAATATATCCCTGAGGAGAACCAGCGTTTGCGAATGTATAAGCGGGTAGCCGGCGTCGAAACCGATTCGCAATTATCCGATGTAGCTGCGGAACTGCAGGACCGCTACGGACCGCCGCCGCCCGCAGTCCGCAACCTGCTCGACTACGCGTCGCTAAAGCTGCTTTGCATGCGGGTCGGAGTGAACGCGATTGACCGCAAGCGCGACTCGGTGACGTTCAAATTTCGGCAGAACGCCGCGGTCGATCCCGAACACCTGGCGCACTTCGTTTCCGCCCAGCGCGGTGCCCAATTTACTCCTGACGGAATGCTGAAATTTGTTCTGAAAACCGCAGCTGCCGACGAAGTGCTCCGTGTTCTGCGCACCGTTCTGGAACAACTGGCTGCCGAGCAGGCCTCACCCGAATTTCGCTGATGCATCGAATCGAAAGAATTAACCCTCTAGTACCTTCCCAACCCGGCCTGATTCCCGTTACCATGACCCAGCCACTTCGCTGGACAACCGTTCGGTTCAGGCTGGATGCATCCACCAGCTCAGCCTGTGAATCAAATTAGTACACCGACAAGGGCGTGAAGTTTCCAATCATTCTGGTCTTATGACTTTCGACCGCCGGTCGGGAGAGTAGAAGGTTATTGTTTATGACGAACACGGAAGAAAAGTTTTACCACGCCGAAATCACAAAGCGGGTTGACGTCGCACCCGACCTTTGGATTTTTCGCATCCGCAGCTCCAGCGAATTCAACTTTGTTCCCGGCCAGTACGCCTGTTTGGCGGTTGAGGTGGACGGCAAGCGCATCGAGCGCCCTTACTCCATCGCATCCTCGCCTTCCGAGGATGAAGTGGAATTTTTCTTCGAGCTCGTGCCCAACGGCGCCCTCACCCCCTTGCTATACAAGCTGCAGGTAGGGGATCCGCTGCTCATGCGCAAAATACCCAAGGGAAAATTCTCGCTGGAAACGAGCAATGGAAAAAGAAATCATTTGTTGATTTCCACTGTTACCGGAGTCGCCCCCTTCGTGAGCTATATCCGCACTCTGAGCAAGGAGTGGAAAGAAGGCCGCTTTGATGGCTCGCACCAGTTATTTCTGCTGAACGGCGCCAGCCGGCCCTGGGAATTCGGCTACAAAGACGAACTCGTCGAGTTCGATAAAGAATTGCCGTGGTTGAAGTATGTTCCCACGGTCAGCCGTCCTTGGGACCATCAGGACTGGCCGGGCGAGATCGGCCGGGCCGATGACATCCTGCGCAAATATGCCGACCACTGGGAACTCGACTCCAGTAATACAGTCGTATACCTGTGCGGCCATCCCGACATGATCGAGCACAGCAAAGCCATCCTGAAACGCTGCGGCTTCACCGATAAGAAAGCGGTGAAAGAAGAGGTCTACTGGATCCCTAAAAAGTGAAGCGTTCTCGGCACTCACTGTAGCCCGAAGATTTTCAGCTCTCAGCGGGAGCGAAGAACACCAGCACGGCTAGTTCTTCCTTGATGTCGTAAAATCGATGCTCCACCTCGGCCGCAACGAAGAGCACGGTCCCCGCGGATACTTTTCTGTCCTCATCGCCAGCTCGAAAGCGTGCTCGCCCGCGCACTACGTAATACAACTCATCTTCATGATGAGGCCGCTGCGGATCGGTAGCTCCCGCTGCCAGCACGTAAAGCCCCGCACTCATTGACGCCCCACGCAAGAACTCGCGGTACAGCTCGCTGCTCTCCGCGCGTTGCGCGTCGATTTCGTTCAGCGTAAAAAATCGGCTTTGGACTGAGTTATCCACGTCCCCACGCCAACCCTTAGTTTTATTAGGACCAGGAGTCGTCCGATTCCGTGTCCTCGCCCTTGTCGTTGCTGGCGATCACCCGGACGGTATTCGCTCCGGGATATTGCCCCATCTGATTTAGCTGTGCCTGCCAATTGCTGATCGGCGGAATGAAAGTGTTGTCGTATGCAATCAAGCCATTAATGATGATCTGTGCACGAGCGATCTTTTCCCCGTCATCGGCTTTGGCTGCACCAGATATATCCCAGCCGATGGCTGGATTTTTTGCACGCTGGCTAGTTACCGTCACCCCAGAATTCCCCCGAAAACCATGTCCGTGAATTGCGGCACCAGATTGTTCGCCTGCAGATTTCCTTCCGGCTTGTACCACTGGTAAATCCAATTAATCATTCCCAGCAGCGCGAAAGCAGCAGCGCGCGGGCTGACTGATCCCTTCGCTCGTCCCGACCGCTGGACCTCGCCCATCAGGCTCTCGACAAAATGCACGTACTCCTTCTTCCGCTGGTTGATGCGCTTGCGCAATGCTGGCGGCAAAGGATGATTCTCATGCAGCATGACCGTAATCTCGCGATCTCGCGGGCTTAGAACGACTTCGATGTGAAGACGGATCAGGGCCCGGAGCCGTTCCTGCGGATCGGCAATATTCCGTACGGGAGCCAGAACGCGCTCCTGGGTAAGATCCATGGCGTGATTCATGATTTCGAACAGGATTTCGTCTTTGCTTTGAAAATGGTGATACAAGCCACCCTTGCTGAGTTTCAGGGCAGCCGCGACGTCGTTCATGGAAGTGGCGTCATATCCCCGCTGCTGAAACAGGCGGGCGGCCGTGCGCAATATCTCCTGCCGGGAATCGATTACAGCTTCACGGGTCATCGCGACACATGGTAAACAGTTACGCGCGGGAATGCCAACCACAGCGCTGAGGAATGAGTAAATGCAAAACTGGTGCGCACATTCCCGGCGCGGTTGTCGTAGAAACGTTGCTAGCAACGTCTCTACCCAAGGCGCTCAACAGCCAGGCTACTCACCCGGCGGGGCGCTATCTTGGATGATCCGCCACCGTATAGATTTCAGGAATAAAGTTCTGTTCGTGGAACGGAGGTCTTATGTATCTGGTCTTATCGAGCGCCGGCAACTTCAGTTTCTGAGGTGTCAGATCGCCGTACGGAATCGTCGACAACAGGTGCCGGATCACATTGAGCCGCGCGCATTTCTTGTTCTCTGCATTGATCACGAACCAAGGTGCCTGTTTGATGTCAGTCACGGCGAACATTTCGTCCTTGGCGCGGGAGTATTCCGCCCATCGCCGCCGCGATTCCAGATCGATTGGACTCAACTTCCAGCGCTTCGTTGGATCCCGCATGCGGCCCTGGAACCGCCGCTCCTGCTCCTCATCGCTCACGGAAAACCAATATTTGATCAGGATGATCCCGGATCGCACCAGCATGCGCTCGAATTCCGGACAGCTATGCATGAACTCCTGATACTCAGCCTCGGTGCAGAATCCCATGACACGTTCCACCCCGGCGCGGTTGTACCAGCTCCGGTCAAATAGCACCATCTCACCGGCGGCGGGAAGGTGTCCCACATAGCGCTGGAAATACCATTGCGTCTTCTCGCGCTCGGTGGGAGTGCCTAGGGCGACGACGCGGCAAATGCGCGGATTCAACTCCTGCGTAATGCGCTTGATCGCACCTCCTTTCCCGGCAGCATCCCGTCCTTCGAATAGAACCACCACCTTCAATCCGCGATGTCGAATCCACTCGTGGAACTTCACCAGCTCTATGTGCAGACGCCGCAGTTCCTGCTCGTAGCGGCAATTTTTGCCGAGGCGAAACGCTTTCGGAGACGTCGCCTCGTTTTTCTGCACTTCACCATTCGGGTTGTTGGCCATTGCATTGCTCCTTCAGGTCTCATCGGCACAATGCCTGGGCGGATTTACGAGCTCTGTGCACACGGATCGTTTAGCCGCGCCGGACATTCTTCCTAAAACGAAGAATATCGGGCACTTATGCTACTTCCAGCCCCGGTCCCGCCGGAGTCTTGTGAGCATTCCTGATCCTTTAGGCTTGACAGCCTGCGACGCTCCGAATAGCATTCCCAGATACCGACCGACCGGTCGGTTTTCAGGTTTAGGTCAAGGTTTGTGGATCTTTTCCCCCTTGCAATGAGAGGAGCACGCTGGTGGTCACAATTTTCTATGAACGCGACGCCAAGCCCGAAGCGCTAAAAGGCAAGACGATCGCCATCCTCGGCTATGGCAGCCAGGGACACGCCCAGGCCCAGAATCTCCGCGACAGCGGACACAAAGTCATTGTCGGTCTCGATCCCAATCGCAAGAGCGCCCAGCAGGCGAAAGCCGATGGCATGGTCGTCGTGGCTCCTGACGAGGCTGCGAAACGCGCCGACTGGATCCACGTTCTTACCCCAGATGAGACCCAGTCTGAACTTTATGACCAGCACATCAAGCCTTATCTTCATCCCGGCAAAGTTCTCGGCTTCTCCCATGGCTTCAGCATTCATTTCAAAGCCATCGTTCCGCCCGACGACGTTGACGTGCTGATGATCGCGCCGAAAAGTCCTGGACACCTTGTCCGCCGCGTGTACACGGAAGGACGCGGTGTTCCCGCACTGCTCGCCATCCAGCAGGATGCCAGCGGCCGGGCCCACGAACTCGGGCTGGCATATGCCCATGGCATCGGGTCTACACGCGCCGGAGTTCTCGAAACAACATTCAAAGAGGAAACCGAGAGCGATCTCTTCGGCGAGCAGGCAGTTCTTTGCGGAGGCCTGACATCGTTGATTAAGAAGGGATTTGAAACTCTCGTCGAAGCCGGCTATGCACCGGAGATCGCCTACTTCGAGTGCCTGCATGAGGTGAAACTCATAGTCGACCTCATCTACGAAGGTGGATTGGACCGCATGCGCTACTCCATTTCGAACACCGCAGAGTACGGAGATCTGACGCGCGGCGAAAAGATCGTGGGCGATGAAACCCGGCAGGCGATGAAGAAAATTCTCGCCGACATCCAGTCCGGCAACTTCGCGAAGGAATGGATTGCAGAGAATAAAGCTGGCTGTCCGAATTTCAACAAGCTCCGCGAAAAAGAGAAGCAACATCCTATCGAAATTGTGGGCGCGCAACTGCGCAGCATGATGAGTTGGCTGCCACAAGCAGGAAAGAAAACCGAAGTTCCAAAAGAATCCACAAAACAGGTGGTGAATGCTTAAGGGAGCTGACATCGTCCTGCAGTGCCTGCGCGCCGAAGGCGTGGACCTGGTCTTCGGTTATCCAGGCGGCGCGATCATGCCGTTGTACGACGCGCTCGAGGGCAGTGGCGTACGTCATGTCCTGACTCGGCATGAGCAGGGCGCGGTGTTCGCGGCTGAAGGTTACGCTCGCGTCACCGGCAAAGTGGGCGTCGCGATGGCGACCAGCGGTCCGGGTGCGACGAATCTCGTCACAGGCATCGCCGACGCCAAGATGGATTCCGTTCCTTTGGTCTGCATCACGGGTCAAGTCCGCAGTGCGTTGATCGGTACGGATGCGTTTCAAGAGACGGACGTGTTTGGTGTGACTCTCTCGCTTACGAAGTGGAGCCGGTTGGTTCGCACCATCGATGAAATCCCCGAAGCGATTGCGGAGGGATTTCATTGGGCGCGTAGCGGGCGTCCTGGTCCGGTGGTCATCGACATTCCTACCGACATGCTGAAGGCGAAGAAAGAATTCTCCGGACCGGTGAAATTCACGCCGCATGCGCGTCCTGCCGAAACCAAGGCTGACGGCGGAT
>Ga0207702_10004412_pt1 | contig 12527 bp, 9 predicted proteins | sample KBSCornC62_FD_184302 | JGI IMG/M metagenome (GOLD analysis project Ga0207702, IMG submission 184302) | Corn rhizosphere microbial communities from Kellogg Biological Station, Michigan, USA - KBS Corn C6-2 (SPAdes) (version 2) | ecosystem: Host-associated > Plants > Roots > Rhizosphere > Soil ...
CGAGGAAGGTTGGCTCGGTGCGGTGATTTTTGCCGTGTTATCGATCGCGGTTTCGGTGGTATTCAGCCGCCGAGGCGCGTCGAGGCGATGGTTTGGAATCGGAGCGATTGGACTGGCGATCGCTGGGCTGGCGGGACTGGCGATGCTGATTGTTGAGCAGCCGGGCGCCCTCGCGATTCTGATCGTCTTCGTGGTTGGATTTCTCGCGCTGCAGATCGCGGCGAATTTTGTGCAGCGGTAGGCAATCGCGTTGACCTGCCGCCTGCAGTGCGGTGCCTCGTCACCGCCTTGGAAGGGAGGATTTATCCGCCCGCATTGAATCCGCATTTCGACGTGGCCGAACGCGAAATGAATTTCGCCTCGGAAGGCGGCGATGAATCGCCGCACTCCATATAGGACGTGGTCCCTCAAGCCGATATCTACAACTTCGCTGCGTGAAACAAACACACGCAGTCGCTGCCGTCCTCCGTGTGCAGCCAGTGCGGCTCGAGCTTCGCGAACTCCCGATCGATCGCTTCGCGGAGACCGCCGACTTCAATCACGACGATCCCGTGAGGCTGCAGACGCGTGCGCGCTTGGCGCAGGAGCTTGCGCACGATATCGAGCCCGTCGGCACCGCCGTCCAAAGCCATCCGTGGCTCGCGATGAAACTCCTTTGGCATCGCATCGACGTGCGCGCTCGGTTCGTAAGGCGGGTTGCTCAGGATCACGTCATAGCGAGCTTTCGGCACCCGATCGAAGACGTCGCTCGCATGCAAATGCACGCGACCGGTCACTGCGTGCTCGGTGACATTGATCGCCGCGACCGCGAGGGCGTCGGACGAGAGATCGATCGCGTCCACCTCCGCTTGCGGAAAATGTTTGGCCAACAAAATCGCGAGGCATCCCGAGCCGGTGCAAACGTCAACGACACGGCAAACCTTGGCCGGGTCAGGTAGCCAGGGGTCGAGCTGCTCGGGAATGATTTCGAGAAAATAAGAACGCGGGATAATCACCCGCTCGTCGACGTAGAAGCGGTCCACTCCCAGATACGCTTCCCGTGTCAAATAGGCAGCCGGCGTGCGATCTTCGACGCGCTGTTGAAAAACGCGTTTCAGTTTAACCGCGTCGGCCTCCGCAACCTTTCGACGCAACACACTCGCTTTGCTGTCGAGCGGCAAATTGAGCGTGCGCAGCAGAAGGTACAGCGCTTCGTCATGCGCGGTGGCGGCGATTTGCCCAAGCGCGAGATCGTGTTTCTCGTATTCGCTTACCGCATACGCCAGCCATTCGCCGATTGTGGCAGCTCGGCCCGGCGCAGGCGAGCGGCGAGGCCGCGAGGACTTGGCAGTTTTTTTCGAGAGCATGGTCTCAGCGCGCGAGAAGGTGGAAAACGATTTCGAAAAAACCCATCCCGATCGACTCGAGCTGCATCAGAAATCCTTGGAACGGCCGCGTGAAGCAGAGCGCAAGGAGAAGGTAGCCGCCCCATTGCGAGTATCGCATGTAGGTATCTTCGCTCATCCCGAACCAGTAGATGAGGAATTTCGAGCCATCCAACGGGGGAAAAGGTAACAGATTGAACACCACCAGAATCACGTTGATTTCGGCCACGAGTGACGCGAGTCCGATGATCTTTGGCGAGATCCGGTACAATCCGGCGGCGACGACCACCGCAATCAGAGCCAGCAAAACATTCATCGCGGGTCCAGCGAGCGTCGCGAGCGCCGCGTCGCGATTGCGATGTCGAAAATAAGTCGGGTTGATATAAACCGGTTTGGCCCATCCGATCAGCCCGAACGACCCGAGGAGGTGAAGCGAGCCTAGCAACGGAATGAGGATTGTCCCGAGCACGTTGACGTGAGGCCACGGATTCAGCGTTACGCGCCCATCAGCGCGTGGGGTTGGATCGCCAAGCAGATCCGCCACTTTGGCGTGGGCCCACTCATGCAGAGTGAGGCTGATGAAAAAAATGAGCGTAACCAAGATCGCCTGGCGGACGATCTCGGGTGATAGATCCAAACCCATACTCAACTTGATTTCGCGTTGGGAAGTTGCGCAATCAGCTTTTGCTTTTGCTCGACGAGCTTCGGGTCATCGACGGCGTCGATCAGGACTTTGGCGTCAGCGAATTGGTTTTCTTTGATCAACACGTTCGCTTCTTGAAGTTCGATGGTCTGTTTTTCCAATCCAGCTTTCGCGCGGGGTTCGAGCGTTTTCCAGAAAGCGAGTGCCTCTCCCCAGTTCGGATGCTCCAGATCCGCGAAAGACTCACCGTAGCGATATGCGTAAGGCAGGCTGTCGGGCGCGAGATCCTTCGCTTCGCGAAATGCTTCGTGCATCGCGCGATCGACCGAGTCGCGCGTCCATGAGCCGCTCTTGATAAAGTCCTCGCGCGCGGCGTAAAGCAACTGGCCGAGCTGGTAATGATAAAGCGGCTCCTTCGGATCGAGTTTGATCGCGGACAGGTAGTAGCTCACGGCTTCGAGCGGTTTGCCTTCTTCGGCGAGATAATTGCCAAGCTGGTTTTTCACCAAGGGGATGTTGTGGTCGATCTTATTGGCGTTGAGAAACATGATCGCCGCCTCGCGCCGCATATCGATCTGGCTCAGCAGCATTCCGTACGCGACATAGCTGGCCGCGAACTTGGGATGGTCTTTGATCAACAAATCGTACGCGTCGCACAACTGCTGGACCTGCGAACGAAAATTTTCCTGATCGAACTTCGGGTCGTTAGGATCGCTTTGGGCGAGCAACGTCTTCTGTTTCTCGGCCAGATCGCGCAACCGATCTTCCGGTTTCCCGCTCGGGGAAGCGTGAACGACCACAGCCAAAACGAGCGCGCTCAAGGCGAATAGCAGACGAAGAAACTTCATGCGGAAAGGGTGACAGCTTCACTCGCGCGCAAGTGCCCTGCGACTCCAAAAATTCGACGCGGCGTCAGCGAGCGCGCGCAGTAAAAATAGAAACAGGATTGTGCAAGGTGTTCAAATGAACACTATCTGTTTTGTGAACGCTCCGATTAAAGCCCCGCAGCCGGCCTATCCCAAAGGGCGAGGAGCAGTTGAGAATCCCCCCAATCGATTCGAGCGGCTCCACGTCGAACGCGATCCCGACTGCCCACCCGAAGAAGCGATGGATCCGCGCACGGAATTTTATCCGGACCAGAGCCAGAGCATTCTATCGCACAACGACAGCCCGGATCTTCCGTTTCGTTATAGCATCAACTCCTACCGAGGGTGCGAACATGGTTGTGCTTACTGCTATGCGCGGCCTTTCCACGAATACCTAGGCTGGAGCAGCGGGATCGATTTCGAAACCCGGATCATGGTGAAACTTCGCGCGCCTGAGCTGCTGCGCGAAGCTCTCTCCTCGCCGAAATGGGAGCCGCAGCCGATCGCGATGAGCGGAGTGACCGATTGCTACCAACCCGCAGAGCGCAAATTTCAACTGACGCGCGGATGCTTAAAAGTGTTCGCCGAGTTCCGCAATCCGGTCGGCATCGTGACGAAAAATCATCTGGTCACGCGCGACGTCGATTTGCTCGCCGAGTTGGCGCGGTATGGATGCGCCAATGTTTTCATCACGGTGACGACACTGGATTCCGACCTCTCGGGAAAATTGGAACCCCGCGCCTCGCGCCCGGCGCACCGTTTGCGCGCGATTCGGACGTTGGCTGAAGCGGGCGTGCCGGTGGGCGTGTTGGTCGCGCCGATCATTCCCGGTCTGACCGATCACGAGATGCCGAAGATTCTCGAAGCCGTTGCCGAGGCCGGCGCGACCAACGCAGGGTACGTCATTCTGCGACTGCCTCACGCGGTGAAGCAGATTTTTTCGGACTGGTTGGATCGTGAAGAACCGTCAAAAAAGGAGCGTGTGCTTTCGCGCATTCGGGATCTTCGCGACGGGAAACTGAATGTTTCCGAATGGGGCGCTCGCATGAAGGGCGAGGGCATTTTCGCCGAACAGATCCACGACTTGTTCGCGGTGACCGCGAAACGCCTTGGTCTCAACCAAGCTCGCACGCCGCCGGTCAGTACGGAGCATTTCCGTCCGGCCGGCGGCAAGCAATTGGAGTTGTTCTAACTCAGCTCTGCGGCGCGGGATGATCCGCGGGAGGTTGACCCTGTCCGGCGGCCGGCGGCTGGCCATGAGGATGCGGATGTTCCTTTTGGAATTCATGATGCTCCTCGCGTTGGAATGAGCCGATGTCTTTGAAAATCTTACCGGCTTCCTCGTTGTTGTTGGCTTTTAGGGCCGCCGTCAGGTCGTCGAACTTGGCGATGAGCTTCTTGATACCGTCCTGATAATCGGCGATGAACTTCGGCCGTTTTTCTTCCGGCAGGGTCTCGGTTTTTTCCGGGGTCAGCTTGATGGCTTCTTCAGCGGCTTGGCGGGCGGACGCGACCAGTTCGATCGACGAGGCATTTTGCGAAGGATCGCCGATTTGTTTGCGCAGCTTTTTGAAAGAGCGGCCCATAACCTCCATCCTTTTACCAAGCTCGGTTTCGTGATGTTTACCGTGTTCGCCTTGCTCGTGCGGCGGGGGAGCGTCACCCATGGGCGGTGCCGGTGGAGCATCGTCAGCGCGGGCGACCGCCAGGGCGCTCGTGAGCAAGACGGCAAGAAGTGAAGAAGTGAGGAAACGCATAAGCATGTGTGATTCGTGATGATTTCAGCGCCAGGCGGCGAAAAGAAGGGCACCGCCGGTAACACCGTTGGCAGTAAGACGAACGAGGGTGCGGATGGTTGCGAGAAGAGAGTGACTGGCTGAGCCGGTCGGTGCGGGAGCACGGAGGCGCATCGCCGCCCTTCAGAGATTATAAATACGCTAGGTCGCCTCCCAAATGGAGTGCGGCGATTCATCGCCGCCTTCAAAGGCGAAATTCATTTCGCCTTCCGGAGACGTAACTCGTGTACAGTACCTCACAGGGGAAAAAGTCTATTGCGAGCCAATGAATTGGCCCGTCCAAGGCGGCGATAAATCGCCGCACTCCATTTCGGAGGCGGCTCATCCGCTACCGAATCGCCTGCTCCGTCTCCGCGTCGAAGAGGTGCGCGTGCTGCAGGTCGAAGCGAACGGAGACTTGCGAGTTCACACCATACTGATCCGTGGGCCGCACGCGGGCGATGAAGGCGGTCGCGCCCGTATTCAAATATAAATACGTCTCGGCGCCCATCGGCTCCGCGAGATCCACCCGCACCGTGGCCTCGGCGAAGGAAGACGTGTCGGCTCCGCGCGTGCCGGCCGGAACGGCGTCCTCCAGATGCTCCGGTCGAATGCCAAGCACAACCGCTTTGCCGATGTGACCGCTCGCACGCGCGACGAGATCCGGCGGCAAGGTAAGCCGCAGCGCGGATCCACTGCTGCCGTCTTCGACAAACGAGGTCGTGCCGCCTTCACGTTCGATTTTACCGCGAAAGAGATTCATTTGCGGACTGCCGATGAAACCCGCGACGAAAAGATTGTCCGGCTGATTATAGAGGGTGAGCGGTTCGGCCACCTGCATGATGCGGCCGTCCTTCATCACGCAGATTCGGTCGCCCATCGTCATGGCTTCGACTTGATCGTGCGTGACATAAATCATCGTCGCGCTGAGCCGAGCGTGGAGCTTGGAAATTTCCGTGCGCATCGAGACGCGCATCTTGGCGTCGAGATTCGATAACGGTTCGTCGAACAGAAATACTTTTGGATCACGCACGATCGCCCGTCCCACCGCTACGCGCTGGCGTTGTCCACCCGAGAGCGCTTTCGGTTTGCGGTCGAGGTAGGCGTCGAGCCCAAGCAAAGCCGAAGCTTGTTTCACTCGCCGCTCGATTTCCGGTTTGGGGAACTTTCGCAACTTCAGACCGAAGGCGAGGTTCTCGTACACACTCATGTGCGGGTAGAGCGCGTAGTTTTGAAAAACCATCGCGATGTCGCGATCCTTCGGCAGGACATCGTTCACCACTTTTCCGTCGATCGAGATCGTCCCACCGGTCACTTCCTCGAGCCCCGCGATCATGCGGAGCGTCGTGGATTTGCCGCAACCGGAAGGGCCGACCAAGACCATGAATTCGCGGTCGCGGACTTCGAGATTGATGCCGTGGACGACGGTCGTGGCCGGGCCGCCTTTTTCCGAATACGTTTTGACGAGATTTTGGATGACGACGTGGGCCATGGAAAATTAACCGCGCCGATGAGCCACGGACGCGCGCTGAATCAGTTCGGTGGGAAAAACGATCGAATGCGGATGGCTGTGTTCGCTGCCGGCGAGATGGGCGTCGATTTGTTCGAGCAAGATTTCCACGGCGCGTCCGCCCATTTCCCGGAGTGGCTGACGGACCGTGGTCAACTGCGGCAGCGTGGCGCGGGCGACCAGCGTATCGTCGAAACCGACGATCGAAACATCGTCGGGCACGCGCAGACCTTGGTGCCCGAGCACTTCGAGACATCCGCTCGCGAGGTAATCGTTCGCGCAGAAAATCGCGTCGGGCGCCTTACGATGGCCCGTACTGAACCACTCCTTCAGCGCGGCGCTGCCCGCCTGGCTCGAATAGCCGGCGGTCAATTTCATCGAGGGATCAACCGGCAAATTGTGCTCGCGCAAGGCCCGTTCGTAGCCGCGCGCGCGCCGCTCGGCACCGACCAGGCCGCTCGGCCCCGCGATATGCAAAATGCGGCGGTGGCCTTGCTTGATCAGATGAGAAACGGCTTCGAACGCGCCGTGATCTTCGTCCGTTTCTAGGTTAACCGAATTCGGAAGAGAAATATTCGAGTGCAGCGCGACGGAAGGCGTGTGCTCGGGCAAAACCTTCAGACCTTCGGGCGTGAACGTCGGTCCAACCAAAATCAGACCATCGATGCGCCCGTCACAAAATCCGGGCAAGCGATCGACGTCGTTTCTCCAGTCGTGTAGTGTAAAAACGGTTACATTCTGATTCCGCACTGCGGCGGTGGCCATCACGCCGTTGAACACCTCGAGGAAGTACTGGTTGAGATCCTGACCTTCGACGACCGTGGCGACGCCGAGTGTGTTCATGCGCCGGGCGGCGAGGGCGCGCGCGGCCGCGTTCGGACGATAGCGCAGACGCTGCGCCGCCTCCAAGATGCGCTGACGCGTGGCAGTCGCGATCCGCGACGACGTTTGCGCATTGTTCATGACGGCCGAGACCGCCATCGCGGAAACGCCCGCCGCGCGACCTACATCCGCTAGGGTCGCCGCTCGTTTCGTTTTACGTTTTTGCGGGGGAGCCATGCGGAATGGTTTCTGTAACCGCCCTTCAAGACAAGCGGAAGGCGTGCTCGGACTTACCAGCGGCGACGGATTGCTTCTCTTCGCCCGCGACCTGCACCGACCAACCTGAGGGTAACGGGCGATCCCAGACGACACGCACATCAGAGCTCTGCCGTTTGATTGTGGCGGTGAAGCTTTGACCACGCTCGTCGACGATCGTGGTGGAGGTGGTCGCGCCGTCGTCTAATTGATACAATGTTAGCGCAACGTCCTTAGCGTACTCGTAGTCGGGACGGTCTTCCCGCGACCCCGTCGCGAGGGCGGTGCCACCGCGAACGAAAATTGCCGCCTCGGTGAAACTATATTTTTCTTCGTACCAACGACCGCCGACCCGCGTTTGGCCGGTCAATAAATGGGTCCAGACGCCGTCCGGAAGATAATACTGCGCCCGGCCTTCTTCATTGAAGATGGGCGCGACCAGCACGGACGAACCGAGCATGTACTGGCGGTCGAGCGTGGCGCAGGCAGGATCGTTGGGGAACTCCAACACCATCGCGCGCATGACCGGAATGCCGGTGCGACTCGCTTCCACGGCCGCGGAATAGAGATACGGCATCAGGCGATGCTTCAGTTTGGTGAAGACACGGAGGACTTCGCAGGCTTCTTCGTCGTAAACCCACGGCACGCGATAAGACGAACTGCCGTGAAGACGGCTGTGCGACGAGAGCAAACCGAACGCGAGCCAGCGCTTGTAGACCGCGACCGGAGGCAGTCCCTCGAAGCCGCCGATGTCGTGACTCCAGAAACCGAAACCGCACAGGCCGAGCGAGAGACCGCCGCGAAGGCTTTCCGCCATCGACTCAAACGTTGACCAACAGTCGCCACCCCAATGCACCGGAAAGCGTTGACCTGATGCATAGGCCGAACGTGCGAAAACGACCGCATCGTTTTGGCCGCGCACTTCTTTGAGCAAATTGAACACCGCCTCATTGTAGAGCAGCGTGTAGAAATTGTGCATTTTCACCGGATCGGAACCGTCGTGATAGACGACGTTTTCCGTCGGAATCCGTTCGCCGAAATCGGTCTTGAATGCATCGACACCCATCGCGACCAAGGCGCGCAATTTCGAGGTAAACCATTTCGTCGCTTCCGGATTGGTGAAGTCGACGATCGCCATGCCCGGCTGCCACAGATCGGTCTGCCAAACATCCCCGTTTGTCTTCTTGATGAAGTAACCGCCCCGTTGGCCTTCCGCGAAAAGAGGAGATCGCTGCGCGATGTACGGGTTGATCCACAAGCAGATTTTCAACTGCCGTTCGTGTAAGCGGCGCAGCATCCCAGCGGGATCAGGGAACATGCGAGAATCCCAGGCGAAGTCGCACCAGTTGAATTCGCGCATCCAAAAACAATCGAAGTGAAACACGCTGAGCGGCAGTTCCCGCCGCCGCATTTCGTCGATGAATCCCGTCGTGGTTTTCTCATCGTAATTCGTCGTGAACGACGTCGAAAGCCAGAGTCCGAATGTCCAGGGCGGCGGCAACGCAGGGCGGCCGGTCAACGCGGTTAGGCGCTGCAAAATATCTTTCGGCGTCGGGCCGTAGATCAGAAAATACTCCAGACTTTCGGCTTCGAGACTGAATTGAACGCGCGCAACTTTCTCCGATGCGACCTCGAAGGAAACCGGGCCGGTTTCGTTGACGAGGACGCCGTAGCCGCGATTCGTGAGGTAGAACGGGACAGCCTTGTAGGCTTGTTCGCAGGCAGTGCCACCGTCCTTGTTCGTGTTTTCGACGATCTGGCCGTTCTTCACAAAAGCGGTGAATCGCTCACCGAATCCGTAAACAGATTCGCCAACGCCCAGTGAGAGCTGTTCGTGAAGAAAATTTCCGCGGCCAGGCCACTGCAGATAACCAATTCCACGGGGAGCGCTTTTGGTCAGAACGCGACCATTGGCTTCGAAGGAAATTTCCCACGGCTCTTTCGCGACGCGAATGCGCAAGTCTCCCGTCTGCAGGCTCGACGATTTCTCCTCGAGCACCGTTTTAACGGGAAGATCCTTGGACCTCGTGAGCGGGATAAATGGGCCGCGCACGGCGGCGCCGGAAAAGTGTTCGATGCGGACCCGAGCGACGTTTTCCATCGGGGAGCTGATGCGCACGGTCAGGAGGGGTCCTTGCAGCGTGTCTCCGCGGTGGCGAATGACACGCGTAGTCGCTGAAAGCGTGAGACCCGTCTCGGATCGTTCGACGTCGTAAGCCTCACTTGCGTAATGAGCGACGACGCCGGGTTGCAGCATCCACTGACCATCTGTGAACTTCATCGAAATTAAAAGCGGGGTGGCTCCCGAAAGGAGGGAGAAATGGGATCGACCCGAAGCAGCTCCAACGCGGCCTGGCTGCACCAAGGTCAATCCGGACGTTGAAAATCGGCTCCCTTTACGTCAAGTTTAAGGTTAAATCGCGCCAGGAATTTGTCGTTAGATCAATTGACTAAACAACCCCTGTTTCGGCTCGATCCTTAAGCCTCCGAACCCTGGGAGCGCGGACATTCTGTCCGCCATCCCTTCCTCGCGCGCAGCGCTCATATCTGCGCGGAGCTGCAAGCTTCGCTCGTCACCGGGCGGCGAACCGGTTCTCCTCGTTCCCAGGCACCCCTCGGAAAAATCCTCTAAGTGGCTGCAACGTTTGACTCTGCGCGAGGAACGTTTCCCCGTTGGCCATGCACCTGCGCGCTTCGGTTCTCCTGGGTTTGACCATTGGGCTCGCGGCGCCCCTCGCCGCACAAACGGGTAAGACCGATGGATCGATCGGCGATCCGCAACTCGATGCGAAAGTGAACGCCATCCTTTCCCGCATGACTCTCGAGGAAAAGGTTGGGCAGTTGATGCAGTATGCTTCTGACGACCATCCCACCGGGCCTGCTACGAAGGAGGACGTGCTTGGAAAAATCCGCGCCGGCCTTTGCGGAAGCATGCTCAACGTCACCGGCGCAGCCTACTCCAAAACGCTGCAAGAGGTCGCAGTCCACCAATCGCGCCTCGGCGTCCCTCTGCTTTTCGGCTACGACGTGATCCATGGCTACCGGACGATTTTTCCGATCAACCTTGGCCAGGCGGCAAGTTGGGATCTCGCCGCGATTGAAAACTCCGACCGCGTCGCCGCACGCGAGGCGACATCCGCCGGCGTGCATTGGACGTTTGCGCCGATGGTCGACATCGCCCGCGATCCGCGTTGGGGCCGCATGTCTGAAGGATCGGGGGAGGATACATTTCTCGGTTCTGCGATCGCGCGCGCCCGCGTGCATGGCTTTCAAGGCGATCACCTCGGGGGCATCGACACGATGCTCGCCTGCGCGAAACACTTCGCTGCTTACGGCGCCGCGCAAGCTGGCCGCGACTACTTCACGACCGAAGTATCCGAACGGACACTACGCGAAGTTTATCTGCCGCCGTTTCATGCCGCGGTTGAAGCCGGCGTAAGCACGTTGATGGCGGCGTTCAACGATTTGGATGGCACGCCGGCCTCGGCGAATCCGTTTCTGCTCGATCAGGTGCTGCGTAAGGAGTGGGGCTTTTCTGGTTTCGTCGTCTCTGACTGGGCATCGATCAAGCAACTCGAAGACCATGGTGTTGCTTCGTCGCCCCGTGAGGCTGCGCGGCTGGCTTTCACCGCCGGCGTCGACATGGACATGGCCAATCAGCTCTATTATCCACAATTGCTTGGGTTGGTCAAAGACGGGGTGATTCCCGCCGAACGCGTCGACGTATCGGCTCGCCGGATACTCGCAGCGAAAGCCAAATTGGGCCTGCTCGACGACCCGTTTCGTTTCAACGACCCCGCGCGCGAAAAGGCCGAGCTCCTCAAGCCGGCGAATCTCGAAGCCGCGCGCGATTTAGCCCGCCGATCCTTTGTTCTGCTGAAAAATGAGGGGCATGCGCTGCCCTTGAAAAAGACGGCAAAGGTTGCGCTGATCGGCGCCCTTGCCGATTCCCAGATCGATCTTCTGGGGACATGGCGGGCTCGCGGGGAAACGACCGACGCGATCACGATCCGCAAAGGCCTCAGTGATGTTTACGGCAGCCGCCTAACCTACGCGCGAGGTTGCGGTGTGCAGCCGAACGATCGGGAAGACTTCGCTGCGGCAAAGGCGGCTGCGGAAAAAGCCGACGTCGTCGTCGCGGTGGTTGGCGAGTCTTGGGACATGACGGGCGAAGGGCATTCGCGCAGTAATCTGGACTTGCCTGGCGAACAAACGGAGCTGCTCGCAGAACTGCATCGCACGGGCAAACCCGTGGTTGTGGTATTGATGTGCGGCCGTGCCTTGACCTTGGAAAAAGTTTTGCCCCTCGCGGACGCTGTCATGGTGGCGTGGATACCCGGAACGATGGGCGGGCCGGCGGTCGCGGACGTCTTAACCGGAGATTACAACCCGTCGGGCAAGCTGCCCGTCACTTTTCCGCGCAACGTCGGACAGGTGCCGATTTTTTATAATTCGAAATCGAGTGGTCGCCCGCAACCGGAAGGTCCGCGCGAGCAATACAAGTCGAACTACATCGACGTGGCGAATTCCCCGCTCTTCCCGTTCGGCTATGGCCTGAGCTACACCCATTTTCGCTACAGTCAGTTACGGGTGAACCGAGCTAAACTCCCCGCTGACGGCACGCTCGAAGTGACCGTCACCTTGGAAAATCGTGGCGATTACGATGGTGAAGAAACTGCGCAACTCTACACGCGGCAGCTCTTCGGCTCGGTCACGCGCCCGGTGCGCGAGCTAAAAGGCTTTCAGCAAGTGTTTCTGAAAAAGGGCGAGCAACGCGACGTCACTTTCACCGTCAAGGCCACTGACCTGGCATTCTGGCGCGCCGACATGACCTATGGTACGGAGCCGGGATCGTTTGAAGTGTTTGTTGGAGGAAATTCCGATGCGAATTTGTCCGAGGTCTTCGAATTAGCGGCGAATTGAACGCTTCGCTAATGAAGAATGCAGAATGAAGAGTGAGGCGACTGCTGCGAGCCCGTTAAGGGAACTCGCTCGTGGTTGTCGACCATTCTCACCCTGTGTCGCTCGGCGCGGACATCGACCCTGTTTTTAACGGTTAGACATGCGCCACGCTCGGGCCGCGCCGGTTCATCGCGCTCCAGATCCGAGTGGCTGCTGATCGAGGCGGTTTACTCTTTTTCCCCAGCCTTCGGCAGCGTGATCGAGCGTTTTTCCTCATTCGGCTGTTGCCGGTAAAACAACGCCGTGTGACCGACTGCGCCTACGCATACGCAGCGGCCTTCATCGGCGATCCGCTCGCAGAGTTCGGCCCGTTCGTCGCGCTCGGCTCCG
>Ga0207702_10004418_pt1 | contig 12500 bp, 11 predicted proteins | sample KBSCornC62_FD_184302 | JGI IMG/M metagenome (GOLD analysis project Ga0207702, IMG submission 184302) | Corn rhizosphere microbial communities from Kellogg Biological Station, Michigan, USA - KBS Corn C6-2 (SPAdes) (version 2) | ecosystem: Host-associated > Plants > Roots > Rhizosphere > Soil ...
CTCGTCGGCGCGATCCATTATGGCATTAGCTTCGCCGGTGAGATCGTGCTCGCATAGCGATTTGCCGACATCGACTCCCCGCGCGGCAAGGAAGGTGTTCGCCATTCCGCCGCCGATGATCAGGTGATCGACCTTGCCGACGAGGTGGCCGAGCACCGCGAGCTTGGTCGAGACCTTGGCGCCGCCGACCACCGCCGCGACTGGCCGCTCGGGATTGCCAAGCGCGCGCTCCAAGGCCTTGAGCTCCGCCTCCATCGCCCGGCCGGCGAAGCTCGGCAGCAGGTGGGCGACTCCCTCAGTGGACGAGTGGGCCCGATGCGCGGCGGAGAAAGCGTCGTTAACGTAGTAATCGCCGAGCGCGGCCATCGCCTTGGTAAGCTCCGGATCGTTCTTCTCTTCGCCGGCATGGAAGCGCGTATTCTCAAGAATGGCGATCGATCCCGGCTGCATCGTCTCGATGGCGCGCTCCGCCTCCGGACCCTGGCAATCCTCGACGAACCGGACGGGCCGCCCCAGCAGCTCCGACAACGGCCGAACCAACAGAGCTGTCGACATGTCCGGCCGCTTCTGACCTTTCGGCCGACCGAAGTGGGAGAGCAGCAGAACCTTTGCGCCACGATCGCTTAGCTCCGACACGGTGGGCACCGCAGCACGGAGGCGAGTGTCGTCGCTGACCTTGCCGTCCTGAGTGGGAACGTTGAGGTCCACACGCACCAGCACGCGCTTGCCGGTGAGATCGCTCGGCAGATCATTGAGGGTCTTGAAGCTCATTCGTCGCCTCGAAAGTTCACAAAGTTCGCAGGCCCACACGTGCGCGCACGCGTAGGCCTGCGAAGGTGGATTAGCCGAGCTTCGCCATCGCGCAGGCGGTGTCGATCATCCGGTTCGAGAAGCCCCATTCGTTGTCGTACCAGCTGACGACCCGGACCAGCTTGCCTTCGAGAACCGCAGTTTCGAGGCTGTCGACCGTCGAACTTTGCGGTGTGTGGACGATATCGATCGAGACCAAAGGCTCGGTCGAATAGGCGAGAATGCCCTTGAGGCGGCCGCTCTCCGACGCGGCCTTCAGTGCCCCGTTCACTTCCTCGACGCTGGTGTCGCGCTTCGGGGTGAAGGTGAGGTCGACGATGCTCCCGTCTGGAACCGGAACCCGTATAGCGGAGCCGTCGAGCTTGCCTTTCAGCTCGGGAAGGACTTCGCCGACCGCGCGGGCAGCGCCCGTTGTGGTCGGGATCATCGACATCGCCGCAGCGCGGGCGCGGCGGAGATCGCTGTGGATCTGGTCGAGGATCTTCTGGTCATTGGTGTAGGCGTGGATCGTCGTCATCAGTCCGCGCTCGATCCCGATTGCGTCATTCAACACCTTTGCTACCGGTGCCAGACAGTTGGTCGTGCACGAGGCGTTGGAGACAATCTTCATCTCCGCGGTCAGCTTGTCGTCATTGACGCCGTAAACGACGGTCAGGTCGACACCCTTGGCAGGAGCGGAGATCAGAACCTTCTTAGCGCCCGCCTGCAGGTGCTTTTCGGCACCGTCACGGCTGGTGAAGAAGCCGGTGCATTCGAGAGCGATGTCGATGCCGTTCGCCTTGTGCGGGAGATTGGCTGGGTCGCGTTCGGCCGTGACCTGGATGCGCTTGCCGTTGACGACGATATCATTGCCATCGGTGGTCACTTCGCCCGGGAACAGGCCATGGACGCTGTCGCGCTTGAACAGCCAAGCGTTGGCCTTGGCGTCCGCAAGGTCATTCACGCTGACCAGTTCCAGCCCGCAATCGGGCCGCTCCAGAATGGCGCGGGCGACAAGCCGGCCGATCCGTCCGAAACCGTTGATTGCAACTTTCGTCATCTCTTTCCTTCCTCTTCAGCCGTTCGTGTCGAGCATAGTCGATACAGGCCCCTCGACTGCGCTGGGGACGAACGGAATCACTTTGCCAATCTCTCCGAAACCCTCGCCGCCACCGCATCAGGCGTGATGTTGAAGAAATTGTACGCGTCCTTGGCCGTCGCGGAGACGCCGAAGCGGTCGATCCCGACCCGAACACCGTCGAGACCAGTGTATCGCTCCCACCCGAAGGTCGTCCCCGCCTCGATAGAGACGCGAATGACAGTCGGATCCTCCGGCAAAATATCGTTTCGGTAGCTCGCGGGCTGCGCATCGAAACGTTCGGTGCAAGGCATCGAGACCACGTCGGCGCCGATCCCCTGCTCCTCAAGCTTGGTGGCTGCGCCGAGCGCCACCTGCACTTCCGATCCCGTCGCGAGGATCACGGCGCGGCGGGCGTTCTCGGCCGATTTGACCCGGTAGGCGCCAAGCGCGCAAAGGTTTCCTTCGGCGGCTTGGGTGCGCAGCGGCGGTAGATTCTGGCGGGTCAAGGCGAGAATGCTTGGGCGTTCACTCGCCAGCGCGAGCGCCCAGCATTCGGCGGTCTCGACCGCGTCCGCCGGGCGATAAACGTCCAGCCCAGGAATGGCGCGCAGCGATTGCAGATGCTCGATCGGCTGGTGGGTCGGCCCGTCCTCGCCCAATCCGATCGAATCGTGGGTCATCACGTAGATCACCCGCGCCTGCTGGATCGCGGACAACCGGATTGCCGGCCGCGCGTAATCGGTGAAGACAAGGAAGGTGCCGCCGTACGGGATCACGCCGCCGTGCAGCGCCAAGCCGTTCATCGCCGCGGCCATGCCGAACTCGCGGATCCCGTAATAGACGTAGCGGCCGCCGTAATCGTCGGCCGTCAGCGGCCCGATGTTCTTCGTCTTGGTGTTGTTAGAGCCGGTGAGGTCGGCGGAGCCACCCACCGTCGCCGGAACCGCCTTGTTGATCGCCTCCAGCGCCATCTCAGACGATTTGCGCGTCGCTACGGTCGGAGGATTGGCGAGCAGCGAATCCACGTAGGGCTTCAGCCAGCTGTCGTCGGCCTTCCCGGCAATGCGGGCGAGGAACTCGCTCTTTCGGCCGCTGGCTTCCAGCCTCTGCTCCCATTCGTAATGAGTAGAGCGACCCCGAGACCCGGCCTCGCGCCACGAGGAGAGCACATCGTCGGGAATTTCGAACGGCGGATAATCCCAGCCAAGCTCCTTTCGGGCAGCGGCGATCTCGTCCGCTCCAAGGGCAGCGCCGTGCGTCGCGGCGGTGCCCTGCACATTCGGCGCTCCATAGCCGATGATCGTCTTGCACCGGATCAGCGACGGGCGCGGGTCGGCGATGGCCTCCTCGATGGCCTTGGTGACCTTGCCGCTATCGAGCCCGTCGCATTCGACCGTGTGCCAGGCGGAGGCGGCGAAGCGAGCCATCACATCCTCGTTGCGCGACAGGGAGGTCGAGCCGTCGATAGTGATGCGGTTGTCATCCCACAGAACAATCAGCCGCCCGAGCTTGAGGTTGCCCGCCAGACCGACCGCTTCGTGATTGATGCCCTCCATCAGGCAGCCGTCGCCGGCGATCACGAAGGTCTTGTGATCGACCAGGTCGTCGCCGAATTCGGCGTTGAGGTGGCGCTCGGCCATCGCCAGCCCGACTGCCATCGCTAATCCCTGGCCGAGCGGCCCGGTGGTCACTTCGACTCCGGGAAGCTCGAAATTCTCCGGATGCCCGGCGCAGGGCGAGCCCAGCTGGCGGAAGCGCTTGATGTCGTCGATCGTGGGCTGCGCGTAGCCAGTGAGATAGAGCAGCGCATACAGAAGCATCGATCCGTGCCCGGCCGACAGGACGAATCGGTCGCGATCTGGCCAGCGCGGATCGGCGGCGTCGAACTTGAGGTGACGGGTGAACAGCGCGGTCGCCGCATCGGCCATGCCCATCGGCATTCCGGGGTGACCGCTGTTGGCGGCTTCCACCGCATCCATCGCGAGCGCGCGGATAGCATTGGCAAGGCGGCGTTGGGTCGGCTGCATGGTCGAGTCGAGGCTCCGGCGGCGAGTCGTCGGCGGCTTGGGATCCCAAGCCGCGCTGAGGCCCCTTTAAAGCTGAGCCGTGCAGGGTCAATGCTTGCCCGGAATCGCGAAGTTGCGTACGCGCAAATTCATGAATGACGGGGGCTTGTCGGCAGCTCTGGATCGTGCGGAGCGAGCGCTCGGGCGCATTGAGCGGGCGCTTGCCGATCGCGAATCATCCAGCGGGCGAGACGAAGCGCTTCGAGCCAAGGTCCGCGAAGCGGTCGCAGAGCTCGACCAGCTGATCCGGCAGGCAAGCTGATGGCGGAGGTGGACGTCATCATCGCCGGGCGGCCGTATCGAGTCGCCTGCCGCGACGGCGAGGAAGACAATCTGCGAGCCGCCGCGCGACTCGTGGATGCGAAGAGCCGGGAAGCACTCTCGGGTCTCGGGACGCTGTCCGAGGCGCGACAGCTTCTGTTCGCCGGACTTCTGCTCGCCGACCAGCTGATCGAGAAGCATCCCGGGAACGCGGCAACGCCCGCTCCTGCTCCAGGCTTCGACCCGCAGCTGGCGAATCGTGCCGAGCGACTGGCAGGAAAGCTCGAGTCGTTGGCGGACGCCCTTGAGGCCGGGGCCTCGCGGGCCTAAATCATGCCGCGACGGGTACTGCCCGGTGCGAGCCTTTGGAAAATCCCTGAGGCTATTCAATCCTAATGGGAGCTGTCCCTGCCCGGACCCTGGTCTGGATCATACGGCGCCCACCTGACGTTTGGGCGTCAGAGGATTTTAGGGCAAACGGCCATGGTGGTCCCGTCACCTCCCTTCCTGCCCGGACCTTTCGAGCCGCGCCCTGAAATGGAGCCGCTCTCGAAAGAGTCGCTGCGGCAAGCCGCACTTGAGGCGCGTAAGGCGTTCGTCCGGACGCTGGGCGATGCCGACCGGGCAATGCTGGAGCGGCAGCTTGCCGAACACCTGACCTCGCTGTTCGCCGGAGTCGCGGTGGTCGGCGGCTACTGCCCGATGCGAACCGAAATCAGCCCGCTGCCAGCGATGGAGGAAGCGCGGTCAGTCGGAGCGATCGCGGCTTTCCCCTGCTTTGCCGACCCGGCCAAGCCGTTCCGGTTCTTGGCCGGCGACCCGCTCGAGCCGGGTCCATTCGGGCTGATGCAACCGGCAAAGCGCCATCCGATTGTGGATCCCGACCTCGTGCTCGTGCCCCTGGTCGCGGCGGATGGCCGAGGCACACGCCTCGGTCGCGGCAAAGGTCATTACGACCGTGCACTTGCGCGGCTTCGCAAGAACGGTGCCCGGCTTGTCGGCATCGGCTGGCCGCTCCAGCGGCTCTCGGACACCATTCCCGCCGACCCATGGGATGTGCCGCTCGACGCCTTTGTTAGCCCCGAAGGACTCGAATGGTTCAGACCGTAGTGCCATCCTGGCGAAAACCTGTGGCGATCGCGGCGATCTTCGTCCTGATCACGGGAGTGGCGGTCTTCGTCGTCTCCGCTGCCCGGTTCGTCGGGAATTGGCCTGTTCTTGTCCAAACGATCTTCTATCTGGCCGCCGGCCTCGTTTGGATCGCGCCGCTAAGACCGCTGTTGCGGTGGGCGGAGCGGCCACCGGGGCGGAAACCGAGCGGGGATTATTGAACCAGCCGTATTATCCGACTATATCACCACAATCCCAAATGACTGCGATCAGCCTCTCCCCTGCCCGGCAAAAGGCCGTGAAGCTCTGGCGCGATTATCCCCGTGAAGTTGCCGCGCTGGGCGGTCTTGCGCTCGCCGCAGCCATTGCCGTGGCCGGGTCCGCCTGGTCGAGCCCATCGACTCAGCAGATGGGCCACTCGGCGGCGGTCGCACCCCCTGCGCCGCCACCGATGGTCAATGAGAATGTGGAGCCGGACCAGGCGCTCGCAGTCAACGCGAAGACTCCGTTCGCAGGCGGCCCGAACCCGGCCGCGTTGCCATTCGACGCCAGCAAGCTGTCGGCAACCGCGCGTGCCCGCGCGATCGACTGCCTGGCGAGCGCCGAATATTATGAGGCGGGGGATCAGGGTGACGACGGCGAGCGGGCTGTCGCCCAGGTGGTGCTGAACCGCGTCCGCCATCCGGCTTTCCCTTCGACCATCTGCGGCGTTGTCTACGAAGGCTCGACCAAGGGCACGGGTTGCCAGTTCACCTTCACCTGTGACGGCTCGCTGGAGCGCCGGCCGGATGCGCAAGGCTGGGCAAAGGCGCGCGCGATTGCCGAAGACGCCCTGAACGGCGCCGTCTACTCGACCGTAGGCTGGGCTACTCACTATCACGCCAATTACGTTCTGCCGGTGTGGGCCGGAAGCATGGCCAAAAACGCCGTGGTCGGGGCACATCTCTTCTACCGCTGGCCCGGTGCTTGGGGTCAGCCTGCTGCCTTCGCTCAGCATTACTCGCGGCAGGAGCCGGATTCGGCGGCGCTTCGCGCGAGCGCAATTGCCGCCTTCGCCTCGCGGCCGTCAGGAACAGCAGCGCAACAGGCTGCAAACCTGCCGGGCGCCGAGGTGGTGAAAGCACCTCCGGGACGAATCGCTATGCGCTTCAATCTTCCGGCCGCGCGCAAGGCTGCCGAGGAGGCGCCGCACGAGGATTATTCGAAGAAGTTCGATGCCTCCGACAACCTCAAATGGGCTTTGTCCGGCGACGCGCCGAGCACGGAGACTCCGCTCGGCCAACGCTCGGCACCCGCCCCGAGCGGTGGAACTCGCTGAACTTCTTTCTTACTGCGGAAGCTTCGACAGAAGCACCATCTGGACCCGCGAGCGGATCTGGTGAAGCCGTGAATCCGCCGCCAGTGAATCGTCGGACAAGATCCCGGCCGCGCCCATTTCCCGAGCAGTTACCGACGCAGGATTGAAGGGCCCCGAATCGGCCGCCGGATCGCGGCTCTGAAGAAGCACCACCGCTTCATCAAAAGCCGTGCAGGTATCGAACCAGACCACGTCCGGATGATCGCGAAACTCCGACTCGCAGCCCCGGCTGTATCCCGCGAGCGACTCTGAATTCGATCGTTGGTACAAGTTCAGCGCATCGGCCGCCGATCTGTCGATCGCAGAATTCGACAGCGGCTCCTGCAAATCATCGAGCGGAGTGATCGATCTTGGAGAGCTTTCGTCTTTGCTGGTTGGCAATGCGGTCATGGCTGACGCAGACTCGACCGAGCGAAACAGTCTGGGGTTGCGGCTGAAGAAGAGGATTGCACCTGCCGACAGGCATATTGCGGCCAAGGCGCGCAGCCGAAAACGCGGGCGCGGCGATCTAACCGGAAACGAGGGTTGAACCTTTACCGGCAGCGTCGCCGGCGGCTGCTTGCGCAATTCCCGATAAGCCCGGGTGATCTGGGCAGCGCGTTCGCCATCGCCGCCCGGCCGATCCGGATGGTGAAGCTTGATCAGCCGCCGATAGGCTTCATCGATCTGGGCGCGGTCAGCACCGGGCTTTAGCCCCAGCTGTGCATAGGCCGATTGCCGCACGGTCATCCTTGCGGATTACAGCAGCTGCGGGTTTTTCGGAAGACGAATGAGAGTGAAATGGCGCGAGTGACGGGACTTGAACCCGCGACCTCCGGCGTGACAGGCCGGCGCTCTAACCAACTGAGCTACACCCGCGCGTTTACCGGTTCGCTATCGATGTTTCGACGGCTCCGGTGAGGCGCGCGACCTAGGTGACGCCCCCAGTGCTGTCAACAACGGCCTCGTCCTTTTCCTCGTCGTCGCCGACGTGGGTCAAAGTGCCGTGCTCGAAGAGGAATCCTGCGATGTCCGGAGTGCCGGCGGCGGCGAAGACCTGCTTCATGATGATCAGCAGCGGAACGGCCAGAAGCGCCCCCGTTGTCCCCCACACCCACGACCAGAAGCTCAGCGAAATGAGGATTGCGAGCGGGTTGATCGACAGCCGGCCGCCGACAATGGTCGGGGTAACGATATTCGCTTCGGTGAGGTGCAGTCCGATGAAGCATAGGGGCGGCAGCATCGCCGCCCAGGCGTCCGGATAGATCATCAGCCCACCGAAGAAGAGCAGCAGCGCTGACGCGATCGGCCCGAGATATGGAATGTAATTGAAAACGGCGACGATGCCGCCCCACATGACCGGGGACGGCAGCCCAAGCCACCAGACGACCAGCGCCGTGATCGCCCCGAGCGCTACGTTGATGAGGGTGATCGTGCCCAAATAGGTCGACGTCGAATCCACCACCTGTTGGATCACTCGAGCCGTGGTGAGAGCGCCCTCAAAGCTTCCGCGGCTGACGATCGTCCTTTTGCGCATCGCGGTCCAGCCGGCGAGGAAGAAGAAAATCACCAGAAGCGCGAAGAACAGCTGGATCAGCACATAGGGAGCGGAGCTGGCGAGGAGGCCGGAGAGGGAATTCGGCGTTTCGATCCGGACCAGCCGCCCATGCTCGGGCGCGATCGTGATTTGCGACGTGATCCGCTCAATGAAATGGTCGAACGCCTTGTAGATGTTGAGCAACGGCTCGAGTTCGGAGCGGACCTTCGGCAGCCGCTCCGGAATCAGCGCGATCCAGTCGGTCGCCGGAAGCACGATCGACGCGACCACGAAAATGCACACGAACAGGAAGATGAGGACGCATAGCGCCGCGGCGATTCGCGACGGAATCCGCCGCCGCTCGAACCATTCGAGCATCGGCACCAGCGCAACCGAGACGACGAGTGCGGCGGTCACAGGAAGGAAGAACTCCGCGCCTGCCCGAAGAGCGAAGGGAATCACCAAAATCAGCCCGATCCCTGCGATCAGCGTCAGCGCCGCAAGCAGCCGGTCGCGCTTGGCGGTGAACGCCTCCGCAAGCAGATGTGCGTCGGCGACAGTTTCGCTTAGCTGCTTGCGTCGGCTTCGGGCGTCCATGGGCTAAGAATATCGGGGAGGTAGCACGCCGTCACGGAGTAAATCCGTGACGTCGATCCGCTCGGCCTTCGGCCGGCGGTCGGCCGCGCTGCGCTGTCTCTCGACGCAGCTGACGATTGCTGAGCAATCGTGGCGCTGCGCTCGGCAGCTAGCTTGGTGCCCCTGGTCCGACTCGAACGGACACTCCGGTGAAGGAACTCGATTTTGAGTCGAGCGCGTCTACCATTCCGCCACAGGGGCACGCGCCGAGCTAGGTAGCGGCGCGTGCCCGATGCGGCAACCTCAGGCGAAGACCTCGCCCACGTCGCTTCCGTAGGGATCAGCACCAAATCGGTTTGGACCCTTGGTTCCGGGCATCACGCTAAACACTAAAACGACGATCGCCCCAATTAGGGCGACTAGCCCTAGCAAGGCGGTGATCGCTAAGCCGCCCATTGCGGCACCGAATCCGCCACCCGCTGCAACCGCTCCAGCGGTCATGAGCGCCATAATGATCATCAGTGCTTCCGGAATGGCCGGAAGTAGTATCCACCAGCCGGTACGATCCACGTCATGCAACCGCCGCACGCCGACTGCAATTGAAGGAATAATCGTGGCCAGCCAAAGCAAAGCGCTGATCGGGCCATACATACCCGCGATCATCCGATGGATTCCGAGTACGCCCTCGATAATCGCAACGACGATGTAGGCGACCACTAATGCAAGAACATACCACCAATATTCCGCTCTCGGCGCTCGGCCGCTGAAGTCGGTATATTTTTCGATAATCGGGCGCTTTGCCCAATCGACGGGACTCATTTCCTGATTCATTCTTCCCTCCCCTGTTGAGGTGAGGGCGATGCTACCTCATCCGCGCCATTGCGCAAGACAAGGGTAAGCGAATGACGTTACGTGGTTTTCAGGCCGCCTTGTCGTTCTCGTACTGCTCGATCACCCACGGCTCGTCTTGCGCAGCGTCAATCCACTCGGTGACGTGCGGATGCGACAGGACCGCCTTCATGTACGTGCCGGCAAACGGCGGCACGCGCACCCCGTAGGTGATGAATCGGGTGACGACGGGAGCGAACATGATGTCGGCCGCGCACCAGTCTCCGAACAGGTAATCGCCGGTGCCGCCGAACCGGGCTCGCGCCTGCGCCCACAGCTGCATGATGCGGTTGATCTCGCCCCGAACTGGATCGGACAGCTCCTTGGGCGGATAGGAGCGCCTGACGTTCATCGGCAGGTCGCGGCGCAAGTTGGCGAAGCTGGAGTGCATTTCCGCCGCCATGGATCGCGCCATTCCGCGCGCGGTGTCGTCCTCGGGCCAGAAGGTGTCGCGCCCGACGCGGTCGGCGAGGAATTCGATAATCGCGATGCTGTCCCAGACGACGCATTCACCGTCCCAAAGGATCGGCACCTTGCCGAGCGACGGAGCGAACTCGTCGCCTTCACGGCGCCGGTCCCATTCCTCGCCGAACATCGGCACCACAAGCTCCTCGAACTCCTCGCCTGACTGGCGGCACGCAAGCCAGCCGCGCATCGACCAGCTCGAATAAGCGCGGTTGCCGATAATCAGCTTCAGCAAGTGGCCCTCCTAATTGGTCGCGGCTTCCAGGATCATTGTACGCAACTCGGCGATGCCCGCTCCGGTTTCGCTGGATGTCGCGATCAGGTGCGGATGCGCCGCCGGGTGCTTTGCCGCTTCAGTGGCGGTCTCGGCAACAACGGTTTCGAGCGCGCTTGGCTTCACCTTGTCAGCCTTGGTCAGCACCAGCTGGTAGCTGACAGCCGCTTCGTCGAGCATCGCCATCACCTCGCGGTCGACCGGCTTCAGCCCGTGACGCGAATCCACCAGAACCACCGCCCGTTTCAGCGCCGCTCGGCCGCGCAGATAATCATTGACCAGGAATCGCCAGCGCTTGACCAGCGGCTTCGGAGCTTCGGCAAAGCCGTAGCCCGGCATGTCGACGAAGCGGAGTTGTGGCGGCTGCCCGATGTCGAAGAAGTTCAGCTCCTGGGTCCGGCCCGGCGTGTTCGACGTCCGCGCCAGCGTCTTGCGGTTGGTGATCGCATTCAGGAGCGAGCTTTTGCCGACATTCGATCGCCCGGCGAACGCGACCTCCGGGTAGTCGGGATCGGGCAGATATTGCAGCGACGGCGCCGACTTCAGGAACTCCACCGGACCGGCGAACAGCTTGCGCGCCCGCTCGGCGAGATCCTCGTCTGCGCTCACGTGTGCACCGGATGCGTATCGCTGAGGTGCAGCCCGAACCGCCGGTACAACCACCATTGCTGCGCCAGGGTGAGAAGGTTGCTGGTCACGTAGTACAGCTGAAGCCCCGCCGCGAACTGCGCGAAGAAGAACATCATGATCCACGGCATCATCGAGAAGATCTGCTGCTGCGCGGGATCCATCTGCTGCGGCTGCAGCTTGAAACTGAACCATTGCGTGATTCCGACAAGGATCGGGAGAACGCCGATGGCCAGCATCCCGGGCGGAACCCAGTGGATGAGGCCGAACAGGTTCAGAGGAGTCGCAGGGTCCGGCGCCGACAGGTCCTTGATCCATAGGACGAACGGCTGGTGGCGCATTTCCACCGAGACCATCAGAACTTTGTACAATGCGTAGAAGATCGGGATCTGCAGGACCACCGGCAGACACCCGGCCGCAGGGTTCACCTTTTCCTGCTGGTAGAGCTTCAGGATTTCCTGCTGCGCGCGCGGCTTGTCCTCCTTGAACCGCTCCTGGATCGCCTTCATCTTCGGCTGGAGCTTGCGCATCGCCGCCATCGACTTGAACTGCTTCTGGGCGATCGGGAACATCAGAAGCCGGACGATGAAGGTCAGGCAGATGATCGCGACTCCGAAGTTGCCGGTCGCGTGGAACAGGAACATCAGAAGGTCGAAGATGGGCCGCATGAACCATTCGAACCAGCCCCAGTCGATCGACTTGGTGAGCTTGGGGATTCCGGCGCTCTCGTACTTGTCGAGCAGCTGCTTGTCCTTTGCCCCGGCGAAGAGGCGCGTGTCGGCGCTTACCGTCTGCCCAGGCGCAATCACCTGCTGCGGATCGGCGTAATCGGCCTGATATCCTCCGGACGGAGTACCGCTGAAGCTCGCTTCGATCGACGCCTCACCGGCAGGGGCAAGCGCGGTCAGCCAATATTTGTCGGTGAAGCCCAGCCACCCGCCATTGCTGGTGAAATGCTGCGACTGGCCATTGTCGAGATTCTTCCAATCGATGCCGTATTTGGCCGCCCCGTCGAGGTAGGCGATCGGCCCCACGTGCATCGTCCAGCGGCTGGTGTCGGGCGATTTGTCGGCTCGGCTGATGAGCCCGTATGGCCGCACCGCAACCGGCGCGGTGCCGCTGTTCGTCACCTCCTGGCGTACCGTGAACAGATAATCCTCGTCCACGCTGACGATCAGCTGGAAGGTCTGGCCGCTGCCGTTCTTCCAGCTGAGCGTCACCGGCTTTCCGGGTTCAAGCACCGGAGCGCTTGGCGTCCATTGCGTGTCCGCCCCCGGCACCTGAACGCCCTGTCCCGTCCAGCCGAAACTGGCGTAATACGCGCCCGGCGCCCCGGCCGGCGACAGCAGCCGAACCGGCGGCGAATTCTTGTCGATGGTCTCGCGCTGCTTGAGCAGGACGAGATCGTCGATTTCGGCGCCCTTCAGGTTGATCGAGCCCTGCAGGCTGGGCGTAGAAATCCGAACCCGCGGAGTCGAGGCGAGCACCTG
>Ga0207702_10004420_pt1 | contig 12499 bp, 20 predicted proteins | sample KBSCornC62_FD_184302 | JGI IMG/M metagenome (GOLD analysis project Ga0207702, IMG submission 184302) | Corn rhizosphere microbial communities from Kellogg Biological Station, Michigan, USA - KBS Corn C6-2 (SPAdes) (version 2) | ecosystem: Host-associated > Plants > Roots > Rhizosphere > Soil ...
GCGTTTCGTCAAGCGCGGCGGCAAGCTCTGGATCCGCGTGTTCCCGGACAAGCCGATCACCAAGAAGCCGATCGAAGTGCGTATGGGCAACGGCAAGGGCAACGTCGAGCTCTGGGTCGCCGTCGTGCAGCCCGGCCGCATGCTCTATGAAATCGAAGGCGTGTCGGAGACCGATGCGCGCGAAGCCTTCCGCCTGGCCGCGGCCAAGCTGTCGGTCCAGACTCAATTCGTGAATCGTACGGTGCTGTGATGGAACTCAAAGATCTCCGCAAACAGTCCGCCACCGAACTCAACACCCAGCTCCTGGAGCTGCGTCGTGAACAGTTCAATCTGCGTATGCAGAAGGGCGCGGGCAACCAGACCCACACGCACCATTTCAAGCGCGTGAAGCGCGAAATCGCGCAGATCAAGACGCTGCTCGGCGCGCAAGCGCCGGCGAAGAAATAAGGGCCACGGCAATGAGCGAACAGAAGAAAGCGCAACGCACGATCGAAGGCCGCGTGGTCAGCAACAAGATGGCCAAGACGGTCACCGTCCTGCTCGAGCGCCAGGTGCAGCATCCGCTGTACGGCAAGGTCGTGCGCCGTTCCACCAAGGTGCACGCGCACGACGAAAAGGGCGAGTGCAAGGAAGGCGACCTGGTGCGCATCACCGAATGCGCGCCCTTGTCCAAGACCAAGAACTGGCGCGTAGTCGAGATCGTCACGCGCGCCGCGCAGTAACGTGGCAGCAGGCAGGAGAAACATCCCATGATCCAAATGCAAACCACGTTGGCCGCGGCGGACAACAGCGGCGCCAAGGAACTGATGTGCATCAAGGTGCTCGGCGGCTCCAAGCGCCGTTACGCCGGCATCGGCGACGTGATCAAGGTCTCGATCCGCGACGCGATTCCGCGCGGCAAGGTGAAGAAGGGCGAGGTCTACGACGCCGTGGTCGTGCGCACCCGCAAGGGCGTGCGCCGCGCCGACGGCTCGCTGATCCGCTTCGACGGCAACGCGGCCGTGCTGCTGAACAACAAGCTCGAGCCGATCGGCACGCGCATCTTCGGACCGGTCACGCGCGAACTGCGCGGCGAGCGCTTCATGAAGATCGTGTCGCTCGCGCCGGAAGTGCTCTGAATCTACAACTTGGCCCTCTCGTACGAGAGGGAGGCTCCCGGGCTAAATAAAAGCAATAGCAGCCCGTCAACTGGAAAAGAGAATTGTCATGAACCGAATTCGCAAAGGTGATCAAGTCATCGTGATCACCGGCAAATACAAAGGCCAGAAGGGCGAAGTCCTGCGCGTCGCCGAAGATCGCGTCGTGGTGCAGAACATCAACCTGGTCAAGCGCCACACGAAGCCGAATCCCCAGGCCAACCAGCCCGGCGGCATCGTCGAGCGCGAGGCCTCCATCCACGCGTCGAACGTGATGCTGCTCAACCGCTCCACCGGCAAGGGTGAGCGCGTCGGCTTCAAGACCCTCGACGACGGCCGCAAGGTGCGCGTTTACCGCAGCACCGGCGAAGTGGTCGACGCATAAGGAGCCCTGACATGACGACCCGTCTGGAAAAACACTACAAAGAAACCGTCGTTCCGAAGCTGATGGAAAAATTCGGCTACAAGAACGTCATGGAAGTGCCGCGCCTGGTCAAGGTCACGCTCAACATGGGCGTGGGCGAAGCCGCCGGCAACAAGAAGATCCTCGAGAACGCGAACGCGGACATGACGAAGATCGCCGGCCAGAAGTCGGTGTCGACGCTGTCGAAGAAGTCGATCGCGACGTTCAAGATCCGCGACGGCTGGCCGATCGGCTGCAAGGTCACGCTGCGCCGCGCGAAGATGTACGAGTTCATCGATCGCCTGGTCAACATCGCGCTGCCGCGCGTGCGCGACTTCCGTGGTATCTCCGGCCGTGCTTTCGACGGTCGCGGCAACTACAACATGGGCATCAAGGAACAGATCATCTTCCCGGAAATCGACTTCGACCAGGTCGACGCGATCCGCGGCATGGACATCGCCATCACCACGACGGCGAAGAACGACGAAGAAGCGAAGGCGCTGCTCGAGGCGTTCAGCTTCCCGTTCCGCAATTGATGCAAGAGCGGGTCCGATGAATCGGACCCCTATACGAACACACTGAGAGATATCGCAAATGGCCAAGACGAGCATGGTGGAGCGCGAGAAGAAGCGCGCCAAGATTGTGAAGAAGCACGCGACCAAGCGCGCCGAGCTCAAGGCGATCGTGCTGAGCCCGAAGTCCTCTTACGAGGAAAAGATGGCGGCGCAGACCAAGCTGCAGAAGCTGCCGCGCGACGCCAGCCCGACGCGCCAGCGCAATCGCTGCGCGCTGACCGGCCGTTCGCGCGGTGTGTACCGCAAGTTTGCGCTCGGCCGTCACAAGCTGCGCGAAGCGACCATGCGCGGCGACGTGCCGGGCCTGCGCAAGGCGAGCTGGTAAGAAACGCCGGAATTCGAGGCGGGCGATTCGGGATCGGCGACAGCCCTTCCGGATCGCGAATCTCGGATTCCTTAAAACCCGAATTCCATTTCGGATATCGATGCTGAGGAAATGAAACGATGAGCATGACTGATCCCATCGCCGATATGTTCACGCGCATTCGCAATGCCCAGTTGACGGGCAAAGTGACCGTGAGCATGCCGGCTTCGAAAGTGAAAGCCGCGATCGCCAAGGTCCTGAAGGACGAAGGCTACGTGCGCGATTTCCAGGTGAGCAAGGCCGAGAACAACAAGGCCGTGCTCGAAATCGCGTTGAAGTATTTCGAGGGTAAGCCCGCGATCGACAAGCTCGACCGCGTCAGCCGCTCGGGCCTGCGCGTGTACCGCGGCAAGTCCGATCTGCCGAAAGTGATGGGCGGCCTCGGCATCGCCATCATCTCGACCCCGGCCGGCATCATGACCGACGCGCAGGCGCGCGCTCAGGGCATCGGTGGCGAAGTGCTCGGCACCGTCGCCTAATCGAGGAGCATAGAAACATGTCACGAGTCGCCAAGAAACCCATCGCTCTGCCGAAAGGCGTCGAGTTCACGATCGCGAAAGACGCGATCACCGTGAAGGGTCCGAAAGGCACGCTCAAGCTGGCCCGCCTCGAAGGCGTCGAAGTCGGCTTGCAGGGTTCGGAAGTGCAGTTGACGTCGGCCGAAGGCGGCACCACCAAGATGGCGGGCACCACGCGCGCGCTGCTGGCCAACATGGTCAAGGGCGTGAGCGAAGGCTACCAGCGCAAGCTCGAGCTGGTCGGCGTCGGTTATCGCGCCGCTCTGCAGGGCAAGGACCTGAACCTGTCGCTCGGCTTTTCGCACCCGGTCGTGTTCCAGGCGCCGGAAGGCATCACGCTGACCGTGCCGACGCAGACGGAAATCCTGATCGCAGGCGCGGACAAGCAGCGCGTCGGCGAAGTGGCCGCGAAGATCCGTGCCTTCCGTCCGCCGGAACCCTACAAGGGCAAAGGCGTGCGCTATGCGGGCGAGAAGATCACCTTGAAGGAAGCCAAGAAAGCCTAATCCGGTTTTCAGCTTCTGGGAGATAGAGAATGGAAAAGAGAATCGCAAGACTTCGCCGCGCCAAAGCCACGCGCATGCACATCCGCAAGCTCGGCGTGCCGCGCCTGACCGTGCATCGCACCGACCAGCACCTGTACGCCCAGATCATTTCGGCGGAAGGCGACAAGGTGATCGCGGCTGCTTCGACGGTGCAGAAGGACCTGGTCAAGGACCTGAAGGGCACCAAGAACAAGATCGCGGCGGCAGCCGTCGGCAAGGCGATCGCGGAAAAGGCAAAGGCTGCCGGCATCGACAGCGTTGCGTTCGATCGTTCGGGCTTCCGCTACCACGGCCGCATCGCGGCACTGGCGGACGCGGCGCGCGAAGCGGGATTGAAGTTCTAATAGTTCGGACGGGGATTCGATATTGGGGATTCGGCGAACATCCACGAATCTCCAATCCCGAATCCCCGACCCAGATTCATACAACAACTCCAAGCGGCATCGCCGCAAGCAAAAGTCCACCGGGCGACCGGCGGCAAACAGGTGAATAAAGATGTCCTCGAACGATCGTGAAAATTCTGATGGCATGCTGGAGAAACTCATCGCCGTCAACCGCGTGGCCAAGACGGTCAAGGGCGGTCGGCAGATGAGCTTCACGGCGCTGACCGTGGTCGGCGACGGCGACGGCAAAGTCGGCTTCGGTTATGGCAAGGCGCGCGAAGTGCCGGTCGCCATCTCGAAGGCGATGGAGCGTGCGCGCCGCGGCATGACCAGCGTCAAGCTCAACAACGGCACCTTGTGGCACGCCGTCAAGGCGAACCATGGGGCGGCTCGCGTGTACATGCAGCCGGCGTCCGAAGGTACCGGCGTGATCGCCGGCGGCGCGATGCGCGCCGTGCTGGAAGTGGTCGGCGTCAAGAACGTGCTGGCCAAGGCGGTGGGTTCGCGCAATCCGATCAACCTGGTGCGCGCCACGATCAAGGGTCTGCAGCTGATGGCGACGCCGGAGCGCATCGCCGCCAAGCGTGGCAAGAAGGTGAGCGAGGTGGGTGGTTATGGCCAAGGCTAAGTCGAACAAGGCGGCGGGCACGATCCGCGTGCGCCTGTACAAGAGCATGAACAGCTGTCAGTGGAAGCATCGCCTGAGCGTCAAGGCGCTCGGCCTGAACAAGCTGAACGACGTGCGCGAGCTCAAGGATTCGCCGCAGGTGCGCGGCCTGGTCGACAAGATCAGCTATCTCGTGCGCATTGAAGGCTAAAAGGCCGGAATTGGAGACGTGGGAATCGGGAATCGCGAAAGCGCCCGTTTCCCTCTCGTCAATCCCGCATCCCTAATCTCGAATCTCGGATTTCAATCATGCGTCTCAACAATCTCAAACCGGCCAAGGGTTCGCGCAAGGTGCGCGTGCGCGTCGGTCGCGGTATCGGTTCGGGCCTCGGCAAGACCGCGGGCCGCGGCCACAAGGGTCAGTACGCCCGTACCGGCAAGGGCAAGGTCAAGCCCGGCTTCGAAGGCGGCCAGATGCCGATGCAGCGTCGTCTGCCGAAGGTCGGCTTCCGCTCGAAGAAAGCCGGCGACGTGTCCGAAGTGCTGCTGTACCAGCTCGACTCCATCAAGGGCGACACGATCGATTTCGCCGCGCTCAAGAGCGCCGGCTTGATCGCGACGCGCGCGCTGCGCGCCAAGATCGTGAAGAAGGGCGAGATCAAGCGCGCCGTCAAGCTCAAGGGCGTTGCGACCACGGCCGGTGCCAAGGCCGCGATCGAAGCGGCCGGCGGCAGCGTGGAGTAAACGATGGCTGGCAGCCAGCAGGCCAACATGCTCGCGGGGCTCGGCAAACTGACCGAGCTCAAGCAGCGCATCCTGTTCGTGATCGGTGCGCTGATCGTGTTCCGGATCGGCTCCTTCATCCCGCTCGCGGGCGTGAACTCCGAGGAGCTCGCGCGCAAGACGGGCGAGGGCGGCGGCCTGCTGGACATGTTCAACATGTTCTCGGGCGGCGCGTTCAACCGCTTGTCGATCTTCGCGCTCGGCATCGTGCCGTACATCTCCGCCTCGATCATCGTGCAGATGTTCGCGATGGTCATGCCGACACTGCAATCGCTGCGCAAGGAAGGCGAATCCGGCCGGCGCAAGCTGACGCAGTACACACGTTTCCTGACCGTGATCATCGCCGTGTTCCAGTCGTTTGCGTTGGCCAGCACGCACAATCACGCGCCGGACGTGTACGCGCCGGGTTTCGGCTTCCTGTTCTCCGCCGTCGTCGGATTGACCTCGGGCACGATCTTCCTGATGTGGCTCGGCGAGCAGATCACCGAGCGCGGGATCGGCAACGGCAGCTCGCTGATCATTTTCGCCGGTATCGTCGCCGGCATGCCGAGCGCGGTCGTGCGCACCCTGCAGATGTCCTCGCAGGGCGAGCTGACCCCGCTTCGCGTGCTCGCGGTGCTCTTGATCGTGGTCGGCGTGACCGCATTTGTGGTGTTCGTGGAGCGCGGCCAGCGTCGCATCACGGTGAATTACGCACGGCGCCAAGGCGGCGCGCGCGCGTACATGAACCAGAGCTCGCACCTGCCGCTCAAACTCAACATGTCGGGCGTGATTCCGGCGATCTTCGCCTCGTCGCTGATCCTGGCGCCGGCGACGCTGTCGCAGATGCTGGGCAACGGCACGGAAATGCGCTGGCTGCAGCAGATCACCGCCGCGCTCAGCCCGGGCGAGCCGCTGTACGAAATCCTTTACGCGGTGCTGATCATCGTGTTTGCGTTCTTCTATACCGGCCTCGTCTTCAATTCGGGCGAGACGGCGGACAACCTGAAAAAGTCGGGTGCGCTGATTCCGGGCATTCGTCCGGGCCGTGCCACGGCCGAGTACATCGATTCGGTGTTGACGCGCCTGACGGGCGCGGGTGCGCTGTACCTGGTCGCGGTTTGCCTGGTGCCGACGTTCCTGTCGCAGAGCTGGCATGTACCGTTCTATTTCGGCGGCACGTCGCTGCTGATCGTGGTCGTGGTGGTGATGGACTTCACGGCCCAGGTGCAGGCTCATCTGGTCTCGCACCAGTACGAAAGCCTGCTCAAGAAGGCGAATTTGAAGGGTTACGGCCGCGGCGGCGGTCAGCGCTAAGCCGCTGCGGTAGGTTTTTTTGCCGGTTTGCACGACTTGGGCCAAAGGGCTTCAAGTTCGGGGCAAACCAGGCTATAATTAATAGTTCACTGCGCTAACAGTCTGATCGGAGAAGCTTTAGTATGGCGCGCATTGCGGGTGTCAATTTGCCGGTACAAAAACATGTCGTTATCGGCCTGCAGAGCATTTTCGGCGTCGGCCGTTCGCGGTCGAAGCAGATTTGTGCCTCGGCCGGTGTCGACCCGGCTACCAAAATCAAGTCGCTGACAGAGGCGGAAGTCGAAAAGCTGCGCCAGGAAGTCGGCAAGTTCACGGTGGAAGGCGACCTGCGTCGCGAAGTCGGCATCAGCATCAAGCGCCTGATCGACCTCGGCACGTACCGCGGTCTGCGTCACCGTCGCGGCCTGCCGCTGCGCGGCCAGCGCACGCGCACCAACGCGCGCACCCGCAAGGGCCCGCGCCGTGCGATCAAGAAGAATTGATCCGCGCCAAACCATTGAATCAGCTCGTACCTTTTGCGGAAACCTTGACTCATGAATAAACCGGTCGCTGCCAAGACCAAGAAGAAGGCCAAGCGCGTCGTCACCGATGCGATCGCGCACGTGCAGGCTTCGTTCAACAACACCGTGGTGACGATCACCGATCGCCAGGGCAATGCGTTGTCGTGGGCCACGGCCGGCGGCGCGGGCTTCCGCGGTTCGCGCAAGTCCACTCCGTTCGCTGCCCAGGTCGCCGCCGAAAAGGCCGGCCGCGTGGCGCAGGAGTACGGCGTCAAGACGCTGGAAGTGCGCATCAAGGGACCGGGCCCGGGTCGCGAGTCCGCGGTGCGTTCGTTGAATGCGCTCGGCATGAAGGTCACCAACATCGTCGACGTCACGCCGATCCCGCACAACGGCTGCCGTCCGCCGAAGCGCCGCCGCGTGTAATTAGAAGAGAAAACAACAATGGCACGTTATATCGGTCCCAAATTGAAACTGTCGCGCCGCGAAGGCGCGGATCTCGCGCTGAAGAGCCCCGCGCGCGCGATCGATTCCAAATGCAAGCTCGAGCAGAAGCCGGGCCAGCACGGCGCCGGCGGCAAGAAGGCGCGTCTGTCCGATTACGCCGTGCAGCTGCGCGAGAAGCAGAAGGTCAAGCGCATCTACGGTGTGCTCGAACGCCAGTTCAGCAACTACTACACCAAGGCGTCGCGCCTGAAGGGCAACACGGGTGAGAACCTGCTGCGCATGCTCGAGTCGCGCCTGGACAACATCGTCTATCGCATGGGCTTCGCGGTGACGCGCGCGCAGGCGCGCCAGCTGGTCGCGCACAAGGCGATCGAAGTCAACGGCAAGAAGGTCAACCTGCCGTCGTTCGCGGTGAAGGCCGGCGACCAGGTCGCGATTTCCGAGAAGTCGCGCGGCCAGCTGCGCATCAAGGAAGCGCTGACGTTGTCGCAGGAAATGGATCTGGCGCCGCAGTGGGTCGAAGTCGACGCGAACAAGTTCGCGGGCAGCATCAAGGCGCTGCCGGAACGTTCCGATCTGCCGAGCGACATCAACGAAAGCCTGATCGTCGAGCTGTACAGCAAGTAAGTTTGGCCTCGCGGACGTCGCGGCGCGTTCCTGCGCGCTCCGTCCGCAGCCTGTCGAATCCCGGCGCCGCCGGGATTCGGTGTCTCCGGCGGTGCTGCCACGCAGCTGCCCCGGGTTTATGAAATTTCTCTGATTGGAGCGTGGTTCATGGCAAATTCGCCAACTACCATCCTGCGCCCCCGTGGCATTCATGTCGAACGCGCCGGTTCCAACCGTGCCCGCGTCGTGGTGGAGCCGTTGGAACGCGGTTTTGGCCATACGCTCGGCAATGCGCTGCGGCGAGTGCTGCTGTCGTCCATCCCGGGCGCGGCGGTGATCGAGATCGAAATCGACGGCGTACTGCACGAGTACACCACGATGGAAGGTCTGCAGGAAGACGTCATCGAAGTCCTGCTCAACTTCAAGGACGTCGCGATCCGCCTGCACAACATCGACGAGACCACAGTGACCTTGTCGAAGAAGGGCAAGGGCGTCGTCACTGCCGGCGACATCAAGGTCGATCACAACGTCGAAATCATCAACCCCGAGCACGTCCTGTGTCATCTGACCAAGGACATTTCGCTCAACATGCGCATCAAGATTGCGCGCGGCGTCGGCTACCAGCCGGCCACCACGCGGCGTCGTCCGGACGAGGAAAGCCGTCCGATCGGCCGCCTGCAGCTCGACGCGTCGTTCTGTCCGGTGCGCCGCGTGGCGTATGAAGTCGACAGCGCGCGCGTTGAACAGCGCACCGACCTCGACAAGCTGATCCTGGACATCGAAACCAACGGCACGATCGATGCTGAGGAAGCGGTGCGCAAGGCGGCCGAGATCCTGCAGGACCAGCTCACCGTGTTCGGCGATTTCACGCGCCGCGAGAGCGCCGACACGAAGGCCGAAAAGGCCGGCGTGGATCCGGTGCTGCTGCGCCCGATCGACGACCTGGAACTGACCGTGCGCTCGGCCAACTGCCTCAAGGCCGAGAGCATCTATTACATCGGCGACCTGGTGCAGCGCACCGAAGTCGAGCTGCTGAAGACGCCGAACCTGGGCAAGAAGTCGCTGACCGAGATCAAAGACGTCCTCGGTGCGCGCGGCCTCTCGCTCGGCATGAAGCTCGAGAACTGGCCGCCGGCCGGTTTGCAGCACGGCATGCAGATGAACTGAACCCCGAACGGCCGGCCACGCCGGCTGTTCGTGAGAAGGCGGTCATGGATGACGGCTTTGTGATCCTGGCAATCAGGGACGATTGCAGCAAAATTCGATCCGGGATTCGCTGTAGCGGAATCCGGATCCGGCGATGGATCGCCGCCGCAACACACATAACAAGCGGACAACTACCGCGGACCGGATCCCAGGCGGACCGGAATCCATAACAATCGAACACAGAGGTTTTCACCATGCGTCACAAGATTTCAGGCCGTAGATTAAGTCGCACGTCCAGCCATCGCGAAGCGATGTTCAAGAACATGGCCGCGTCGCTGTTCAAGCACGAACTGATTCGCACCACGCTGCCGAAGGCGAAGGAACTGCGCCGCGTCGCCGAGCCGCTCATCACGCTGGCGAAGGAAGACAGCGTCGCCAATCGCCGTCTCGCGTTCGCGCGCCTGCGCGACAAGGTCGCGGTGGGCAAGCTGTTCGTCGACCTCGGCCCGCGTTACCGCGAGCGCAAGGGCGGCTACCTGCGCATCCTGAAGTGCGGCCAGCGTCCGGGTGACGCCGCGCCGATGGCGTATGTCGAACTCGTGGATCGTCCGCGCGCTGAAGCGGCCGAAACCGAAGCATAAGCTCCGACCGAACAATAACAACGATGCGCAGCTAGCGTTCGAGCCCCGGCCTGTCCGGGGCTCGGCGTTTGCGGGGGTCCGAAAAAAGGTCGCCGGTTCGGCGTACTTCTTGCTTCGCGATGACTCTTTTGATTTTCAGGCTCGTCGTTCCCGCGCGAGGCCGGATCGCTCTTCAAGACTCCAGATCCAAACCACAATAGATTCCACTTCAACTTCGTCATTCCAGCGCAAGCTGGAATCGCTTTTGAGGCAGCCACCCAAGGTACGAGCGATTCCAGCTTGCGCTGGAATGACGAGCCTGGAGACGGACCCCGGGCGGCGGAGCGCCGCACCTGCGCCACGCTTCATCGCGGCCCGCGGCACTTTTACGCCGTGCAGCGGTCTGTGACCGGCAAGCCGTACGCCGCGCAGGGCCGCGGGCTCCGATCAGCTGCTTTACGAGAGAACTCCGCATGACGCCGAACCCGATCGCCTGGCCGTTCCGAGTGCAGTACCTGCTGGGTTTCCTGGTCTGCATCGGACTGCTCGCCTACGCCCTCTACGAGCAGGGGGTGCTCGGCGTCGAACCGTGCCCGCTGTGCATCTTCCAGCGCATCGCGTTCATGTTCATGGCGCTGTTTTTCCTGATCGGCGCGATTCACGGACCGGGTGCGGCGGGCCGCCGCGCCTACGCACTGTTCGTCCTGCTGGGCGGCGCGGCCGGCATCGGCATCGCCTCCTATCACATCTGGGTACAGCACCAGCCGCCCGATCCGCTCGCCGGTTGCGCACCCGGCTGGAGCTACATGATCGACAACTTCCCGATCAGCAAGGTGCTGAAGATGGTCTTCAGTGGCCATGCCGATTGCGCCGTAATCAATTGGACCTGGCTCGGTTTTTCGATGCCCGAATGGACGCTGGTCGCATTTGTGCTGCTGAGCGTGGGCGCTGTAGTTGCGGGATTCCGCAGCCGGCGCTGAACTGGGCATATAACGCCGCGTTCGTTTGCGCCGCGGCGGCGCTGTGGCATGATGGCTTTCCGCAGTGCAACATCGTGTGCCGCCATGAAAGCCGACAAGCGCAACCTGAGTCCCGTCCGCGAAGCCCAAAACTGGGCGCCGGATTCGTGGCAGCGCAAGCCTGCGGTACAGCAGCCGACGTATCGGGACGGAGCCGCGCTCGATCGTGCGCTCGCCGAACTGGCCCAACTGCCGCCGCTGGTCACGTCCTGGGAAGTGCTCGCGCTCAAACGCCAGCTCGCGGACGCCTCCGAAGGGCGCTGCTTTCTGCTGCAGGGCGGCGACTGCGCCGAGAGCTTCGCCGACTGCAATTCCGCGCTGATCTCGAACCGGCTCAAGGTGCTGTTGCAAATGAGCCTCGTGCTGGTTCACGGCATGAAGCTGCCGGTCGTGCGCGTGGGTCGTTTCGCCGGCCAATACGCCAAGCCGCGCTCGGCCGACACCGAAACGCGCGACGGCGTGACCCTGCCGAGCTATCGCGGCGACATCATCAATGCACCCGAATTCGACGCCACCGCGCGCGAGCCGGATCCGCGGCGCCTGATCGAAGCGCATTCGAAGTCGGCGCTGACCATGAACTTCACACGCTCGCTGATCGACGGCGGCTTCGCCGACCTGCATCACCCGGAATATTGGGATCTCGGCTGGGTCGAACATTCGCCGCTGCAGGACGAATACCGGCGCATGGTCGAGTCGATCGGCGATTCGGTGCGTTTCATGGAAACGCTGGCCGGCCCGATCGGCAACTTCGCCCGTGTGGACTTTTATACTTCACATGAAGCGCTGCTGCTGCACTACGAACAGGCGCAGTCGCGGCAGGTTCCGCGCCAGTGGGGCTGGTTCAACCTGGGCACGCATTTCCCGTGGATCGGCATGCGCACCGCCGCGCTCGACGGCGCGCACGTCGAATACTGCCGTGGCATCCGCAATCCGATCGGCATCAAGGTCGGGCCCGGCACCGCACCCGACGCGCTGCTGCGCGTGATCGACGCGCTCAATCCGGCAAACGAAGCCGGTCGCCTGACCTTGATCCACCGCATGGGCGCCGCCAAGATCGAAGCCGAATTGCCCAAGCTGCTTGAAGCGGTCAAGGCCGAAGGGCGCAAGGTGCTGTGGAGTTGCGATCCGATGCACGGTAACGGCGAGACGCTGTCGAACGGCACCAAGACGCGCCGTTTCGCCAACATCCGTGCGGAGCTCGATCACGCGTTCGACATCCACGCCGCCTGCGGCACCCGTCTCGGCGGCGTGCACCTGGAACTGACCGGCGAAAATGTCACCGAGTGCATGGGTGGCGCCCGCGATCTGACCGAGTCCGACCTAGCGCGGTCGTACAAGTCGACGGTGGATCCGCGGCTCAACTACGAGCAGTCGCTGGAATTGGCCATGTTGATCGTGCGCCGGCGCGGAAGCCTGGCGGCTCTGCCGCGCGGCTGAGCGCGGCGTTTTTTCTCCCGGCCCGGCGCTCCAGCGCGCACGGTCGCATCCCGCTTCTCTCGCATCTGCGTCGCCATCGCGCGGCGCGGCCGGTCCATCGTGTTGCCAATTTAC
>Ga0207702_10004422_pt1 | contig 12494 bp, 13 predicted proteins | sample KBSCornC62_FD_184302 | JGI IMG/M metagenome (GOLD analysis project Ga0207702, IMG submission 184302) | Corn rhizosphere microbial communities from Kellogg Biological Station, Michigan, USA - KBS Corn C6-2 (SPAdes) (version 2) | ecosystem: Host-associated > Plants > Roots > Rhizosphere > Soil ...
AAGTGAAAGAGCTTTCTATGTGCTGCGGCTGGCGGGTGATCCTGATCAGAATCTGCTTGATGCATTAGGAAGCGTAAAAGACGTGATCGGAGAGTGGCACGATTGGGAAGAATTGGTCGGAATTGCGGAGAAAACTCTGGACCACGGGACTCCATGCAAACTGACTCAGACGCTAAAAGCGACCACTCAAAAGAAGTTCGACAAGGCCCTTTCGGAAGCCGAGCAGTTGCGCAAGCGCTATCTTGGACTGTCAGACAAGAAGAGGCCGCCGCGCTCGCAATCCGCAGGGCCGCCCGAACCTTTGTTGCGCGCCGCCATGAAACTTGCGGCATGAACTTTCATTTATGACGCGAGCCAAGCAAAACTCGACGCAACGCGGCCAATCTGCTGCACGTCTGTCGGTAACCATCGAGACTCCCAAAGAGAGCCGAAACAAATTAAAGTTCGACCCGGGCACTCGGCAGTTCAAACTCTCGAAGGTGATGCCCGAGGGAATGATGTTCCCGTACGATTTCGGATTCGTTCCCTCCACAAAGGCGGAGGACGGGGATCCCATGGACGTGCTTGTGCTCACAGATGCGCCGTTGTTTCCGGGCTGCCAGGTAGACTGCAGGCTCATTGGCGTAATCAAGGCAGAACAGGAGAAAGAGGGAGAGACGACACGCAACGACCGTCTCATCGCTGTGGCGGAAGCATCGCTTCTTTACTCAGAAACCAGGTCTCTGAACGATCTGAACGCGACAGTGCTCAAGCAGATCGAAGAATTTTTCGTAAATTACCAGCGAGTTCGGAATATTCGCGTCGCCATCCTGGGTCATGGTGGGCCCAGCGATGCCCGGGCTATTTTGCAAAAGAGTTCGCGGCAAAAGCGTGCAGCGTAACTCAGGCACTCACCCAGTTCGTGCGTTCCAGAATGGTTGGGGGCTCATACGTGGTACCGCGACGAAGTCGCCGCTCTTCGCGTTGGGTCGTCCACAAGAAAACCGGGCCCAGGATTAGCGGCATGATCCGCGATAGTATCCCCATTTCTTTGTTAAATTCCCGGCGGAGAGCACGAATTTGCTCACTGCCGGGACGGTTGACTTTCCTGAACTGCCGCTCCATGGCCCACAATGCGGAGCCGTACACTCCGCTCAAACGCCGCATCTCGCCCGCGAACCGCTCTCGAACGCGGGCATCGGGCCAGTCCTTGTAGCGCCTCCATCCTGCCAAGAGCGTCCGCGAAATCCGGTAGAGACTCGGCCCGTTCATCTCGAAATCACGCCAGAAGGCCAAGTCCAGGAAGCGTTTTGATTCGTCGCGCGAAATCGCAGCATGCTTGAAATTGAATTTGAACTGCCCGTGGACGTCCGCGTAATCCACATCGCTTAATAGCCGTCCCTCTTCTGCCATCTGCTGATACAACGGAGTGCCCGGCACCGGAGTGTAGAGCATGAACTGGTGAAAGTCGGTATCATGCGAGACCGCATGCTCGATCTCCGCCAGCATGTTGTCTGGCGTGTGATGCTCCAGACCAATGATGGTCGATCCCTGCACGCGGATGCCGTGCTCGCGCAACTCGCGTGTCAGTTCCCGCGTGTCCGCGCCCTGCAGCTTACTGTAGCTGGCGCCAGGGGACTCCAGTCCCATCCAAAGCCATGAGACGCCCAGCTCCACCAACTCCTGCATCGTATATTTGCGGATCGCATTTGCCGAGGCGAAGACCGACAGGGCCCAACTCTTGCCACCCGCTTTCATGAGCTCGAGCAACCGCATGGCTCGCTCGCGGTGGAGAAGAAAATTCTCGTCCATCACAAAGAAAGAGCGCACCTTCAGTTCCTCTTCCATCCGGCACATGACTTCGAACAACTGGTCGCCGGTCTCGAAGAAGTTGACGAATTTTCCCTTGCCACCAAAGAAGGCGGACGTCGTACAGAAATTGCAACCCATCGGACAACCGACCGAGGGAATGATAGTGGCTGCGGTAGATCCCTTCCGATCGGGCACGCGAATGCCCATGATTCTCGTGCGCATTCCTGAAACGATCGCCGGATGCCGGATCGGTGCGGCTTCATTCTCTCCCAGATAACGCCTCATCCAGGCCACTCCCTCGCCGCGCACAATGTGGTCGGCGTCGATGAGCCGATCAATGCCTGGAATCGCGGCCACGTGTCCGCCCACTACAATCACGGACTGCGGGGAGATACGCCGAATCATGCGACACATCTCGCGCACCTTACCCAGGTTCACGATGATGGAAGAAATGCCAACCACGTCGTACTGCTGTTGCTGGAGCTCGCGAGCAAAGTGTTCGAGCGTGGGAAAGTCCAGGACCGTGCAGGCCGCTGAGATATTGGCCTGGATCATCATAATGCCCCACGAGCGATGAAACATTCGCAGCGAGAAGGCCCCTTGGGCCCGCGTGACTTGATTGTGGTAAAGCTCCATCGGATTAATGGAGCGGCTGCCAAATTCGTCATCCTGCGCGTAAGGACCAAAAACCGAGCTCAACAAGATGCGAGCTTGCTTGCCTTTAGGATGGGTGGCAGGTTGTTCAGCAGTACTGGAAGCAGCATGGATCTGCACTTATTCTCATCATCCATTCTCCCCACTTGCCGTTATCACCATGTTAGAGGCTGTCAGCGGCTTGTGATATGTTGTTGCGCAGATATCACAAAAAAATTACAAACCTCCCGGACGTGTTCGGGGAAATGAATACTGCGAAGGGCGCATCAACTTGAACCGGACTGCCTTCCTGGCCTAGAATCGCTCTCCCATGGCTTCCGAACCGCTAGAGGTGGAGCGTCTCGAACGAGGAGTGTTGAGCTTTCGCGGCCCGCTCACCATGGAAAATGTGACTCCCTTTCTGAACGCAGTTCGTCGAGAGAGCGCTCCCACCATGATTCTCGATTTGAGTGGGGTTCCTTACCTGGACTCTTCGGGGTTGGGGTCTCTCGTGAGTGCGTGCACATCCGCGACAAAGGCGGGACGCCGCATTGCCCTGACTGGCGTCAACAAGCGCGTTTTGAAGGTATTCGAGATTACAAAAGTTGAGCAGGTATTCCTGATGTTCCCTACGCTTTCCGATGCAATCGAAGCATTCACCAATGCCGGCAGCGCATGAAGGATAAGTAGATCCAAGAGACGGAAAGATGCGGACGCGTCGCGCCGCAGCTATGCTGGAGCTATGCGACCCGGCCCGAATTCGATTTCTTGCCGGTCGGGGAGTTCACGGCATCAAGGCGAATCCGGGTTACGCGAGCGGTCCCTTCCACCAAGCTACTCATGACCTTGCCGCCTTCCCCGGCCATCACCGAGCCTGCGGCCAGTGCGAAACGAAGCGCGTCCGCTTGATCTTCGAAGTACAAAACCACTTGTCCCGCCATAATTCAGTTCTCCCTGGGCGAAAGCCCAAACTCGCGAGCGTGCACTGGAGGTCGTTACCAGCGAATTTTCGACGAACGTGGAGCGCGGTCGATCTGTTTCCTGATTTTCAAAGCATCTTACCAACCTTCAAAGTGATTCTCTTGGTTCCCGTAAACTCGATAGGTCCTTCTGCCGCAAAATTCGCGAGCCGTGGGGAGAAGGGAGTAGGCTGGTTGTGGAAAAAGAGGCTACAGGGATGTGATCGCGAGGCGAAAGGCCGCTTTTTTCAGAATCGCCATCTGCCCGGCGTGATACAGCTCATGCTGCGCGATGCCGTGAAGCATGTGATAGAAGTCGTAGCGTTTGCCCGGAACACGATCGCGCAGCCGTTGATCGGACATCCGCGAAACTGTTCTAACCAGGCGATCATGCGTGCGCTTCGCGTCATTGATGGTCTTGCGCCATGCGGCTTCGTTGGCTTTCATCACGGGCGGAAAGTTCGCCTCGCCGGTGGGCTGACATTTCGATCCGCCAAGTCGAGTCAGCGCGGCTCGGTCCCAGACCGCGACATGCAGTAGAAGCTCCCAAATATTGTGAACGTTCACGATGGGCCTAGCTGTAGCCATGGTGGCATTGACGTCTTCAAGCAGCTCCATCACCGCCGGGCCGTGCCAGGCGGCGCCATAGAAAGCACGCTGCAACTGATCAGCAATGCGGCCAGCTTCGCCCGATTCCCCGGTATTTTCTTTCATCAGGTTCGTTCGCCTTCATCAGAAACAATGACGACTTCTGCCAAATTGGCAGCTTCAATGACCTTTTCTCCATCTAACAGCAGGCACTTACCTGCATCCACCGCCAGGCAGGTGGCGCCCGCAGCTTGCATGACTTCGATCGTTTTGACTCCGATGACGGGCACGTCGAATCGCATATCCTGATTCGGCTTGGCGATCTTCACGACGGTTAGAGCGCGGCTCAGAGTCGAAGCATCCCCGTGCAGAGAGCGCATGATTTGTCCGGCGCGTTCGATGGTTGCATCCGTACCCTCCATCGCTTCGACGGCGATGCACGCGGACTCGGCGATGACTACAGTCTGCCCGATATCATGCTGCGCCAGGTTTTGCGCTACCTGGCGTCCGTATTCGATATTGCTGGATTCCTGCTCGCTGGGTGCGCGCTCCGTCAGTACCCCGGGACGAACCAGCAGCGGCTCGAGCAGCCAGGTAGATTTTTCCAAAATAATTCCCTCGTCAGCTAGAACTTTTGCCACCGCACCCAACAGAGAATCGGTGTTTCGGGTTGTAAGCGATAACAGCAGCTTTGCCAGCCGCCAATCCGGCCGGATGCTGGAGAAAATCTGCTTATGCTTCACCTGCCCCGCCATAATCGCGCGCCGCACACCTTCACGCTGAAAGGTCTCAATCAGCTTGGAGAGCTCTCCCAACGAAAGCCAGTGAATGGATTTGGCGCCGTGCTGGGAGATTTCGGGAAAAGCCTCTTCCTTAATCGCTGCAACGACAACTTCATAACCTTGTGCCCGCGCGGCATCCAGCACCAGGAAGGGGAACTTGCCATTCCCGGCTATGAGGCCGAGTCTCTCAGAATGAGAAGCCATTGCGTAAGGCGTCCGGAAACCGGCGCGGAGTCAGTCTAGCATTCGGGGATTCCTAGGATCATGGGACCACAGAACGGAGCGGTTACTACTTGCGGGTGGATCAGGGGTGGGGGACTGTGCTATCAAGACGTTGTTCCCACTAAAATCGGGTCGATTGGACGTGCTTTTAGCCAAGAGCCGCGACAAATCCGCGCCTTGCAAATCGGTACACCGATTTGCACTTTCGCACCGCTCCTGCGGCTACGGCGTTCGTCCGGTCTGAGAATTGGAACAACGTATTGAAAGATCACAAATGGCCCACCCTTCCCGCGGTTTTCGCGGGAGAGTGGGGATTTGGACTTCTCAGGAAAGCGCTTTGATTTTCTTCCTGATCGAGCTGCGCTTAGGATTAGCGATCCCAGGTTCCCCGTCCGGAGCCCGCCTCAGTCCTGCGATACACTGCGGGAGTGTCCTCCCTCTCCGACCAGTTAGGCTTCAACTTCCGAGCCCCGGACCGCCGCGTCTGGAAAGTCCGCGACCTGGTCGCCGCAGTCCGAACCCACATCGAGCGCGAATACTCCGATGCCTGGGTGGAAGGCGAAATCTCCAATTTCCGCGCCCCCGAATCCGGCCACCTCTACTTCACATTGAAAGATGGCAACGCCCAGATCCGCGTAGTGATGTTCCGCTCTTCCGCGCGCCTGCTCCGCTTCCGTCCCGCCGATGGGCTGCAAGTTGTGGTTCGCGGACGCGTGACCGTCTACGAAGATCGCGGCGAACTGCAAATCTCTGCCGAATACATCGAGCCCAAGGGTGCCGGATCGCTCCAGTCGGCGTTCGAGCAACTCAAAGCCAAGCTGGAGGCCGAAGGCCTTTTCGCCGCCGAACGCAAAAAGCCAATTCCGTCGCTGCCCTCGCGCATTGGTATCGTTACCTCTGCACAGGCCGCAGCGCTTCGCGATATTCTCAACATCCTGCAGCGCCGCCATCATTCCGTGAACGTGATGATTTTCCCCGCGCAAGTCCAAGGGGACGCCGCTTCCTACGAAGTCGCCGAAGGAGTCCGTTACTTCAACAAGAACGACAACGTTGAAGTCATCATTGTGGCTCGTGGCGGAGGCTCCGCCGAAGACCTTGCCTCGTTCAACAACGAAGCCCTCGCCCGCATAATCGCTGCCTCCGCAATCCCGGTGATTTCCGCCGTAGGACACGAAACCGATTTCACCATCACCGACTTCGTAGCCGACCTGCGCGCTCCCACGCCCTCCGCCGCAGCCGAACTCGTGATCCGCTCCCGTCAGGAAATTGAAGAGCAATCTTCTGCCCTTCACGATCGTCTGACCCGTGCCATGCGCTACCGCCTGCTTATGGGGCGCCAGACGTTGACCGAATTGGCCCAACACGGCGCCTTCGGCCGCATCATGGAAGTGATCCGCCAGCGCCAGCAGAAGTTGGACGATCTCACGCATCGCATGGAATTGGCCGAGCGCAATTTACTGCAGCTGTTGCATCGCCGATGGGAAACGATCTCCGCTGCTGTCCGTCATTATGATCTACGCCTGGTCCTCTCCGGCATGCGCAAAGAACTGGACAGCAAAACGACAGCCCTGCTCGCGGTAACCCGTAATGTCCTGCTGCAACACCGAGTCCGCACCGAGCGGCTCGACACTGCACTCCAGTCGCTGTCTCCCCTGGCAATTTTGAATCGAGGTTATGCCCTCGTCTTCGATTCGGAAGGCAAGCTGTTAAAGGATTCAGGCCGAATCAAAGTAGGCGATGAAATCTCTGCCCGCCTCGCCAAAGGCGAAATCAAGGCCCAAGTCACGAAGAAGAACGATTAGGTACGCATTTTCCGTCGTGCCGCGGGGGCGTTTCGGCCGCGCACTGCCGCGAATACAATTCTGCCGCCGGGTTTCATCGAATGCCCTGCATTACAATGGACCTCAAATGCCACCAGTCATCACATCCTGGACGCAAGGCGCATGGATCGCACTCGACATCCTGCTGGTCGCCCTGCTCATTTATCAAGTCCTGATGATGATTCGCGGCACCCGCGCCGTCCCCATGCTCGTGGGCTTGACGGTGCTAGCTATCTTGTTCTATTTTGCGCGGGTCGGCGAACTCACAACCCTGAACTGGGTAGTCAGCCGCGTGCTCCCCTACGTAGTCTTTGCCCTGATCGTGGTCTTTCAATCGGAAATTCGCCACGTTCTCGCCGACCTCGGCCGCCGTCTGACTTTCCTTGGGGGCTCGTCAACCGAAAGTGATGCCTACGATGATATTGTTCTCGCCGCGAATCTCTTCTCCCAGCATCAGACCGGCGCCCTGATCGTCATCGAGCGTGAAATCGGCCTCCGCACTCACATCGAAAGTGGAGTGCCTCTCGACGCCCGCCTGTCCTACGATTTGCTTGCGACTATCTTCCGCCCCAGCGCACCTCTGCACGATGGTGCTGTAATAGTGCAGAAAGACCGGATCGCAGCCGCTGCCTGCTTCCTTCCGCTGTCCATGAATCCTCTGCTCTCGACTCAACTAGGAACCCGCCACCGCGCCGGCATCGGTATCACCGAAGAAACGGACGCCATCGCCGTCATCTGCTCTGAAGAAACCGGCGCGATCAGCGTGGCGGTAGGAGGACGCATCGAGCGCGATCTCAGCGTTGAGCAACTCCGGGAACGGCTGGGCGCTGAACTGCGCCGCCACATGAATCCCGCCGCACTGCCCACGCCCATCGCACGAAGCATCGATGACGAATCCGACGGAGCCCTCCAGTCTCCCTTCAGCGAACCCGCTCCCAATCGTAAGTCTGAGCCCGGTTCACCCTCGGAGTCTCTATGATCGGATTTCTCAAGCGCTACGTCTTCCACAACTTCAGCCTGAAGGTAATGTCGCTGCTGTTCGCTACCGCGTTGTGGTTCATGATTGCCCGCGACGAGCGCCCCGCCGAAGTTGCTCTGCGCGCTCCCATCGTTTTTCAGAACGTTCCGCCTAATCTTGAAATCAGCTCCGAGTCCATTCCTCAGGCGCTGATTCGTGTGCGTGGCCCCGAGCGGGTGATTCGCCAGCTGGGTCCCAATGAAGTTCAGGCCGAGCTTGACCTCGCCGGTTCGAAGCCCCAGGAGCGCACCTTCGATCTCACAGCCCAGCAGGTGCGTCATCCCCGAGACATCAGCATCGTTCAAGTCGTTCCCAGCCAATTGCGCATCGCCTTCGACACCCGCCTGACCAGGGAGGTCGAAGTTCATCCCCGGGTCACCGGCAACTTCGCTAGCGGAGATCAAATCGTTCGCATTGACGCCGATCCTGCGCGCATCACCATCACTGGCCCGCGCCAGCACGTCGAAAAGATTGACGCTGCCACAACCGATCCCATCGATGCCACTGGAACCCTAGGCCGCGCCGTCTTTACCAGCAACGCATTCGTTGCGGATCCACTCGTTCAAGTAGCGCAAAATACCTCCATGATCCGCGTGACCGTAGTAGTAGAGAAACTGGGAAGTTCCACTACTCACTGAAAACAAGTCGCCGCTAATATATGATCTCTTTCTTGCCAGCGTAATCTTTACCGAGGTAGGCCGCCCTTGTGCGGTCCAGCAAAGACGAAGCGAGCGCAAAGGCAAGAAGCGGACAATAGCGGCTGGAAGCGTAAGCTGTCCCATGACCCAACGCCAATTATTCGGAACCGACGGTATCCGCGGAGTAGCAGGCGAATTCCCCCTGACCAAGCAAAGCACGTACCTGATTGGTCGTGCCTTGGGGCATGACCTCGTCCTCACGCAACCCAGGCCCCAGGCAGTAATCGGCCAGGACACACGTGAATCCAGCCGCTGGATCGCCGATCGCATTGCCGAAGGACTGGCCGCGGTAGGCGTGGAGGTGCATAGCGCCGGCGTAATCACCACTCCTGGAGTCGCATACCTGGCCCGCTCGCGCAACATGGCTGCGGGCATAGTCATCTCCGCGTCACACAATCCGTGGACCGACAATGGCATCAAAGTCTTTTCGGGAGACGGTTTTAAACTTACCGACGAGCGCGAACTCGCCATTGAAAAAGAAATTTTCGCTCTGCTGCAGAATCCGTCCTCTGCCGACGACACTGCGCTAAAAGTGCCTCGCCCAAGCCTTCCAGGGGAAGCAGAACTGCGCCACGCTTACATTAAAGATCTCGCGTCCAGCGTGAAGTCCGACCTTGGCAAAGTGCGCGTGCTGGTCGACTGCGGCAACGGAGCCGCCACCGCCGAAGCCCCGGAATTGTTTCGGACTCTCAACGTTCAGGCAACATTCGTCCACATTTCGCCTGACGGAAAAAACATCAACGAACAATGCGGCGCACTTCATCCCGAAACCCTGGGCCGACAAGTCGCCGAATCTGGGGGCAAGTTCGATTTGGGAGTCACATTCGACGGCGATGCCGATCGCGCCCTGTTCTGTGATGCTCAAGGCCGGGTCGTGAATGGCGACGCCGTGCTACTGGCCGCGGCACGTGACATGAACGCCCGCGGAAACTTGAAAGGCGGACTCGTGGTGGCCACGACCATGTCGAATATGGGACTCGAGCTTGCGCTGAAGCATTCCGGCATCCGCATGCTGCGCGCTAATGTTGGCGATAAATACGTTCTGGAGGAGATGCTGAAAACCGGCGCCACCCTGGGCGGCGAGCAATCCGGCCACATCATCTTCCGCGATGGAGACTCCACGACTGGCGACGGCCTCCTTACCGCTCTCCGCTTGATGGACATCATCGTTCGCGCGAACAACCCTTTGGCAGACTTGATCGGCGACCTGAAAGTATTCCCGCAAAGAATCCAGAACATCCGTGTCCGCGAAAAAGTGCCATTCGCGCAAGTCCCTGCGATTCAGCATGCAATCCAGTCAGCCGAGCGCGAACTCGACGGCAATGGCCGCGTAGTGGTCCGATATTCTGGGACGGAAGCCTTGGCGAGAGTCATGGTCGAAGCCGAATCCGACTCCAAAATGCAATCCATAACTGCCGCAATAACCGCGGAAATCCAAAAAGCTCTGGGCCTGTAAAAACTCCCGCTAGCGTCGGCTTTCAGCCGGATCGTAGCCACGTCTGCCCGCGTACTCAAGCCGGGATCACACCCGAATCAGTCATAGCCTGCGGCCAAACCAGTCCAGGGTACTTCGCAGCGACAGCCCGCGAAGCGGCGAAAGAATGTAGCCCACGCGCAAACCGTGGGTCCAAGTCGGTCCCCTCAGGTCAGCCCCGGAGGGCGAAAGAGACACGCCGCAACTGACACCTATGTCAGCGCGAAAGACGTGTCGGCGGGACGGAATTAGATCGCCCCACCTTTTCGACGCCGGGAGGCGAGATTCAAGGCCCGGCTGAACTCCCCAACGCGCGTTCACAACGCAAAATACGTCTTCTTATGCAACCAACTATTCTCATCTCCAATGACCAACCGGTCCGGCCATCCTGGAATCGTGTTGATCAACAAGCGCAAACCGGTCGCGTCCTTGGGAACTCGGAACTCTAACTCGGTCGTAAACGCCTCTCCGGGCCGAAGCGGTGTCATGAGTGAACTCCCCGCCGTAGAGACTGGTTCGTACGTATGTCCCAAACGATCAATGATGCGCGCCCCGCGTGGAGAAGGCATTAACGGAGCGTCTTTAGCCCGCTTCGGCGAAATGGTCTTTTCATCGAAACGCGTGCGTAATGTGATCACGTAATCTTTCCATTCGTCTGCCGTCTGGTTCTTCACATCCACAACGGCATACGCAAGATGGCAGTCAATTTCGCAGAAATACTTCTCCTGTCCCAGTCCCAGCGCTGTGTCATGGCTTGCCTCCGAAAATCCCACTAGCAGCCCGAAGTAGATCACCGCGCCAATGCCGATTGCAATCCCCGCCACTCGTACAAACCTTGGCTTGCGCGCAAACCAGAAAATGACGGTTGCCGCCAGCGCCACAAAAACTCCGCCGCATGCCGCGAGAAAACCCACCACGGCCAGCGGCGCTGGGAAGTTCATGTTGCTCCCGCCACCGATACGGTTCATGGTTGCGGCAACGGGCCCGGCTCCCTGCGCAAAGTCGGGATAAATCTCATCGGCAATCCAGTAGTTCGACAACACGACCGCGATCACCATCCCAAGAATCCAGATGGCGTAACGTACACGCCGCCAGTACATCAGGGGTATCGCACCCTGCATAAAAAACTCGGCCACGTACGCCGCGCAATAGCAAACATTCGCCAGAAGCGCGAGAACGCACATTCTTCCGAAATCCAACCAGTTCAGCGCCGCGCGGAAGTGCGGCCAGGTCAATACCAGCCAGAGCATTACGATCGCAAACAGAACGGCGTTGTACCAGAGGCGGCGCGGCTCCCAGAACTGAATCGCTGCTCTCCAGCCAGCATCATGCTTCTCGTTAGACGGTGAACTGTCCATCTTGAGCTCCTCGCAATGAACTTTGAATTACAAAGTGAATAAAGCAAAAAAAGAAACCTGCTACTTCCGCGTCACCCGGATCCACTCCTCCATCTGGTCCAGATATTCCTCCAGCGCTTTGCGCCCCGTGGCCGTCAGCCGGTATTCCGTTCGCGGTACTCGCCCTTCGAAAAATTTAATGCAGGAGATGTACTGCGCCTCTTCCAGCTTTCGCGCGTGCACGCTGAGATTTCCGTCCGTCGTCTTGAGCACCCGCTTCAGATCATTGAAACTCAGGGAATCGTTGGTCGCCAGCGCACTCACGATTCCTAGACGAATGCGCTCGTGAATCAGGCGATCGAGTTCGGGAAGCTCCGGCGCACGGGCCAGGGAGTGATCGCGCGCCTTCTCAAAAGCAGGCTGCTGTCGTCGATCCTGCACCTTTGCATGCTTACCCTGTACCGAACTCGCCCTACCCACCATGCCTCCTCGCGATCAAAAATCCGAATACGATGTGGAGTCCGCCGAAACCCGCCGCCAGAAACCAATTTCCCCAAGTCGCTGGACCCAGCACGGCCAATGCGCCCACCCCCATGAAACATAGTCCCATGACCGGAACGATCGAGACCGAGTACGCACCCCCGGTCATAATGCCGGCACCGTAGAGCAAAAGCCACGACGCAGGCAATGCCGACTGCAGCCCCGCTCGAAACATCACAAATGTGAGAAACGCTCCCGCCACCAATGGAGGAGCCAGTCCGAGCACCACTTTTCGGGCGGGGCCAGAAAACAGCGGCAACCCGCGCCGGTTTGCCTTCCAGGTGCAGGCCAGCAGCCCGATCACAATCGCCAGAATTCCCTCGGCCAGCCACACCCGAAGCCATGAGAGCCCTGATGCTTGCCACGAAGCCAGCAACGCGGCCCCGATCGCCGATGCTCCGATACCCACATGTCCCCAGCCGGAAACAGCCGTGAATGCAGCAGATCGCTCCATCGTGTCGCGAATGAAACGGAGATGCTCCGCCACATCAGGGATGCTCTCCTGGGCAGGGCGCACACCTGCCGCAGCCGATCGATGAAGCCGTCGCACCCGATGTGGCCGCGAGTCGAACATGCGCATAGCCTAATTGCCCCTGCCCAGCACAGTCAAGTACTTTGTACAGCAAAGTCTG
>Ga0207702_10004429_pt1 | contig 12481 bp, 16 predicted proteins | sample KBSCornC62_FD_184302 | JGI IMG/M metagenome (GOLD analysis project Ga0207702, IMG submission 184302) | Corn rhizosphere microbial communities from Kellogg Biological Station, Michigan, USA - KBS Corn C6-2 (SPAdes) (version 2) | ecosystem: Host-associated > Plants > Roots > Rhizosphere > Soil ...
GTCGCGCCCGCGCGCTGCATCCTCGTCGAGGACACGCTCGCGCATCTGAAGGCGGCGCGCTCGGTCGGGATGCGCACGGTCTGGATGCAGCGCTATCTCGGCGGCCGCTTCCGCGGCACGCGGCGCGATCTCGGCAACGCCGGTGCGCCCGTCGGACCGACGCGCCGACGCTGCCCGAACCCGCCGTACCTGTGTGCCAAAATCGGCGCGCTCCGGGACCTGGCACGCTTGTAGATGACGCCTTCCTCAGACCCGCCAGCCAGCGTGACCGGCGACCCCGAGGAAGAGGCGAGCGTGTCGTCGCCGCTTCCCGACGAAGCGATCGTCCCCGGCACCGCTCGCCAGCCGCCGTCGCTGCCGACGCGCAAGCGCCCGCGCCCGGGCGAGCGCCGCGTCCAGATCCTGGAGACGCTGGCGACGATGCTGCAGGAGCCGGGCGCCGAGCGCGTCACGACCGCGGCGCTCGCTGCCAAGCTCGATGTCTCCGAGGCGGCGCTCTATCGCCACTTCGCGAGCAAGGCGCAGATGTTCGAGGGCCTGATCGAGTTCATCGAGCAGAGCGTCTTCACGCTCGTCAACCAGATCGTCGAGCGCGAGTCCGACGCCGGCGTGCAGGTGCAGCGCGTCCTCGCCGTGCTGCTCCAGTTCGGCGAGAAGAACCCCGGCATGACGCGCGTCATGGTCGGAGATGCGCTCGTCTTCGAGAACGACCGCCTGACCGCGCGCATGAACCAGTTCTTCGAGCGCATCGAATCGCAGCTGCGCCAGAGCCTGCGGCAGCGCGCCGAGGCGGCCGGCTCGACGACGCCGACCGTCGACGCGAACGCGCAGGCGTCGGTGCTGACCGCGTTCGCGATCGGCCGCCTGCAGCGCTTCGCGCGCTCGGGGTTCAAGAAGAGCCCGACCGAGCACCTCGACGTCGCGCTGCGCCTGTTCGCGGCGTGACGAGCGCTCGCGTGACGACGATCGTCGCCGGCGGCCAGCCGCTGACGCTGTTGCCCGAGAAGGCGGCGTTCCTGCCGGCGACGCGCACGCTCCTCGTCGCCGACGCGCACATCGGCAAGGCGGTGACGTTTCGCGCGCTCGGCGTGCCGGTGCCGCGCGGGACGACGAGCGAGACGCTCGCTGCGCTGTCGGCGCTCGTGGCGACGTGGCGCGCACGCCGCATCGTCTTCCTCGGCGACTTCCTCCATTCGGCGAAGGCGCACGCCGCCGCGACGCTCGGCGCGGTCGCGCGCTGGCGGCGCGCGCACGCCACGCTCGGGCTGGTGCTGGTGCGCGGCAACCACGACAGCCGCGCCGGCGATCCGCCGGCGTACCTCGGCATCGACGTCGTCGACGAACCCTACGCGCACGGCGGCTTCGCGCTCTGCCACCACCCGCGGCCGCGGCGCGGCAGCTACGTCCTCGCCGGCCACCTGCATCCGTGCATCGGCATCGGCGGGCGCGGCTTCGACCACCTGCGGCTGCCATGCTTCTGCCTCGGCGACGACGTCGGCGTCCTGCCCGCATTCGGCGCGTTCACGGGGATGCACCCGATCCGGCCGGAGGCGAACGATCGCGTCTTCGCGGTCGCCGACGACGCCGTGGCGCCGCTGCACGCGTCTGCGCCGGCTGCGGCGGCGATCGACCGCCGCGCCGCCTGAGATCGCGATGGCATTCGATCCCGCAACGCTGGCGCGCCTGGTGGCGCGCGCCGAGGCGCTCGTCGACCGCCTCGAAGCGGTGCTGCCGCATCCGCCGGCCGCGCCGGACTGGAGTGCGTCGACGGCGTTTCGCTACCGCCGCCGCGGCGCCGGCGGCCGCCTCGAGCCGGTCCGTCACGTCGCGACGATCCGGCTCGCGTCGCTCGTCGAGGTCGATTCGCAGAAGGACAAGCTCGTCCGCAACACCGAGCAGTTCGTCGCCGGCAAGAGCGCCAACAACGTGCTTCTGACCGGCTCGCGCGGCACCGGCAAGAGCTCGCTCATCAAGGCGTGCCTGAACGAGTTCGCGCCGCGTGGCCTCCGGCTCATCGAGGTCGACAAGACGGACCTCGTCGACCTGCCCGACATCGTCGACCTCGTCGCCGAGCGTCCCGAGCGCTTCGTCGTCTTCTGCGACGACCTGAGCTTCGACGAAGGCGAGCCGGGGTACAAGGCGCTGAAGTCGATCCTCGACGGCTCGGTCGCCGAAAGCTCGGAGAACGTCCTCATCTACGCGACGAGCAACCGCCGCCATCTCCTGCCCGAGTACATGAAGGAGAACCTCAGCTACCGCCACACCGAAGACGGCGAGGTCCATCCCGGCGAGGTCGTCGAGGAGAAGATCTCGCTCTCCGAGCGGTTCGGCCTGTGGGTGAGTTTCTACCCGTTCAGCCAGGACGAGTACCTCGCGATCGTCGCCCAGTGGCTGCACGGCTTCGGCGTCGGCGACGACGCGATCGCCGCGGCGCGCCAGGAGTCGCTCGTCTGGGCGCTCGAGCGCGGCTCGCGCTCGGGCCGAGTCGCCTACCAGTTCGCCAGGGACTACGCAGGGCGGCACGCTTGAGCGGCGGCGCTCGCGACGACGGCGACGTCGTCGATGTCGCGGTCGGCGTCCTGATCGGTGAGCGCGGCCGCTTCCTGCTCACGTCGCGTCCGGCGGGCAAGGTCTACGCTGGCTGGTGGGAGTTCCCGGGCGGCAAGCTCGAGCGCGGCGAGACGGTCGAGGCGGCGCTCGCGCGCGAGCTGCACGAGGAGCTCGGCATCGACGTCGTCGACGTTCGCCGCTGGCACGCGACTCGCGTCGACTACGCGCACGCCCGCGTGCGGCTGCACTTCTGCAAGGTGCTCGCCTGGCGCGGCGCGATCGCGATGCGCGAGGGGCAGGCGATGGCGTGGCAGTCGCTGCCGGTCGTCGTCGCCCCGGTGCTGCCCGGAACACTCCCGGTGCTCGACTGGTTCGCCGCCGAGCGGGGATTCGTCGGGCCGACGTGCGTCGCCGCGGACCCGGCCGCTACACTGAAGCGATGAGCTGGCTCGACGACGTCAAGTGGGATCAGAACGGCCTCGTTCCCGCGATCGCGCAGGAAGCGGGGACGGGCGACGTCCTCATGCTCGCGTTCATGAACCGCGACGCGCTCGAGCGGACGGCCGAGCTCGGCGAGGCGTTCTACTGGAGCCGTTCGCGCGGTCGCCTGTGGAAGAAGGGCGAGGAGAGCGGCAACGTCCAGAAGGTCAAGGAGCTGAGGCTCGACTGCGACAACGACGTCGTCCTGCTCGTGGTCGAGCAAACCGGGAGCAGCCCGGGCGAGCCGACCATCGCCTGCCACACCGGCCGCCATTCGTGCTTCTTCCAGCGCCACGAAGGCGGCGAGTGGCGCACCGTCGATCCGGTCTTGAAGGACCCGGAGCGCATCTACAGATAGCGCGGATGGACGGCGCCACCAAGAGGAGCGACGACACGCTGGCGCGGCTCGCCGGCGTCATCGACGAGCGCAAGCGCGCCGACCCGGCGAAGAGCTACGTCGCGCGGCTGATCGCCAAGGGGCCGGACGCGGTGCTGAAGAAGATCGGCGAAGAGGCGACCGAGGTCGTCATGGCGTGCAAGGACGGCGCGCCGGAGAAGATCGTCGCCGAGGTCGCCGATCTCTGGTTCCATACCATGATCGCGCTCGCCACGCACGGCCTCGCGCCGCGCGACGTCCTCGCCGAGCTCGAGCGCCGCGAAGGGCAGTCGGGGCTCGAGGAATTCGCCGCCCGCAAGTTGAACCGCAGAGAGGCAGAAGGAACATGAACGACGTCGTCGATGTCCCGGATTCGCAGCAGTCGCTGAAGACGGTCGGCCACATCAGCTACTTCCTGCACGCCGTCGTCGCGGTCGGCGCCGTGCTGCCCGGCGTGCAGGCGAGCGTGCTGCTGCTCCTGATCGCGTTCTTCATCGACATGGTCAAGCGCGACGATGCGCGCGGCACCTGGCAGGAGTCGCACTTCAGCTGGCGGATCCGGAGCGTCGTCTGGGCCGGCGTGCTCTACCTCGTCACGTGGCCGCTCTGGCTGCTGTTCCTGCTGCCGGGCTGGATCGCTTGGGGGATCATCTCGATCTGGTTCCTCTACCGGATCGCGCGCGGCTGGCTGAACCTCTCGTCGAACCGGCCGATGCCGGCGTGAGCGGGGCTGCAGCCATGCATCGCGATCCGAACTGCATCTTCTGCCGCATCGTCGCCGGCGAGATCCCGAGCAAGAAGGCGTACGAGGACGACGACATCTTCGTCTTCCACGACATCGCGCCGTGGGCGCCGGTCCACGTCCTGATGATCCCGAAGGAGCACATCGCGACCTTCTACGACGTCGGCGAAGGGCATGCAGCGATGCTCGGCCGCATGATGGCGATGGCGCCGCGGCTGATGCGCGAGCTGGGGGTGACGAACGGCTTTCGCACCCTCGTCAACACCGGCAAGGACGGCATGCAGGAGGTGCAGCACCTCCACGTTCACGTCATGGGAGGTCCGCGTCCGTGGGCGAAGGGCTGACCTAGAATCCCCCGCAGTTTCGTATCGGAGAACCGCCATGGGTTCGTTCAGCGTCTGGCATTGGTTGATCGTGCTCCTGATCGTCGTGCTGATCTTCGGCACCAAGAAGCTGAAGAACATCGGCAGCGATCTCGGCAGCGCGGTGAAGGGCTTCAAGGACGGCGTCCGCGACGGCACCGCGAGCCCGGCCGATCCGGCCGCGCCGACGCAGCGCGTCGGCACCGATCGGCCGCTCGACCCGGGCACCGTCGACGTCGAGACGAAGACGACGAGGAGCTGACCGCCGCGCGCTGCGCGCGCCGGGCCGCGACGTCATGATCGATTTCGGCTTCGACAAGCTGGCGCTCATCAGCGCCGTCGCCCTCGTCGTCATCGGCCCCGAGAAGCTGCCGCGCGTCGCGCGCACGGTCGGCACGCTGATCGGCAAGGCGCAGCGCTACGTCGCCGACGTCAAGGCCGAGGTCAACCGCTCGATCGAGCTCGAAGAGCTGAAGAAGATGAAGACCGAGTTCGAAGACGCTGCCCGCAATGTCGAGCAGACGGTCGCGAGCGAGGTGAACAAGACGACCGCCGACCTGCAGTCGGCGTGGCAGCCTCCGGCCGACACGGTGGCGCCACTATCGAGCGACAACCCGCTCGCCGAACCGCCGCCCACGTATCGCCATCCGAAGAAGAACTGGCGTCTCAAGCGCGGCGCGACGCCGCAGTGGTACAAGCAGAAGAACGGCGTGCGCGCCCGGGCGCAGTCGGGTGCCGCGCGCGTCGCGCGCTTCCGCCCGCCGCGCCTCGGATGACCTCCGACAAGGATCCCGACGAGCTGGCGGGAACCGAGCAGCCGTTCGTCTCGCATCTCATCGAGCTGCGCGACCGGATCATCCGCTCGGCGCTCGCCGTGCTCGTCTGCGCCGCGGTGCTGTTCGCGTACCCCGGGCCCGCTGCGCTCTACGACCTGCTCGCGGCGCCGCTCGTCGCGCACCTGCCGGCCGGCGGCACGCTGATCGCGACCAACGTGATCTCGCCGTTCCTGGTGCCGATGAAGATCACGCTGCTCGCGGCCTTCCTGATTGCGCTGCCGGTCGTGCTCTACCAAGCGTGGGCGTTCGTCGCGCCGGGCTTGTACATGCACGAGAAGAAGCTCGTGCTGCCGCTGGTGATCTCAAGCACGATCCTCTTCTTCCTCGGCGTCGCGTTCTGCTACTTCTTCGTCTTCGGCAAGGTCTTCACCTTCATCCAGAGCTTCGCGCCGAAGACCGTGTCGGCGATGCCCGACATCGAGGCGTACCTCAGCTTCGTGATGACGATGTTCATCGCGTTCGGGGCCGCGTTCGAGGTGCCGATCGCGGTCGTCGTTCTGGCGCGGCTCGGGATCGTCTCGATCGAGAAGCTGAAGAGCTTTCGCTCGTACTTCATCGTCCTCGCGTTCATCATCGCCGCGATCCTGACGCCGCCGGACGTCGTCTCCCAGCTCGCGCTCGCGATCCCGATGTGTCTGCTCTACGAGATCGGGATCTGGGCGGCGCAGATCTTCATCCGCCATACGCAGGCACCGGAGTCGGTCGCCAGCAAGGCCGGCGACTGAGGTCAGCGATCGACCGGCACCGGTCGCGACGGCGGGCGTTGGCCCACGGTCACCGGGACGTCGAGGCGCTTGTTGCCGCGCTGGACGGTGATCGTCGCGGTCTGGCGCGGCTTCAGCGCCGCGACTGCGTCGAGGAGCTGCGGGGTGTTGTTGACCTGCGCCTCGGCGACCTTGAGGACGACATCGCCGAGCTTGACGCCGCCTTCGCTCGCCGGCCCGTTCTCGACCAGACCGGTGATGAGGACGCCCTGCTTCACCGGCAGGTCGAGCGTCTTCGCGATCTCGGGAGTGAGGTCGCGCGGCTCGACGCCGATCCAGCCGCGCGTCACGCGGCCTTCCTTGATCAGGCTTTCCATCACCTGGCGCGCGGTGCTCACCGGAATCGCGAAGCCGATGCCGAGGCTGCCGCCGGTCCTCGAGAAGATCGCGGTGTTGATGCCGAGCAGGTTGCCGGCGACGTCGACGAGCGCGCCGCCGGAGTTGCCCGGGTTGATCGCGGCGTCGGTCTGGATGAAGTTCTCGAAGGTGTTGATGCCGAGCGCGTTGCGGCCGAGCGCGCTGACGATCCCCGACGTCACCGTCTGGCCGACGCCGAACGGGTTGCCGATCGCGAGGACGACGTCGCCGACCTGGAGGTGCTCGACGTCGCCGAAGGTCAACGTCGGCAGCTTGTCGAGCTCGATCCGCAGCACGGCGATGTCCGATTCGGGATCGGTGCCGATCGTCTTCGCGCGTGCGTTGCGGCCGTCGCCGAGCTCGACCTCGATGTCGTCGGCGCCCTCGATGACGTGGTTGTTGGTGAGCAGATACCCCTCGGGCGAGACGATCACGCCCGAGCCGAGCCCGATCTGGCGTTCCTCGCGCTGGCGCGGCCGGCCGAAGAGCAGCCCGAACGACGGCTCGACCTGGCGCGTCGTGCGGCTCGCCGTGATGCTGACGACCGCCGGCGACGCGCGCTTGGCCGCCTCGGCGTAGCTCGTCGCCGCCGTGCCGGGGCCGATCAGCGAGACGCTGTGCACTGGCGCCGGCAGCGTCACGACCGGCACCGCCGACGCCGCGGTCGCGACCGCTTCGGGGCCGCGCTTCAGCCAGCCGGGCTTCAGCGTCGCGACGACGAAAAGCAGCGCGACCGCGACGGTCACGGTCTGCGAGAACAACAGCCAGGCCTTGCGCATCGCCCGCTCGGAAAGTGGTGGCCGATTATCGGCGCCGCGGGTCGCACAATGCGGCCGTGGCTTCCTCGCTCGGCAATCCGCTCGCCTTCACGATGGGCGACGCGTGCGGCATCGGCCCCGAGATCGTCGCCAGCTGGTTCCGCTCCGACGAAGCCGGCCATGCGTTCGTCGTCGGCGACGTCGGCGTGCTGCGCCGCGCCGCGGCGACGACCGGCGGCATGCTTCCGGTCGTCTCGATCGAACGCGCTCGCGACGTCGCCGCGCTGCCGCCGCGCTGCATTCCGGTGCTGCAGGCCGACGGCATCGCCGCCGGTCTGCTCGACGCGCCGATCGGCAAGGTCGACGCCCGCGCCGGCGCTGCCGCTGCACGTTCGATCGAGCGCGCGGTCGCGCTCGTTCGCGCCGGCGAGGCGGCGGCGATCGTCACCGCGCCGATCCACAAGGAGGCGTTCGCCGCGGCCGGCGTTCCGTTCCCCGGCCACACCGAGATGCTGCAGGCGCTCGCCGCGAATGGCGGCACGCCGCCGCCGGTGCGCATGATGCTCGCCAACGACGAGCTGAAGACGGTGCTGGTGACGATCCACATGGCGCTGCGCCGCGCGCTCGACGCGGTCACCTTCGACGCGGTCCTCGAGACGATCCGGATCGCCGATGCGGCGCTGCGCCGGCTCGGCGTGGCAAGGCCGCGGATCGCCGTCGCCGGGCTCAACCCGCACGCCGGCGAAGGCGGCCTGTTCGGCGACGAGGAGCTGCGCATCATCGCGCCCGCGGTCGCAGCGGCGCGCAGCGAAGGCGTCGACGCGAGCGGGCCGTACGCCCCGGACACCGTCTTCATGCGCGCGCGCGACACCGACGCCCATCCAGGCGAGTTCGACGTCGTCGTCGCGATGACGCACGACCACGGCCTCATACCGGTCAAGTATCTCGGCGTCGAGCGTGGCGTCAACGTCACCCTCGGGCTGCCGTTCGTTCGCACCAGCCCGGACCACGGCACCGCGTTCGACATCGCCGGCACCGGCAGCGCCGATCCTTCCAGTTTCGCCGCCGCGGTGCGGCTGGCGCGCTCGCTCGCCGGCAGCGCGGTCAGTGGCGCGTCGGCGTCCCGAGCGCAGCCAGCTGCTTCCTGGCCCGCTGCGTCGCGCGCTCCATGAGGTAGGCGCTCTCGACGGCGCGGAAGCGCCCGGTCTCGCACATGCGCGCGAGCATGCGCGACGTCATCGAGATCGTCTCCTGGTGCTTGCCGCCGCGCGTGAAGACGAAGAAGGCGCGGCCGGCGCTGACGTGCGCGAGCTGAACCTTCTGCCACTCGTTCTTCAGCTGCATCTGGTAGGCGAAGCCGAGCTTGACGTGGTCCATCAGCATCGTGCCCTGGCTCGGCTCGGGCGGCTCGCCCATCTCGGTCGTCGTCGGCCCGAGCTGGTCGACCGCTGCCGAGTCGAGACGGCCGACGAGCGAAGGCGACGCCGGCTCGGGCGGCTGCATCTCGCCGAGGTCGAGGTCGACGTCGCCACTGCCGACGGCGGCCGACCAGTCGACCGCAGCTTCGTTGACGAGGCCGACCTGCTTCGCCTCGTCCGGAGTGAAGCGCTGCTCGATCGCCTCGGCAGGCATCTCGGGCACGGGCTCGGCGCGCGCGTACGGCTCGGGCATGCCTGGCATCGGCGTCGCGAAGATCTGCTCGAGCTGCTTGACCATCAGGTTGTGGTCGAGCTCGCTCAGCGGCTGCCCCTTCAGCGACTCGGCGTGCGCCGGCAAGAGCTTGCCGAAGAACTCGCGCTGCGCGGCGTCGGGCCAACCGACGAGCTTCATGCCTTCGTTGAGGTCCTTCATCAGCGGCGGCAGCTGGATCAGGAACTTCTTGCGAAACGCCGGCGAGCCTTTCGGCTGGATGCTCATCACGAGGTCGACGCCGACGCGGCGGTAGCGCCGCGCGCGGTCGGAGTCGGCGCCGTCGCGGCGCACCGCGAGCACGAGCGCCTGGCTCCAGACCTGCGACAGGAAGTCGAGCATGTACGCCGGCAGGCTGAGCGGCTGCAGCGCCGCCTGCAGCTGCAGCACGTAGCGCTGCTGGATGCGCAGCTCCGATTCCTTCTGGTCGAGGACGACGGCGGCGCCGGTCTTCGCGATCGCGTCGCCGGTCTGCTCGGAGATGAACTGCTCGAGCTCCGCGACCTTGGCCGCGTAGAGCTCGACCTGGTCGAAGTCGCCCTCGACGATCTCGTCGACGAGCTTGCGGACGCGACCGAGAAACTGCTCGCCCGGCCCCGACTCGAAGTCGTCGAATGCGTTGGCGAGCGACGCGATGCGGTTGATGAAGCGGCGCACCGGATGGCGCCGGGTCGAGAAGAACGTCTGGTCGCTGAGCGCGACGCGAAGCACCGGCAGCTGCAGCCGCGCAATCTCGCGCGCCATCTGCGGCGGCACGCGCGAGTCCGACAGGATCTGGTCGAACAGGCTGCCGACGACGTCGATCACCATGTGATCGAGCTTGCCGCTCGACGCCGCGATCAGCTCGTCGCGGTGCGCGCGGATCAGGTTGACCGCCATCAGGCCGGTGAGGCCGTCGTTGTAGCCGGGCTCCGCTGCGTGCGCGCCGCCTCGCCCCGAGTCTGGGCCGAGGCCGCTGCGCGAAGAGATCGTTGCCTTGTCGCCGCCGCTGATCGGGCCGGCATGGCGCGAGCTGGCGTATCCGCCGCCGCTTGGCCACGGCGTTTGCGGCGAGTTGCGCGGCGGCGCGCCGATCGGGCCGCCGAGCAGGCTGGCGGCGCCGAGGTCGCCCGGCTGGCTCGACATCGCGGTGAGGCGGCGCAGCAGCGTCATCAACTGCTGATCGGCGGACGAGCTCGAACGGGAGCGCGCGAACGCGTCGCTCCCCGTGCGCGGTGATGTCGTCTCGCGGACGCTGTCGTACGCCTCGGCGCGGCCGGGGAATGCGGTCGCGAGCGCGCGGCGGTGCGCCGCGAGCAGGTCCATGTCGCTGCCCGGACCCGATTCGATCTCGCCGTAGGCCCCGCCCCGCGACGACTGCAAACCGTCGCGCGGCAGGCTCGCGTAGCCGGAGTTGGCGGCGCCGAGCTGGTTGCCGGGACCCTCGACGGTGCGCACGGTGAGGTGCACCGGGCGGACGCCGCGCTCCTGCAGCAGCCGCAGGATTTCGTCGTAGCACTCGGGCATCGCGTGCGCGACCGCGTGGCCGAGCTCGCGGGCGAGGATGCGACGGCTCTCGCGCTCGCCCGAGATCGCCTCGATGCCGCGGTGCAGCGCCGCACCGACGATCTCGGCGCGCAGCGGATTCCTCTCGTCGTCGGCGCGGCCGAGGTTGAGGAGGGCGCCCATGTAGGCCGCGAGCTCGCGCAGCTGCCACTCGCACTCGTGCGAGATCATCTGGCCGAGGCGCACGAAGTTCATCTGCTCCTCGACCTCGGCCTCGTCGACGAGGCTGAGGGTCTGCCAGTCGGCCGACTCGAGCTTGCGCTTGGCGTCGGCGCGCGGCGCGAGCTCCTTGGTGACCTTCTCGCGCAGCGCTTCGCTGAACGCGTTCTGGTACGAACCGAAGTTGCGGCGCAGCTCCTGCTGCGTGAGCATGAGCTGGTCGCGCTCGGTGATCTTGATCGCCACCTGCGCCTGCGTGTGCAGCATCTCGGCGACCCGCGTCGCCGCCGCCGCGATCGTCGTGCGCACCACCTGGATGGCTGCGTCGAGCGTGGCCTGGGCGCGCGGTTCGATCAGATTCATCTGGGCGGCAAGCCGGATGGAGGCGGCAACAGAGCCGACGAGCGAACGAAGTTCCGCCTAGTATGGGCCAAAGGCCGCGCGCGACCCCGGCACTGCTTCACGCTCCGCCGGGCCTCGGCGCCCGGCAGGCCGCATGCTCAGCGGCGCAGCGAGTCGCGGATCTCGCGCAACAGGACGACGTCCTCTGGGGGCGCTGCGGACGGCGGCGGCTCGGTCCGGCGCAGCCGGTTGATCTGCCGCACCATCACGAAGATGATGAACGCGAGGATCAGGAAGTTGATCACCACGCTGATGAAGTTGCCGTAGGCGAGCAGAGGCACGCCGGCCTTGGTCAGCGCCTCGTATGTCATCGGCCCGTTGTAGTTCGCCGGCGGTGGCGCGAGCACGATGAAGTAGTTCGAGAAATCGAGGCCGCCGAAGATGCGGCCGACGATCGGCATCACGATGTCCTTGACGAGCGAGTCGACGATCTTGGCGAACGCCGCCCCGATGATCACGCCGACCGCGAGATCGACGACGTTGCCCTTGGCAGCGAACTCCTTGAACTCGGAAGCGAAGCTCATCTCGGATCCTCCTCGATCGGCGCCTGCGGCGCAGGCGCGAGTATCGCGCGGCTCGCGCGCTTGCGGGCTGGAGCGCGGTCTCGCACTTGACGCGTCCGCTAGAATTCCAGGTTGACCTCTCGCGTCGACATTCTTCCCACGACCACCATGATTGACCAGAAGATCGACGGCGCCAAGCGCACCTGGATCATCGCATCCGGCTGCGCGGGCGCCGTCGGCGCAGGCTTCCTCGCGGTTCCGTTCGTCCGCAGCTTCGAGCCCTCGGAGCGCGCCCGCGCCGCCGGCGCTCCGGTCGAGGTCGACATCAGCGGCATCAAGCCGGGCGAGAAGCTCACCGTCGAGTGGCGCGGCAAACCCGTCTGGATCGTCCGCCGCACGCCCGAGCAGATCGCGGAGCTGCCGAAGAACGATCCGCTGCTCGCCGATCCGCTGTCGAAGCGCAACGCCGACGAGCTGACGCCGGAGTACGCGCGCAACGAGGCGCGCTCGCGCAAGCCCGAGTACCTCGTCGTCGTCGGAATCTGCACGCACCTCGGCTGCTCGCCAGGCGACAAGTTCACTCCCGGACCGCAGCCGTCGCTGCCCGACAACTGGCCGGGCGGCTTCCTCTGCCCGTGCCACGGCTCGACCTTCGACATGGCCGGCCGCGTCTTCAAGGACAAGCCGGCGCCGGACAACCTGGAAGTGCCGCCGTACATGTACCTGTCCGACAGCAGGATCGTGATCGGCGAAGACAAGCGCGCCTGAGCCGCGAACCTCTCCAGGAGCTCTCTGAATGGCTGAAATGCAAACCGCGCCGGCCGGCGCCGGGTCCGGGCGGCGACTCCTGACCTGGATCGACAACCGCTTCCCGCTCTCCAAGCTCTTCAACGAGCACATGGCGCAGTACTACGCGCCGAAGAACTTCAACGTCTGGTACGTCTTCGGTTCGCTCGCG
>Ga0207702_10004432_pt1 | contig 12475 bp, 8 predicted proteins | sample KBSCornC62_FD_184302 | JGI IMG/M metagenome (GOLD analysis project Ga0207702, IMG submission 184302) | Corn rhizosphere microbial communities from Kellogg Biological Station, Michigan, USA - KBS Corn C6-2 (SPAdes) (version 2) | ecosystem: Host-associated > Plants > Roots > Rhizosphere > Soil ...
CTGCACGTGCCGATCGGCGAATTCGAGGGCGAGTTCCTGAAGCTCTACACGGCGCCGCTGCGCGCGGGAAATTACCTGCTGCTCGATCTCGCGCTGCGGCGCCAGGGATTGATGGTGGCGCGCGGCAACCCGAAGCGCATCCGCGGCATCGCCGACCTGACGCGCCGCGGCGTGCGCTACGTCAACCGCCAGACCGATTCCGGCACGCGCCTGCTGTTCGACCTGCTGCTGGCCAAAGCGCGCGTGGACCGGCGCAAGATCGAAGGCTACGACACGGCCGAATACACGCACGCCGCGGTCGCCGCGTTCGTCGCCAGCGGCATGGCGGATGCGGGCATGGGCATCGAGACGCCGGCGCAGCGCTTCGGCCTGGATTTCATCCCGCTGATCGTGGAGCGCTACTTTTTCCTGCTGCCGGCCGAACGCGTCGAGGCACCGGCGCTGAAGCCCGTGATCGCGATCATTCGCAGCGCCGAGTTTCGCCGCGCGGTGGACAAGCTACCCGGTTACGACGGCGCGCGCTGCGGCCAGCTGCAGGAGCTGACCGCCGCGTTTCCGGCGCTGGCCCGCCTGTTCGCCGCTCAGAGCACGCCGAAGCGGCGCACCAGGCGCCCCTTGACCAGCTGAGTCAGCACCAGGTATGCCGCCACGATCACGGCCAGGAATGCCCAGTACAGCGGCGCCAGCGGCACGAAGCCGAACCAGGCGCCGGCCGGCAGGAACGGCAGCGCCATGCCGATCAGGCAGATCACGATGCCGGTCAGCGTCAGCGGCAGGCTCGCCTGGCTTTGCAGGAACGGCACGCGGCCGGTGCGGATCACGTGCACGATCAGGGTCTGCGTCAGCAGCGACTCGACGAACCAGCCGGTCTGAAACATTTTCTGGTGTGCGATGTCGTTTGCGCCGAGCACGAACCAGAGCACGGCGAACGTCGCGTAGTCGAAAATCGAGCTGATCGGCCCGATCGTCAGCATGAAACGCGTGATCGCCTTCAGGTCCCACTGGCGCGGCTTGGCCAGGTATTCCGGATCGACCTCGTCGGACGCGACCGCGGTCTGCGAGAAGTCGTACAGCAGGTTGTTGAGCAGCACCTGTACCGGCAGCATCGGCAGGAACGGCAGCAGCGCGCTCGCGCCGATCATGCTGAACATGTTGCCGAAGTTCGAGCTCGCGGTCATCTTGATGTACTTCAGGATGTTGCCGAACACCTTGCGGCCTTCGAGCACGCCCTCTTCCAGCACCAGCAGGCTCTTCTCGAGCAGGATGATGTCGGCCGATTCCTTCGCGATGTCGACCGCCGTGTCGACCGAAATACCGACGTCTGCGGCACGCAGCGCCGGACCGTCGTTGATGCCGTCGCCGAGGAATCCGACCACGTGCCGGTCGCGGTGCAGCGCCTGGATCACGCGCACCTTCTGCTGCGGATTCAGGCGCGCAAACACCTGCGTCGTGCGCGCGGCGACCGTCAGCTCATCGTCGCTCATCTGCTCGACCTGCGGGCCGATGAGGTAGTTGTCCACGCGGATGCCGACCTGACGGCAGACGTTGCGCGTGACGATGTCGTTGTCGCCGGTCAGGATCTTAACCGCCACGCCGTTCGCATTCAGCGCCGAAATCGCCTCCGCCGCCGAATCCTTCGGCGGATCGAGGAACGCGATGAAACCCATCAGCGTGAGGTCGGTTTCGTCTTCGCGCGAATAGGACGGCTTCGCCTCGATTTCCTTCATGCCGAGCGCGAGCGCGCGGAAGCCGTCGTCGTTCATGTCGCGCGCGACGCCTTTCACTTCGGCGAGCTTGGTCGGCGACATCGCCTCGATGTCGTCCTCGCCCACGGCGACGCGCGAGCTCACGCTCAGCATCTCGGCCACGGCGCCTTTGGAGATCAGGAAATGCCGTCCCGCTTCGTCGCGCACGATGACCGACATGCGCCGGCGGGTGAAATCGAACGGCACTTCGTCGACCAGCGTGTAGTTGGCACTCAAGCGCGCCGTCACGTCCGCGTCGACGCGCTCCAGCACGGCCACGTCGAGCAGGTTCTTCAGGCCCGTCTGGTGATGGCTGTTGAGCCAGGCGAATTCGAGCACGCGCTCGTCTTCGTCGCCGTGAATGTTGGTGTGGCGCTCCAGGATAACGCGGTCCTGCGTCAGCGTGCCGGTCTTGTCCGTGCACAACACGTCGATGGCGCCGAAGTTCTGGATCGCGTTCAGGCGTTTGACGATCACGTCCTTGCGCGCCATCTTGAGCGCGCCCTTGGCCAGGTTGATCGCGACGATCATCGGCAGCATTTCCGGCGTCAGGCCGACCGCGACCGCGATCGCGAACATGAAGGCCTCGAAGAAGCTGCCTTTCGTAGACCAGTTGATCAGGAAAACGACCGGCACCATGACCAGCATGAAGCGCAGCATCAGCCAGGCGAAACGCGACACGCCGCGGTCGAAACTCGTCTGCACGCGCTGGCCGACGAGCGAACCGGCGAGCGCGCCGAAATAGGTGTTCGCGCCGGTCGCGGCGATCACGCCCATGGCGCTGCCGGAAACGACGTTCGAGCCCATGAAGCACAGATTGCGCGCTTCGAGCGCGGTCTTGGCCTCGGCGTCCACTGCGGAGAACTTCTCCACCGGCATCGATTCGCCGGTCAGCGCGGACTGGTTGATGAACAGGTCTTTCGCGGCCAGCAGGCGCAGATCCGCCGGCACCATGTCGCCGGCCGACAGGAACACGATGTCTCCTGGGACCAGGCCGTCGATCGGCACTTCCAGGCGCTTGACCGCGCGCGGCGCCGGCGCGTCCTCGTCGGCGCCTTCGGGGCGTTCCTCTTCGATCTCGCGGCGCGCGGTGGCAGTGTTGCTGACCATCCGGCGCAGCTGCTCGACCGCGCGGCTCGAGCGCGATTCCTGGAAATGCGCCACGAACACGGCCATCACGACCATCGCGAACATAATGATGGCGCCGATCTTGTCGCTCGTTTCCTCGCCCGTGACCCAGGTGACGATCGCGAGCACGGTCAACAGGATGTTGATCGGGTTCGTGACGAAGCGTTCGAGGATGTGCAGCAGGACGTGCTTTTTCTTTTCCTGCGCGACCACGTTCGGGCCGAATTCCGCCAGGCGCGAAGCGACCTGTTCCGGATCCAGGCCGTTGTCCGGATTGCTGTCCAGACGCTTGAGCGCGTCGGCCGATTCCAGTCGCGCGAGCGCGACCAGTTCCGCCGCGGTCTTGGCGGCCGCACCGTTCTTACCACGGTCGCGCACGCCGCCCGTGATCAGCATCGAGAAGTTGAGAAAATCCCGCATCGCAAAGCTCCCTTTTTCAGGGGCAGCGTGCCAAGACCAGATGACAGATTTACGACAGGGAGTCGCCTGAGCGGCGATTGCCGGCGCACCTTCCGCCTACGCGGAAGCGGCCGTGAGGACGGGCTTTTCCGCGGGTTCTAGCCTGAAAACGCTGCAGTTGTTGTACTACTGCAAGGGTCCACGGAGGACAGCCTCGTGCTATGGAATTGCGCGCAAGGTAGTCGCGCTGCGCAATGTTGTCAATGCATTTTTTCGGCCAGGCGCGAGGTCGCCGCGAGCAGCGCGCCGATCAGCGCAGCGGCGCAGGTCCAGCCGAGATAGCGCAGCTCCGCCGAGGGAGCGATCAGCGGCAGCGGTGCCGCGTAGCACAGCCCGCTCGCGAGCACTGCGAGCGCCGTTTGCGCCTGCGGCAATGTCCGACGCCGCCAGGCGACGCCGAGTGCGAACAGCGCCAAGACGACGTACGGCCACGCCGCGAACAGCGCGCCCGCCCACGCTGCCTGGCAGAACGCGATCGCCGCACCGTGCAGCGCGCTGCGATTCGCGGCAAGCGGCGGATTGTCGGCATACGGCACGACGCCGTCGATGTAGACCAGCTCGTGCGGCCACTCCGGCGCCTTGCTGCCGAACAAGGCCGCGCTCACGCGCCAGCGGTGCGCAAGGTAGGCCTGCGGATGCTGCAAGATCGCGTCGCGCCACGCGGCGCCGACCGCTCGATCCAGCGTGCCGCCCGGCTCCAGAAACGGCTGCACCACGCCGGCGCGCGTGCGCGCGAACAGCGGCGTGTTGGCGTACGGCGTGAATGCCTGCGCCAAATCGTCCAGATCGAGTCCGGCCCCGTGGCTCGCCGGCGGCAGCAGCAGGGTGTGTTCGTCGAGCGAGATCGCAGCCAGATCCCACAACGCCGTCGCCGGCCACACGGCGACGCGCCGGTCGACCGTTCGATCCGCCAGCGTTGCCAGCGCGAACAGCACGGCACTCGCGGCCGCGGCCGGCAGCCACACGCGCCGCCACGGCCACGCGCTCGCGCGCTGCAGCGCCAGAACGAGCAGCGGCACGACCGCCGGCAACGCGTTCTTGCGCAGCAATAGCGCGATCAGCAACAGCAGGATCACGCCGCACGTGCGCCGCCGCGACCACCGCGCGGGCGTAAGCGAGAGCGCCACGACCAGCGCCAGCACCGCGACCAGCCAAGCGTCGCTCAGCACGCCGAAAAACAACACCGCGCACACCGGCGCCAGGCCGATACCAAGCACGCACGCAGCGCGCCCGATTGCGCCCAACGGCAACGCGCCGGCGATCGCCGCCAGCGCCACGAACCACAGCGCGATCTCGGCCGCGAACAGCGTGCCCGGTCCGCCGGCTGCGTCCGCGGCGCGCCAGGCCCAGGTCATGCCGATGCCGTGGATGTTCGTCGTTTCGCCGCCGCGTGCCTGCCACCACTGGTAGGCCGCGTCGAAACCGAGCGCGCCGGGCCAGAACGCGGCGAGCCACAACGCGGTCAGCGTCGCGGCGGCAGCCCAGGGCGCGATCGCGGCGGCGCGGGCGCGCGTCACGCCACCGCGCGCAGGCGCGCCGCAACCGCGTCGAAGAACGCTTCAGCCATTTCCGCGCGCACCGGCACGCACCAGTGCTGCACGCGCGCGAACGTGCGGCATTTGACCGCGTCTTTTGCCGTCATCAGCACGGGCAGGTCGTCGCCGAATTCGAGATCGGCCGCCACGAAGCGGTGGTGGTCGGCGAACGGGTGCTCGATCACGTCCATGCCGGCGGCGGCCAGCTGCGCGAAAAATCGCGCCGGATTGCCGATGCCGGCGACGCCGTGCACGCGCGTGCCGCGCCATTCGCCCAAGGCCCGCTGCGTGCCGTCGACCAGCGCGATGGCGAGGTCGCCGTGCAGCGTCATCAAGGTTTCCCCGGCCTGCGGGATGCCGCCGTTGCAGACGCGAAACGGAATGCGCGCAAGCCGTTCCAGCGGTTCGCGCAGAGGGCCGGCCGGCAACAGCCGGCTGTTGCCGAAACGGCGCAGTCCGTCGATCACGCAGATCTCGACATCGCGCGCGAGGCGGTAATGCTGCAGCCCGTCGTCCGCGATCAGCACGTCGACGTCGCTCGCAGCGAGCAGCGCGCGACCGGCCGCAACGCGATCGGCGCCGACCCACAGCGGCACTTCGGTCGCGTCGAAAATCAAGCGTGCTTCGTCGCCGACGACGGCCGTGTCGCTGCCGGCATCGACGCGCAGCGCGCCGCGCGCGCTGCCGCCGTAGCCGCGGCTGATCACACCGGGCTTGAACCCCCGCGCCTGCAGCGCACGCACGAGCGCGATCACGAGCGGCGTCTTGCCGGTGCCGCCGGCGGTGAGATTGCCGACGATCGCGACCGGCACCGGCAGCCGCTGCGTGCGCAGCGCGTGCGCGGCGTACAGCGCGCGCCGCAGCGTGACCGCTGCGCCATACAAAAAGGACCAGAGCTTGAGCGCGGCCGACGGCGGCTTGCCGTCGTACCAGATCGCCAGCGCGTCGCGTTCGCTCAGCACGCGCTGCCCACGCAACAGCCGCGTTCGTCCTGCCGCGGCGGGCACGGCACCGAGCCGTAGCTGCAGAACACGCAGCAATCGCCGGGTTTCGGCCGCAATTCCGCGCCGCAGGCGCAGTCCCAGCGCACGATGCAGGCGTTCTGCGGCATGCGCTCGAGGCTGCGGCGCGCGCAGTGTGGGCAGGTCAGCGTGCTTTCGAGGATCGGCGCCGCGCTCATCGCCGGGCTCAAGCGACGCTGTCGCGGAACTGCATCTTGTACAGCGCGGCGTAATGGCCACCGCGCGCGAGCAGTTCGGCGTGCGTGCCGACCTCGACGATGCGCCCGGCGTCGAGCACGGCGATCTGGTCGGCGTGCTCGATGGTCGACAGGCGGTGCGCGATCACGAGCACGGTACGGTCGCGCAGCAGGCGTTTCAGGGCATCTTGGATCAGGCGTTCGGACTCGGTGTCGAGCGCGCTGGTGGCTTCGTCCAGGATCAGGATCGGCGCGTTCTTGAGCAGCGCTCGCGCGATCGCCAGTCGTTGGCGCTGGCCGCCGGACAACAGCGCCCCGCCCTCGCCCGCGCGGCTGTCGAGGCCGTTCGGCAGCGTCTGGATGAACTCGAGTGCGTTCGCGGCGCGCGCCGCCTCCACGACGGCTTCGCGCGGTGCCGCGGCGAGCGCGCCGTAGGCGATGTTGCGCCCGATCGTGTCGTCGAAAATCACCACGTGCTGGCCCACCCACGCGATCTGCGCACGCAGATCCTCGAGCGTGTAGTCGCGCAACGGGCGGCCGTCGAGCAGCACTTCGCCGCTGGTCGGTTCGTAGAAGCGCGGGATCAGGCTCGCCAGGGTCGACTTGCCGCTGCCCGAGCGCCCGACCAGTGCCGTCACCGTACCCGGCGCGCAGGCGAGGCTCACGCCACGCAGCGCCGGCACCGCTTGGGCCGGGTATTGCAGCACCACATCGCGCAATTCGAGCGCGCCGCGGCAGCGTCCCACGGCCAGCGTGCCGACGTCGGATTCGCCCGGCAGATCCAGGATCGCGAACAGATCCTGCGCCGCCGCCACGCCGCGCTGAGTCAGCGCCTGCACCGTGGTCAGGCGCTTGAGCGAAGGCAGCATGAGCAGCATGGCCGAGATCAAGGACATGAAGCTGCCCGGCGTCATTTGCCCGAGCATCGACGGCCGCGTGGCGAAGAAAATGATGCCGGCGAGCGCGCTCGCGGCGACGAGCTGCACCAGCGACGTGGACAACGCGTTGGTCGCCGCGACTTTCAGGTTCAGTCGTCGATTGTTCTCGCTCGCCGCGCCGAAACGCTCTCGCTCGGACGCCGCACCGCCGTAGACCTTGATCTCGCGCTGCCCGCTGACCGCTTCGTCAACGATACTGGTCACCGAGCCCATCGATTCCTGGATGCGATGGCTGATGCGGCGGTAGCGCCGACCGACATACCACACGACCAGGCCGATCAGCGGCGCCATCACGAACAACAGCATCGTCAAGCGCGCGCTGTTGTACAGCATCACGCCGAACAGACCGATCACGGTCAGGCTGTCGAGCACCATGACCTTGACCGCATCGGTGCTGGCCTGCGCGACCTGCTCGACCGTGTAGGTCAGACGCGAAATCGAATGACCGGACGCATGGCCGTCGAACCAGCTGGTCGGCAAGGCCAGATAACGCGCGAATACGTCGTCGCGCAGCTGCCGCACTACGCCGCGGCCGATGCGCGCCATACCGAAGTCGGTCGCGAACGTGGCGCCGCCGCGCACGACGAACAGCAGCATGATCGCGAGCGGCATCCAGAAGATCATGCGCTGGTCGCGCAGGATGAAGAGGTCGTCCAGCATCGGCTGGATCAGGCGCGTAAACGCGGTCGCCACGCCGGCGTCGAACACCATGCCGATCACCGCGAAACCGGCGATCGCCCAGTGCCGCGCGGCGTAGCCGAGCAGACGGTGGTAGGTGCGGAAGGCGGAGGGCGTGGTTTCGGAGGCGTTCATCGCGGCGCGCTCCGATGCGTACCGCTGTCCTTTCTTTTACCGTCATCCCCGCGCACGCGGCGATCCATTTCGATCCGTGCCGCGAACGTCAAAATGGATTCCCGCGTGCGCGGGAATGACGGCAGTGTTTGAATGATTGCTGCAAGATATCGGTCGCGCCGAGCGTCGCTTGCGCCAGCACGCGGAGTCGAAGCGCTGCCGAGCGACAGCGCATTCCCGTTCGCGGCGGCCGCGCTCACTTGGACGGGCTTTCCTTGCCCGAATCCTTGCCGCTGCGCGAGGTCGCGATCGACAGGTGCGTGAAGCCGAGCTGGCCGAGTGCGTCCATGGCGGTGACCACGGCCTGGTGCGGCGTCATGGCGTCGGCGCGAAGGATCACCGGCTGCTCGCGGCTGTCGCCGGCGATGCGCGCGATGGCCTCTTTCAGGTTATCGACGTTCGGGTTCAGCACTTCGTTGTTGTCGACGTAGTAGCGGCTGTCGGCGCCGATCATCACGACCAGCGGATTCTGGCGCGACTCCTGCGTCGTTTCGGAGGCTTCCGGCAGCGTGACCTTCAGCGCCGCGTGCTGCACGAACGTGGTGGTCATGACGAAGAACATGAGCAACGTCAGCATGACGTCGATCAGCGAGATCACGTTGATCTCGAAATCGTCCTCGCGCGTGCGGCCCAGCCGCATGTCAGCGCGTCCCGCGCACGCTGCGCGGCGCAGCCGCTCCGGCCGGCGCTGCGGGCGCACCGGCCGACGGCGCGGCGACCGGCGGCGGTGCCGGCTGTGGCGGCGCCGGCGTTTCGGCGTGCGCGGACAGCTCGTCGATCAGCAGGATCGCCTGCTGTTCCATGTCGACCACGTAGCCCATCACGCGGCCGCGGAAATAGCGGTGGAAGAAATACGCCGGGATCGCGACGCACAGGCCGGTAGCGGTGCAGACCAGCGCTTCGCCGATGCCGCCGGCCATCTTGAGCGGGTCGCCCACGCCCGAGACCATGACCGCGAAGAACATCTTGATCAGGCCGAACACCGTGCCGAGCAGGCCGAGCAGCGGCGAGATCAACGCGATGGTGCCGAGCGTGTTGAGGTATTTCTCGAGCCGGTGCACGACGTGGCGGCCGGTGTCCTCGACGCGCTCCTTGATGATCTCTCGCGCGCGCAGTCGCACCGACAACGCGGCCGCCAGGATCTCGCCGAGTGGCGAATTCGTGCGCAGCGCCTCGATGTGCTGCGGATCGAGCTTGCGCGTTCGCGCCCAGCTGCGCACTTCCTCGCCGAGACCGGCAGGGACCACGTTCTTGCGCCGCAACGACCAGAAACGTTCCAGGATGATGGCGAGCGCCACCGCGGAGCACAGCAGGATGGGCACCATCGCCCAGCCGCCGGCAATCAGGATCTCAAGCACGCAACTTCACTCCGGAAAACGGCCACTTGCCGATCATACCAGCCTGGATGGGATTGCGAATGCGACGGCGGTCGGGTGTCGCCCTGCTCGTCGGTCCAGCGCAAGCCGGACTGCGCAGGCAGGATGCTAAAGCGGACGTTCGGGAAGCGAACGGCCCGAAGGGCACGCCGCAGGCGCTGCGTGTCCGGCAACATTTGAGCGGCCGGCGAATGTCGCTGGGTTCCGGCGTTCGCGGGAACGACGAGACCTGGGGGATTGGTCCCCGTCGCCCGTCATTTTCGTCGAGCCACCCATTTGCACCGGTTGCGGTCGCAAGCGCCAGCACGCAGCCGGCATACATAAACGGCGCATCCGTCTTGGAAAATGGGAGTGAACTCATGCACCAGCTCGTACGTTGTTCCTTATTGTTCGTTCTAGCCGCGATCGCGCAGCAAGCCGCGGCGGCCGGGGTGATCCATGTCGCGGACGGCGATTGTGCCGGGCTGGTGGCCGCGGCCGGCGCCGCGCCCGGATCGGAGCCTGCCCTCATCGTGCTGGCGCGCGGCGGCACCTACAACGCCTGCAAGGTCGAGGTCAAAGGCAAGATCGTGATCGACGGCGCCGGCGCCACCTTGGTGCCGTCGCAGACCTCGTCGTCGTCGATCCCGTCCGACACGGCGATCCAGGTCGACGCCGGCGCCGCGCTGACCCTGCGCAACACCCAGGTCGGCGTGGCGGCGACCACGCCGGCCAAGCCGGCCGTCAAGACGCCCGCGGCGCCGAAATTCTGCTGCATCGTCGAGGAACCCTGGATCTCGAACGCCGGCACGCTGACGCTCGATTCCGACAGCATCAGCGGCGCCTACCTCGGCGGCGGACCGCTCGTCATCGCGCCCACGCTGCTCGCCAACAGCGGCAGCTTGATCGTGCGCAACACCTCGTTTGTCGGCAATGTGCAGACCGGCGATGGCGTGATCTCCAACAGTGGCGACATCGACATCTCGCATTCGACCCTGGTCACCGCGCCGGGCTACACCGCCAGCGCGCTGATCAAGGCGACCGCCGGCACCGTCACCATCGCCAACAGCATCCTGTTCAACAACGGCAGCAGTTACCCCGGACCGGCCTGCAACGTCGCGGGCGGCACGGTCGTGTCGCGCGGCGGCAACGTGTTCGGCGATGCGAGCTGCGGCTTGCAAGGCGCGAACGACCGTTTGGCGCTCGACCTGCACGCGCTCGATTTCGGCCTGCACGGCGGCGTCGTCGGCACGCTTGCGCTGGACACGACGAGCCCGGCGCTGAGCGCCGGCGTGGCGGCAAACTGCGAAGCGACCGACGCACGCGGCCTGTCGCGCAGCACGCAAACCTGCGACTCGGGTGCACTCGAGGTCGGCGCCGGCAACGGCAGATTGAGCGCGAGCGGCATCAGCGGCTTGTACTACAACGCGGCCAACAACGGCCATTACGTCACCGTGCAGCGCCTGTACGGCGACCAGGCGCTGGTGATCTGGAACACGTTCGACGAACACGGCGTGCCGGCGTGGTTGTACGGCGTCGGGACGGTCGCCGCCGACGGCACGATCCACGTCGGGCAGGTCGCGCAGAACGTCGGCGGCACGCTGCACGCCGGTGGCGGCGTCAGCGGCGCCACGCCCACACTTTGGGGCAGCTTCGATTTCCGTGCGACGGATTGCTTCAATGCCACGCTGACCTACGCCTCGCCGAACGCCGGTTTCGGCAGCGGAACGACGACGCTGCAGCGCCTGGCGTTCGTCGACGGTCTCGATTGTCAGCGCTGAGGCAGCGCAGCGCGCGCGCTCACGCCAGGCGCGCGCGCAACCCGCCGCTGCGTTGGATCGGACGGCGCGCCGCCGCCGCAACGGCAGCGGCGCTCGACCAGATCTCGGCATGACGCGTGGCGCGTGACAGTGCCGTATACAGCAACTCGCGGCTGAGCAGCCGGTGCGCCGGATCCGGTGGCAGCACCACGGCAACCGCGCCGTATTCCGATCCCTGGCTGCGGTGGATCGTGATCGCCCAGGCGCTTTCGTGTTCCGGCAAGGCGCGCGGCGAAACGCTGCGCAGGCCGACGCTGCCGTCGCGGCGACCGACCTCGAACCACACGCGCAAGCCATCCGGGCCTTCCAGCGCGATGCCGACGTCGCCGTTGTACAGCTCGCGCGCGTAATCGTTGCGCACGATCAGCACCGGCCGGCCGTGATGCCAGCGCTGCGTCGCGTCGAAGCCGAAACGCGCGGCGAGTTCGCGCGCGAACAGCGCGTTGACGCCCTCGGCGCCGAATGGCCCGTTGCGCAACGCGCATAGGACCTGCACGCGGCGCAGCACGGCGAGCGTCGCTGCAGGCTCGGCGCGTGGCGCGAACAGCGCGGCGTAGGTGTCGGCTTGAGTGTCGATCCACTGCGTCACGCGCGTGCGCAGCGCGGCGGCGGTGTCGCTGGGTTGCAGCCGCACGCCGTCCGCATCCGGCGCCGCAATGCGTTCGACCAGCGCATCCGCGTCGCCGGCGCGCAGGCTTTCGAGTGCCGCCGCGAGCGCACCGCCCGCGCGCCAGCCGTGGTGCAGCGCGAGTACGCGTCCGCTCAGCGGCAGCGCGCGTTCGACGCGCGGCGCCGGCACGTCGAGCACTGCGTCGAGCCGCCGCGCCAGCGTGGGCGGAAAGGCGTTCTCCTGCGCGCTTGCGACCACGTCGCTCAACACCGAACCCGCTTCCACCGCCGCCAGCTGGCCCGGATCGCCGAGCAGGACGAGCACTGCCTCGGGCCGCAGCGCGTCGAGCAGCGTGCGCATCAGCGCGAGATCGACCATCGAGGCTTCGTCGACCAGCACGATGTCGGCCGCGAGCGGATCGTGCGGTCCGCGCGCGAACGTGTTTTCGCCGGGGCGATAGCCGAGCAGCCGATGCAAGGTGCCGGCTTCGGCGTGCGGAATGCGATCGAGCAAGGCACGCAGCGGCGAATCCGGCGCGAGCCGCGCCGCGAGGCGCTGCTTGCCTGCCGCGATCGCCTGCGCCAGGCGCTGCGCGGCCTTGCCGGTCGGCGCCGCCAGCGCGACGCTGGGGCGCGCCGGCAAGCCGCTCGCGCCGGCGTGATGCAACAGCGTCAGCAGCAAGCGCAGGGCGGTCGTGGTCTTGCCCGTGCCCGGTCCGCCGGTCAGCACCAGCAGACGCGTGCCCGGCGCCGCCGCGACCGCGGCACGTTGCCAGCGCGTCGCGTGCGCGTCTTCGTCCCCGAACAAGGCGGCGACATCCGCCGCGATCGCCGCG
>Ga0207702_10004433_pt1 | contig 12474 bp, 10 predicted proteins | sample KBSCornC62_FD_184302 | JGI IMG/M metagenome (GOLD analysis project Ga0207702, IMG submission 184302) | Corn rhizosphere microbial communities from Kellogg Biological Station, Michigan, USA - KBS Corn C6-2 (SPAdes) (version 2) | ecosystem: Host-associated > Plants > Roots > Rhizosphere > Soil ...
CCTCCCGTCCGGAGCCACGCGCGCCTTCCTGGCGTTGGCGGCCACGGGAAAGGCCGCACCGCCGGAGGCCGCACGTCTCACGATGCTGATGGATCGCGGGCTCCTCGAGGAACAGGGGTCGCTGGAATTGTTCGCCCGGCCTGCGCTCGTCGACCCTCCATCTCGCGATTTCCTGGATTATCCCGCGGCGCGAAGCACAGCGTTCGCGATCCTGCGCGCCTTGGCGTGGGAACATCTCGCGGCGTGGCAGCTTCGAAGGCGACCCTTCTGCAAAGTCATCGCGCTGGCCCGCCGTCGGGGCGCCGGGGGGCGTGAAGCAGCAGGCGACAGCGGACCGGCAATTGCGTCAATCGCAGCCGCGGCTGACGCCATCGCCTTCGTGACCCGCTCCCACAACCGGTGCCTCGTCCGCGGGCTTGCGGTCCATGCCGCTTGCCGGGCGCGAGGCATTCCCGCCAAGCTCGTTCTCGGAGTGATCGGGCATCCGTTCGCCGCCCACTGCTGGGTTCAGCTGGGCGATGCGGTGCTGGTCGGCGGATATGAGCAGGCGCGACTCTACACCCCGATTCTGGTGGTCGAATGAGCCCCGGCTACCTGCTCGTCGTCGGAGAGAGTGACGAGGATCGCGACGCGCTGATCCACCAAATCGCCAAACTCTCGGGACTGACGCAAGCCTTCGCCAATGACCGCATCGTCGCGCTCGTCGGGCCGTCTTGCCCCTGCCTTGGCGTCGGCGACGCGGGCTACGTCCTCGGAAGCCTGTTTGAACGCCACGGCCCAGCCGAAGCCCTGTCCTCGCTGCGCCCCGAGCAGGCGGCGGCGATCGCGGCGAGCAAAGGCCGATCGCTGCTCGCGAGCCACTGGGGCGGCTCTGTCGCCGCGATTGCAGACGGCGAGTCCGCCACGATCCTGCGCGACCCGTCCGGTGACTTTCCCTGCTATTTCGCAGAGGCGGGAAGATTCACGATCTTCGCTTCCGATGCCCAACTGCTCGTGCGGAGCGGGGTCGTCGGCGTGTCCATCGACCATGAAGAAATCGGGCGGCAACTTTTCAGGGCATTTGTGCCGGTGCCGAGCACGGCGCTTCGCGGCATCCAGGAGCTGCTCGCGGGGTTCGCTCTTCGCATCTCGTCCGGAGCGCGCATTTCGGAGCAACGCTGGAATCCCTGGGATCATGTGGAATGGCGTGCCCGGGACCGAGACGAGGCCGGGCAGGCCCTGGCGCGGACCATCCAGCATTCGATCCATGCGATCGCATCGGCCCACGGCCGGGTCCTTGTCAGTGTCTCGGGCGGCCTGGATTCGTCCATTGTCGCCTCATGCCTGGCCCGCGCCGGGGCCGACGCTGTCTGTCTCACCATGTTCACCGACGATCCCGCCGGCGACGAGCGCATGTTCGCGCGCGCGCTCTGCGACAGGCTCAGGCTCACGCTGATCGAACGTCCCTATCGGTTTTGCGACATCGACCTTGACGAAGCGATGGCCCCGAACCTGCCAAGGCCCAAGGACCGGACACAGGCGCTCGCCTTCGAGCGCGTCCATCACGCCGTTGCAGCAGAGATCGGCGCCGATGCCCTGGTCACCGGCAATGGCGGCGATCATATATTCGGTTATTCGCAGTCGGCAGCGCCAGTCGCCGACCGCTACCTCGCCGAGGGCTTGTCGCGGGGCACCCTGGCGTCGCTGGTCGACGTCTGCCGCCAGACCGGCTGCAGCATGGGAGATGCGCTTCACCAGGCCTGGAACCTGGCTCGTTCGGATCGCCGTTATCGGGTCCGGCCGAACGCACTCTTTCTTCATCCGGACTTCGTTGCCGCGCGCGGACCCAGGGACTGGCATCATCCGTGGCTCGACGCTCCGTGCGACGCACTACCGGGCAAAGCCGCGCATGTCGCGACGATCCTGCGCGTCCAGCCCAATCTCGAGCCGAGCCTTGGTACCGCCTATCCCGTGCTCAATCCGCTGGTCTCGCAACCCATCGTCGAGGCGTGCCTCAGGATCCCGAGCTGGGCGTGGCGCGAGGGCGGCCGGGATCGGGCCCTGGTCCGCCGCGCCTTCGCCGATGCCCTGCCAGCTGCGGTTCTGGACCGGCGGGTCAAGGGCACGCCCGGCAGATTTGCAGCTCAGCTGCTCGACCATTTCCGAGCGGCGATCCGTGACCGGCTATTGGGCGGACGGCTCGCCGCGAACCGAATCATCGACGCCGCCGCGCTCGGCGAAGTCCTTGCCGGTGAACGTCCGGTTCCCGATCTCGAGCGCGTGCGCATTCTCGAGCTCGTCAATGTCGAGGCCTGGATCGGCCACTGGCTGTCGCGGGCGAAAGGGTGCGAACCAGTGGAACCGGACATCAGATCGCATGGCCATGGCCCGCATCCCGTTTCAGCCGGTCCCACTCCTTGAGCTCGGGCTGGCGGTCCGGGTCGTTTGACCGGACACCGCGGAGCCAGAAGTCGAACCAGTCGAGCGAACGGCGGTAGGTAGCCAGGCGATGCGCGGGCTGCCAGCGGGCATGATATTCGCCCGGATATTCGAACAGATCGACTGCCACGCCGGCCTCGCGCAGTGCGGTGTAGGTCAAGAGCGTGCCCGTGAACTCCTCTTCCGATGCGTTCATCAGGATCGGCGTCGAAATATGGCGCGCGTTGACCGCCAGCGCTACATCCTTCCAGAACGGATCGTTGCGCTCGAGGACGCCTGGATAACCTTCCGCCATGAAGTGCCGGCTGGCCGACGGGCCGACATCCGATACCAGCGTCGTGTCGAAGCAGCAGCTGCTCGTCGCCGCCGCGGCGAACAATTTGCTGTGGATCAGCTCCCATTCGACGGTGGTCGAACCATCGCTCAAGCCGGTGATGCCGATCCGCGCAGGGTCCGCGATGCCGCGGTCGACAGCGAGCCTGATGGCCGTCTCGAGTGAGGACTGCACGCTTCGGCGGTCGGCGAAATGTTCGAGATCCGCCTTGCCCAGTTGCTCGAAATCCTTGGCCGTCTTGCTTGAAATGCTCTGCGGCCGTTTGAAGCTCAGCACCGCATAGCCGCGATTGGCAAAGGCCTGGATCGGATATTCGTCGTCGGTACCGCCGCGGAGGAACCCGCGCGTGTCATATTGCACGACAATCATCGGGTATTTGACGCCGGCCCTGTAGCCGACCGGAAGGACGAGATCGGCGACACTCTCGATTCCGAACGCGTTGCGGAAGCGCAGACGCTGAACCTGGCCTAACGTCCGGTGCGCAATTTCGGGATTGAGGTCGAACACCACCTCGCGTTTCCCGCTTTCGGGATCGAGACGGATCAACTGCCCGGCAACGAGCGAGGAGTGCATGAGGCAGACCAGCGATGTCGCACCGGGCGAGCAGCTCGTCAGCAAATCGTCGGTCAGGTAGAGCCGTCGAACCGCCCCGCTTCTGACATCCCAATCGTAAATCGCGGTCGATGAGTTCGCCCAGCCTTCCGTCCGGAGGAAGCGGACGTGCCGGTGCGAGGGATTCGCCCACCACGGACGGCGCGCGCCTTCGCATGGCGAGGCCGTACAGCTGACAATCGAGCCATCGGGCAAATGGGCCTTGAGGCTTCCGGCCTTCGCGGTCGCCGAGAGATTGGTTGCGAGGATTTCCAGGCCCGGCACGTTGGTCGGTATTGGAGCGCCGGCGCTCGCCGGGAGATCGTCGCCGACCGCCACCAGCGCGGCTTCGGCAGGGAGTGCGGCGCGGACACGACCGCTTTCCAGGTCGACCACCTCGGCATGGCGGTCCGCCGGGATGGTGGGTTGCGGCTCCCTCGAAATGAACGGCGCGAAGCGATTGTCGTAATGCCACCCTTTGAGCCCGTCCTGCTCGATGTCCTTTCGCTGCCGGTCGATGTCCGGGCGCGTCGCATAGACGATGGTCGAGCCATCGGCCCCAATCCGGAAATCGACTACGTCACTCCCCGCATGGGTCAGCGGCGCGCTTGCGCTGCCGTCGGCAAAGGCGCGCCACACTTGCGTGCTGTGCCCCGTGCGCTTGAGGAAGGCGATCCATTTGCCGTCGTTCGACCAGCGCGGCGTGATGACCCTGGGAAGTCCGCTCGGAAGGGCCGCGATCCCGCGAAGGTCGATGGTGGTCTGGATGAATTCGCCGCCTTGGTCGACGATCCTTGGCGCCGCGCGGCCTGCAAGGTCGACAATCACCATTGCGAGGCAGTAATCGTTCCGCTTCGGGTCAGCCTGCCGCAGCTGGAATGCCGCCGAGCGCCCGTCAGGCGAGACGGTGAAAAAAGGCGAGAAATAATATTGCGGTTCGGGCGGCCCGATGTCCCTCAACCGGACAAGGTCTTCGGGCGTGAGCGGCCGCGGTAGCGCGCTCAGCCGCGCGGGCGGGAGGATCGAGCTGCATTCCGGACGCGCGGCAGGATCCGCATGAGCGCACGATGGAACGACAGCAGCGCACGCGAGGCTGAGGAGCAGGCGCCGCATCACCAGACCTTTCTGATCGAAGCGCCAAGGAAGCGGCCGACCGGGCTCTCGTTGGTCGAATCGTAAGGCGCCTCACTCGGCAAGACGATGCGAATGACGTGCGGCTTCTGATTGAGCATGTTCAGCGCAGTGAGCCGCAACTCCACATTGTGCAGCGGTCCTGCCGGCGCTTGGCTGCGCAGGGTTGCCGTCAGGTCGAGCGTCGTGAAGGCGCTGACCTGCCGCTCCGCCGCGAACACATTGTCCGCTGTCGGGCCGACATAATTGGCAAAGGCCGAAAGGCTCTGGCCGCGGCGGTCCCAGGTCACGCCGGCGCGGCCGCGCCAGTGCGGCGGATGGAAGATCGTGCCGGCGAGCGGCAGGAAGGGCTGGCCGGCCGAAAGCTGCTGATCACTTTCAAGATGGCTCGCCGAACCTGTCAGTAACAGCTTTCCGGACCGGCCGAGATCGAGCCGATAGTCGCCATCGACGTCGACGCCGCGGATGCGCTGGCGCTCGCTGTTGCGCAGCGACGCGTCGATAATCGCACCGACGCCCGCCGGATCGAATGGCAGCCCCGTCTCGTTGGTGAGGCCACCGGGAACCGTCGCGATCAGCGCGTTCACGTCGGCCGCGCTCGGGTTGTAGGTGATGAAGTCGTCGTAGACCGGATTGTAGAGGGCGCTCAGCACACTGGTGAAAGGCGTTGCGAGACGGTCCCGATAATCGATGTGGAAATAGGTGGCCTGGAGATGCAGGCCCGGGATGAAGCGCGGCTTGAGCTCGATCGTTCCGGACCATGTCGTCGCACGCTCCGGCTTGAGGTCGGGGGACCCTCCGCTGAGGAACAACACCGGCGCACCGGGCGGCTGCGGCAAGGGCGAGAAGATGAAGCCGGGGACCAGAATGGCCTGCTGGATTTCATTGACCTGCTGGAGGGTCGGGATCTTGAACGACTTGCCCCAGGTGGCGCGGAGCGTGACATCCGGGACGGGCTCGTAGATCGCGCCGAATTTGGGCGTGGTCACCGAAGCGATCCGGTGCCAATGCTCGTAGCGAAGCGCCCCTGTCAGGGTGAGCCGGTCGACGAGCGGGAGTTGCTGGTTTGGCGCGACCAATGGAAGCGAGGCTTCGCCGTAGACGAACTCGGTCTTGCGCCGCTCCGTCCATTCCTTGGAGAAGATCAATTCGGATTGGTTGAGGATATGCCGGCGCTCGTGAAGCGAGATCTCGCGAAGGCCGGCGCCAAAGGCCAGGCGCGCGTCGCCGCCCGGAAGCCGGAGCAATGGCCCCTCGGCGATGGCCTCGGCACCTTTGAGATCATTCTCGAACAGCAGGCGCCCAATCTGCGGAACGCCGCCGCCGTAATTGCTCGCGTCGGCATCGATCCTGCTGTCGGCCAGAGTGCCGCTCACGCTTGCGCGCCAAGGTCCGACACTGGCCGAGACCGTCGGAGTCACCGCGTAAGAGAGGGTGGCCTCGCGGGCAACCTGCCCGTCGACGTGCACGTCCGCGCTGGTCGTGTAGGGGTCCTGTTGCAGCGAAATGCGTTTCATCAGCGTGCCGTCAAGCTCGAGGTTCAAACCAGGAGCGACCTGCTGATGGGCGGCGAGGACCGCGCTCGTCTGCTTGATCCGGTCCGTCAGGTATAATGAACGGTCGTAGCCGCTCGTATAATCGCGTTGGCCCGCGGTGATCGGCGTCTGAAATTCATGGTCGGCGGCGAGCATGAAGCCGCCCGACGACCAGCGGCGGCCGCCGACCAGGCTATATTGCTGCTGCACATCGCCCCCGGCGGTCGCGGCGCCAACCCGCGCCGTGGTTTCAAGCCCTTCATAATCACGGCGGAGAATGATGTTGGCGACGCCGCCAACCGCATCCGAGCCGTAAAGCGCGGACGCGCCGTCGGCGACCACCTCGATGCGGTCGATCGCGCTTATTGGAATCGACGAGATATCGACGCCCTGGCTGACGCCATCATAAGAGAGGCGGTGCCCGTTCAGCAGCGTCAGCGTTGCGTCGGGCCCGAGCCCGCGCAGGTTCAGCTGGGAGGAATCGTTGAGGTTGAGCTGGCCGCCCTGCTCGCCGTTCCCGGCAATGCCGCGGTTCTGACCGCCGGCGTAATTTTGAGGCAGGACGCGAGTGAAATCGGCAAGGTCGCTGATGCCTGCATCTTCGAGGTCGCGCCGGGTCGTCACATGAACCGGAGACGCCGAGCCTGCACCGCGTATGCGCGTGCCGGTCAAGGTAATTGGCGAGCTGTCCGGTTCAGCATCCTGCGTGGCGACAGCGTCTGCCGGTAAAGGGCTCCGCTCGACCACCAGCGTGCCCTCGACCAGGCGGTACCGCAGCCCGCTTCCCGCCAGCAGCCGCGACACGGCCTCTTCTGCGGTAAACGTGCCTGTAAGTGGCGGCGCCTGCTGGTCTCCGAGAAGATCGGCTGAAGCAATGACGTTGCGCCCTGTGTGCACGGCAACGTCACTCAATGCTTGCGACAGCCGTTCCGCCGGGAGATTGAAGCTGAACTGCTCGGGCGATTGCGCGTTCGCCGTCGTGGCGCTTGCGAGCAATAGAAGCGCTAGTGCCGGAGTCGCCGCTGGCGTTCGATATATCCGCACGTCCGTTCTCCCCCTCCGGCCAATCGCGGCCAGGCAAGGGGAAGACGGTGGACGAAGACCTTACCCCCCCCTTTTCTTCGGGAGGTCGGTAGACGTGCCTCGCGTGAGGAGCAGATCGCCCTCGCCGCGCCGCTCGAGCGAGAGGTTGAATGCCGCCGCAAGGGCATGTGCGAGGCCGTTCGTATCGCCGGCACGGAACGCCCCCGTCACTCGAAGCTCATTGAGATCGCCAGCAAGGATGATGTGTCGCTCCGAATAACGATTGGCAAGCGCGACAGCCTCGGCAAGCGGCGTTCCATCGAACTGCAGGATGCCCTTGGTCCAGTCGGGGAGCGGAACCACCGGACCCTTCTGCGCCGCGCCGCCTGAATTCACCGTCACAGCCTCGCCGGCGCGGAGGGCAACGCGCGAGCTGTCTTGCAGCTTTGAGGAACGGACGTCCGCCGCTCCCGCGAGGACCTCGACGCGATCCTGCTGCGCTCCCTGCTCGACATCGATGACGCCTTGATTGGCGGTGATCGTGGTGCCGCCGGTATTGACGACGAAGGGCGCCTTTGCCTGTGCAATCTCAAACCGTGCACGCCCATATCTCAAATGCGCGCCACGGTGCCCACGGCCGATCTCCACGTCGACTTTGGTAGCAGTGTCGAGGGTCACCTTGGATCCGTCGGCAAGTCCGACCTGCCTGATTTCGCCAACCCGCGTCATCAGCATCACGGCGTCGGTGCCGCCGAAGGCCAGGCCGCCGTTCCGGAACAGGGCCAGGCCGACCGGTATCATGACGACGATTGCAACGGCTGCCGCGAGCGCGGGGAGCGGCTGCCATAGGGACTTCCGCCTCGCGGGCTCATGCTGAGCCGAAGCAGCCATCGGAGACTGCCTCAGGAGTCCGGCCTGTTCATAAGACCAGGAAGCGCGATCGAATGCTGCTGCATGCCTCGGGTCCGCGTACCACTGCTGGAACTTGCGCCCGACATCGGGGTCCCGCCCGCTCTTCAGGCGCGCGAGCCAGTCCGCCGCCTCGCGACGCAACATTCCCTTGGTCTTGGGCAGACGAAATCCCACGGCTCAGCCTCGATCCAGGAACCGGTCGATCTTGGCAATGGCCTTGCTCATCTGCTTCTCGACGCCTTTCACGCTAAGGCCGGTGCGCTCCGCGATCTCCGCGTAGGTGAAGCCGTGGATACGGTGCGCGAGAAAGATCTCGCGGGTCCTCGGTTTCAGCTTCTTCATGGCAAGCTCAAGCCGCCGCAGCGTGTCGCGCGATTCAAGCGCCGCCACTTGGTCGAGTTGCTGATCGGACTCGAGTTCGAGAGTGAGCTGTGACCGTTGTCTCAGCGCCAAGCCTCGGCCCCAGTCACGGAGCAGGTTGGTCGAGACATGGCGCAGGAATGCCTCCGGCTGCTGGATCCGGCCGACTTTGCCTGGCGCCATCCGCATCAGCCTCAGGAAGGTCTCGTTGGCTAGGTCCCGTGCAAGCTCGCGGCATCCGGTCTTCCGCGTCAGTTGCCGAACGAGCGACAACGAATGTTCGCGGTAGAGTTGCTGAACCAGAAGCCGGTCGTCGCCGTCGCTGCCGGATGTCGAATCGCGCGCGTCAGAGGCTCGAGCCGCAGCTGCGGAGCTCGGCCGCGAATGGCTCAACCGAGCCTCCACAGCCGCGGTGCGCCATTGCACTCACGGGCGCCCGATTGTCTGCTCGGTCTCGAACCGCATTCCTCCCAACGCATTCACGATCTCCCTCGCGAATTGCGCCGGTGAGCCGGGCGTTGAGAACATGCTTGGACATGCGCCGCCGCCTTTAGCCGCAAGCGGCCTGGACATGCGCGGCGGCCACCCGGCCACGCGCGTCATGGGCCCGATTGGCTCTCCAAGTCGAGGTTCTCACGCCTCGGCGCCCTGTTCCCAGGCGCTCACCGAGCTTAGCCGCACGAACAGCAATCGCAAGCCAGTGGCAGCGACCGTGGGCACATCTCCCCGAGCGCTCTTCGATCAGTGGGGAGACATCGGACGGGCCCGCCCGCGGCAATCCTGGCGCGAAGTTCATCATGCGAACACTCGGCGACGGCACGGGCGAAGTGACTGTCATGAACGGGTGGGATTCGATGGAAAGCATTCAGGCGTTGGCGGGCGCCGAGCCGCAGGCTGCGCGCTATCATCCCGAGGACGACCGGTTCCTGCTCGCGTGGGCAGCGAGCGGTGGCGCGCCGACGGCTTCCGGCGCGTGTTAGGTCCGGCTTTCTGATTGAACAATCGCGTCGGGCATCGAATAGCCGGCGCTGCAGCGGGACCATGTCGCCGGTGCCCGCGCGCAGCGCACCGCCGCCATTCCCCCAATGCATGCATCGCGACACACTGAAGGCGGAGGCCGGAAGGACGCCACCGTCGCGCGCCGCTCTTCCGTTTGTCGGACCGCACACGCGCCCTGCCGCAATCTTCGCGACGATCGGCAGAGACAATGAACCTGAGGCCCAGCGCCGGGCACTATCCGGATCGCGGAGTTGTTGTGCTCGTTGATTATCACAGATCACGCGCACCGGCCGCAGCCACCACTCGAAGGAGCATGCGCGATGAAACCGAAGGTCTTGATGCTGGGCGCTGCAGCGATGATTGCAAGTCCCGCGATCACGTCGGCCCAGACGGCCCCCGGCAACGGGCAATATAATGGTGCCGGATATGATCATTTGAACAGCGGCAACGCCTTTGGCCAGCCCAACCAGGATTGCGAGGAGCTGGGTACGACGCCGGGCAACGCCGCGAGCGCACCGGGGGGCGGCTCGCCCTTCATCGGCGAGACCAGCAAGGCGGGACAGCAATATGCCGGCTCGCAGCCGCAGAACAGCCGCAACACGGCGTCCGTCTCGCAGTACGACGTCGCCTGCGCCAACCAGCCCCAGTAGTTGGCGCGAACACCGGGGCCGGCCCGTCATCTGCGGGCCGGCTCCAATCCAGCCAGTATCGAAATAGAGCGGGGAGCTCATGGCCGCCTTGAACTTCAACGCGTCGGGCGCCGATCGCCCGGCAACCTACAAGCTTGTCGCCGGAGTGTGGCTTGTCGGAGGGTCGCTGATCGCGGCCGCTGCATTCACTTCCCCGCGCCCCGCACGCGCCGTTCCTGCGTTCGCGCAGCAGACCGGCCAGGCGTGCAAGTCGTGCCATGTCGGCGGCTTCGGACCGGAGCTGACGCCGTTCGGCCGCGAGTTCAAGCTCGGCGGCTACACGCTCCGGGCGCATGCCTCGGTGCCGCTTGCGGCAATGGCGATCGCCTCGTTCACCCGCACCCGCAAGGACCAGGATCCCGCGCCGGAGCATTTGAACAGGAACAACAATGTGACGCTCGACGAGGCGGCCATGTTCATTGCCGGCGGCCTTGGGCAGCATCTCGGCGGGTTCGCCGAGATCACCTACGAAGGCATCGACCGGCACTTCACCTGGGACAATCTCGACCTGCGCGCCGTCTCGACCGGCAAGCTTTTCGGTGCGGATTCGACCTTTGGCCTGTCGATCAACAACAATCCGACGGTCCAGGACCCGTGGAACACACTGCCCGCCTGGGGCTTCCCGTTCACCGACACCGAAGTGTCGCCGACTCCCGACGCTGCGCCGCTGATCGATGATGCGCTCGCGCAGAACGTGCTCGGTCTCACCGCCTACGGCTGGGTCGGCCACCATTTCTATCTGGAGGCGGGCGGCTATTCCTCCCCTGCGGCCGGGACTCTGCGGTTCATTGGTTCGGATCCGGCCGACCCCGGCAAAATCAACGGAGTCGCGCCTTATGCGCGCACCGCCTTCCAAACGGACGCCGCCGGCGGCACCTTCGAGATCGGCGGCAGCTTTCTCAAGGCGGCGCTGTTCCCCGGACGCGACCGCACCAGTGGCTTTACCGACCGCTACACCGATTGGGGACTCGACACGTCCTGGCAGAAGACCATCGGCAAGAGCGACGGCTTGAGCGCGAACCTTCGGTTCGAGCATGAGCGCGGCGACCTGCGGGCAAGCTGCGCGCTCGCACTGATCGGCGACGGCAGCAATGTCGATTGCGGGCGCTATCGCCTCGATGAGCTTCGCACGGCCGTTCGCTACACCATGCACGACAAGTTGGGGTTCACCGTCTCGCCGTTCAGCATCACCGGCTCGCGCAACGATAATGTGTTCGACGGCAGCGGACGACCGGACAGCAACGGCGTCATGGGTCAGATCGACTATACCTTGTGGCCGAACGGCGATTCCCCGCTCGGGCCGCTGGCGAATGCGCGCGTCGGGGTCCAGTATACCGTCTATGGAAAGTTCAACGGGCGCCGCCACAATTTCGATGGCGCTGGCGCCAACGCCAGCGACAATGATGCGCTTCGCGTCTTCACCTGGATCGCCTTCTAACTCCGAATGAGAAGCGGCCGGACCACCCCTGGTCCGGCCGCCACGCTGGAGCACCGCAAGAGACGGCTATTTGGGCCGATAGAGAATGCACCAGCCGGTCGGCGCGATCACGCCGTCAACCAGCTTGCACGACGCCGGCGCCTCGAAATTCGCGCAATTGGCGCAGCTCTGCTTGCCATTCGGCGTCGGACGGTACGACATCGCCTTCGGCGACATCTTGTTCGATGCCGCCGCCGGCGGGGCGATCAAGCCCGCGGCAACAACTGCTCCGCCTCCAGCGGCCGCGGTGAACAGGAAATCACGCCGGGACAGCGCCCTGCTTTGCTTGTTCGTCATCATTGTCTCCGGGGAATTCAGTTGATTGCCCGGAGTAGGTTTCAGCAAGGCTGGCCATGGTTCAGCGGCGCGACCCCTTTGACCAGCGGTTCATCGGGCGAAAGGCGCCAGTCGCCGCAGTGGGCCGAAGCACGCTCGGCGTGACGATGCTCAAGTGCCTGCTTCATGCAAGTCAGCAAAGTCCGGGCGTGTCGACGCGCGTCCGGGAGGAGATATTGGAGAAATATTAGGTAAGTTGCGGAATAAAAACTAAAATTCCCGCAGCTAAGTCATTGAAATCATTGGTGACCCCTACGGGACGCGAACCCGTGTTTTCGCCGTGATCGGGCGTATCACCCAATTTGCTTCAAGGTGAAGTCGCGCAGACCTTATTCGGTGCAGTAGCTCTTGCAGTAACTGCTCTGATGACGATCGAGAGAATTGTTGTACGATCAATAAGTTATGGTTCATGCGGTGAGTCCCGTTGGGGTCACCAGCGCGCAGGATGTCCGGGGGACATCCGAGCACTGATGAGAATTCGGAGGCAACCCCGCGCCCTACATCCCGGTCGCCGCGAACGTATGCCCATCCGGGTCGAGGTCACGCAGGTCGCGGCCGCGCGTTTCCTTACCGAACCAGCCGACGAGCAGCAGCGCCGCAGCGGTCGGCAGCATGATCGCGATAGAAACCATGCCGAGCGGTGGAACCAGGGCGAGGATCGCCAGCAGC
>Ga0207702_10004436_pt1 | contig 12465 bp, 10 predicted proteins | sample KBSCornC62_FD_184302 | JGI IMG/M metagenome (GOLD analysis project Ga0207702, IMG submission 184302) | Corn rhizosphere microbial communities from Kellogg Biological Station, Michigan, USA - KBS Corn C6-2 (SPAdes) (version 2) | ecosystem: Host-associated > Plants > Roots > Rhizosphere > Soil ...
CGATTACGTCTATCGGCCTCATCTTCAGCTCCAATCCCTGATGTCGACGAAATGTCCCTCGATCGCCGCCGCCGCGGCCATCTTCGGGCTGACCAAGTGGGTGCGCCCGCCCTTGCCCTGGCGCCCCTCGAAGTTGCGGTTCGAGGTCGAGGCGCAGCGCTCGCCCTCGATCAGGATGTCGGGGTTCATGCCGAGGCACATCGAGCAGCCCGCCTCGCGCCATTCAAAGCCGGCGGAACGAAAGACGTCGTGCAGTCCCTCGGCTTCGGCGTTCGCCTTGACCTGCTGGGAGCCCGGCACGACCATCGCCCGCACCGAGCCGGCGACCTTGCGGCCGTCGACGATCTCGGCGGCCTCGCGCAGGTCCTCGATCCGCGAGTTGGTGCAGGAGCCGATGAAGACGCGTTCGGGTGCGACCTCGGTCATCGGCGTGCCGGCGCTCAGGCCCATGTAGGCGAGGGCGCGTTCGGCCGACTCGCGGTCGGCGGGCGAGTCCATCGCCGCCGGGTCGGGGACGCTGTCGGTGACCTCACAGACCATGCCGGGGTTGGTGCCCCAGGTGACCATCGGCGAGATCGCCGAGGCATCGACATCCACCTCTGTGTCGAAAGCGGCTCCCTCGTCGCTCGGCAGCTGCCGCCAGCGCTCGGCGGCGGCGTCAAAGTCGGCGGGAGCGCCGGGGCGGCCGCGAACCCACTCGATCGTCTTCTCGTCGGGAGCGATCATGCCGGCGCGCCCACCGCCCTCGATCGTCATGTTGCAGATCGTCATCCGGCCCGGCATCTCCAGGGCCTCGATCGCCGGCCCCGCGTACTCGACCGCGTAGCCGGTCATGCCACCGGTGCCCAGGCGGCCGATCGTCGCCAGGATCAGGTCCTTGGGCGTGACCCCCGAGCCGAGCGCGCCCGAGTAGGCGATCCGCATCGTCTTCGGCCGCTTCTGCACCAAGCACTGGGTTGCGAGCACGTGCTCGACCTCAGAGGTGCCGATGCCAAAGGCCAGCGAGCCGAAGGCGCCGTGCGTGGAGGTGTGGCTGTCGCCGCAGACGATCGTCATGCCGGGCTGGGTGACGCCGAGCTCCGGACCGATCACGTGGACGATCCCTTGTCGGTCGGAACCCAGCGAGTAGACGGGGATGCCGAACTCCTCGCAATTGCGCTCCAGCGTTTCGACCTGGACCCGCGAGAGCTGGTCGGCGATCAGGCGCGCCGCCATGGCGCCGTCGGTGGGGGTGTTGTGGTCAGCTGTCGCCAGGGTCTTGTCGGGGCGACGTACCGGCCGGCCGGCCATGCGCAGCCCGTCGAAGGCCTGAGGCGAAGTGACCTCGTGGACCAGGTGCAGGTCGATGTAGATCAGGCCGTCGGAGACCTCGTGAGCCTCCCAGAGCTTGTCGAACATTGTTTGCGGCATAGCTAGCCCCTCCTCAGGCCCGCGGCGATTACGGCAAGGAAGCGGGTCGGCTCCTCGCCTTCGTTCTCGAAATGATGGGGAAGATCGGCATCGAAGGTGACGCTGTCTCCCTCGCTCAGCTCGTGACGGGTGCCGTCGACGACAAGCACCAGCGTTCCGGCCAGGACGACCGCGGTCTCGCGGCTGCCGGGCTCGTGCATCGGGGGATCGTCGCGACCGCCGGTCGTCGCGCCGGCCCCCAGCGTGTGCAGCGAGACGTCGGCGCGCTGCCCCGGCAGCGGTGGCGTCAGCTCCTCGAAGCGATGGCCGCCGCGCTCCAACGCGCGCCGGTCGCCGGCGCGGCTGACCGCGACGTGCTCGCCCTCGTCGAGACGCAGCAGCTGCGAGAGCGTCAATTCGAGTCCCGCGGCGATCTTCGCCGCGACCGCCAGCGTCGGGCTCGTCTCTCCGCGCTCCACTTGCGAGAGCATCGGCGCGCTGACACCGGAGCGCTCACCCAGGTCACGCAGCGATAGACCCATCGCCTCGCGCAGGGCACGGACGCGGTCGCCGATGCCTGGTGCCTCCGCGGCAGCAAGGGGCCCTTTTTCATGAGAGGGCGTTGTGTGGCGCTTGTTGGTGGCGATAGTGATGTGCGTACGCTATCACATACGTTTGTAATCAATGGCGAGTCGGCACGTTCCCTCTGGCTCCAGACCGCCGATTCGCTCCGAGGAGCCGCCTCAGGTCCTCTGCGATGGCCTCCGGTTCATCGTCGAGCTGCGCCCAGGTGATTCGCGTGACCTCGTAACCGGCGACGCGGAGGACACGATCCCGAGCCCGGTCTTGGCGGTGCGCGGCCCGCGTCCCGTGTGCCTGCCAGCTATCGAGCTCGACGATTTGGCCGGTACCTGCCCAATGACAATCGACCTGAAACCGCCTCTCGCCCATGATGATCCAGTCGTTGAGGCGCGGACGCGGTAGTCGATGACGCCGGAGGAACGGGAGGAACTTCGTCTCGAGCGGACTCCCGGGACAACCGTTAGGCAGGGCTTCGATGCGAGCGAGGGCCACCCGCACCCGCGCGGTTCCGCGTCGGCCCGGGTAGCGCTCGATCAGATCCGGCAAGGACAGCCGGTCGTAGAGGCGCAGGAATTCGATCTGCCTGATCGCGACCTCGACTTCATCAACCGATGAGCCGGCGGCGAGGTCGAGAACCGTCCGCGGCACGGTGGTCACCGGAATTCCTTCGTAAACCGTGACCTCGTCTTTCGGCAGGGGCACGTAATGGCGTCGGACGAGCTTCGTGGATCTGCTCTTACTCGGAACCGTCACATGAATCTTGCCGTCCCTCAAAGGCCGAATGCCCCAGAGCGCCGCGGCCGATCGGTGGCTGAGCACGGCACCTACGCCGGAGGACAACACCGCCGCCATCGCTTTGCTGAGAGGGGGAAGGCGCCGCTGCCCGACCGCATAGATCCTCGGCATCACGATCCAGAGGCGACCGACTCCGAGCCGGTAGTCGATCGCGTCGTCCCCCAGCCCCAGCCACGTCAACTGGTGCCGTGCAACGACTCCATGCTGCGCCTCCGCCACCTGAGCAATCGCCCGATCCGCCCCGTCCTCGGCCCGCGGGCGAGACCGCACAGAACCGCCAATATCGCGGCTCTGTGCGGTCTCGCGCGGCACGGGACGACGGTGCCATGAGTGGGACTACGCGTTGCGCGCGGCGTCACAAGGGTGTGTGACGTTTGTGCTTCAGCGCGTGTGTGGACTACGGACCCGGCGTGCGCTCCACTGCGGCCTCGGAGGTCAGGGCCTCGGCCTCGCGGATCGCGGCGCCCTCCAGAGCGTTCGAGAGGGCGCGGACGTAGGCGCGGGCGGATGCCTCGAGGATGTCGGTGGCGACTCCCTGGCCCGTCGCCAGGCGGCCGGCGGCGCGCAGCATTACGGTCACCTGACCGAGGGCGTCCTCTCCCCCGGTCACCGCCTCGACCGTGTATTGGCGCAGCTCGCATTCAGTGTCGGCGGCCTTCTGGATCGCGCGAAAGATCGCGTCGACGGGGCCGTCGCCACCGGACTCGCCAACGACCTCCGCCCCGGAGGGCATCTTGACCGCGACGCGGGCGAGCGGGTCGCGCCTGGAGCCGGCCTCCACCTCGAACCAGGCCAGCTCGTGCGAATCGTCCTTCTCGCGCATCTCGTCGGAGACGATCGCCTCCAGGTCGAGCGCGGTCACCTGCTTCTTGCGGTCGGCGACCTCCTTGAAGCGCTTGAAGGCGGCGTTCAGCGCGTTGCCCTCGACCTTGAAGCCCAGCTGGTCCAGCGCGTCGCGCAGGGCGTGGCGGCCGGAGTGCTTGCCCAGCACGATCGAGTTCGACTCCAGGCCGACCTCGGTCGCGTCCATGATCTCGTAGGTAGTGCGCTCCTTCAGTACGCCGTCCTGGTGGATGCCGGACTCGTGGGCGAAGGCATTGCGGCCGACGATCGCCTTGTTGGGCTGGATCGCATAGCCGGTCAGGCGCGAGACCATGCGGCTGGTGCGGGCCAGCTCGCGGGTGTTGATGCCGGTGGTCAGGCCGTGCACGTCCTCGCGCACCTTGACCAGCATCGCGATCTCCTCCAGCGAGCAGTTGCCCGCGCGCTCGCCGATGCCGTTGACGGCGCACTCGACCTGCCGCGCCCCCGCCAGCACGCCGGCGTAGGAGTTGGCGACGGCCATGCCCAGATCATCGTGGCAGTGGACCGAGGTCTCGACCCGGTCCAGCCCCGGCACCAGCTCGTACAGCCGCCGCCAGTACTCCCCGTACTCCTCGGGCGTGGTGTAGCCGACGGTGTCGGGGACGTTGATCACGGTGGCGCCCTCCTCGACCGCGATCGCGCAGACTTCGGCGGTGAACTCGATGTCGGCGCGAGTCGCGTCCATCGGCGAGAACTCGACGTCCTCGCAGTAGGACTTGGCCAGGGCGACGGCCGCTTTGGCCTGACCCTTGACGTCCTCGCGGTCGGTCTGCAGCTGATGCTCGATGTGGATGTCGGAGGTCGAGATGAAGGTGTGGATGCGAGGCCGCGGCGCGTCCTTGATCGCCCCCCAGGCGGCGTCGATGTCGGCCTTGTGGGTCCGGGCCAGGCCGCAGATCACCGGGCCCTCGACCCGGCGGGCGATCGCCTCGACCGCCTCGAAGTCACCGGGCGAGGTGATCGGGAAGCCGGCCTCGATCACGTCCACTCCCAGGCGGGCGAGCTGCTGTGCGATCTCGATCTTCTCGGCGGTGTTCAGCGAGATGCCGGGCGACTGCTCGCCGTCGCGCAGTGTCGTGTCGAAGATGTGGACGCGGTTTGCGTCGTCTGCTGGTGCCACTGGGTCCTCCTCCTTCTCCGCTGCTTTCGAATGACCTTTTCTCTCGCGGCTATCGCGCCGCCCAGCGCTATTCCCCCCGGAGGGGGAGGAGAAGGAGGAGCGCGAGGCTGTCGGGCCGGTGCGTCATTCGGTCGCCTCAGCTTAGCGTAGGCTGCGCGCATCGCAAGCGAGGTTTCCTCAAGCACGATCCCCCGCTCGACCTGGTTGGCCCTCTTCGCGATGGGGATCGCCGTAGTGGTGATCGCCAACGACTTCTCCGCGATCAACGTCGCCCTGCCGACGATGGAGAAGGACTTCGACACCAACGTCAACACCATCCAGTGGGTGGTCAACGCCTACGCGCTGACCTTCGGCGTGATGATCGTCACCGGCGGCCGCCTGGCCGACATGTTCGGTCGTCGCAACGCTTTCTTCCTCGGCACGGCGATCTTCGCCTCGATGTCGGCGCTGGGCGGCGCGGCGCAGACCGAGACCTGGCTGATCGCGACGCGAACGCTGATGGGAATCGGCGGGGCGCTGATGTGGCCGGCGATCCTCGGCATGACCTACGCCCTGCTGCCCGAAGACAAGGCGGGGCTCGCGGGCGGGATCATCATCGGCGCCGCCGGACTCGGCAACGCAGTCGGGCCCATGATCGGCGGGGTGCTCACCGACGCCCTGAGCTGGCGCTGGATCTTCTTCCTCAACGTGCCGATCTCGATCTTCGCCGTGCTCGTCACCTACCGCTTGGTCAACGTCGCCGAGCCCGACGAGGGCAGGCAGCGGATCGACTACCCCGGGATCGCGGCGATCTCGGTCGGCCTCGTCTCGCTGCTCGTCGCACTCGACCAGATCGACGACTGGGGCTTCGATCCGCGCGTGCTCGGCCTGTTCGCCCTTGCCGCGGTCCTGCTGATCGCCTTCGTGCCGATCGAGCGCCGCGCCGGGGAGCATGCGCTCGTGCCACGGGCGGTGATGGCGAACGAGAGCTTCCGCGCCTCCTGCCTGGCGATCCTGCTGATGTCGGCGACCTTCTTCGCCGCCCTGCTCTACCTGCCCCAGTTCATGCAGCACCAGCTCGGCTACTCGCCGTTGGAGGCGGGGATCGGATTGCTCCCCTTCCTCGCCACCTTTGCCGCGGTCTCCTTTGTCGCCGGACCGCTCTACGAGCGCCTGGGGGCGAAGCTGCTGGCAACGGTCGGCGCCGGCTGCATCACCGTCTCCCCCTTCATCTTCTCGCTCGTCGTCTCGCGCTCGAGCTACGCGTCGTTGATCCCCGGCATGGTCGTGCTGGGAATCGGGATCGGCAGCTTCTACCCGACCGCCACCACCGCGGGAGTGACTTCGGTCGACGAATCCCAAACCAGCCTCGCGGGTGGCATCGTCTACATGTTCCAGATCGCCGGCGGCTCGATCGGCCTGGGGCTGACGACGACGGTCTTCTCCTCGCAGGCGTCCTTCGTCGACGGCATCGAGGCCGCTTTTCGCCTCGATGCCGCTCTCTCGCTGGTCGGCTTCCTGGTCGCCCTCTTCTTTGTCGGCGGCCGGCTGCTGGGCCGCCAGCCCACCGCGCGCGTCTCGACCTGAATCGGCGACGCCCTCAGGAGGAGGGCTTGACCACGTTGCCGCGGATCAGGGTGTTGTGACCGCTACCGCCGTTCATGACGTCGGTCTTGCCGCCGCGCAGCACGTCGTTGCCGGCGCCACCGAGCAGCTCGTCGTTGCCCGGGCCGCCATAGAGCACGTCGCTCCCGCCGCGGCCGGCGATCTTGTCGTTGCCTTCCCCCCCGATCAGTTTGTCCGGGCCGCTGCCGCCGACGAGGGTGTCGTTGCCGGGCCCGCCGCGCATCGTCACGGGCAGCTCGATCGCGCTCGAGACCGAGACCGAGTCGTCCCCCGGGCCGCCGTTGACTTCGAAGCCCGCGACCAGCGGCGCCTTGCAGACCAGCTCGGTCGCGACCCCCGAAGGGTGTTCGCAGACCGTGCCGCCAACTTCGAGCTCCACGATCGAATCGATCACATAGCTGTGTTCGTCCGTGGAGAGCCAGATGTGGATCATGTTCTGGGCGGCGCCACCGGCGAGCACGACCGTGTAGGTCGTTTCGGCGTGCGCAACCGCAGCGGTTTGCGCCGCCAACGTGGTCAGCAAGATCAAGATCGCCTTCTTCATGAGAAAAAGCCCCGCCGCGCCGGGTCCTACTCAGGAAACAACACAACCTTGCCGACGTTGCGGCGCTGGGCGATGAATTCGTGCGCCTCACCGGCTCGGGCGAAGGGAAAGGCCTCGGCGATCACCGGCTCGAGACGGCCTGCCTCGAGGTCGGCCATCAGCGGCTCGGTGACCCGGTCGAGGCTGCCCTCGCGGTCCCACCACTTGAGCATGTTGAGGCCGAAGATGCCCTTGTTCTCGTTCATCAGCGCCAGGCTCTTCCACCAGGGAATCGTCGCCAGCGGCATCTTCGCCAGGCTCTTGAGGGCCGCCGGGAGGTCGCGACCGCTTTCCTTGGTCGCCTCCGAAAGCCCGTACATCACCAAGCGGCCGCCGGAGCGCAGAAGGCGATAGTCCTTGCGGAACGAGGTCGGGCCGAGTGCGTCAATGATCAGGTCGACGCCCTCGCCGCCTGTGATCCGCATCGTCTCCGCCTCGAAGTCCTGCCCGCGGTAGTCGATTGCGTGGGTAACTCCCTGGCTTCGGATCGCGTCGTGCTTGGAGGGCGATGCGGTGCCGAAGATCTCAGCGCCGACGTTGCGGGCGATTTGGGTGGCGGCGATCCCGACGCCCCCGGCGGCAGCGTGGATCAGGACGCGGTCGCCCTCGCGCAGGCTGCCCATGATGATCAGCGCCGCGTATGCGGTGCCGTAGTTGACCGGGAAAGCGGCGCCCTGTTCAAAACTGAGTCGCTCCGGCAGGGGCAGAACCTGGTCGGCGGGAACGGTGACCAGCTCGGCTTGTCCGCCGAAGCGGGTGCCGGCCATGACCCGGTCGCCGACCGCGAAATCGCTCACTCCCTCGCCGAGGCTCTCGACCGTCCCGGCGACCTCGTACCCCATGACGCAAGGTGGCTTCGGAGCGTCCGGGTAGAGCCCGACGCGGGCCATCGTGTCGGCGAAGTTGATTCCGGCCGCCTTGACGGCGATGCGGATCTCGCCGGGACCAACCGGAGGGTCGGGCCGCTCCTGCACCCGCAGAACCTCAGGCCCACCGTTCCCAGTCTGGACGAGCGCCCTCACCGGGTCAGCCTACTTGACCGGTCGTGAGCTAAAGATCGACGGAGCGGCCGACTGCGAAACCGTCGAGCTCGAGGATCTTCTCGATCGTCTCGCCGCGAACGTGCGCATCGGTGGTCAGCGCCATCACCGCGCGTTCGCCGTCCTCCTCGGCGCCGACGGCGGCGGAGACGATGTTGACGCCCTCCTCGCCAAACATCGTGCCGACCCGGCCGATCATGCCGGGCCGATCCGCGTAACGGAAGACCGCGATGTGCTCGGCGAACGGCAGGTAGAAGCTCTCGCCCCAGACCGAGACCAGATAGGGCTCGTTGCGCGGCCCGACGCCCGTGCCGGCCACCTCGACTTCTTCGGACCCCGAGCGCAGCCGCACCGTGACCAGCTCGGTGAAGTCCTCCGAGCTCGAGTCCTTGGCCTCGACCAGGTCGACCCCGCGTTCCTCGGCCATCTGCGGCGCGTTGACGAGGTTGACCGGCTCCTCGGTATGTCCGGAGAGGATTCCGACCAGCACGGCGACGCCAAGCAGACGCGTGTCGTACTGCGAGAGTTTGCCGCGGAACTCGACCTCGACCCGATCGACCGGACCCTGCCCCAGCCCCTCGGCCAACCGGCCGAGCTTTTCGCAGAGGGGTACGAAGGGCGAGAGCGCTTCCATCTCCTCCGGCCGGACCGCGGCGATGTTGACCGCGTTGGTGACGACGGCACCTGTCAACGCCGCGGTCACCTGCTCGGCGGTGACGACGCCGGCGCGGTCCTGAGCCTCGGCGGTCGAGGCGCCCAGGTGCGGGGTGACGACGACGTCCGCGCGGGCGAAGATCGGGTGCTCGGTAAAGGGCTCGGAAGGGAAGACGTCGAGCGCGGCGCCACCGACCTTGCCGGACTCCAGGCCCGCAACGAGGGCGTCGAGGTCGACCAGCTCGCCACGGGCGCAGTTGACGATGCGCACGTCCTGCTTCATCTGGTCGATCGCGTTCGCATCGATCAGGTTGATCGTGTCCGGGGTCTTGGGCACGTGCACGGTGACGACGTCGGCGCGGCCGAAGAGATCCTCGATGCTCTCCGCACCCTCGACTCCTAGCTCGCGGAAGCGCTCGGCGGAGACGAACTTGTCAAAGGCGATCACGTCCATCTCGAAGGCTTGGGCCCGTTTGGCGACAAGCTGGCCGATGCGGCCGAAGCCGACGATGCCGATCGTCTTGCCGTATAGCTCCGCGCCCTTGAACTTGGCTCGGTCCCAGCGGCCGTCGACGAGAGCGCCATGCGCCTGGGGGACATTGCGGAAGAGCGAGAGGGCGAGGGCCAGGGTGTGCTCGGCCGCGGCGACGGAGTTCGATTCGGGTGCGTTGGCGACGACGATGCCTCGGCGGGTCGCGGCGGGGATGTCGACGTTGTCGACCCCGGTGCCGGCCCGGCCGATCACCTTGAGGTTGTCCGCCCGCTCGATCAGCTCGGGAGTCAGCTTCGTCGCCGAGCGGATCAGGATTGCGTCGTAGCCGCCGATCTTCTCGGCCAGTTCCTCGTCGGACATCTCGAGGCCGAGATCGACGTCGAAGTTCTGCCGCAGCAGATCGACGCCGGAGTCGGCGATCTTCTCCTTGACCAGGACCTTCATCGCACAACCTCTCGTTTACGTCGCAAGGCGGGCCTCCCCCACGTTCTCAACCACCCAGTCGATGCAGGCGGTCAAGGCTTCTACGTCCGCTGGCTCGACCGCCGGGAACATGCCGATCCGCAGCTGGTTGCGGCCCAGCTTGCGATATGGCTCGGTGTCGACGATGCCGTTGGCGCGCAGCGCCGCGGCGATGACGGCGGCATCGACGGAGTCGTCGAAGTCGATCGTGCCGACGACCAGCGAGCGCTTCTCCGGGTCGGCGACGAACGGGCTGGCGAACTCGCTCGCTTCGGCCCAGCCGTAGAGATGACCTGAGGAGGAGGCGGTTCGCTCGACGCAGCCGTCGAGACCGCCTAGCGACAGCATCCACTCGACCTGGTCGGCGAGCAGCAGCAGGGTGGCGAGTGCAGGCGTGTTGTAGGTCTGCTCCTTGCGGGAGTTGTCCAGCGCCGTCTGCAACGAGAGGAAGCCCGGCTGCCAGCGACCCTCGACGCCGTCGAGCTCGCCGACGCGGGCGATCGCCGCCGGGCTGAGGGCGGCCAGCCAGAGGCCGCCGTCGGCGCCGAATGCCTTCTGCGGGGCGAAGTAGTAGACGTCGGCCTGGCTCGCGTCGAGCGGCAGGCCTCCGGCGCCCGAGGTGGCGTCGATCAGAACGAGTGCGTCATTCGAGTTGTCGGGCCGCCGCACCGGGACCATCACCCCGGTCGAGGTCTCGTTGTGGGCCCAGGCGATCGCGTCAGCCGCGGGGTCGGTGACGGGGGCGGGAGCGTCGCCGGGCGCGGCCTCGACCACGATTGGGTCCCGCAGGAACGGCGCACCCTTGGTCGCCTTGGCGAACTTCTGCGAGAACTCGCCGTAGGTGAGGTGCAGTGCCCGCTCGCGCACTAGCCAGGCGCAGGCGGCGTCCCAGAAGGCGGTCGTGCCGCCGTTGCCGAGGGCGATCTCGTAGCCGCCGGGAAGCGAGAAGAGCTCGGCGAGCCCTGAGCGCACACGGGCGACCAGATCGCGCACCGGCGCCTGTCGGTGCGAGGTCCCCATCAGCTTCGACTGCTGCGCTAGCTTCTCGAGCGCCTCTGGGCGGACCTTCGACGGCCCGCAGCCGAAGCGGCCGTCTGCCGGCTTGAGCTCGGTTGGGATCTGGGCTGTGTCCGTGGCTGGGGTCATCGGCGTGTATGGCGTTCGGTAAACACCAAACGGCGGAGGCGACAGGTTAGTGACCGCGACGGGTGAACCTCGCCCAGCCTCAACCTTCCCGTTCCGGTGCGCCTTTCGCTCTCCACGGGTGCATAAGGCGCACCGGAACGGCATAGGCTGCCGGGCATGAGCGAGACCAACGAGCAGGCCATCAGCAAGGGAGACGGCTACGCCGTCGCCAACATCTCCGATCTCGGCGAGGGACCGGGATTCCGAAAGATCCGCAAGCCGCTGGGCCTCACCGCCTTCGGCGCCAACGCGATCGTGCTGCCTCCCTCCTACGCCACCGGCAGCCATTACCACGACGAACAGGAGGAGCTCTACTTCCTCCACAGCGGCCGCGTCGCGATCGAGTTCGGCGACGGAACCAGCCACGAGCTGGAGCCCGGCGGCCTCGCCTGGGTCGACGCTCCAACTGAGCGGAGGCTCAGAAATCTGAGCGACTCCGAGGAGGCGGTCTACGTCGTTATCGGCGGCAAGGATGGATACGTGGGCAGAGACGGCAAACTCGCAGAGGGCGAGACGCACCGCTAAAGCTCAAGCGCAAGGGATCCAGGTCCCCCTTCCCCGAAAGCCGTCGCGCAGCTGGGTCCTCTCGCCAATTCGCATCGTGATCTCTTGAGCTTTCGTGGAAGGGGGACCTGGATCCCCTCCCCGTGCTCTGAGCTGCATCTCGAACCTTGAAGGACGCCGGCAGCCCCTCTCCATGAAGCTTGGCGACCACGCACCGCAGTTCGGGGACGATCCAGCTGCGCGACGGCTTCAGGGAGAGGGGCTGCCGGCGTCCCCCACGCTTAGGTGACGGAGCTTTAAAACTCCTGGTCGATCCAGGGCATCGTGTCCCGAAGCCCTTTGCCGACCTCCTCAACCTGGTGGCCGGCGCCCTCCTCGCGCATCCGCGCCAGGTTCTCGCCGCCGGCGCGGTTCTCGGCGATCCACTCCTTGGCGAACTCACCGGACTGGATCTCGCCGAGGATCTCCTTCATCGCGGCGCGCGACTCCTCGCCGATGACGCGCTTGCCACGGGTCATGTCGCCGTACTCGGCCGTGTTGGAGATCGAGTAGCGCATGCCCTGGATCCCCTTCTCGTACATCAGGTCGGCGATCAGCTTGAGCTCGTGCAGGCACTCGAAGTAGGCGAGGCGAGGGTCATAACCGGCCTCGACCAGGGTCTCAAAGCCGGCGCGGACCAGCTCCGAGGCGCCGCCGCAGAGCACGGCCTGCTCGCCGAAGAGGTCGGTCTCGCACTCGTCCTTGAAGGTGGTCTCGATCACGGCGGCACGGCCACCGCCGATGCCGGCGGCGTAGGCGAGGACGAGGTCGTGAGCCTTGCCGGTCGCGTCCTGCTGAACCGCCATCAGACAGGGGACTCCGCGTCCTTCCTCGTACTGGCGGCGGACAAGGTGGCCCGGGCCCTTGGGCGCGACCATACCGACGTCGACACCGGCCGGCGGCACGATCTGCTCGAAGTGGATGGCGAAGCCGTGGGCGAAGAGCAGCAGGTTGCCGGGGGCGATGCCATCGACGATCTCGGCCTCCCAGACCTCGGCCTGCTTCTCGTCGGGGAGGAGAATCATCACCGCGTCGCCGCGACTGGCGGCTTCGGCGATGTCGAGGACCTCGAGGCCCGCCTCTTCGGCCTTCGCGCGGCTAGAGGAATCCGGGCGCAGGCCGACGACGACGTCGACCCCCGAGACCTTCA
>Ga0207702_10004438_pt1 | contig 12464 bp, 12 predicted proteins | sample KBSCornC62_FD_184302 | JGI IMG/M metagenome (GOLD analysis project Ga0207702, IMG submission 184302) | Corn rhizosphere microbial communities from Kellogg Biological Station, Michigan, USA - KBS Corn C6-2 (SPAdes) (version 2) | ecosystem: Host-associated > Plants > Roots > Rhizosphere > Soil ...
CATCAGGGCGGCCGCGAGTCGCGCGTCGAGCCTCCGATCGCTCTGCACGAAGCTGCCGAGGCCGGGCGGCAGACCGTAGGCCACAACCTCGACGACGCCGCCCAGGGTGTCGCCGGCGCGCTTGGTCTCCTCGATCTCGGCCACCATCGCGTCGCTGGCGACGGAATCGAGGCAGCGGACCGGCGACTCGTCGACCTTCTGCGCGTCGCCCGGTTCCGGAATCACGTCCGCGGAGGCCGTCACCGATCCGATGGACACCACGTGGCTCAGCACCTCGACCCCGGCCGCCTGCCGCAGGAACGCCCGCGCGACCGCTCCGATCGCGACCCGCGCGGCGGTCTCCCTGGCACTGGCGCGTTCGAGGACCGGCCGGGCGTCGTCGACGTCGTACTTCTGCATGCCAGCCAGGTCGGCGTGTCCAGGCCGCGGGCGGGTGAGAGGGGCGTTGCGGGCCTGCTCGGCCAACACGTCCGGCGCGACCGGGTCGGCCGACATGACGGTCGCCCATTTGGGCCACTCGGTGTTGCCGATCCGGATGGCTACGGGACCGCCCATCGTCACGCCGTGGCGCACTCCCCCGGTGAGCTCGACCTCGTCCTGCTCGAACTTCATCCGCGCGCCGCGGCCATATCCGAGACGACGGCGAGCCAGGTCGGCGCCGAGGTCGGCGGTCGACACCTCGATCCCGGCCGGCAGTCCTTCAAGGACCGCGACCAGGGCAGGGCCGTGGGATTCACCCGCAGTGATCCAGCGCAACACGCCGCTAAGTCTCTCAGATCGGCTGGCCGGACCCCCTCAGCGAAGCGAGCTGGGCGCCAGATCGAACGCGGCGACGAGGAATGCCGCGAAGATCATCGCCGGGCCGAAGGGAATGAACGACTTCATGCTCGCGCGCCGCAGGATCAGCAGCGGCGCCGACACGATGGTGGCCAGGACGAAGCCGCCGAGGATTCCGTACAGCACATAACCCCACCCGAGCCACGCGAGGCAGGCCGCCAGCACGGCGCCGAGCTTGACGTCGCCGAAGCCGAACGGCGCGGACATCGCCATGACGAAGAAGACCGCGAAGACGACTGCTCCGCCCTCGACGCAGCGCAGCAGCCGGTCCCAGTCGTCGTCAAGGGCGCCGGCCAGGGCAAGCAGGGCGGAGCAACCAGCCGCCGCGGCGAACACGAGCCGATCTGGCAGTCGGTGGTGCTCGACGTCGATGAGCACGAGAGGCGCGCAGGCCGCCGCGAGCACCAGCCAGGCCGGAAGAAGCCACGACCAGCCCGCCACCCGCCCGCTGAGCATGCCCAGCGCAACCGACGTCGCGGCGGTGGCGATCCAGCGCGACCGCGTCGTGGAACCGCCGCGCCACCACCGCGAGTTCGCCCGGTCGGGGACGGTCAGCGTCAGCTGGGCGAGGTAGGGCGAGGCGACGAGCGCAGCCCCGGCGCCGAGGGCGACGGCGCCCAGTTGCGCGTTTGACACGGGTCGGGAGCCTACGTTGGTGGGATGCAGGCGCCGAAACGACCGTGGCCCGCCGCGCGCAGTCTCGACGCGGTGATCCTTGCCGGCGCCTCGGCGCGGCGGCTGGGCGGAGCCGACAAGCCCCTCGTCGAGGTCGCCGGTCGAACCCTGCTCGACCATGTCCTGGCCGCAGTGCGGGACCTGGCCGCGTCGATCATCGTCGCCGGACCCGAGCGTGCCGGTTTCAGCGGCATCCGCTGGGTCGAGGAAGAGCCGCCGGGCGGCGGGCCCGTAGCCGCGCTGGCCGCTGCGCTTGCGTTGGTCGACACGGCCGCCGTGCTTGTGCTCGCGGCTGATCTTCCGCGAGTGGCGCCGGCGATCCCGCTCCTTGTCGGGGGGCTCGGCGAAGCCGACGCCGCCATGCTGGTCGCCGGTGGCCGACCCAACTACCTCGCCGCGGTGTGGCGCACCCGGTCACTCGGCGATCGGCTGGCCGCTGTGGGCGATCCGCGCGGAGTCGCGGTCCGGACGCTGTACCGCGACGTCGCCGTGACCGAAGTGCTCGATCCAGCCGACTGGTCATCCGACTGCGACACCTGGGACGAGATAGCACGACTACGAGAGGAGACCGCATGAGCGAACTGGAGGCGTGGGTCAGCGAGCTGGCCGGGGCCCTCGACATAGATCCGGACGCCGTCGACGTCAACCTCGTGCTCGACCTCGCTCGTGACGCGGCCCATGGAGTGGCCCGTCCGGCGGCCCCGCTCACGACGTTTCTCGTCGGGTTCGCCGCGGGGCGGCGCGGAGGGGACCAGGGCGCCGTTCGCAGCGCGGCCGAAACCGCCTCGCGACTAGCTCGGGCGCGCGTGGCCGACGACTAACTCCGCGCCTGCGTAGAGGTTGGCCCGGCCGTCGCGAACCAGTCCCGCGAGCAGCAGCCCGTTGTCGCGGCACAGGTCGACGGCCAGGCTCGACGGGGCCGAGATCGCGACGATGCCGGCCACCCCCGCCGCCAGAGCCTTCTGGACGATCTCGAACGAGACCCGGCCGCTGACGACGAGCAGCAGATCGGTCGCCGGCAGCTGCCCGTCCAGAAGCGCCCGACCGACGATCTTGTCGACGGCGTTGTGCCGCCCGACGTCTTCCCTCACGACGAGCATGTCGCCGGCGGCCGTCGCCAATCCGGCCGCGTGCAAGCCTCCGGTGCGGGCGAACGCGCGCTGCCTCGGACGCATCGCGTCAGGCAGTGCGACCAGCGTGTCGAAGTCGACCGTCCAGCTCGGACTTCGCGGCGTGCCCGAACGCAAGGCAGACATGTCAAGGATGTCGGCGCTGCAGACCCCGCAGGCCGACGACGTGACGAACGCGCGAGGGCGCGGCTGCCGAACTCCCTCGGCAAGCGTGACATGCATTCGGTCGGTCTCATCCTCCCAGCAGGCCCGCAGTCGGGTGACGTCGTCCGGCGTCCGCGCGCCGGACTCGACGACGAGCCAGCCGGCCGTCAACTCGATGTCGTGGCCCGGGGTGCGCATCAGGGTCGCCAGTGGCTCGCCGTCGAGTGCGATGAGCAGCGGCGACTCCACTGCCAGATCGTCAGGGCCGCGAGCGGGCCGCCCCTGCTGGATTCGGACGATCGCGCGGCGCGTGGTCATCGGGGCCATATGGCCAGGGTAGGTCGCTCACACCCCGCAGCGCGGCGCGGCGGCCAACAACGCCGAACGCATCGCCTCGACCGGCGCCGGCTGGCCGGTCATGAGCTGCACCTGGGCCGCGGCCTGGTGCAGCAGCATCAACGCGCCACTCACGACGACTCCGCCACTGCGCTCGAAGGACGTCGCCAGCGGCGTGGGCCAGGGGTCGTAGACGACGTCGAGCAGCGCCTGGTCCGGACGCCACTCGCGCGCCGCCAGGTGGTCAGCAGCGCCACTGGGAAGCGTCGAGACGATCAGCCCGGCGCCAATCGGGCGGTCGTCGAATTGCCGGACGCTGACGCCGATGCCAAGCCGGTCCGCGCACTCGCGCAGCTCGCTTGCCCGCGACGGTTCCCGGACCCAGACCTCGCAATCCTCGAGGCCGATCGACGCCAGGGCGGCCAGGACGTTCTGGGCGGTCCCGCCGGCGCCCAGCACGGCTGCCGTGCGCGGCGCGACCGACCTCTCGGCCAGCGCGCCGATCACCCCGTCGACGTCGGTCGCCCAAGCCCGCCAACGGCCGGCTCCGATCGGGGTGAGCGTGTTGGCGGCGCCGATGAGCCGCACCAGGGAGCCGAGCTCGTCGGCCAGCTCGACCACGGCGCGCTTGAGCGGCATCGTGCAGGAGAAGCCGGCCCAACCGGGCCGCGCCGCCAGGACGGCAGGCAGCTCGTCGACGCCGCAGTCGATGGCCTCATACGTCCAGTCGAGTCCCAGGGCGGCGTACGCCGCGCGATGCAGCACCGGGGAGAGCGAGTGACTCACCGGTCGCCCGAGGACGGCCGCGCGGCTCACGGGGCGGCGCATCCCCAGTTGTTGTCGTGGCACTTCTGCTGTCCGACTTTGAATGCGTCCGCGTCGGAGAAGAACGCCAGATGACCGGCCGCGTCGCCGTTGACGTAGAACAGCCAGGTTCCTGCAGACGGCGAGATAGCGCCCTGCATCGACGTCTCGCCGGGATTTCCGATCGGAGTGGGCGGCAGGCCCTTGTTCGTGTAGGTGTTGAACGGCGAGTCCAGGGTCGAGTACGTGACCTTGGCCGGGTCGAGCCCCTTCAGTTCGGCGCCGTAGACGCTGGTGGCGTCGATCTGCAACGGCATGTTCTGCGCCAGGCGGTTCAGGATCACCCGCGCGACCTTCGGAGCGTCGTCGGCGAACTTCACCTCGGCTTGCGCGATCGAGGCGATGATCAACGCCTGGTACGGCGTGATCGACAGTTTCGCCGCCCCGCTGGCGAATCCGAGCTGCCGATCCTCACTCGTGTACGCGGTGACGAGTTGCTGAATCGCGTCGTTGGGCGACGTTGCCGGATCGAAGGTGTAGGTAGCCGGGTACAGGAAGCCTTCTAGGGTGCTCAGCGAACCCGAAGCCGGCGAGTAGCCGCCAGGCGCCAGGTCTGACACGTCGTCGGCCGCCTTCTGGACGACGTCGGGGCTTACCGCGAGCGCCGTCGCGATCTTGGCGACGATGTCCTTCTCGGTCAGGCCCTCAGGGATCGTCACCTTCGTGTTGATCAACGAGACCGACGGGTTCAGGAGCAGACTGAGCGCGGAGCGGCCGGACATGTGCTTGCGCAGCCTGTAGAAGCCGGGCTGGATGCCGTCGGACGCCGGGTTCGCGGCAGCGGCGGCCTTGAAGGCGTGGGCCGATCCGACGACGTCCGCCGTGACGAGCGTCTTCGCGATCGCATCGATGCCGTCGCCCTTGTTGACCTCCGCGGTCGTCGTCCCCGAGCCGTCGCCGGAGTAATCCTTCCTCGAGCCGCCACCGCTGAACGCGACATAGCCGCCGATGACGACCGCCGCGACCACCAACACCGCGAGCAGCCTCAGGACGCGGCGGCGGCGGTGCCGGCGGCGTTGCTGACCACGCCGGGAGCGGGTCGGCGGCGAGGACGCCACATAGCTGACGTCGTCGTGATCATCGCGATGATCGTCACCGAAGATCAGGACGTGAGGATCGCCAGACTCGTTCGAGTCGTCCTCGAAAAGGCTCAACTGGTGAAATCCCCGTCCCTACCCGGTCCGCATGCCGCGGCACATCGTGTCACGCGGTGGAGCGTCTCAGCTAGCCGGACCACCGCGGGAGTCCAGCCAATGCTGGAGGAGCACAACCGCGGCTGCCTGATCAATGACCGCACGTCGGGCCTTCCCCCTGATGCCTTGCGACGCGAGCGTACGCTCCGCGCTCACCGTGCTCAGTCGCTCGTCGACCAACTCGACCGGAATTGGGGCGATTCGCGAGGCCAATTCACGTGCGTATTTTCTGGCTATATCGGCGGATTGACCTTCTCTCGCCGCCAAAGTCACAGGAAGTCCGACGACGACCCCGGCGGCGCCTTGCTCGATCACCAGGCCGGTCAGGGCATCGAGATCGGCGTCGTTCTTCTTGTCTCGAGCCAACGTGGTCACCGGCGACGCGATCAGCCCGTCGGGGTCGCTGCGGGCCACGCCCACTCGTACGGTTCCGACGTCGACGCCGAGCCAGACGCCGATCCGATCGCGCATCCGGGCTACCGCTGGGCGAGCGAGGCGGAAACCGCAGCGAACGCCGCGGCCAGGTTCGCCGCGTCGCCGCCGGCTCCTTGAGCCAGATCCGCCTTGCCGCCGCCCCGCGCGCCGAGCACGGGCGCGAAGGTCTTGACCACGTCGCCCGCCGACAGCCCGGCATCCTGCCCAGCTTGGTTCACCGAAGCGATGAACGCGACCCCGTTGTCGCTCGGTGACGCGATCACGACGACCGCCGGCTCCGCCGCCCGCAACCGGCCCCGGACGTCGAGCGCCAACGACCGCAGGTCATGGCCGGCGACTCCAGCTGGCGCCTCGGCCAGGACCAGCTGGACCGACCCGACCTTTTCAGCTCCGGCGGCGATCGTTCCCGCCGACGACAGCACCGCGGCCGCCCGCACCCGATCGAGTTCCTTCTCGGCGCTTCGCAGCCGATCAAGCACGCCCGCGATCCGCTCGGGCAACTCTTCCGGCTGGGCTTTCAACTCACTCGACAACTGTTGCACCAGCACGTGCTCGCGGGCGAGGAAGCGGAAGGCGTCGAGTCCGACAAGCGCCTCCACCCGCCGGACGCCCGAGCCGATGGAAGCCTCGCCCATGAGCTTGACCATGCCGATCATGGCGCTGCTGTCGACATGCGTTCCGCCGCACAACTCGCGTGAGTAGTCGCCGATCTCGACCACCCGGACCTGATCGCCGTACTTCTCGCCGAACATGGCGATCGCTCCGAGCCGCCGGGCCTCCTCCTGGTTCGTCACGAACCAGCGAACGGCCAGGTCACGCAGCAGCACCTCGTTGATCTCGTCCTCGACGTCGTTGAGCACGCTCGGCGGAACAGAGCCAGGCGTGTTGAAGTCGAATCGCAGACGGCCGGGCGCGTTGAGCGAACCAGCCTGGGCGGCGGTGTCGCCGAGATTGCGGCGCAGCGCGGTGTGCAGCAAGTGGGTGGCCGAGTGGCTGCGCGAGATGGCCGCGCGCCGACTGACGTCGACCTCGGCGAGAGCCCGATCGCCCGGTCGCACCTCGCCGCTGCGCACCCGGACCCGATGCGCGATCAGTCCCGGCAGCGGGGACTGCACGTCGATCACATCCAGCACCGCGTCGTGACCGGATCCGTTGACCGTCAACTGTCCCCAGTCCGGCTGTTGCCCGCCCCCTTCGGCGTAGAACGGAGTGGCGTCAAGGACGACCAGCACCTCGTCGCCTTCGCCCGCTCCGGACAGCAACCCCTCGTCGTCGATGATCGCGGTGATCGTCGCCTCGCGAACCACCTCGCGGTAGCCCGTGAACTCATTCGCCCCGAGGTCGAGCGCGGCGCGGTACGTGGACAGATCGCCATGTCCGGTCTTCTTGGCTTGAGCGTCCGCCTTCGCGCGGCTGCGTTGTTCGGCCATGAGGCGGCGAAAGCCTTCCTCGTCGACCGCGACGCCCTGCTCCGCCGCCATCTCGAGGGTGAGATCGATCGGAAACCCGTAGGTGTCGTGCAGCCGGAACGCCTGCTCCCCGGACAGAGCCCCGCCGTTGGCGCGGCGGACGTCGGCGACCGCGGTGTCGAAGATCGTGGTGCCGGCGCGGAGCGTCGAGAGAAACGCCTCCTCCTCGGCGTAGGCGTACGTCGAGATCCGCTCGAAATCCGCGGCGAGTTCGGGATACGACGGCGCCATGCAGTCGCGTGAGACGGGCAGGAGCTCGGGGAGCGCGCGGTCCTCGTAGCCGAGGAGGCGCATCGAGCGAACCGCGCGGCGAATGATCCGCCGCAACACGTAGCCGCGCCCCTCATTGCCCGGGGTCACGCCGTCGCCGATCAGCATCAGCGCGGTGCGGACGTGGTCGGCGATCACCCGCAACCGGACGTCGTCGGGGTGCGACTCGTGCGCCGCGTGCCCCGAGTGCGCGCCGTACAACTTTCCCGTCAAGGCGGCCGCGCGCTCGAGCACCGGCCGGGTCTCGTCGATCTCGTAGAGGTTGTCGACGCCTTGCAGGAGCGCAGCCATGCGTTCCATACCCATGCCGGTGTCGATGTTCTTGGCCGGAAGCTCCCCCAGGATCGGGTAGTCCTCCTTGGACGTGCCCGGGCCGCGGACGTTCTGCATGAAGACGAGATTCCAGAACTCCATGAATCGGTCCTCGTCGACCTCAGGTCCGCCTTCGGGTCCGTAGTCGCTGCCTCGGTCGTAATACAGCTCGCTACACGGCCCGCACGGCCCCGGGATGCCCATCGACCAGAAGTTGTCGGCTTTGCCGCGGCGGACGATGCGCTCGAGCGGCACACCGATCTGCTTGTGCCAGATGTCAATGGCCTCGTCGTCGTCGAGGTAGACCGTCGCCCAGATCCGATCGCCGTCCAGACCGAACCCACCGGCCTCGACCGCGCCGGTGCTGAGGTCCCAGGCCAGCTGGATCGCCTCGGCCTTGAAATAGTCGCCGAAGCTGAAGTTGCCGTTCATCTGGAAGAACGTGCCGTGCCGGGTCGTCTTGCCGACCTCGTCGATGTCCAGCGTCCGGATGCACTTCTGGATGCTGGTCGCCCGCGGGAACGGCGCGGCCTGCTGGCCGACGAAGTACGGCACGAACTGCACCATGCCAGCGTTGACGAACAGCAGGTTGGGGTCGTCGAACGGCAGCGGCGCCGACGGCACGACGACATGCCCCCTGGCCTCGAAGTGCCCGAGAAACCGCCGTCGTATTTCGGCTGACCTCATCGCCGGGATCCGTTGTCGGCGGCCGCGTCGACGCCGGCCGCCGCACGGAGGTCCGACTCGCGATCGCGCATGGTGGCGCGCACGTCGGCGGCGAACTCGCTGATGCTGTCGGCGAGAACCGCCAGGCCGTCGCCGAAGCTACGAGCCATCCCGCCCGGAGTCAGCTTCTCGGCAGCGCGGCTCAGCTTGCGGACGGCGAGCGCTCCGACGGTGACGCCGAGGGCCAGCCAGAAGAGGCGGCGCATCACTTGCTCCGGCGGCTCGCGCGCCGCGACCGCCGCGCCGCGTCCACGGCTTCCTCGTCGCGACGGTTGCTGATCGTGCGGCGCACGCCGTAGGAGAACGCCGCGATCTTGATCAACGGACCGCCGAGCGTGCTCGACACGATCGACGTCAACGCGGCCGCGTTGGTGGTCATGTTCGCGACGTCCTTGGAGATCGCGTCGACGTTGTCGAGCTGGGAGTTCACGGAGGTGATGGTCGTCTGCGCCGAGGCCAACAGCGGCTCGGTCCCCTCGCGTGTGGCCCGGATCGTCAGCGTCGCCTCGTCAAGCACGCGACCCAACTTCATCAACGGGAATGCCAAGAAGATCACGAGGAGCACGAACGCACCTGCCGCGACGACCCCGGCGATCTCCCCTGCGGACACCTGACGCCTCCTGAGTTGAACGAGCTTTGCTATGACCCTATAGGTTGCGACCCGCCCGATTCTGATCCGCTCGAGCCCGTCCTTCCCCGGACGACCGCGCGGAGGCGGGCGAGCCGCTCGGCCAGCTGTCGTTCGGCGCCCCGCCCGTTCGGTCGGTAATAGTCCCGGCCGACGAGTTCGTCTGGCGGATACTGCTGGGCGACCACGCCGTCAGCCGTCGCCGGCGGGTAGACGTAGGACTGGGCATGGCCGAGCTTGGCCGCCCCGGCGTAATGCCCGTCCCGCAACGCTGGCGGCACGGCGCCACCGAGGCCCGCGCGCACATCCGCCTGAGCGGCGTCGATCGCTTCGACGACCGCGTTGGACTTCGGCGCCGCAGCCAAGTGAATCGTCGCCTGCGCGAGATTGATCCGCGCCTCGGGCAGGCCGATCAGCTGCACGGCCTGTGCGGCGGCCGTCGCGACAAGCAATGCAGTGGGGTCGGCCAGGCCGACGTCCTCGCTGGCATGGACCACCAAGCGGCGGGCGATGAAGCGAGGGTCCTCGCCGGCCTCGATCATCCGCGCCAGATAGTGCAAGGCGGCGTCCACGTCCGAGCCGCGGACCGACTTGATGAACGCGCTGATCACGTCGTAGTGCTGGTCGCCGTCGCGGTCATAGCGGACCGCCGCCGTGTCGACGGCCTGTTCGAGCGTCGCAAGGTCGATGCGATCGGCTCCGGCCGCGATCGCCGCCCCGGCGGCCGCCTCCAGCGCGGTCAGGGCGCGCCGGGCGTCGCCGTCGGACATGCGGACCAGATGGGCCTGCGCGTCGGCGTCCACTGTGAGTCGGCCAGACAATCCGCGCTCGTCGGTCAGAGCGCGCTCGATCAAGGCGGTGATATCGCTGTCAGCCAGCGGCTCCAGCGTCAGCAGCAGGCTTCGCGAGAGCAGCGGCGAGACGATCGAGAAGAAGGGATTCTCGGTCGTCGCCGCGACAAGCGTTATCGTGCGGGCTTCGACGGCGCCCAGCAAGGAATCCTGCTGCGTCTTGGAGAACCGGTGGATCTCGTCGATGAACAGAACCGTCTGCCGGCCGTTGTAGCTGAGCTCGCGCTTCGCCTGGTCGATGACCGCGCGGACGTCCTTGACACCGGCGTTCAGCGCGGACAGCTGCTCGAAGCGCCGATTGGTCGCCGAGGCGACGATCAACGCCAGCGTCGTCTTGCCGGTGCCGGGTGGCCCGAACAAGATGACAGACATCGGCGCGTCACCCTCGACCAGGCGGCGCAGCGGCGAACCGGGAGCCAGCAGATGACGCTGGCCGACCACCTCGTCCAGCGTGCGCGGCCGCATCCGAGCTGCCAGCGGCGCGTTCGCGTCCAACGGCGCGCCCGGACTCGGCTCTGGCTCGAAAAGCGTCAAGGTTGCTCCCAGCGGCTAGGCGGGCGTCGCGTCCACGCCGGCTTCCTTGCGCTGCTCGGCCGTGATCGGCGCCGGCGCGGAGGTCAGCGGATCGAATCCCCCGCCGGTCTTCGGGAAAGCGATCACGTCGCGGATCGAGTCGGTGTGCGACAACAACGCGCACACACGGTCCCAGCCGAGAGCGATGCCGCCGTGCGGCGGTGCGCCGAACGCGAACGCGTCGAGCAGGAAGCCGAACTTGGCGCGCGCCTGCTCGGCGTCAAGACCCATCACGTCGAACACCCGCTGTTGGATGTCAGCGCGATGGATACGGATCGAGCCACCGCCGATCTCGTTGCCGTTGCAGACGATGTCGTAGGCGTAGGCCAGCGCCGACCCCGGGTCAGTGTCGAAGGTGTCGAAGAACTCGGGCTTCGGCGATGTGAACGCGTGGTGGACGGCAGTCCACGATCCGCTGCCGACGGCCACGTCAGCGCTGTCCTCGACCGGCTCGAACAGCGGCGCGTCGACGACCCAGAGGAACGACCACGCCGATTCGTCGATCAGCCCGAGCCTGCGACCGATCTCCAGCCGCGCCGCGCCGAGCAGGGCCCGAGCCCGAGAAGCCCGGTCGGCGGCGAAGAAGACGCAGTCGCCGGGCTTGGCTCCGGCTGCGGCCGCGAGTCCCGCGCGCTCCGACTCGGAAAGGTTCTTGGCAACGGGGCCGCCGAGTTCGCCGTCCTCGCCGATCAGCACGTACGCCAGGCCGCGGGCGCCGCGTTGCTTGGCCCACTCTTGCCAGGCGTCCAGCTGCTTACGTGGTTGGGCCGCGCCCCCGGCCATGACGACGGCGCCGACGTATTCAGCCTGGAAAACCCGGAACGGTGTGTCCTTGAAGTATTCGGTGAGGTCGGTCAGTTCGAGGTCGAGGCGAAGGTCCGGCTTGTCCGAGCCGTAGCGGGCCATCGCCTCGGCGTAGGTCATCCGCGGAATCGGCAAGGGAATCTCATGGTCCGCCAAGTGCTGCCACAACGCGGAGACGATCGCCTCTCCGACGGAGATCACATCGTCCTGGTCGACGAAGCTCATCTCGATGTCGAGCTGCGTGAACTCAGGCTGCCGGTCGGCGCGGAAATCCTCGTCGCGGTAACAACGCGCTATCTGGTAGTAGCGCTCCATGCCACCGACCATGAGCAGCTGCTTGAACAGTTGCGGCGACTGCGGCAGCGCGTACCAACTGCCTGGTTGCAGGCGCGCCGGCACCAGGAAGTCCCGGGCGCCCTCGGGCGTGGAACGGGTCAGAGTCGGCGTCTCGATCTCGAGGAAACCACGCTCGTGCAACGTGTTGCGGGCAATCCGATTGGCCTCGCTGCGCAGTCGCAACGCGCCACCGGCGGCCGGTCGCCGCAGGTCGAGGTAGCGATACTTCAACCGCGCCTCCTCGCCGACCGTCGAGGTCTCGTCGACCGGGAACGGCAGCGGCGCGGACTCGTTGAGCACCTGGAGCCGGGCGGCCACGACCTCGACCTCTCCGGTCGCAAGGCGTGGGTTGATCGCCCCTTCCACCCGCGCCCGAACCTCGCCGGTGACGGCGACGCACCACTCGTTGCGCAGGTCATGAGCGATCTCGTCGTCGCGCACGACGACCTGGACGACACCGGACGCGTCGCGCAGGTCGATGAACGCCACGCCGCCGTGATCACGCCGTCCGCCGACCCAGCCGGCCAACGTCACCGGCAATCCGGCGTCGGACAGCCGTAACGTGCCTGCCTCGTGCGTGCGTATCACGATCTCTCTCCTGCTTCTGCGCCGCGGTGGACCACGTGGGGTCTGCGATCTTGTTCGGGCGGTTCCCAGCTCGCGACGTCGGCGGCGACTTGATCGCCCGAGCGAATGTCCTTGACCTCGCTCTGGTCCGGGAACCACACGAAGGGAATGCCCCGCCGTTCTGCCGTGCGGATCTGCCGGCCGAACTTCTGGGGCGCCGCCGCGACCTCGGTGGCGACACCTCGCGCCCGCAGCCGCCGGGCGATCGCCGTACTCACGTCCCGCGACGCCTCGTCGACGAGCGCGACCAGCAC
>Ga0207702_10004441_pt1 | contig 12457 bp, 10 predicted proteins | sample KBSCornC62_FD_184302 | JGI IMG/M metagenome (GOLD analysis project Ga0207702, IMG submission 184302) | Corn rhizosphere microbial communities from Kellogg Biological Station, Michigan, USA - KBS Corn C6-2 (SPAdes) (version 2) | ecosystem: Host-associated > Plants > Roots > Rhizosphere > Soil ...
GACCTGCCGCTGATCGCCTACCGCGACCTGACCGGCGAGCGGGTCGAGCCGGTGTCTGCCGACGGAAGCCGGAAGCGCTGGGCGATCACGCTCCTGCCCGGCGAGTCGCCGGCGCCGCAGCGGCCGCCGTACGTCGACGCGGTCTTCGCGCGCGACGACCTGAAGCCGGCGCTCGTGCAGGTCGCGCGGCTGCTCCGGCGATGAGCGTCCTCCTCTGGCTGCTCGCGCCGGTCGCGCTGGCGCTCTCGCGCCTGCTGCCCGCGCACGGCCTCGGGCTCGGGCTGCGGCTGGCGGCGGCGGTTGCGTGCGTGCTCCTGCCCGGGGCGCTCGTGTCCCGCGCGCTTGGCGTGCGCGGCTTCGCGGGCGCGTTCGCGTGGACGATGGCGGCGCTCTTCGGCGCGACCGCGGTCATGTTCGCGCTGCACTCGTCGTTCTGGCTCGCCGTCGGCCTCTTCTTCGGAGTCGCCCTCATCGCCGCGCCCTTCGCGGCGCGCCGCCCCGGGGGTGTCTCCTTGTGGGCGCTCGGGATGCTCGGCGTCGGGCTCGTCTTCGGGATCACGCTCTGGTGGGTCTCGCGCTACGACGGCGATGCGTTCTTCCACCTCGCGCGCGTGCAGAAGCTGCTAGGGCTCGACTCCCTCTCGCTGCGCTCGGTGGACGAGTTTCGCGACGGCGGGCTCCACCCGGGCTACGCGTTCCCGCTCTGGCACTCGGCGGTCGCGCTCGTCGCGCGGCTCGCCGGCGTCGGCGCGGCGTCGGTGTTCCTGCATCTGCCGACGGTGCTGCTGCCGCTCTCGTTCGTGCTCGTCTACGAGGCCGGGACGAGGCTGTTCGCCTCACGCTGGGCCGGCGTCGCGACTGCATTCGCCGAGTTCGCGCTGCTCGCGCTCGCCCCGGGCGAAGGCGGCTCGTATACGTCGATGGCGCTGCCCGCCACGGCCGCGCGGACGCTGCTGCTGCCGGCGCTGCTCGCGCTCGTGTTCGCGTACGTCCGCGAGCCGGCGCCTGCGCTGCTCGCCTCGGTCGCCGCCGCCTCGACCGCGATGTCGCTCGTCCACCCGAGCTACTCGATCCTCGTCGCGATCGGGCTGCTCGGCTTCCTGCTCGCGCGCCTGATCCTCGACGCGCGCCACGACGTCGTGCACGTCGGCGCCGCGCTCGCGGCCATCGCCGTCCCCGCGGGGCTCGTCGCGCTCTGGCTGCTGCCGATCGTCCGCGAGACCGTCTCGCACAACCCGTCGAGACCGGAGCTCCGCCGCGCCTTCGCGAACTACGGGCAAGAGCTCGACGTGACGAGCCTCCACCGCTACGCCCTGGCGCCGGAGCTCTACGGCCGGGCCGGCGCGATCGCGGTCGCGTCGCTCGTGCTGCTGCCGCTGGCCGTCTTCGCGCACCGGCGGATGTGGGCGGCGTTCGTGCTCGGGGCGATGCTCGCGACGTTCGCCGTCACGCTGCTGCCGTTCGTCTTCCCCCACTTCGCCGACGCGGTCTCGATCTCCCAGGCCCGGAGGATCATCGGCTTCTCGCCACGGCCGTTCGTGCTCGCCGGCGGCGCGCTCGTGCTCGCCGGGTTCCTCGGCCTCTGGCTGCTGCCCGTCGCGCTCGCGGCCGGGATCGCGCTGCAGCTCGCGTTCCCCGGCGACTGGGGCGTCCCGTACCGGCTCGTGCACGGGACGCCGGGCGTGCTCACGTGGATGGCGTTCGCGGCGGCGGCGGCCGCGCTCGTCGTCGCAGCGGTCTTCGGCCGGAGGATCGCGCGCGTGGAAGGATCGCCGCTCGTCGCAGCGGTCGCGGTCGCGCTGTTCCTCGTCCCGGTCGCCGTGCACGGCTACGCGCACTGGACGCGGGCGCCGAGCTCGCGGCTCGGCTTGCCGGCGAAGCTCGTGACCGCTCTCCGCGAGCACGTGCCGAAGGGCGCCGTCGTCTTCGCGGATCCCGTCACCGCGTACGAGCTCGGCGCCTTCGCTCCGGTCTACGTCAACGCCGCACCGACCTCGCACGTCGCCGACACCGAGGCGAACCGGCCGACCGTCCGCGTCCACGACGCGAACCGCTTCTTCCACGACCACGGGCCCGTCTCGCTCGCGCGCCGCTACGGTGCGCACTGGCTCCTGGTCGACCAGTCGCGCGTCGGCCGCCGCCGCTTCGACCTGCCGCGTGTGTACGAGGGCTCGCGGTACGTTCTCTACCGCATCCCCGCGTGAAGGCCCTGCTCATCACCATGTATTTCCCGCCCGCCGGCGGGGGCGGCGTCCAGCGGCCGCTGAAGCTGGCGACGCACCTGCCGTCCCTCGGGATCGAGACGCACGTCCTCGCCCCCGACGACCCGAAGTGGCTCCACCGCGACGACGAGCTGCGGCCGCCGACGCAGGCGTTCGTCCACCGCGCGCGCTACCTCGGCCCGCAGGCGCGGCTGCCCTCCGAGGAGCTGCGCACGCTCACGGGGATGGACCTGATGCTCGCGCAGGCGCGGCTCGCAGGCCGGCGGCTGCTGCTCCCGGACGTGAGCGTGACGTGGGCGCCGACCGCGATCCCGGCCGCGGCGCGGATCGTCCGCAGCGAGGGCATCGACGTCGTCATCACGACGAGCCCGCCCCTCTCGATGAACCTGATCGGCGCGGCCGTCAAGCGGCTCACCGGCGTGCCGTGGGTCGCCGACCAGCGCGACTCGCTCGTCCAGAACGCCGACCGCCGCTTCGAGCGCCGCACCGTGCAGGCGAAGGAGAAGCTGCTCGAGCGCGTCGTGCAGATGATCGCCAGCCAGGCCGACGGGATCGTCGCCGTCTCGGACGCGATCGCCGAGGAGATCCGAGGCTTCGAGCCGAGCGGCGAGGTGCGGATGATCCCGAACGGCTGCGACTTCGACGACTTCGCGGGGCTCGAGTACCGGTCGGGCGACCGCTTCCGGATCACGCACACCGGCAGCTTCTTCGGCAAGCGCAACCCACGCGCGTTCCTGTCCGCGCTCGCGGCGTCCGGGCTCGACGACGCCGTCGTCCGCTTCGTCGGCGACTTCCGCTCGGTCGACCGCGAGTGGGCGGAGGAGCTCGGCCTCGGCGACCGGCTCGAGCTGCTCGGCTACCAGCCGCACCGCCGCGCGCTCGAGCTGCAGCGCGACTCGGAGGCGAACCTGCTCTTGCTGCCCGATGCGGCCGGCCGCGGCAAGGTCGTGCCGAGCGGGAAGATCTTCGAGTACCTCGCGGCCGAGCGGCCGATCCTCGCGGCGGTGCCGACCGACGGCGTCGCGGCGCAGCTCGTGCGCGAGACCGGCGCGGGCGTGGTCGTCGCGCCCGACGACGAGGACGGCCTGCGCGAGGCGCTGCTCGGCCTGCACGCGCGCTGGCAGGCCGGCCGCCTCGGCGACGGCTACCTGACCGAGGAGCAGCGGCGCCGCCTCTCGCGGACGACGCGCGTCGAGGAGCTCGCGGAGCTGCTGTGGAAGCTGACGTGAGCACGGCCTCGCTGCGCGAGAGCCGCCTCGTCCCGTTCTTCTTCCTCGCGACGGCCTTCTGCTGCACGTTCGCGAAGGTGCAGTGGAGCGCAGGCGGCAACGTCTTCCTGGCCGACCTGACCTGCGGCGGCTTCCTGCTCTTCTACGGGCTCGACCGCCTCGGCCGGCGGCCGCGGCCGGCGCCGCGGACGGCGCTCGTGCTGCTCGGCTTCCTGCTCGCGTTCCTGGTCGTCTACCTGATCGGCTTCTTCAACCTCGAGACCGGCCAGGCGCTCGACCAGTTCGTCAAGGGCCTCGCGAAGTGGCTGCTCCACTTCGGCTTCCTCGTCGTCGGCGTCATCTACCTGGCGCGCAAGGCGCTCGGCTTCTACTGGAAGACCCTCGCGTGGTTCCTCGGCGGGATCGCCGCCAACGGCGCGTACGGGATCCTGCAGCTGCTCTCGGCGCAGGCCGGCCACAACCTCGACTCGCTCTTCCTGAACCCGATCACCCGCGGCGCGAGCCAGATCAACGTCTACGGCGCCGTCAACGGCGCGAGCGTCTACCGCCCGAACGCGCTCACGGGCGACCCGAACCATCTCGGGATCGAGCTGCTGCTCCCGATCCTGATCCTTTCGCCGATTTACCTACGGCTCGAGCGCGGCCACCGGCTGCGGGCGCCGATGGCTGTCCTGATCGCCTTCCTGCTGCTCGTGGAGCTGGCGACGCTCTCGCGCAGCGGCATCCTCGGCCTCGTCTGCGGCGCGATCGTGCTGTTGATCCCGTACCGGCACCTGCTCTTCTCGCGGCTCGCGCTGCTGCCGCTCGGCCTCGTCGCGATCCCGGTCGCGTTCGAGCTCTACCACCGGCGGCACTTCTTCTCGGTCGTGCTCGCCTCGCGCGTCCAGACCGGCGGCAGCTCGACCTCGGCCCACCTCGGCGTCTACGACTTCATCCCGCAGGTGCTGCACCAGCACCCGCTCTTCGGGCTCGGCTTCAACAACTTCTCGGTCTACTACGAGTTCGTCACCGGCAAGACGAACTGGGGGCCGCACTCCTACTACGTGATGCTGATCGTCGAGGGCGGGATCGTCGGGACGATCCTGTTCCTCGTCTTCCTCTGGTGGCTGTTCCTGCGCCTGGGCGTGACGCGGAAGCTCGGCGAGGCGCTCGCGGCGGCCGGCGACCCGCTGGCGGCGCGGCTGCGGCCGCTGGCCTGGGGGATGACGGCGGCGCTCGTCGGCACGCTCGCCTCGAACGCCTTCTACCTGACGATCCCGTTCCTCTACTTCTACGTCTTCGTGATGCTGGCGCTGGCGGCGCCCGCTGTCTTCTCTCGGCGATGAAGATCGCCGTCCTGACGACGTCGTACCCGCGGTACGACGGCGATCCTGCCGGGAGCTTCGTCGCCGACGCGGTCGAGCAGCTGCGCGCCCGCGGGCTCGAGGTGGCGGTCGTGTCGCCGGCGTCGTTCCGGCACTTCGGCATCGCGTACGGCTCCGGCGTGATGGGCAACCTGCGGCGTGAGCCGTGGCGGGCGACGCTTGTGCCTGCGTTTCTCGGCTCGTTCGCGCTCGCCGCGCGGCAGGCCGCGAAGGACGCCGACCTCGTGCACGCGCACTGGCTGCCGTCGGGGGCGGTGGCGCTCGCGACCGGAAAGCCATTCGTCGTGCAGCTCTGGGGAACGGACGTCGAGCTGGCGCGCCGGACTCGCGCGCTCGCGCGGCGGGTGTTCTCTCGGGCGCGGCTGGTGATCTGCGCGTCGAACGCGCTGGCGGACTCGGCGAGGGAGCTGGGCGCGAACGAGGTGCGCGTGATTCCAAGCGCGGTCGAGCTGCCGGAGCGCGTCGGCGAGCCGGCCGAACCGCCGGAGGTGCTGTTCGTCGGGCGGCTCTCGCCCGAGAAGGGCATCCTCGACCTGGTGCAGGCGGCGGACGGGATCCCCCTGACGGTGGCGGGCGACGGCCCGCTGCGCGACCGCGTGCCCGGCGCGCTCGGCTTCGTCCCCCACCACGCGGTGGGGCCGCTCTACGAGCGGGCCGCGGTCGTGGCGGTGCCGTCGCACCGCGAGGGCTTCGGCGTCGCCTGCGCCGAGGCGATGGCGCACGCGCGGCCGGTGGTCGCGAGCGCGGTCGGCGGGTTGCTCGACCTCGTCGTCGACGGCGAGACGGGGGTGCTCGTGCCGCCGCGCGACGTCCCTGCCCTGCGGCGGGCGCTCGAGCGGCTGCTCGCCGACGCCGACCTGCGCCGACGCCTCGGCGAGGCGGGCCGTGCGCGCGTGCGGGAGCGCTTCGCCTGGCCGGCCGTCACCGACGCGACGATCGCCGCCTACGAGGACGCGCTTGCCCGCTGAGCGGCCCGCGGTCGTGCTCGGCCTGCTCTGGGCAGGGCTCTCCTTTGCCCGCAGCCTCGGGCGCGCGGGCGTGCCGGTGACGGGGGTCACGATGCACCCGCACGAGTTCGGCGTCCGCTCGCGCTACCTGCGCGACGTCTCGCGGGGTCAGGGCGACGCGGCGGTGCTGAAGGCGCTTCGGGCCGGGGCGCGGGGCGATGCCAAGCCGGTGCTGCTGCCGGAGCGCGACGACCACGTCGAGCTCGTCCTGCGCCACTGGGCCGAGGTGCGGGAGCTGTTCGAGCTGCCGCTGCCTGACGACCCGGACGTCGCGCGGCGGCTCCGGCACAAGGCGACGCTGCCGCAGGAGGCCGAGCGGGCCGGCCTCGAAGCGCCGCGCACGGTCGCCGCCGACTCGATCGAAACGCTGCGCGCGCTCGACCTGCGGCCGCCGTTCCTGCTCAAGCCGGTCGAGGGCCAGCACTTCGCCGGCTCGTTCGGCGAGAAGGTGCTGGTCGCGCAGACGAAGGACGAGCTCGTCGCGCAGTGGAAGCGGGCGAAGGAGCGCCGGTTCGACACGGTCGTGCAGGAGCTCGTGCCCGACTCCGAGGACGGGATCTGGTCGCTCTTCACCTACATCGGCCGCAGCGGCCGGCCACTCGCGAACGTCACCGGCGTGAAGGTGCGGCAGGGCCCGCTCCACTTCGGCACGAGCGCCGTCTTCCGCACGACGCCGCAGCCGCGCGTGCGCGAGCTCGGCCTCCGCCTGCTGCAGTCCGCGGGCTACAAGGGCTTCGCGCAGGTCGAGCTCGCGTACGACCGGCGCGACGGCGACTTCAAGCTGCTCGAGGTGAACACGCGCGTCCCGATGTGGGCCGGCGTCGCCATGACACGGCACTTCGACATCGCGCGCATCGCCTACGACGACCTCTGCGGCAGGCCCGAGCCCGAGCCAGTGGACCTGCAACAGGAGCTCTGGTGGGCGTTCTTCGCGAAGGATCTCGCGGTCTCGCTGCAGATGGCGAGGCGGCGCGAGCTGACGCCGGCCGGCTGGGCGCGGCCGTACCTGCAGAAGCACAAGGTGCGCGCCGTCTTCGCCGCCGACGACCCGTTGCCCGCGCTCGGCGTGCCCGGCTACGCGCGCTCCAAGCTCGCCTGATGCGGATCGCGCTGCTCGACCCGCCGAGCTTCACGGCGCCGTACGACCACGCGCTCGCCTCAGCGCTCGCCCGCCGCGGCCACGACGTGACGCTCCTCACCTCGCCGTTCGCGCACGGCGACGTGCCGGAGCCCGAGGGCTACCGCCGCGACGAGGTCTTCCTGCCGCTCTCGTCGCGGCTCAGCCGCCGGCGGCCGCGCTCGCGCTTCCGGCTGGTGTTGAAGGGCGCCGAGTACGTTCCGAGCGCAGCCCGCCTGCTCCGGCGCGTGCACGCGCTCGACCCCGACGTCGCCCACGTCCAGTGGCTCGCGATCCCGCGCTACGACGTGCACTGGCTGCGGCGCCTGAAGCGTCCGACCGTCCTGACCGCGCACGACGTCCTCCCGCGGCAGGAGTCGAACGCCCGCGCCTGGGGCGAGGCGCTCGGGCTCGCCGACCGTGTGATCGTCCAGTCGCAGCGGGCCGTCGACCAGCTCGCGGCGGCGGGCGTGCTGCGCGAGAAGCTCGTCAGGATCCAGCACCCGGTCTTCGAGAGCGGCGTCGCCGCCGAGCCGCCGAGCGGGAGGACGATCCTCTTCTTCGGGCTGATCCGGCAGTACAAGGGGGTCGACGTGCTGCTCCGAGCGCTGGCAGAGGTCCCGGACGCGCGGCTTGTCGTCGCGGGCGATCCGCTCGAGCCGGTCGAGCCGCTGCTGGCGCTCTCGCGCGAGCTCGGTGTGGCCGATCGCGTCGAGTGGCGGCTCGGCTTCCTGCCCGAGGAGGAGATTCCGCGGCTGATGCACGAGGCTACGCTTGTCGCCTTGCCCTACCGGAAGATCGACAGCTCGGGCGTTCTCGCCACCGCGCTCGGGCACGGCACGCCGGCCGTCGTGACGGACGTCGGCGGCCTGCCGGACGCGATCCGCGACTTCGGCGCCGGCCGCGTCGTGCCGCCGGAGGACGCGCCCGCCCTCGCGGCCGCGATCCGGGAGCTGCTCGAGCCGGAGGCGCTCGTGGCCGCCTTCCGCGGTGCCGAGGCCGCGCGCCGCGCGCTCTCGTGGGACGCCGCCGCCGCGGCCCACGAAGACGTCTACCGCACGGTGACCGCATGAGGGCCGTCAAGGCGGTGCTCGACCGCCTGCTCGCGGCGGTCGCGCTGGTGCTGCTCTCGCCGGTCTTTGCCGGGCTCGCGCTCTGGATCGTGCTCGAGTCGGGTCGTCCGGTGATCTTCTGCCAGCGCCGCGCCGGCCAGGACGGCGTTCCGTTCGCGATGCACAAGTTCCGCACGATGGTCCCGAACGCGATCGAGCTGGGCCGCGAGCTGCAGCTCTCCGACGACCCGTTCGGCCTGCTGCCGAACGACCCGCGGATCACGCGCAGCGGGCGCTTCCTGCGCCGCACGAGCCTCGACGAGCTGCCGCAGCTGTGGGACGTCCTGCTCGGCCGGATGAGCCTCGTCGGCCCGCGTCCCGACCTGGTCGAGCAGGTCGCGAACTACGAGCCCGGTGACCGCCGCCGTCTCGCGGTGAAGCCCGGGATCACGGGGTGGGCGCAGGTCAAGGGACGCGACGAGATCCCGTGGGAGGAGCGCTTCCGGCTCGACGCCTGGTACGTCGACAACTGGTCGCTCGGCCTCGACGCGAAGATCGTCTGGCTGACCTTCACGCAGCTCGGCCGCGGCGAGCCGGAGCCGATCGAGGACACGCTCAACATCGAGCGCGCCAAGCGGAGCCGCCCGTGAGGGAGGTTTCGGCCGCCCAGTGGGACGGCCTCGAGCTCGACGCGTACTACCGCCGCCCGTACGTCGAGGCGGCGGCCCTGCTCGAGCGCGGCCGGCCGTTCCTGCTCGAGCACGACGGCGCGGTCTTCGCCGGGATCGAGCGCGACGATCCGCGCGACGTCGTCTCGCCGTACGGCTACGGCGGCCCGACCGGCGCGGGCATGTGGGAGCCGTACGAGGAGTGGGCGCGAGAGCGCGGCGTCGTCACGACGTTCGTCCGCTTCCACCCGCTCTACGGCAACCACGAGGGCGCGCCGGTGCACGTCGAGCCGCTGGCGCCGACGGTCGCGTGGCGGCTCGACCCGGAGCGCGACCTGCTCGCGGGCCTGCACTTCAAGCACCGCAACAAGGTCTCGAAGGCCGAGAAGGCGGGCGCGACGGTGACGCAGCACGACGGCCTCGGCGAGTTCGTCGCGCTCTACGAGGACACGATGCGGCGCCTCGACGCCGACGCGTTCTACTTCTTCGAGCCGGCGTACTGGGAGCGCCTAGCCGAGCTGCCGCTCGTTCGGTTCGACGCCGAGATCGACGGCGAGGTCGTCGCCTCCGCGCTCTGCCTGGCGACGCCGCCGTGGCTCCACTACCACCTGAGCGGCACCACCGACAGCGGCCGCTCGACCGGCGCCTCGACGCTCGTCCTACTCGAGGCCGCGCGCTGGGCCCAGGCGAACGGCTACGAGCGCTTCCACCTCGGCGGCGGGCTCGGCGGCAAGGAGGACTCGCTGCACCACTTCAAGGCGCGGTTCGACCCCGACGGCCTCGTGCCGGCCGCCATCGGCAAGGCGATTCACGACGAGGAGCGCTACCGCGAGCTCGGCGGCGACGGCTTCGACGGCTTCTTCCCGGCCTACCGCCACCGCGCGAGTAGCGTCAACGCGTGTTCGTGAAGGCGATCTTCTGGGCGAGCCTCGGCGGGCTTGCCTGGCACCACGCCGGCTACCCGGTCGCGGCCGCGGCGCTGAAGCGCCTGCGCGGCAAGCCGGTGCGCAAGGCCGAGATCGAGCCGACCGTCAGCCTGATCGTCCCGGCACATGACGAGGAGGACGTGATCGGCCGCCGGGTCGAGAATCTGCTCGAGCTCGACTACCCGGCCGAGAAGCTCGAGCTCGTCGTCGCCTCCGACGGCTCGACCGACAGCACGCACGAGATCGTCCGCGGGTACGACCGGGTGCGGCTGCTCGAGGCCGAGCGCGGCGGGAAGCTGCCGACGATGAACCGCGCCGTCCGCGAGACCGAGAGCGAGATCCTCGCCTTCGGCGACGCGAACGCGACCTGGGCGCCGGACGCGCTGCGCAAGCTCGTCCGCAACTTCGCCGACACGGACGTCGCGTACGTCTGCGGCCAGGTCAGCTTTCAACGCGAGGACGGCACGAATCGGGAGGGCGTCTACTGGCGCTATGAGATGTGGCTGCGCGAGAGCGAGTCCGCGCTCGGCTCGATCACGGGCGGCAACGGGGCGATCTACGCCGTACGCCGTTCGGACTACGTCGAATGGCCGTTCGGTCACGACCAGGGCTTCCCGAACCTGATGGTGCAGCGCGGCCGCCGGGCGGTCTACGAGCCCGAGGCGAAGGCGTTCGAGAAGCCGAGCCGCGACAGCGAGGACGAGTTCCGGCGCAAGGTGCGGATGCTGCCGTGGTCGTGGCGCTACCTGTTCGAGGCGAAGCCGCTGCGGGACGTGCCGCCGACCTACCTGTTCGAGCTGGTCTCGCACCGTGTGCTCCGCTACGCGAGCGGCTTCCTGCACGTCGGTCTCCTCGCGACGTCGCTCGCGCTCTGGGGCGACGGATGGATCTACGAGGCGGCGCTCGCCGGGCAGGCGCTCTGGCTCGCACTCGCCGCCGCCGGCAAGCTGAAGCTACGCGTCCCCGGGGCCGGGCTCGCCTGGTACTACCTGCTGATGACGGCGGCCACGATGGCCGCGCTCGTGCGCTACCTGCGCGAGGGCGCGCCGCTGATGTGGGAGAAGGCCGAGGGCACCAGGTAGCGCCAACCGGCGCATGCCATCAATCGTGGTCGCTACCTTGAGGCGGGTGCGCCTGCCCGCAGTTCTCGTCGCGCTCGCGCTGCTCGCCGCCGGCTGTTCCTCGTCGAAGCAGGCCGAGACGACCCGACCCGACGCGCCGCCGGCCGCGCTGAAGCCGCCGCCGAAGCCGAGACCGAAGCCGCCGCCGGCCCCCAAGCGCTCGAAGGTGCACGTGATCGTCTACGACGGGGACACCGGCGCCGCGGTCCGCAACGCCGTCGTCCACGTCGGGCGCTTCGGCGGCCGGACGGACTACCACGGCGTCGCGAAGATCCGCATCGCGCGCCACGCGCGCCTGGAGGTCGCCGTCGCGAAGCGCGGCTACGACGCGTACAGCCAGCGGCTCCAGTTCCGCAACCGCCCCAAGGTCGGCGTCCGCGTCTACCAGGCGAAGCTCCAGTGGCCGCGCTACGGCGCCACGCCCGGGCGGACGCAGTCGCACCCGCTGCTGAAGCTGCGGCCGCCGTTCCGCGTGGTGTGGAGCACCGCGATCGGGCTGATGGAGTTCCCCGCGGTGGTCGACGCGGGCGTCGCCTTCGTCGCGAACTACCACGCCCAGGTGCGCGCGCTCTCGATGCTGAACGGCAAGGTCGCCTGGAAGCGAACCTTCAGCGGCATCATGGCCGCCTCGCCCGCGATCGTCGGCGACGACCTGATCGTCCACGCCATGAACGGCAACGTCTACGTGCTCGACCGCCACAGCGGCCGGATCCGCTGGAGCTACCGCACCGGCGCGCCGATCGAGTCGTCGCCGCTCGTGCTCGGCGGCGTCGACTACTTCGGCGACTGGAGCGGCACCGTCTGGGCGCTCGACCTGCGCACGCACCGGCCGCGCTGGACGTACCGCTCCGGCTCCAAGATCACCTCGAGCGCCTCGTACGCCGGCGGCACGATCTTCATCGGCGACTACGGCGGTCGGCTGCTCGCGCTCTCGCCCGCGAACGGCGGCCTGCGCTGGTCGGGCTCCGTCAACGGCCGCGTCTACGGGACGCCCGCGACAGACCACGGTCGAATCTTCGTGCCGAGCTCGACCGGCGGCTCGCTGACGGCGTTCTCGACCCGCGGCTCGCGCCTCTGGTCGCTCGGCACCGGCTCGTACGTGTACTCGTCGCCCGCGGTCTGGAACGGGCGCGTCTACATCGGCTCCTACAACGGCTCGCTCTACTGCCTGTCCGCGGCATCCGGCCGGGTGCTCTGGCGCTTCTCGAGCGGCGGGGCGATCGGCGGCGCGCCGACCGTGGTCGACGGCGTCGTCTACTTCGCGAACCGCGGGCACCGGATCTATGCGCTGGACGCCCGCACCGGCAGGCAGGTGTGGCGCTGGCCCGACGGCGCGTTCGTGCCCGTCACCGGCAACGGGCGTCTCCTGCTGCTGCACGGCTTCTCGCGGCTGTACGCGGTCGCGCCGAAGAGCCGTCTCCGATGAAGAAGATCCTGCTCGCGGCAGGGGCCGTCGTCGTGCTCCTCGCCGCCGGCCTCGTCGCGTTCGGGCTCTACCGCAAGCACCAAGGCCGCAACGTCCGCGGCTCCTCGACCGAGTTCGTCACCACCCAGGCCGCGCCCAAGCCGCCGCCGCTGGCGTCGAAGATCCGCTGGCCGATGTACCGCTTCGACCCGACGCGGCAGGGCAACGCGGAGAAGATGCTGGTCGAGCCGCCGTACAAGCCGCTCTGGTTCTTCCGCGCCGGCTCGCTCGTCGAGTTCCCGCCGGCGGTCGCGTACGGGAAGCTCTACTTCGCGAACGCCAAGGG
>Ga0207702_10004443_pt1 | contig 12455 bp, 4 predicted proteins | sample KBSCornC62_FD_184302 | JGI IMG/M metagenome (GOLD analysis project Ga0207702, IMG submission 184302) | Corn rhizosphere microbial communities from Kellogg Biological Station, Michigan, USA - KBS Corn C6-2 (SPAdes) (version 2) | ecosystem: Host-associated > Plants > Roots > Rhizosphere > Soil ...
GCGTCGTACAACGTCACCTTCGTGATCGCGTCGGCCAGGCGGCCCAGGTACCATTTGCCCGGAGTCGTTGCAGTCGGCGCAGTCGGCGCGTCGCCGTTGCCACTGGGGCCGTAGGTGTTGGTCAGCACGGTCTCACGCAAGCGCTGCGTCTGCCCCGCATCCGCGTATTCGTCCGTGGTCGAAGTCATCAAATCGCCGTACGAGTCGTGCGTACCCGCGACGTCATCGTACGTCGTAATGACTTTGGTCGACGACAACAGAGTGCCATCCAATTCGTACTTGAACGTTCGGCTCGCGCTGCGTTCCACGAGGATCGGCTTCGCCGGGCTTGGCAGCGCCGGATTACCAAAACCCTGCGTTCCCAGCACGTGCCACGACCACGTATCGAAGGAATTGCTGATCGCTGTGACGCCAGCAAACGTCGGCTGCGAGTTGTCGTAGGACATGCACGCGGTGCTGTCCGGTCCCGGGCTGCCTGCCACGTTCAAGCAGTTGTCCGCAGGAATTCCCGTGTCGTTCGTGCCGAGATAGTAGGCAGTTGTCTGCAGCGGCATGCCTGTAAGCGGGAAGGCCTGGTTGTAGGTCGTGACGGTCTCGATGTGACTCTGCTTGTCAAACGTGTAGACGCTCTCGAAACCGAGCGAACCCCGCCCAAACCCCTGAACCTTATAGCCACTGTAGAAGTAGCGCACGGTACTCATGTGTGAAGCATCGCTCGCCGTCGGCGCGCTGCTGTCGACGTACTGCACGACGTGACGCGGCGTGATCGCGTCCTGCACCGGCGCCCCCCAGCCCGACTGCATGCCGTAGGCATCACGTTGGTGGTAGTACACCGAATTGAACGTCATGGGCGCATACAGAATGTCGGTGATCGCGCCGAACCCCGATTTGATTTGGCTGATGACGTTGCGCACCTTGTGGTGATCGGTCAGTCGCTGCGCATACCAGGCGCCGCTGCTGGTGTCGATGACGAACGTGTCGGGATAGCCGTCGCCGTCGAAGTCGATCTGGTACGGCGAAAGATGAGAATTGCCCGGATCGCCGGCGTACAGCGGCGACATGGTCGGCGTCGGCGACGTGCGTGCGCCGTTCCATTCAAACACGCGGTAGTAGTGGGGATCGCTTGCGCCCGCCGTCAACGTGTAGTCGGAGCCGGCACTACCGGGCAGCCAGATGTCCGCGCGCCCGTCGCCGTCGTAGTCGCCGACCACCACGCGGCTGGCGCCGCCGGTCGACTTGCACCCTGTCAGCACGCAGCCCAAGGTCTTGTCGTTCGGGTCGCTCCAACCGTAGCTGAAGCCGCCCAACTGGTTAAGCTGGTAGACGAACGTCGCCGCGTCGCCACTGCTGCCGTCGTAGTAACCGTGGATGACATCGGCAAGTCCGTCGCCGTTGAGATCCGCGACCTGGAACGACGACGTGTCCTTGACCCAGTTCAGGTCTGTGTTCTTGCCCACCGCCCACCACGAGCGCGGACTCATGCTGAAGCTGCTGCCGCTCACGCCCAAGCTCCACATGACCTGATACACGCCGGTCGGCGTGTTTTGCACGCTGAAGTCGGGCGTGCTCGTGACGGTGAAATTCGTGCCCTGCGCCGCGTAAGCGCCCGAAGTCACGGTGATCGGCCCGGTGGTCGCATCCGGCGGAATGATCGCCGTAAGCTGCGTTGCGCTCGCCGCGACGATCGTCGCGATCGCGCCGTTGAACTGCACGCGGTTGTTGGCCGCCACCGGATCGAAATTGCTGCCGCTGATCACGACCTGGTCGCCGGCCGCGCCGGTGCTCGACGTGACCGGTCCGTTGGGACACGTGCCGCTGCATTGCGGGCCCGCATTCGCTGTGCTCGTAATCGTGGGCACGGGCGGAGCGCTCACGCCGCGGGCCGCAACCGCCGTGGTCACGCACGGCGAGCTCTTGTTGATCAGCGCGACGATATCGGCCTTGCCGTCGCCATTGAAATCACCGACGCGCAAATCGCGCGAACCCGAGCTGTTGACGTGGCAGGTCGAGTCGCCGAAGTCCACCGTGTACGGACCTTGGTAGACATAGGGCTGCGCCGCGCGGCCGGTGGCACGCAACAGGTACACCGTCGCCGTGGGACCCGCGACGAGCAGATCGGGCAACCCATCGCCGTCGAAATCGGCTACGTAGGTGTTGATCTGCCCCGAAGCGTCGAGCGACTGCGGCATCGTGGTTGCTGTCGCGGTAAGCGGATCGCTGCCGGGAGCGATTGCGATCTTGGTGTTCGGCGTACCGAAGTGCCAATTGCCGGAGGCGTTCTTCTCGCTCAGCGCGACCGTCCACTGCAGGCCGCCGGAACCGTTCGATTGCAGGGACAACAGGTCCACACGGCCGTCGCCGTTGTAATCGAGCAGCCGCCACGTGCCGACGGAAATGTTCGTATTCGTCCAGCCGTTTACAGTCGAACCCCAGATGCCGTTCTTCGGGCACTGCACCGGACCACAGATTTCCGTGCCCAAGGTCGTGCCGCTGGAGCTCGGTATCGTCAGCACCGCATGGAACGTGCCTTGCGCCGAGTTGCTCGGGTCGAGCCAGACGATATCCGGGCGACCGTCGCCGTCGATATCGCCGAACTGCACGTTGCCCGGGTCGACCCCGATGAACGGATTCGAGCCGGACGCCGACTGCGTGCCCTGTCCATTCGTCACGCCGGCGCTCGCAATGCTGTTCCAATTGAACGTGGTCGGCGCAAAACAGGTGCTGCCCGCAGTGTTGTTGGCGCACTCCTGAATCTGCGTCACACGGAACAGCGCAGGGTTCTCCAGACCGCCATCGGTGCTGACCTTGTAGCTGCGCAGCACCAGGCCGTCCGGTCCTTTCACGTCGATGCGGCAGATGCGGTAGCGCTGCACCACCGGGAAGCCGAACGAGAAAGCGTATTGGTTCGAAGCCGGGCAGCTGGTGGCATCGTCGGCCGTGCCGACGAAATCGATCTCGCCGCCCGTCCAGGTGATCGCGTGCGGCGCCAATGCGGCAATCGAACGCGTTGCATCGGTCGCCGTACCGCATGCGCCGGCGACGTCCGAAACGCTGCCGTTGGTCTTGGCGCAGACGTATTGGAAATTGACGATGTTGTTGTTGCTGTCGCGCAGTTCGTACTGGTACCACGCCCCGATATGCGTCCATTGCGGATTGAAGTTGTTGGAGAAGCTCAACTCACCCGCGCTGCTGCCGTAACGGCGAATCGTGCCGTCTTTCGCATAAACCGCGAACTTGTCCGGATACACGAAGCCGCCGCCGACGTCGACGCTGCTTTCGATGATGACCAACGTCTGGCTGTCGCTCTCCAGGCGATACTGCGCACCGACGGTACCCGTCCCGGTACCGCCCGATTGATAGAGCATCCGTTCGCCATCGAGGCAGTACACTGGGCTGTTGCGCGGATCGCTTTGTACCAGCAACTGCGTGCCCGGTCCGTCGCCGTGCTCCTGCGTTGCGCGGCACAGCGCAATCGACGAAATGCCGCCGAGACTGAAGCCGTAGCCGATCAGCCCGTCGCCGCTGCCGCTGCTGTAATTGATCGACACGGACGGCGTCAGGCCGCCCTGCCCGCGCGGCGCGAAGACCGGTATGGAGTAGTTCGCGTTGCCTTGATGATCGACGCTGAACGAACCTGCCGTCGCGCCCACGCCATCGGACGCGAGATCGTCGCTCGGCGCAGTCGCCAGCGTTGGGGCGCCCGCCAGCGAGCCGCTGGCCGCACTGCTCCAGGGTCCGCAATTGGCATTGTTGACGTCGCAGCCCTGCACTTCGTAGTAGTACGTCGTGCCCGCTTGAACCGCGCTGTCGGTATACGTCGTCAGGGTGGTCGGGTTCAGCGTCAACGCGGACCACGACGTTTGCGAGCCCGTGGCCTTTTGCAACCTATAGGTCTGGGTAAGCGAATCCGCCGGTGTCCACGTCAACTTGATCGAGCTGCCAACGACCGACGCAGTGAGCGACGGCGCCGCAATCGTACCCACCGCCACGGCGGACGAAACCACCCACGCGCTGCAACCGCTGGCGTTGCACGCCTCCAGTTCGTAGTAGTACGTGCCGTTTCCGGGAATGGTCGTATCGACGAAACTGCAGGTCACCGGCGCCGTGCCGGTGCAGGCCGTCGCAGGAGCGATGGATCCGTTGACCAGTGCCCAGTTCGAAGGCGTATTCGCCGCGCGCTGCAGCTGGAACGACGTCGCCGTCGCATCGGCCGGCGTCCACGAGACCTTGATGCCGCCGGTGACCACACTGGCCGAAATCGACGGTTTGCCCGGCGGCACCGCCGAGACGTTGACGACGCGCACTTCAGGGGACGTGAACAGGCGGCTGCCCAGCGGCGGCGCCGTGGTCGATCCGCCGCTGTAAAGCTCGAAGTCGACGTCGGCACCGATCGGCAGATTCACGGTCATCGAGCCCGTGTTGTTCGACGAGATCGCCGCGGAGGCGAGCGTGCCTCCCGCTGCGAGATCGCGCTGGTACACCCGCGCCGTCGGTTCCGTGGTGGACCAGCTGACGATCACAGCACAGGTGCCTGAGGTGATGGCGCAATACGTCTGGTTGACCGTGACGATGGTCGGATCGCTTTGCTGCGCGATCGCCTGCGGCATCTGGCTGAATGCCGACGCCGGCCACTGCACGCTGTTGCGCGGCGAAGGCGACACGTTCACCCTGACATCGGTGATCGAGCCGCTGGTCGAGGAGGTGAACGCACGCGTGACCGAACCGATCGCTTTCGACTGCGTGTTCGGGTCGACGTACCAGACATAGCAGGAGCTGCAGTCTGAGAGCGGATAGCCTCCATTCCAGGTGGAATAGGTGTAACCGACCGAATTCTTGGTCGAATCGATTTTCGGATTGGTCGGTCCGTAGCCCTGCACCCAGACCGGGTAGCCGGTGACGTCGAAAATCGTCAGCGTGTCGATTTCCGCCGGCGGAGAGGACGCGCTCGGCTGCCCCACGTCGAGCTGCAGCGACCAGGGCTGCGATGGCGTGGTGGTCCAGTCGCCGGTGAAACTCGGGTCCAGCGCCGTGCCGGCAGGAAGCGTGGGCGAGTTGCCGCCGGCCGGACGGTTCAACGGCGCCGCAGCGAAGATGTAGTACACGCACTCGTCGGCCTGCTGCGGAACGGCGTTCCACTGCCACTGCACCGTCGCATTCGTCGTCGAACCCGGCGCAAACGTGATGGCGGCTTGGCCGACTTGCGAGACCGTCGGCGTTCCGACGCCGTTGATGGTCGTCAAATACAGCGGAACGATGTATTTGCTGAATTGCGTGCTCGAATTGCCCGGATTGAGGTATTCGATGCCGCTGTACCAGGTGTCGTCGCGATTGGTATAGGCATTGCGATTGCTCAACCAGACCGGCGCACCGCTGGCGTCGTATGTGTACCAGACCGCGTGCAGACCGGCCGGCGTGTTCTGGTCGCCGTTGTTGTCGAAATTGAAGTCCCAACCGGTACCGGCGCGCTTCGGATTCCACCACAGGCCCGGCGCGGCGGGGTTGGAACCGGAATTCAGCGGCGGCGTGATGCCCTGACACTGCGTCGGCGAGGCGTACACGTAGAACCGCGAGCTCTTTGCGGTTTGCCCGCCCGAGGTGATCGTGATCGGGCCGGTCGTCGCCTGCAGCGGCACCGTCGCCGTCAGCGTATTCGAGGTCGACACGGTGACTTGCGTCGCCTGCGTGCCGTTGAAATAGACTTTGGCGTCGGTACCGAAATTCGCGCCGGTGATCGTGATCGGCGTCAGACCTTCCGTGCCGGCGGTCGGATTGAGACTGATGATCGAGAGAACGGGCGGCTGCGAACGCGTCCACATCGCCGTCGCGCACTTGATCGAGGCATTGTTCTGGTAGTCGCTGCTGGCGACGTAGACATCGCTCTCGAACTGCCCGTAGCGCGGGTTGTTGTTCGGATCGTATTGCGAGAGATCGACATTAGCGAACCACGAACCGTTGCCGGCATACGTCCCCGCGACGGTGCGCAGGTCGGACTTGCTGCTCGGCACCCACCACGTCTGGAAGTTGACGCTGGTCGCGTTTTGCACACCGTAGGCGTAAACGCGCTGCGTCGTCGCGTTGTAGGCCACGGTCGGATTGGTCGCGGCGGCCGAGCCGCACAAGGGCGGGTTGCCGTCTTCGGCATCCTCGGCCGAGGCGATGATGGTCAACGCGGCTTGCTGTTGCGCCGTCAAACCGTCCTCATCCACGAGCATCGCGAATTGCGGACTCTTGAGGATGGATACGACCGTATTGGCGCTGGCCGAAGGAAGCGAAGGGGCGCGAACCTTGGCCGATTCGTCGCTGCTGGCAACGGCGTAGCTCGGCAGCGCATAAGACACCCCGCTTGCGCCGGGCGGCAGGCGAAGGGTCGGAACGACATCCGTTCGGCTTGTCGAGGGAATCCAGGTCCTGGCTGCGGTTCCGCCCTGCTCCGCTGTGGCGCCTCGCAGAACCGCGTCGATGGACGCATGGGGCACTACGAACCACGCGGCTGCCGGAGCAGCCAGGGCGATCAGACCAAGCAGCCAGACGCGAGCTCGGCTGGTTCCTGAGTGGAATTGCATCGAACATCCCTCCGTCCCTATGGACGTGCCAAACGCTCCGAGCCGCCGCGACCCTAAGGCACGGCTTCGGACACGAATCCAACAACGCCGCCGGATATCCGGCGATCGACTCTGACTGCCGCGACGTGATCAGTTCAGACGCATGGCGACCAGATAGCAGTAGCCGTTCGCGTCCCGGTTCGAATCGTCGATCGCGATCGAAACCGTTCTGCCGAGCGTCATCGCCGTGAGCACCGTCGTGTACTGGCGACGGCCCGCGACGTCGTTCTTGACCTCGACGAGGATTTGCCCCGTATCCGCTTTGTGGCAGTTGCCGGCAGCGGTGAAGCCGCTCAGGACGAACCAGTCGCCGAGCGCCGAGCCCGGGTAATACGTGGTCGAGGTCGACGGATCGACGCTCTGCACGTTGGTCACGGTTCCGGTTGCCGTATACGGCGCTGCGACGGCGTTGCAGCAGGTGGCCGCAAGCAGACAGGCAATCAAGAGGCTGCGCATGGAAATTAGTCCTCGTTATTTGTGATTCGAAAGACGCGGGAAAATTACGGGTACGTGTCCCAGATCGAGAATTCGACGATGTGGCAGGCGTTGGCATTCGAGTCGTCGAACGTGATGGACACGAACTTGCCGCTCTTGTAAGCCATCATCATTGCAACGAACTTGTTGTTGAAATCGGGATCGGAGTCGTCCAGGTAAGCAAAACCGTAGCCGCCGGTGGCGCACGTCGGAAGCGGCGTGGGCGACATGGTGGCGCTGGTGAACCCGGTGATCCGCAGCGGGAAATTGCCCGGTTTCGAAACCGTAACCGCCGTGACCTTGAACTTGCCGGTGCCGAAAAACGCAGCATTCGCCGCTCCCGCGACGAACATCAGCAATAGACCCACGAGTACCTTCTTGAACACGATGTCTTCTCCTGACGGCAGATGTGTACGGCCGACGTAGCGGCGGCGCTTGGAACGCTGGACGAAAAGCTTCGGCAAAGCCCACCCCTCTCCGGCAACAGGCTTCGAAATAATTGGCTTACGGAATGAGTAATCGCAAAACGGGGAAAAAGAGGGTCAACTTTTTTCTGCACCGCGCTCTCCGGTCGCGGCGCGCGAATACTAGTCGGCGAACGTGACAAGTCAACCTGTAAACTTTCTCAAACCCAAGCGACAAAACGACCTTTGGATCTAGTCGCGTTGACGACGCGCAAGACACCGCGCTTCCCCCAACGTTCGCGCAAATCCGCGCGAGCCGAGCCGCGGCGCTCGGGCCATTCCGGCCCGTCGCTTCCTCCCAAAGGCCGGGACGCGCGATAATCGGGGCTTCACCGGTGCCTCGACCGATTTCCTATGCAGCAAAACCAGGCCATTCTCGTGCTCGGCATGCACCGATCCGGCACGTCGGCGCTCGCGCGCGTACTCGACCTGATGGGCGCTGCCGCAGGAGAGCCCGACGAGCTGCTGCCGGTGCATCCGACGGACAACCCGACCGGCTACTGGGAGCGCGCGGAGTTCAATGCGTTGCATGACGCATTGCTCGCCACGACGGGACACGCCTGGGACCGGCTTGCCGGTTTCGATGCGCGGGCGCTCGACATGGAAGCCGCCGCAGCCCCGCTGCGCGGCTTGCAGCGGCTGGTCGACCGCCTGGATGCCAGCGGCCAGCCGTGGATTGCAAAAGACCCGCGCCTGTGCCTGCTCCTGCCGGTCTGGTTCGCGCTCCGGCCCGACGCGGCATGTGTCGTCGTGGTGCGCGATCCACGCGAAATCGCAGCCTCGATGTGGCGCGGCCCACGCGGCACGTTCACCTCGGCGTTCGTGCTGGCCTTGTGGGAAAAGTACATGCGACTGGCGCTGGCCGGCCTGCAGGGCCGGCCAGCGCTGTTCGTCGCCTACGACGCGCTGCTGGCTGAGCCACAGGCGCAATGCGAGCGTCTACTGCGGGCGCTCGCGGAGCGCGGTGTCGATGAACTGCACGCGCCGATGGCGGCAGAATTGTCCGCCTTCCTGGACATGGGTTTACGCCGCAGCGTGCCGCGCCCGCACGTCGCCCTGACGCCGGCGCAGGAAGCGCTGACGCAATGGCTGCGCACGCAGTGCCGTGCGCCGGCGAACGTGCCGGTCTCCGGTGTGCCGGATGAAACCGTGTCGATCGACGCCACGCTGGCCGAATTCGAGGCCGCTTTCGCCTATCACGTCGAACATGGGCGCGTGCTGTCGCAGCAGGACGTCACGGCGCGGCTGGATCGCATGACGCAGGAATTCGCGCAGGCGCTTGCGGAGCAGGCGCGGGACTGGGGTGTGCGCATCGACGCGGCGCGCAACCGCGCCGAATCGTTGGCGGTCGAACTCGCGTCCGCGGTGCACGAGCGTGATGCGGCACGGCAGCAGCACGAGACCGCGGCAAAGCAGCTTGGCGAACGCGCCGTCGAGCTGCACCGGTTGCAAGCGCATGCCGATGGCCTGGCCGGCAGCGTCAACGCGCTTCGCAACTCCCTCTCCTGGAAACTCACCGCCCCGCTGCGCGGCCTCGTCGCATTGCTCCGCCTGCGCCCGCATCCGGCGATCGAACGCGGACTGTACCGTCTCTACTACAAGTTCCCCGGGCTCACGCCGGCGCGCAAGCGCGCGGCGATCCTGTGGCTGCACAAGCACACGCCGTGGCTGACGCGGCACACGTTGTCGTACCAGCTTTACGCCCAGACCGAAAAGCTCGTCGCGCAGCGCACGCGCAGCCGGGCGGAGCGCGAGCAGTTGCAGCGCATCGACGAGCCGCGCGCGGCGGCGGCGCTGGCGCGGCTGAAATCCACGCCGACGATCTCGATCGTGATGCCGGTGTACAACGTCGAGCGGCGCTGGTTGTCCGAGGCGGTCGAGTCGGTGCGGCGACAGTTCTATCCGCATTGGCAGCTCTGCATCGCGGACGATTGTTCCACGCGCGAGGAAACGCGCAGCGTTCTGGACGAGCTCGCGGCGCTCGGCGACGAACGCATCGTGATCAAGCGCCTGGAAAAGAACCTCGGCATCGGCGGCGCCTCGAACGCGGCGCTGGCGCTCGCCACCGGCGAATTCGTCGGACTGCTCGACAACGACGACGTGCTCACGCGCGACGCGCTGCTCGAAGTCGCGCAGCGGATCGACACAGAGAATCCGGACCTCATCTACTCAGACGAGGACAAGCTCGACGAGCGCGGCGTCAACGTCGAGCCCTATTTCAAGTCCGATTACAGCCCGGATTACCTGCTCTGCAACAACTACCTGTGCCACTTCAGCGTGCTGCGGCGACAGTTGTTCCTCGATATTGGCGGTTTCCAGCCGGGTTTCGACGGCGCGCAGGATTTCGACCTGATGCTGCGCGCGGTCGAACGCGCGCGCCGCGTGGCGCACATCCCGAAGATCCTGTACCACTGGCGCAAGATCCCGGGTTCGACCGCGGCCGATGCCTCGGGCAAGCCGTACACGCACGAAGCCGGCCGGCGCGCGATCGCGGCGGCGCTGCAGCGGCGCGGCATCGAGGGCACGGTGGAGTCGGGCCCATTCCCGAACACCTACCGCGTGCGGCGCGCGATCCGCGGCGAGCCGATGGTCAGCATCCTGCTGCCGTTCCGCGACAAGCCCGAGCTGCTGCGCGCCTGCGTCGAATCGATCCTGGCGCGCTCGACGTACAAGAATTACGAGATCGTCGGCATCGACAACGGCAGCACGCAGGCTTCGACGCATGCGCTGATCGAAACGCTGCAACGCCGCGATCCGCGTGTGCGCTTCGTGCGCTATGAGGCGCCGTTCAACTATTCGGCGATCAACAACTTCGGCGCGAAACAGGCGCGCGGCGAGCACCTGTTGTTCCTCAACAACGACACCGAAGTGATCGCGCCGCAATGGCTGGAGGCGATGCTGGAACATTCGCAGCGTCCGGAAGTGGGCGCGGCGGGCGCGAAACTGCTGTATTCGGACGACACGATCCAGCATGCCGGCATCATCCTCGGGCTCGGTGGCGTCGCCGGGCATTCGCACCTGATGCAGCCGGGCAAGCACCATGGCTACTTTTCGCGGCCGCAACTGATCCAGAACCTGAGCGCCGTGACGTTCGCCTGCGCGATGACACGGCGTGCGGTCTTCGAAGAACTCGGCGGCTTGAACGAATCCGATCTGGGCGTCGCCTACAACGACGTCGACTACTGCCTGCGCGCGCGCGAGGCCGGTTACCTGATCGTGTACACGCCGTATGCGGAGCTGTATCACCACGAGTCGAAATCGCGCGGCTACGAAAACGACTCCGCCAAGCGACAGCGCCTAGCGCGCGAGACCGCGTACATGCAGCGCCGGCACGCGCTCGTGTTTGCGCACGGCGACCCGTATTACAACCCGTATCTTTCGCTCAGCGCGAACTTCGAGCCCGATCCGCGCTACGCGGACGAATTGCCGCTCTGACGCGCGCGATGATCGACGTCGCCGTCGTCAACTACCGCACGCGCGAGGCGACGCTGCGCTGTCTCGCATCGCTCGTGCCGGAACTCGGACCCGGCGATCGCGTCTACCTGCTCGACAACGGTTCCGGCGCCGACGAAGCCGACGCGCTGCGGACCGCCTGTGCCGGCTACGGCGCGCGCATGGTGTTCGATGCGAGCGCGGAGAATTCTGGATTTGCGGGCGGGATGAATCGCCTGCTCGACGCGATCGTCCGCGACGGCGCGGCGACACACGTGCTGCTGCTCAACAGCGACACGCGCACGACGCCGGGATTCCTCGCCGCGATGCAGGCCAAGCTCGACCCGGCAGCACACGTCGACATGGTCGCCGCGCGGCTGCTCGGCGACGATGGCGGCGTCGACAGTCTCGGCATCGCGCTGTACTGCTCGACGCTCGCATCCAACCGCAAGCGGGCGGACGAAGTGCTGCTCGGACCGACGGGCGGTTGCGCCCTGCTGACGCGGCGGCTGCTGGAAGATCTGAAGGCGACGCACGGCGAATGGTTCGACGAGCGCTTCTTCTGTTACGCCGAAGACACCGACCTGGTGCTGCGCGCGCGCTGGCTCGGCTACGGCGCCGCGTACGCGCCGGACGCGGTGGTGTATCACCAGGGCTCGCTCTCGTCCGGCGGGCCGGACAACGATTTCGTGCTCTACCACGGCATCCGCAATTCGCTGTGGTGGCTGGTCAAGGATGCGCCTGCACTGTGGATGCTGCGCTCGCTGCCGTGGTTCGTGCTGCTGCACGGCGGGATCGTGCTGCGGCATCTGCGCCGCGGCCGCGCGCGCGTGCTGTGGCGGCTGTATCGCGATGCGTGCAAGGGCCTGCCCGCGATGTGGCGCAAGCGGCGCACGATCCGCGCGTCGCGGCGCGTGCCGGCGGCGGCGTTCCGCACGTGGGTCGAGCCGCGCTTCTACGAACGCGATTACGTGCGTCGGGCGTGGCGCGAATTGTGGCGGCGGAAAAAGCCGACGCCGTGAGAAGAGCGGGCGCGATGAATCGCGCCCCTACGCGTACGTGCGTGCGCTTACGGGCCCTGGCATCCGAGCGTAGAGGTTCGATTCATCGAACCCGCTCTTGCCGGGCCGCGCGAAACGCTCAGGCCAGTGCCGCCTCGAGTTCAGCGCGCAAATCCGCCAGGTCTTCGACACCGACCGACAGGCGGATCAACCCGTCGCTGATGCCGAGCCGCTTGCGGTTCTGCGGCGGCACCGAGGCATGCGTCATGATCGCGGGGTGCTCGATCAGGCTTTCGACGCCGCCGAGCGACTCGGCCAGCGCGAACAGTTCGCAGCGTTCCAGCGTCTTGCGTGCCTTGCGCAGGCCGCCCTTGACCACGACCGAGATGATGCCGCCGGGGCCGTCCATCTGGCGCTTGGCGAGCGCGTATTGCGGATGCGATTTCAGGCCGGGATAGATCACGCGTTCGATCGCGGGGTGC
>Ga0207702_10004446_pt1 | contig 12450 bp, 10 predicted proteins | sample KBSCornC62_FD_184302 | JGI IMG/M metagenome (GOLD analysis project Ga0207702, IMG submission 184302) | Corn rhizosphere microbial communities from Kellogg Biological Station, Michigan, USA - KBS Corn C6-2 (SPAdes) (version 2) | ecosystem: Host-associated > Plants > Roots > Rhizosphere > Soil ...
CCTGCCCAAGGAAGAGGTAATTGCTGCTGCCGAAAAGGCGAAAGCCGGAGGCGCTTCGAGGCTTTGCATGGGTGCAGCCTGGCGCGAGGTTCGTGACAATCGCGATTTCGATAAGGTGATTGACATGGTGAAAGCCGTTAATGAGCTGGATATGGAAGTATGCTGCACATTGGGTATGCTTACTGAATCGCAGGCACAAAGATTGGCTGATGCTGGTCTTTATGCTTACAACCACAACCTGGATACTTCGGAAGAGGACTATAAACGCATTATTACTACGCGTACTTATGATGATCGCTTAAAAACGCTCGAGCATGTACGTAAAGCCAAAATAACCGTTTGCAGCGGCGGCATTATTGGTTTGGGAGAAACAGTGGAAGATCGCATCTCGATGCTGAAAACGCTATCCAGTCTTCCGAAACATCCAGAATCAGTGCCGATCAATGCTTTGGTGCCTATCAAAGGTACTCCATTGGCTGACGAAGCCCGCGTGCCGGTTTGGGATATTGTAAGGATGATCGCCACAGCGCGTATCGTGATGCCAAAGACCGTTGTTCGCCTTTCAGCAGGCCGAACAGAAATGACTACTGTAGAACAAGCGTTGTGCTTCATGGCCGGCGCCAATTCGATATTTGCAGGCGATAAACTATTGACTACGCCGAACCCGTCATTCGATTCCGATATGGCGATGTTTGAAATACTGGGTCTGAAACCAAGAGCCGCATTTAAGAATGGTAAGCCTGGCCAGCAGGAGCATGTGCAGGAATATATAGATATTGATAAAGTTGAAGCGAATTAAAATAAATACCACGTTTGAGAAGGACGAGGAAGAACGCAGGCTTTTTTTTGCCTCGCTTTCTTACTCAAAGCGGTTGCAGTATTATATAAAAACGTGAAAATTCTCCAATTTTCGCAAGTTACCCAAACCAAAAGATGACTTGATATTGTCTAATCAGCGCCTTTTGCTCACTAGGTTGGTTATGAACCAATGAAAACATGAAAGTTCTTTGGTGTTGGCGATGCAAAATGGAAGTGCCTATGCTCGATGATAAGGAGTTTTCTAGGGCAAAGGAACTTCATAGTGCTGGTTTTAGAAATAGTAAGCCTGACAGGTTTCAGCCTCTGCTCGATTATTATAAAAAACTAACTGGCTTTGAAGAAGGCGAATGTAATGCAATCATGCATCATCAAATATCCCAATACGGACCACCTTGCGAAAATTGCGGAAAACCTTATAGAACTCCTAAAGCTTCATTTTGCGCTGCGTGTGGTCATAAAAGAATTTAACCTTGGCCCGCTAACCATCTCAAATAAGAGGTATTTGTCACGTCTTAACCGGTAAGAAGATTATTAAAGAATAGAAAATAATTTCCTATTTGCTTAATTATTAGGAAATTATTTTCTATAACTTTAGGTAAACCTTTTTACTATGAAACGATACCTAAGCATCGCAATTTTACTTGTATTCTCCTGTGTCTTAACGACAAATTCCTACGGCCAATCTGATTCACTGACAGTGGTAATTATCAGGCATGGGGAAAAGCCGAAAGTCGGCAATAACCTTAGCTGCAAGGGATTCAACCGATCGCTTCAAATACCTAAATCACTTGACAGTCAATTTAGAGTTGCTTCATTTGTTTATGTGCCCAGAATAAAAGTAGGCTCCAACACCAGCTCGGTACGTATGTTTCAAACCATAACACCTTATGCAGTTAAGCATAGTCTTGCGGTCAATAGCTTTTATAAGGAGACCGATCACGTAAACGTGGCGACTGACGTAAAGACGCGCAAGGGCATTGTTTTGATGGTTTGGGAACACACCAATATCCAGGGACTGGCACAGGCGCTTGGCGCAAGTAACGCACCGGCCTGGAACGGGAAGGATTTCGATAGCATTTGGGTTATTACTTACAATAATAAAGTTGCCACCCTGGATACAACCACGCACAAAGAGGCCATTATGCCTTCTTCCCAATGCAACCTTTGAAATCTATACCGCAGCATTCATCAGCCATCGCCAGGCCCAGCGGGTAGCGCCGTTAAATCCGCGCCAGCTATCCACAAATTCAATAATATCCTGAAGGCAGCTTTTGGTAAATTTTGTTTTGTAGTTTTTGGAAGCCAGTTTATGGGCCAGGTCAGGATTTTCCATGCCAATGCGCTGATATATTTCTTTTTTTACGTATAGCGTCCGCAGGAAATAAATATTAAATAGCACCACAAAGCTGTAAACCGTGCGCCTGATAAACCCTGCTTTGACGGTGTATCTTTTGAGCAAGTCTTTTGTGAAAACAATGTGGCGGGCTTCTTCAATGTTATGCAATTCGAAAACCTTTCTAAGCACGTTATATAGCTGTGGATCCTTGCGGCCATAGTTTCCATAACGGTCAGACACGATCTCGATCGACAGGCTGCCCATAAACAGGCAGTCAGGGGGAAGGAGTTTGGTGGTGATATTGCCGATGAGGCGGTGTGCGCGGCTTATTTTGATAGGCTGCCCACCAAGTTTCAGAATTGATTGAGCGAACATCTCCTGGTGGCGGAATTCTTCGATTAGTTCCCTTAGCAAAAACTGATATTCGAGATTGTCAGGCGATAAACCGAGGATGTACTTATTCATGAAAAGGCAAAACAACCCCTCGCCCCATGCATAGGAGTACATTACCTGTACTATTTCGTGCCGGCCCAATTCCAGCTTTTGTTTGGGTGTAAGCGTCTCATAGATTGCGGTACCTTCTAATGAATTCAGATGTTCGGGAAGGAAATATTCGTTTGCCTGTAATTCATCACTCCAGGGTACATAGGTTTCCGGCAGGAGCGGGCGCTCGCGGCTTATTCTGATTAAACGTTTTATTTCCTCTATTTCCATTGTTGGGCCAATATCATTTCAAAGTCATAACGCAATTTGAGCAAACTAAGTTAACAAGATATCCCGTTATGTGTTTGTGATAAGGTTTAGGTTGGTTTCGGTGTAAAAACCGAAACAGGCTCCCGCTGCCAGGCGGGGGCTTTTTTTATCCCTTAACGTTAAGAAATTACAGGAGGTTGCTTAACCCAGCAAGTATTTGACCAGGCGGTGCACCGGGTAAATGATAATCGGGGCAGCTATAACATCGATGGTGTAATGCACATGTTGCACCAGGAGCAAGCATGCCACGGCAAAAGTAGCGCAGCCGGCAAGTATTTTGTCGCGTTTGGTTTCGAGGCAAAGAACAGTCAAAAAGAGCACCGAAGTGTGCCCTGAGAAAAACAGGTCTTTTGTAATAGTACTCTCGCCATAAAAAACGCCTGTAAGCGGGTCTTTCAAATCAACCAGGCCAATCGGCGGATCAAGTGGTATCAGGGATATTGTGAGCAAACGTAACATGCTGACGAAGATGAACGTCCACACGTAAGCAATAAATATCCTGGGCGTTTCGATGCCTTTCCAAAGCGAGTACAGACCCCAGCCCCAAATAATGGGGAAAATAGCCCAGGAAACATTGTAGGCCGGTATCGAAGATAGTACCCAGTCGTTTAAAACAGGCCCGGTTCTTTTTTGAATGGCATTAAAAAAAGTAGGCAGCATACATAAAATAACAACCATGATAATTGATCCGATAATGATCAATAACCGTTGATTGGATGAGTTCCAGGTTCGTTTCCAGTTCTTTTTTAATGCTATTGCTGTTGTGCGTGCCACTATATTTTTAGTTTCCCCGATCGGGGTGCAAAATTAATAAAGATAAGGCTTGTGTGAAATTATCTTTAAACTAAAATTAAATAATTCTTATTAAAATTTCTTCTTTGACGTTGTTCACGTTCCAAATGTTACGCGCGTCTTAACATATTATGAACCATGAAAAATGAAAACTGTTTGATGAGCCTGCTGAATGAGGCTTTGGTTTTAAGGCTCATAGGTATCATATTCAAAAAAATCTTATTGAATATCAGTTAATTACAAAAAATACTAATCGATTAGTTGTGATACTAATAGATTAGTATTAGATTGGTCCTAAATTTTATTGAATCATGCAAAAACTGGCTAAAAGAGAAGAACAAATCATGCAGGCATTCTGGACATTGGAGAAAGCGTTTATCAAAGAGATCATCCCGGAGTTGCCTGACCCAAAGCCGCACTACAACTCAGTAGCGACGATGGTGAAGATTTTGGAAGAGAAGGGATTCCTGGCCCATGAAACGTTTGGGAATATTTATCGCTATTACCCGGTTATATCAAAAGAAGACTACCAAAAGCATGCGATGAAGGATATTGTGAGTCAATATTTTAATAACTCATATCCCAGTATGCTGGCTTTTTTTGCGAAAGAGCAAAAGATAACCGAATCAGAAATGAACGAAATATTAGACATCATTAAATCATCGAAAAAATGATACCGTACGTCCTGCATGTAGCCCTGCTGATTTCAATCTGCCTGCTGTTTTATAAGATATTTCTTCAGCGGGAAACGTTTTACCGCCTTAACCGCTTGGTGTTACTTATCTGTTTGGGATTGTCATTCGTGCTTCCCCTGATTACCATACCACAGGCATGGACGTTGAGAAACGCTCCTGAGCAGGTTGTTGTAAATGCGCCCGCTCCACAGCAGATCGATTATACAAAGGTGAAGCTGCCGGTAATACAACCAGTGCAAAAAGATGTATTGACAAAACAACAACCGGTGACTCAACCCGCAACCCAGGTAAAAACCGAAGCACCGACTACTTCAAGATGGTCTGATTATTTGCCGACTGCCATCAAATGGATGTTCTATTTGTATTGGGCCGGTGTGGCTGCATTTGGACTTAATTTGCTGCTGCAGGTTATCGTATTGTTATATAGGGCTTATTCCAACCCGGTAATCCGCGATGGAAAGTTCCGGATCATAGAAGTTACGGGCGATAAGGCGCCATGCTCATTCGGTAACAATATTTTCATCAATCCGGAGAAATATGATTGGGATACTTACAACCAGATATTGCTGCACGAGAAGGTTCATATTCAACAGGGGCACAGCCTGGATATTTTATTGGCCGAGCTGGTAATCGTGTTCCAATGGTTTAATCCCTTTGCCTGGCTCTACAGAGGCGAACTGGAAAACAACCTTGAGTTTTTGACCGATAAGGCCGTGCTGGATCACGATGTAGAAAAAGAAAGCTACCAGATGAGCCTGCTGAAGGTATCGGCTCCACATCTGGCATTGAGCGTCACCACCAATTATAATCAATCACTGTTAAAGAAACGTATTGTTATGATGAATGCTAAGAAATCCAACATCCATACGATGTGGAAGTACTTCATATTGGCGCCATTGATGGCCGGTCTGGCTTGTGCGCTAAATCAGACTGTGGCGTATAGCCAGACTGTAAAGTCCAAAACGAGTGCTCATCAAAAAATAAATATCCATCACGAAAGGCGTTTGGGTACGGAAGGCAGATGGTTTGCCACCATTAAAGGCGAAAAGGTACGCATGGAGTTTAGGAGCGATGAGGATGATCACAACTGGTCGAATAACGATAATTTCCTGGCTAGTGAATTCTCGTCCTTACCTAAAGATACCAAGGCCGATTTTACGGTGAAACGGGATGCGGGCACTGTTTTATTCAACGGCAAGTTTGACGGTGATCAGGGCTATGGCCATTATAAATTCACCGCCGATAAATCGTTCGATGAATACCTGAGAAATGAAGGTATCGGCGACATGAATAATGCGGATGACGATGATTTTGCTTTCTTCATTATCAACATCACCAAACAGTATGTTGCTATGCTGAAAGCCAACGGCTACGGGCATATCGATAAGAACGAGCTGATATCCATGGCAGCATTGAAGGTTGATGAGCCTTTCATCAAATTCTGGAAGCAGGAAGGTTATGAGCATTTAAGCTCGAATGAACTAGTGTCGGCAAAAGCATTGGGTGTTACCAAAGAATATGTACACGAAATTCGCGAAGCTGGCTATAAGGATATCGATTTCAATCAATTGATCAGCTTTAAAGCACAGGGGATCGATGCTAAATACATTGCTGGTTTAAAGAAATCAAATATAAATCTAAACATAGAAGAGAAGCAAAATAATGGGAATGAGCTGCCGCGTCCCGAAGATGTGTCCTCGTTTAAAGCGATGCATATCGATTCAAGTTATATTCGTGAACTGCAGAATGCGGGTTATAGTGATGTTCCTTACAATGATTTGACTAGTATGAAGGCCGTTGGTGTGACACCAAATTACGTTAAAAGCTTGGCGGATATCGGATATAAGAACCTTCCCGCTCACGAATTGATTTCAATGAGATCACTTGGAGTTACTCCGGACTATATCAGGGAAGTGAGTGATATGGGCTATAAGAATCTTACAGCCAATGATCTCGTATCATTTAAGGCGCAAGGAATAACACCAGACTATGTTAAAGGAATAGCCGATTTGGGCTACAAGAATCTTTCGGCAAATGACCTGATATCATTTAAAGCTCTTGGCATTAACGGTGAATTTATTAAAACCTTCAGCGATATGGGTTATAAAAATATACCGATCCACGAACTGACATCATTGAAAGTATTTAATGTTAAACCTGAGTTTATTAAAGAATTCGCTGATATAGGGTATAAAAATCTTTCGGTCGATAATATCACTACACTAAAATCATTGAGTATCACTGCAAATTATATAAAAAGCTTTGAGGAGGCTGGATATAAAACCATTTCGATTAATGATCTGCAATCACTTAAAGCATTGCATGTAACGCCCGAATTTATTAAAGGATTTAAAGATATCGGCTTTAATAATATTTCTATCAACGAAGCTACCTCAATGAAAGCCACCGGCGTAACTCCAGAATATGTTAAGGAAATGAAAGCGAAAGGTTTTGTCTCAAAGGATATTAACAAATACGTTCAGTTGAAGAACGCATTCAATTAATACAGAACAGACTTACGAAGTCTTGAAGACTTCGTAAGTCTCATCCACCGGATTTCATCAAATTTTCTAGTCATTGTAATCAAAATTATCATGATAGTGTTCCTTATTGCCATGATTTTAGTTTGTGCCACGGTGATCATGATGAGCATGAAACGGTATCCGTGACCAGGATTTTTAAGATTTTAGAATGATAGGATGCCTGCATGTTGTCTAACCTTTTTGAGATGATAACCGCCATGATCTAGGAATCTTTAAATCCTGCAAATCTTAGTTCAAACAATTAATAGTAGAGTTCGCAGCAATAGAATCCCGCGTTCTGCAATAATGTTTCTACGTAGCGCGTGTTTAGACCGGTAGTTTCTATACGCAGCACATTGTCGCAGTCATCCAGGTCAAAGTTCCATTGTTTTATAGCGGCAACAGAAGTGAGCAGGGGCTTTAGCCTGCTCACCATTTTCTTGCTGCTCACATTCGTTTTAAAAACCAGTATTTCCATTGCAAACCATTTTATAACTAATAACTATCGGGAATGTAAAAATGGGACAGCTTTGCCGAAATTTTTACTCCGTTGTTTTCGGGGCCTCTTCGGCTGGTTTTGCTTCATTGCCAGCTGGCTCGTCCCAAAAGTGATCATGACGACGTCCCCATTTGCCGCAGCGTTCGCGCATATGTTCGCGGAAACGTTGTCTTTCTTCCGGATTCATGTTATTCCACCTTTCCATCCGGTGCTGTTTCCACGGAGCGCCGCCGCGGCCACCAGGACCGAAACCAAACAGCAGTTTACTTAGGATCAAAAGCCCTGCCGCCTGCCAGAAGGTGATGACCCCCATGTGAAATATATCCGGAATCAGCGCGTTCCACAGCAGCATGACAACATAGCTGAATAAAGCCACACCTCCAATCACCAGGAAGGGGATAAATATTATTTTCTTTCTGAAACCGATTCTATAACGATAAGCGCGGTCTCCAAACTCAGTATCTTTCATTTTCTTAATTTTTAATAGTCTGTTATCTCTTCATACAATTGTTTGAGCCTTTTGCGCAGGTGAAGCACGGCATAGCGCTTTCTCGAGACAAGTGTCTGCACATTCTCGCCCGTGCGTTCGGCTATTTTATTAAAGGGGACACCATCCAGCTCCTGCCAGATAAATACCTGCCGTTGCTCCTCTGGCAACTCATCCAGCGCGAAAAATAACTGCTCCCAAAAAAGGTTGCGGATATATTCGGTTTCGGGTGTTGTGCCTTCGGTCAGGAGTATTTCTCTGAAATCGGGTCCTTCATCCTCATCGCCGTCGTTGTTCGCTACAGAATCGAGCAGCTCTTCGGTTTTCTTCCGGCTTTTGTCGATGATCTTGTTTGTTGCCACCCGGTAAAGCCATGCCCCGGTTTGCTCGATAGGTTGTGCATTTACCACGGAGCTCAACTGGTACCACACATCCTGCAGGATATCTTCGGCATCGGCGTCGTTTTTGACCCTGCGCCTGATAAAGCCCAGCAAGCCCTTGCCATACTCCTTGATAGTCTGTATGATGTGCTTGTTCTTTTCTTCGGGCATTATGGCTGTGATCAAAATTTATCTCCTTTAAGAGTGGAGACGAGTGAGTGTAGAAAACATTTTAAAGAAAATGAAAATATTTAACAAACGCTGCTAAAAAGCGTATCGAACTTTTTACAACCAGAGAAAAAATGGGTGAAAACACGGGGTCACGCTATTGAAAAATTAATTATAAATTTGTAATAGACCCTGATTGTTAAACTTTTCATTAATGTTTTTAATGCTGGCGAATAATGTTTCCCAGTAATTAATTTGACGTGTCTTACCAGGCTAGCTTGCCCCTGACCGGCTATCCTGCAACCAAAACCAATATCTAATCACACCTGGCTTTTGAGGTTATCCTTTTAAAGTCTTTATACGAGTCTACAAAATGAAACGTAAAAGCGTTTTTCTAAACCGTTTGTCAATTCAACAGCGACTTCCCCTCCTGATTTGTACTTTTTTGCTTTTGGCCATCGTATTGTATGGACTGGCGAATTATTACAGTCTTAAAAAGGCTGCGCTGATTATCGGCAAAGACCGTCTCACCTCGGTTACGGGACAGGTAAGCTCGATGTTTGCGCAATCTGCCCAATTTCTTTTAAAAGCATCTCATAACGCAGCTGCGAGCAAAGAAGTAGTACAATTCTTTAAAACGAATGGCAAACAATACCGGGAGGAATCGCTCAAGCAACTCGATGGCTTATCGCGCGATACGACCTGGGTTTCAATGGAACTGATTGACCCGAATGGTAAAACGATATTGCGGTCTGAGAAATCAAAAGTAAAGGTCGCGATCGATGCGAGCAGCGTTATAGCCTTTAATCACCTGGCGCCTGATTCGGGGACGGTAGGTAAAATATATGTTGCCAGGGATTCGATGTATTATCCAATTATATCCACGGTAAATGAAAGCCAGCGTATATTGGGTTATATTATTTCCTGGAAGCTTTTAAAATCAACCCCCAAAGCCCTCGAACAGTTCTCACAATTGGTAGGTACCGGTGCCGGAATTTATGTCGGTAATACTGACGAAAGTTTATGGACAAATACGGTAAAGCCAATACCTGGACCTCCGATCAAACTAAACCATTTCAACGATCTTATTGAATATAAGGACGCTGACGGGAGAAGTATGTTGGCTAAAAGCGACCCTGTTCCCTATACAAATTGGATTGTTGTAATTGGATTTCCTGAAAAGCTTTTGCTGAGCAGCGTCAATGATTTTATGAGCCTGATAGTGATAGGCGGTGTAGTGCTGATTATAATAGGCGTCATTGCCGCATGGATCATGAGCCGCAATATCTCCCGTCCGCTCACCAAACTGACGAATGCAGCTACAGCTATTTCACAAGGCGACTATTCTGCAACTGTCGATATATATCGAAAGGATGAATTGGGCGAGCTTGCCAATTCGTTTAATATCATGGCCATCAGGATTTACAAGATGCACCGGGAGTTGGAAAGAAAGGTTAACGAGCGCACGTTGCAACTTGAAAATGTAAACAAAGAATTAGAGGCCTTTTCGTACTCTGTATCCCATGACCTTAGAACGCCGTTACGCGCTATAAACGGGTACTCGGTTATGCTCAAAGAGGATTATGAGGATAAGCTCGATGCCGAAGGGATACGCATTTTAAATAACGTGATCGGCAATGCCAAAATAATGGGGCAACTGATCGATGAGCTTTTGGCCTTTGCAAAGCTGGGTAAAAAAGAGCTTACATTGCTAAAAGTGGATATGAAGCAGTTGGCCGAAACAGTAGCCGCAGAGCTGGTACATAATGAAGAGTCCGGGAAATACAAGATCAATGTTGATCCCTCGCTGCCGCCAGCCGAAGGAGATGGCCCTATGATCAAACAGGCAATGATGAACCTGGTTGGCAACGCGATAAAATACTCATCGAAGAAACAGGAGCCAGAAATACGAATTGGAGCAAAGGTAGAACCTGATCGAACGGTTTATTACATACAGGACAATGGTGTTGGCTTTGATATGGCCTATGCAGGCAAACTATTCGGTGTTTTTCAGCGCCTTCACTCCATTGAAGAGTTTCCCGGCACCGGTGTGGGCCTTGCATTGGTAAAACGAATTATTGATAAACATAAAGGACAAATATGGGCCGACGCGGTTAAGGGCGAAGGAGCCACATTCTATTTTACACTACCTAACAACTAAATTATGCCAAACACAGTTGAAATTTTGCTGGTTGAAGACAACCCACACGATGCCGAAATGACGGTCAGAGCTTTGAAAAAAGCTAATCTCGCCAACAAACTGATTCATGTAAAAGATGGCGCTGAAGCGCTGGATTTTATTTTTTCCAGAGGCGACTTTTCGGACAGACAAATAGAAGATAAACCCAAAGTGATATTGCTTGACATCAAAATGCCAAAAGTAGACGGCATCGAAGTATTGAGGCAAATCAAGGCTAACGAGATTACAAAAACCATCCCTGTGGTGATCATGACTTCGTCAAAAGAAGAACAGGATATTATTATCAGCTATGACCTGGGTGTTAACAGCTATGTGGTAAAGCCAGTCGATTTTGAAGGCTTTGCAAAAGCTGTTTCTCAACTTGGGTTTTACTGGTTGATCACCAACCAGGGCGTGATGTGACATTTTGATAACTATCTGTATTTGCTATGACCCACAGTATTAAAATATTGCATTTAGAGGATGTTAAAAGCGATGCTGAACTGGTAGAAAGAACACTAAAAAAGTCAGGAATCGAATTTGAAAAAGTGCTGGTAGACACCAGGGACGAATTTACCCATGCACTCGAAGATTTTAAGCCGGATGTTATCCTTTCAGATCATTCGCTGCCTGAATTCAACTCGCTCGAGGCGCTGAAATTGCTTAAGCAAAGCGGCCGGGATATTCCATTTATACTCATCACAGCTACGGTATCTGAGGAATTTGCAGTAAACGTAATGAAAGAGGGGGCCTCGGACTACGTACTGAAAGACCGGCTGCAGCGTTTGCCCAACGCCATAGTCAACGCTTTGGGCAAATTCCAGTCGGACGCTGAACGACAGGTTTATCTGAACAAGATTGTTGCCAGTGAGGCGCTTTTTACCAAGGCAGAATCGATAGCCGAGTTCGGCACCTGGCGTGTTGACCTGGCCAGCAATCTTACAACATGGTCTGCGGGAAACTACATGCTTTTAGGATACGATTATGATGAAGTTGAGCCTGGCTACGAAAATTTTTTAAAGAATATTCACCCCAGCGACAAGCAGTTGGTTGAAGAAACTTTGAAAACTAGTCTTGAAAACGGCAGATCAGGAGAGACTGACTTCAGGATTGTCAATAAGGATAAAAGCATCAGGCACGTGCATACACAATATGAATTTGAGCGTGACCAAAGCGGGCAAGTGATCTATATTACAGGTTTTAACCAGGATGTGACCCGCCAGAAACTGGCCCAGGCCGAGATACAGTATAATATGGAGGAACTACAGGCTGCCAGCGAGCGGCAAACGGCCATATTAAATGCGATGCCGCCAAATATGGTGTTAGTCAACGAAGAGGGTAAAATAGTGGCAGTAAACGAATCCTGGAGAAAGCTGACCCTGGAGCATAACCTGGGTTTACCAAGATATGGCACAGGTGTAAGCTATGTTGCTGTTGTAGAGACGGCTACTGGTATGGATCCTGTTTCGTTCAGGCGGATAGCCAAAGGATTAAAGGAAGTGATAACCGCAACCAGGGATGAATATGTGGATGAGTATTCATGCTACTCGAATCATAAAAAATTGTGGTTCCAGTTTATCGCAGCGCCGATGAGAGACAAATCACGCAAGGGCGCCGTGGTGTTGCACGTTGATATAACGGCCCGCAAAGAAGCCGAGGAGTTGATGCTGAAATCAAAGGCCAACCTGCAAACTATTTTCGAAAACACCGATGTAGCTTATGTTCTTTGCGATCCGGAACATAAAATAGTTTCGTTCAATTCACGTGCCAATGAGCTTGCACTGGAGCAGTCGGGTAAAAAAATAAAAGTGGGTAATCAC
>Ga0207702_10004451_pt1 | contig 12447 bp, 9 predicted proteins | sample KBSCornC62_FD_184302 | JGI IMG/M metagenome (GOLD analysis project Ga0207702, IMG submission 184302) | Corn rhizosphere microbial communities from Kellogg Biological Station, Michigan, USA - KBS Corn C6-2 (SPAdes) (version 2) | ecosystem: Host-associated > Plants > Roots > Rhizosphere > Soil ...
CTCGCACGCCACGGCCGCCGTACCGGAAATCGTTATCGATACTTCGTGGATTGACAACGTAGTATTGTCAGCTGGCGGCGCGGCGCTTGGCGCATCGAACGTCGAACACGCAGCATAGCCCGGCCTGGCTAGTCGCGGTCGCTGGGCAATGGGAATTGTTCGGCAAAGGCCGTGACTTCCTTGCGTAATTGCTCAATCTTTTTGGCGTCGGTGCGGTGCGTAATCGCATCAAGCATCCAGGTTGCGATCAGCTCCATGTCCGATTCTTTGAGTCCACGCGTGGTGATCGCCGGCGTGCCCAGGCGAATGCCACTCGGTCGGAACGGCGGCAGCGGGTCGTCTGGAATCACATTTTTGTTGAGGTTGAGTCCTATTTGGTCGAGTACGCCTTCGGCTTCGCCGCCATGAATGCCAAAACTGCGCTGCACGTCAGCAACAACCATGTGGTTATCAGTGCCGTTGGTGACGAGTTTAAAGCCCTTGGCCATCAGCGCCGTAGCCAAGGCCTGCGCGTTCAGGAGCACCTGTTTGGCGTACTGTTGGAATTCCGGCTGCGCTGCCTCGTAAAAGCTGACGGCCTTGGCAGCAATGACATGTTCGAGCGGGCCGCCCTGCACGCCCGGAAACACTGTGCGATCTACTAAAACGGGCAAGTTTTCCACCGTTTTGTCCGGCGCTTTGAGCGGATTGCCGACAGTGCCGCGCGTTAGGATCATGCCGCCGCGCGGGCCGCGCAACGTCTTATGCGTGGTGGTCGTCACAATATGAAAGCCGTAATCAAAGGGGTTTTTGAGCTGCTTGCCAGCGATCAAGCCTGCGATGTGCGCCATGTCCATCATAAGTACCGCGTTGACTTCGCGGCCGATTTCGGCAAATTTGGCGTAGTCCAGTTCGCGTGGGAACGACGAAAACCCGGCCAAAATAATCTTCGGCTTGTGTTTGAGCGCGAGCGCGCGCAGCTGCTCGTAGTCGATCTCGCCTGTTTCGGCGTCCTTCATGCCATACCGCACAAAATTGAACAGTTTGGCAAGCACTGTGCCCGGCCGCCCGTGCGTAAGATGGCCACCGTGGCTCAGCTCCATGCCCAAAATCGTGTCGCCCGGTTCGAGCCACGAATGATACGCCGCCTCGTTGGCCTGCGCACCAGAGTGCGGCTGCACGTTGGCGTGGTCGGCACCAAATAGCGCTTTGGCGCGGTCGATCGCTAGCTGTTCGACCTGGTCGGTGTTTTCCTGGCCGCCGTAGTAGCGCCGCCCCGGAAAGCCCTCGGAATATTTGTTGGTAAACACGCTGCCCATGGCGTCTAACACCTGCCGGCTGACGTAATTTTCGCTTGGAATCAGCTCTAGCCCGCGGCGCTGACGCTTGAGCTCCGCGGCAATCAGTTTGTCTATTTCTTTGTCGCGCATTGGCAATCCCCTGTTTAGGTTGACGTTTGTTCAAAATAGTAGGGGAGTTGCTAGATCATGCCATTATTGTAACAAAGTGCTACAATATGTGTACACGCTATTGGTTACTTGCGGTCAAATCCGCCCTGTTTGAACCTGGAAAACAGCCCTAAGCTCTGCGCATAACGCTTACGATAAAGCTTGCCAAATATATCAGTCGTGATATACTTTTGGAGTTATGAATACTTCAAACGAGAAAATTGGACATTTAATAGCTCAAATCAGGCAAGAACGCGGCCTTACGCAGGCCGAATTTGCCAAGCGTCTTGGTACCAGCCAATCCGCCGTTAACCGCATGGAGCACGGCAAGCAAAACCTCAGCCTGGAAACGCTGGGCCGCATTAGCGATGTACTGAACAAGCAACTAATTTCGCTCAGCGGCAGCGGTGTAAACCTGCGCATCGAAGGCGGTCACGAACTTCACGGCGACATTACACTCAAAACCAGCAAAAACGCAGCGGTCGGGCTGCTGTGCGCCAGTTTGCTCAACTACGGCGTCACCAAGTTTGCTAATTTTCCGCGCATCGAAGAAGTCTACCGCATTATCGAGGTGCTGGAAAGCATCGGCGTACAAGTCAAATGGCTGAACGGCAACGATCTGGAAATTCGCCGCCCGGTCAAGCTAAAACTGGACAATCTGGACGCCGAAGCCGCACGCAAAACCCGTTCGGTGCTCATGATGATGGGCCCACTGCTGCACGATTATAAAACGTTCAAAATCCCCTACGCCGGTGGCTGCAAACTGGGCCGCCGCTCGGTCGAACCGCACTGGTTCGCGCTGGAAGAGTTTGGCGTCAGCATTTTTACCACCACCGGTCATTACGAAGTCACGGTCGACAAAAAACCGGCCGGCCGCATCGTATTATATGAATCCGGCGACACCACCACCGAAAACGCGTTGATGGCCGCCGCGCGCGTGCCCGAAGAAACCATCATCGAACTGGCCAGTGCTAACTATGCCATCCAGGACCTCTGTTTCTTCCTGCAAAAGCTAGGCGTCAAAATTGACGGCATCGGCACCACCACCTTGCGCGTGCGCGGCGTGGCCAGCATCAAAAAGAACGTGGTGTACGCACCGGCCGAGGACCCGATCGAAGCGATGTTCTTTACCGCCGCGGCTGTGGCGACCAATTCGTCAATCACCATTCGCCGCGTGCCAATCGAGTTTATGTCGCTCGAACTCCTTAAGCTAGAAAAAATGGGACTGAAGGTTGACCGTACCGAACGCTACAAAGCCGCCAACGGCCACACCGATTTGGTGGACCTGACCATCCACAAACACAATGGCAGTCTGCGCGCGCTGTCCGACAAAATCTACAGCCGTCCCTTCCCTGGCCTGAACGCCGACAATTTGCCGTACTTCGTGCCGATCGCTGGCGTCGCCCGGGGCCGCACGCTCATCCACGACTGGATGTACGAAAACCGCGCCATCTACTACACCGAGATGACCAAAGTTGGCATGCAGGTCGAACTGGCCGACCCGCACCGCTTGTATATTCAGGGGCCAACCAAGTTCACTAAGGCCAATGTGGTGTGCCCGCCAGCGCTGCGCCCAGCCAGTTTGCTGCTGATCGGTATGCTTGGTGCGGAAGGCATCTCCACTTTGCGTAACGTGTACACCATCAACCGCGGGTACGAAGATCTAGCCGAACGGCTCAACTCGCTCGGCGCGTCCATCCAAGTTTTCCACGAACTATAGTCAGCCTATTACTTCTCGCTTCCTTCGCCACCCACGTGGAAGCCATTGTCGTTTTCGCCGCCAAAGCGCAAGTGGTCATTGCCGCCTTCGCCGCCAATAGCTATTACAGGACGGTCTGCGAGACTGAGTGCTCCCAATTCGGCGGCGATGGCCGCAAATTGTTGATTGATCTGTTCGGGTGTAAATGGTGTAAATTCTATTGTATTCATACCGCTTATGGTACACTGCCGTGTCAAAAACGTTGTTAAATTTTCCGCCGGATTAGCGTTTTTTGCCGCGACCGCGACCCTTGCCACCATTGCCTCGTCTTTTGCCGCCGCGCGGGCCGATACCTAGACCGCCGAGCGCATGCACCGTTGCGCTGGACCGCCGGAATGCTGCTCGTCGAAATTCTGCTCTTTCGGGCGGAACGCGCCTTTCATACGCATTGACGAAGTTTTCATCGTCACGGAGACCCTCAAATTTTCTTTTTAAGACGTCTTCGTAGTAACAGCGCGCTTCTTCTTCGGCGGTGGCGCGGCGTCGGGTACCCTCTGGGAGTGGGCGGCAATACCCCTTGATCCCACGCTTCGGCGCTTCTGGCCAGTTCGCCGGTTGTCGTTTGCGAGGTGACACGCCGGCGCGGTGCAGCTCCTTTTGCCGACGCAATAGCAGGGTGATAAGCGGATTTTGGCCTGGCGACTGCTGCAGCAGCTCGTTGTACTGCGACGCGACACTGCCGCCAACTCGTTCGCGCACAACATCATCGGGCACCATGGAGTCAAACGCAATGGCGATGAATAGCGCTCGTAGCTTGGCAAACGCATCTTGCGAGTGCATATCTGCGAACGACCTCTCTGTCGCATTACCAGGAATGATGTCGAACGAGGCACACGAAACCAGTTGGCCGTCATCAAATAACCGGAGGCGTAGCGCTGCCACCTCGCCACTCAGATTCATGAGGGTTTGTGCATCATTCGACAGATCGGCGGCATGCTCGTAGAGGACGGACGTGCGATCAGGCCGGATAGCTAACAGCAAAAAATCTGCTATCGCGCCATCCTGACAGACCTCCATATTCTTCTCCAGCGGAGGCATGATGGCGACATCCCACGGCAACGCTACCGATTGGCCAGGTACAATCAATGACGAAATGGGATATTCTTTCAGGAGATGCAACCGCTCGATAACTTCGGCGGCGTTGCCATCCAAAGCCGTCCGCTGTTCGGGTGGCAACGGACGGTTGTAGGCGTGGGGCACCCAGCCACGCACCGTCTTGCCTTTGGGTACCGGGAATAGATTGCCTTCGGTTATGCATAGCCAGACGTCTTTTCGTTCTTTTCGCCAAATTTCTAGGCCATTCACGACATGGCGTAGTGTGGGCATATCTTCCGCATCAGCCACCCCTGTATATATACGATCAAATAGGTTAACAATAGGGTCTGCTGTCGCGTCAAAATCAGCCATACTAAGGCGTTGAATCAAGTCCCGATAAAAAGCTTTGGAAAAGTGGAAAATGCGCTCTTCTCTGGCGTCGTCGTCTTTTGCCGGAGGCAACGCCTTGTCAATAAAGTACGAATACTTGTACGTCACCTGGACCACGTCAACCCAATCAGGTCCATCGACGCCGTGCAAAAACAAATCCACCAGCGCTCCGGCGTACAATGGCGCTTTAAATATGTCCTGCTTCCCGGTTATGGCTTCGCGAAATAGTCCACGCGCTTGCGACCCTGGCTCGCTTTGCTGGTCGATGTTGCTTTCGATCTGGAGGGTAGTAGCAAATAGATCGTATGACAAGGGGTCGCTTGGCTTGACGTCATGCGCTTCATGGTTGCGGAGTGCATGGGCCTTCACGCGCAGCGCTCGCGCACGGGATATGCTGGTGTTTTCTTCGGGCAAGGCGCCTAGTAGTTCATACGAGCCTGGGGGTACAAAAATTCCACTGGGCGGTCGCTTTTCCATGCCTAACCTCTTATGTGCAAGCAATTATACAAGAGGTTACAGCGTTTGCCAGGGTTGACTACGAAAATTGCACGGCTTGGCCAGCACGCTCTGGCGACACCCAGGTGGCGTTGTGGTCACTGCGCCGCAACAGCTGGCGCGGGTGTGCCAGGCAGCGTACCAGCGACACGATCTGGATCAAATCCATGATGTAGAACGTAAAGTACAGGAACGGCGCATAAGCGCTCATGCCCAGTTTGTGGCGCCAAGTGCTGTGTTCATCTGGGAAAATGGTCCACAGCGTGTACAGCGTCAGCATAATGTAGGCACCGACGAACATGCTGATGGTGTGCAGCACGATGCTCCAAGCAATCACATACACTAAGATAAACGGTTGCAAGAGCAGCAAAAATTCGCTGATCACAGCCATGGGGATGCGATACCAGGTCAGGCTGCGGGTGTACAGATTGCCGGTTTTGCCGGTCAGGTGCACGTGTTGCAACAGGTTTTGCAGGCCGCCCATTTTCCAGCGGTAGCGTTGTTTGAGCAGCGCGCGGAAACCGTGCGCACCTTCGGTCATGGCCACAACATCTGAGGCATATAGCAGGCGGTTGGCACGGTTGCCTTGTGCCATGATTTTCATGCTCAGACCGATGTCTTCGGTGGTGGTATCAGTGTCGTAGTAGCCGACCTGGCGCAGCACGTCGCGGCGGTAGGTACTGGCCACACCGCCGACGATAAATTCACAGTTGGTCATGGTGTAGAACTTCTTTGACCGGTAGCCGATGAGGTGTTCGAAGCGCTGCAATACACCCAAAATAGTGCGTTTTTCCAACAAACGCACGTTAGCGGCCACGCCGACCACTGACGGATCGTCAAAATAATCCACCGCGTTTTTGACCGCATCGCGGCGCAGCACGCAGTCGGCGTCCAGGCTCATAACTAGTTCGCCAGCAGCGTGGTGTTTAATGCAATAGTTCATGCCGCCCGCTTTGCCAGCCTGGTGGCGACGGTTCACCAACCGTAAGTTGAGGTGCGGGTAGCGCCGTTGGTAGGCGCGCACAATTCGCGCCGTGCCATCGCGGCTGCGGTCGTTATGCACAATAATCTGAACTTTGCGGTAAGTGTTGCGACGGATGGAATCCAGGCAGCGTTCGATGACCAGCTCTTCGTTGTGGGCGGGCACGATAATCGTGATAAGCGGGCGTAAACCGCGTTTGCGTTTGGCCGTAGCCTTTGCAGCGCGGCGGCGCAATTGCCACATATCGTACAGATTGGCACCGGCAATGTACATGCCGACGTGCGCCATATTTATAATGCCGATCAAAATAAACAGGTAAAACAGAATGCGGGTCATATTAGTTTACACTTTCGAGGTCGAACGTGAACAGCTGGCGGTTTTGGAACCACAGGCCGGAGCACGTTTGGATAGTCAGAATGGGCGGTCCTTGGTAATGAAATAGCGTGTCGTCGTTGGGGTTGGTTTCGTACGCCGACACGAATCTGTAGGTGAAGGTCAGGCCGTTGTCGGTCTTGACCACGGCTTCGTCACCTGGTTTGATGCGGTTGAGCGTATGCAGCACACCCACGCGGTTGTGGCCGTAAATGAAGGTATTGCCTTCGGTGTTATTGGCCAGCGGCGTGACCGTGGCGTACTGTGCTTTGTCTTTGGTCAGCGTCCAGGTCTGCGATTTGGCGTTGTACACGCCGTCGATTACAGACAGGTCAACGCCAACAGACACGATGGTCAAATGCACCGGCTTGCCGCTTTTGGCCACAACCGGTTTGTCAGCGGGCGCACCAGGATGAACCACGGCCGTAAACGGCTGCTTGAGCACCGTACCAGCGTGTTTGCTCCGCCAATACTGCATGAACGGACCGTACGACATCGCCGCGCCCGCGATCAAAAACAAAAAGCCTGCGGTCAGTAATACGTGGCTCTTTTTCATGCTCACTTTTACTCCCACAGGCCTTTTAGTTGTAAGCCTAAGGTATGCTTAGGCTTTGTGTGCCTTCTTCTTAGCAACCATAAATGCTACCGTAGTAACAATGATTGCTGCGCCGGCAACTAAGGTAACCAGCCCTGCGGCCGTCATCAGCCAGCTGTCACCCGTGTTTGGTAAAACTCCACCTGCAACATGTTGTACACCTTGTACGTACATGATCACTCCTTCTTTAAATACCTACGCGTCCTGGAAACAGTCTCTCTGTTTGAAGGGCAACTGTCCACAATTATACACTTTTTTGACTTTTTGTAAAGTATATCGTAATAAAGCTTGTGCTTGCCGGGTTTGTGGTATGATTATCAAATGATAAAGGCATTTCTGTTTGACTACGATGGCGTAATTACAAAGGGAGTTCCCGATGGCACGTTGGCCGGCCGCCTGGCCAAAAACTTGGATGTATCGGCAGAAACGGCCTCTGAATGGATCGCAGCTATCTGGACTCAACTTTTGACAGGCAAAATGTCCGAGGATGAGGCGTTCCACTTTTTTGAACAAAAGTACGGCAAACCCATCCGCGCAGACCACCGCGATGTCTGGTTTAAATGGACCGACCTCGCGCCCTTGCCAGTTATGACCGATCTGTTACAACGTCTTAAGGCTAGCGGCTACACCTTGGGCGTGCTTTCCAATGCAACTGCCAGCACCAAAAACGAAATCCGCCAACACGGCGGCTATGACGGATTTGATTTCGTCATCATATCGAGCGAAGTTGGCAGCAAAAAACCTGACGCAGCGATATTCGAGATCGCACTGCAACACTTGCCGGGTATACGTCCAGACCAAATCATTTTTCTGGATGACCGCGAGCCAGCGATAACCACCGCGTCGAAGCTCGGTCTGCAAACAATCCTCGTCAAAGATCACGCTAGGGCAATTGCTGAGATCGAAAAGCTTATCGATAAAGAATAGGGCCAAATCTGCTCAACCCCTTTATATGGATTAGGTCAAGAACCTGGACTGATTGAATCAATGGGATCGGTAATCCCGCGGAGACAAATACTCCGGTTCCACGGTAAATCGGCGTTGCTTGTCGGGCGAGGCGGCGTATACTAAGTAGATTAGAGGAGTGGCTTATGACCCGTATTTTTCCCGTCCACAACTTTTTTCGGAGACTGCTAACGCGCTGGCGACACCTGCCGGCGCGTTATGTTTGGGCTAGTTTGGCGCTTAGCATGGTGCTGCTGGGCGCGATTATCAGTACTGTTTTGCTGTGGCCAACGCACCCCAGCCAGGCGGACATTAGTAACGCGCAGGCCAGTAAAAACGTGTCCGGCAGCGCCGATTTATTATGGAATAATCGCATGGATTTGCCAGGCAGCACAGCCACCGCCGATGGCCTGCGCATCAACCCGGTACCCTTCGCCATCGTCAACCAGGACGGCACGCCAGGGCAAACCAATCCGCCGGTCAATTTGTACGGCGCGCATTTGCAGGCACAGGGCGACTTCGCGGTCAGCGCCAGCCTGCGCGAGTTGCAGCTCCAGGGCAGCACCGCCAGCATCAGCCTATACGGCCAGGTGCCGATTATCGCGGACGAATTCCGCTACGAACGTGCTAGTTTACACCTTACCTTTGACGGCGCAACGTTGCATGTGCAGACGCGGCAGGATGCCACGCAGACCACCGCAACCAAAGACTTTCCGCTCAAATACGCCGATGACAGTTACGATGTGACAATTACGCGACAGGATGGGCTCATTACATTTACGGTTAACGGAATCGAGGTCGGTAGCATTCCCGAAAATAAACTGTTCGACAGTGGCCAAGTATGGTTTGGCGCCTCGGCCACCAACAACAGCTGGCTGCTGACCAGCCTGCATGCCCAGCAAGTCGGCGACACGCCGCTGCGATTGGTAAACGCCGCAACGTTGAAGGTGCCGCAGACCGATACGCAGGCACTCAATACGCTGGCACAGGCCAAACGCCCCGGTTTTACCATCGGCGCAGCCATGGCGCTCGGGCCGATGGTGTCTGACCCGGAGTACGCACAGGTGGCGTTGGGTGGCAACTTCGGCCAGATGACCACCGAAAACGCGCTCAAATGGCAGTTCGTGCATCCCGCTCCAGATATGTATGACTTCCGCGAAGCCGACGCACTGGTAGCGCTGGCTCAGCGGCACAACATGACCGTGCACGGTCACACACTGGTGTTTGGCGAAGCGAATCCGGCCTGGGTTCAAGCCTTGCCGACCACCACAGCCGCCGATAAACAGCACGTCCAGCAGGTTATGACCGATCACATCAACACCGTCGTCGGGCACTTCAAGGGCAAAATCGCCACCTGGGACGTCGTCAACGAACCGCTCGCCGACGACGACTTTGACCCCAGTAATGGGCAAATCTACCGCAACCACATCTGGTACAAAGCCATGGGCGAGGACTACATCGCCACCGCGTTCCAGGCCGCACACCAGGCTGATCCGCAGGCCAAACTGTTCATGAACGAATTTGGCCTGGAAGAAGATGGTGACCGCTGGGACACGTTCCTGGCGCTTGTCACCAAACTCAAACAACAGGGCGTGCCGATCGACGGCGTCGGATTCCAAGCACATGTGTATGAGGCGGGCGACAAAATCGACACGATAGTGCTCAAACGCCACATCGAGCAGCTCAAACAGATCGGTCTCGTTGCGCGCGTTTCCGAAATGGACGTCTACGACGATGACGGCCAAGCCGTGCAAGCTACGCAATATGCCGACGTTGTCAACGTGTGCATTAACGAGCCAAACTGTATTTCGTTTACGACCTGGGGCGTGTCTGACCGCTACGATATGTGGCGCGACAGCAACACCAGCCCGCCGCAGTACGGCGCTGACTTTTTGTGGGATCAAGATATGAAACCAACACCGGCGGTGGACGCGGTGCGGCATATTTTGAGCCCATAAGCACGTATCGGGGGGTGGGATGCCTCTGTCCCACTCTGCAGATCGTGACCGCCCAGTGCAGTCCCGGTAGGGACGGAACGTGGTCTGCAGAGTGGGACAGAGGCATCCCACCCCATAAAAACTTGCAATTCGACCGATATAGTGGTATATATACTTTTCAGATAAACGTATCCGTCACCGTACCAGCGACCGATACCAGGGAGACAGGAGTTACCCATGCGTACAACATTTATTAAACGTTCTTTGCACCTCGCAGTGCTTGCGCTGCCAATCTGTGCACTTATGTGTGCCGTGCCAATGAAGGCTATGGCCGCCGTCAAAAATGCCGCGCCAGCCACTAAGGTGTCCTTCACCTTCGACGATGGCCTGACCAGCGCCTACAGCCAAGCCGCGCCAACGCTCGCCAAATACGGCATTGCCGGTACTAGCTACGTCATCACCGGTTGCGTGGGCATGACCACCGCACCAAATACATGCCACGCCAACACCGCCGACACCTACATGGACTGGAACCAGATCGCCGCCCTGCAGAACACGTACGGCTGGGAAATCGGTTCGCACACCGTTACCCACCCCTACTTGGCCAGCAAAGATGCCACTGACGGCCAGCCCAACCTGCTGACCCCTGCCCAGGTTCACACCGAAATCACTCAGAGCAAGGCCGACCTGGCCGCTCACGGCTACAACGCCACCGACTTCGCCACTCCCTACGGTGACTACAACAACGCCGTACTGGCCGAGATCGCTAAGTCGTACAACACGCACCGCGGTTTTGCCGACCAGAACAGCAACACTTGGGGCTACAACGACCTGCTGCTGAACGATTTCCAAGTCCAAGCCGGCGTCACCGTTGCCGCAGTCGAAAACCGCATCAACCAGGCCATTACCAACAAAGAATGGCTGGTGCTTACTTTCCACGACATCAAAACCAAAGCCAGCACCAACCCTGATGACTACCAGTACAACACCGCTGACCTGGCGACCATCGCCGCCTATGTAAAGTCCAAAAGCCTGCCGACGCCACTCATTCGCGACGGCGCTGTTACCAGCGACGTGAACGCCATGCCCAACGGCAGCCTGGCCGATGGCGTAAGCGACGGCTGGACAACCAACAACTCGGTTAACGTCAAGGCGGACGCTGGCAACAACGGCAGCTTCCCAGAATCCACAAACTCGATTTCCATGACCGCGAGTCCGACGAGCACGGTCACGCTAGAGTCGCCCAAACTTGCGGTGGACAGCACCCAAAAGTACATGTTCAAAAGCTTTTTGAATGTCGTGAGCCACACCGGCACCGGTGGTGAAATCGGTTACTACATCGACGAATACGACGCCAATGGGAACTGGATTAGCGGACAGTGGAAGAAAGCCGAGCCCTCGAGCTTTGTCGAAGACATCAACTTCCAGTACCAGCCAACGTCAGCCAACGTCAAACAAGCCAGTTTGCAGGTGTACGTCACCGCCAACTCGGGCATCCAGGCATATGTGGATAACTTCCAAATGTTTAGCCTGACAGGTACGACTACGCCAGCACCGACACCGGTACCCACTACCGACGTCATGACCAACGGCACGTTTGACAGTGGTATCACGAGCGGTTGGACCACCGACAATGCCAGCGCCTTTACGGCTGACAACAGCAACCACGGCAGCAGTGCTAACCCGGTTAACTCTATTAAATTGACTGCTGGCGCGGCCGATGCACATCTGTTCTCGCCACGCATTGCAGTCAAGAGCGGCACCAACTACACACTCAAGGCTTACGCTAACGTGGCGACACGCACTGCCGGCGAATTGGGCTTCTACGTTGACGAGTACAACGCGGCTGGCGCATGGATCAGCGGCAAGTACGTCCAGGGCACGAGTCTGGCCGGCACGCAAGATTTGAGCTTCGCTTACACGCCATCATCGGCCAACGTAGTCAAGGCTGCACTGCAGGTTATCCTGCCAGCCAATTCTGGCATCACCGGCTACCTGGACAATGTGCAGTGGCTGGCCCCAACCAGCTCAGTCGTGACGCAGCCTGCGCCAACCAATCTGGTCACCAACGGCACGTTCGACAGCGGCATTACCAGCGGCTGGACCACGGACAACGCTACCAACGTGACCGCTGACGCCAGCAACAACGGCAGCCCGGAAAACCAGCTTAATTCTGTTAAATTTGTGGGCAGCACTGTCAACGAACACCTGTTCTCACCCCAAGTTGCAGTTGACTCGACCAAGTCGTACAGCCTGACCACCTACGTCAACCTCAAACAGATTACTGGCGGTGAACTCGGCTTCTACATCGACGAATACGACGCCAACGGGAACTGGATTAGCGGCCAGTGGAAGGGTGCGGTCAACAGCGTGAGCGCACGCGACATAGCCTTCAGCTACACGCCATCGTCGGCCAACGTCAAAAAGGCCAGCCTGCAGGTGTACGTCACTAGTAACTCAGGCATGACCGCCTACATCGACAACGTCCGCTGGTTCCAGAACTAGCTAGC
>Ga0207702_10004454_pt1 | contig 12446 bp, 12 predicted proteins | sample KBSCornC62_FD_184302 | JGI IMG/M metagenome (GOLD analysis project Ga0207702, IMG submission 184302) | Corn rhizosphere microbial communities from Kellogg Biological Station, Michigan, USA - KBS Corn C6-2 (SPAdes) (version 2) | ecosystem: Host-associated > Plants > Roots > Rhizosphere > Soil ...
GCTCGTGTCGGTCGACGAGAACGTCTTCCTGCGCGACATCGAGCGGCTGATCCGGCGCGAGATCCCGAGCGAGGTCGTTCCCGGCTTCGCACCGCCGGCACACGAGCGGCCCGAGCCGATCGTCCTCGGCCGCATGGTGATCGGCGAAGGCGCCGGCCGCGGCGGCAGCAAGCCGCGCCGCGACACGCGCGGCGGCGAGCAGCGCAACGGTGCTCGCGGCGGCGGCTCGTCGCAGCGCGGCGCGCGCGACGGCTCGACCCAACGAAGCGACCGGCCGCGCAGCGATGCGGCGCGCCGCGACGGCAACCGCAGCGGCGGACCAGCCCGCCTGCTCGGCCCCAAGCGCTAGCATCGGCCGATGGCCGCGTCCGCAGCCGACCCGCCGACCGTCATCCTTGCCGGTGCGTCGGGGCTCATCGGCCGCGCGCTGCTCGACCTGCTGCTCGCGCCCGGACGGAGCGACCGCGTCGCCGTGCTGATGCGCCGGCCGCTCGCGCCGCCACGCAGCGATCCGCGCCTGAGCGTTCGCACCGGCGAGCTCGCCGCGCTCGCCGGCGAGGCGAGCGGCGTGCGCGACGTCTACATCGCGCTCGGGACGACGATCAAGGTCGCCGGATCGGAAGCCGCGTTCCGCGCCGTCGACTTCGACCTCGTCGTCGCCGTCGCGCGCGCTGCGCGCAGTGCCGGCGCGACGCGGCTCGCCGTCGTTTCCGCGCTCGGCGCCAACGCGCGCTCGGCCATCTTCTACAACCGCGTCAAGGGCGAAGCCGAAGACGCGCTGAAGACGCTCGGCTACGAGTCGCTCGTCATCGCGCAACCGTCGCTGCTGATCGGCGATCGTGCCGCGCTCGGGCAGCCGACGCGCAGCGGCGAGCAGTTCGCAGCGCGCTTCTTCGCGCCGGTGATGCCTTGGATCCCGGCGAAGGTTCGCCCGATCGCGGCTGCGACCGTCGCCAAGGCGATGGTCGCAGCGCTCGAGCAGGCGACGCCCGGCACGCGCGTGCTGCCATCGGCCGAGATGCAGCGGCTCGGCCGCTGATCACTCCTCGCCGCGCTTCATCCGCATCCGCACGCGCGCGTCCTTGCCGCGCGACTTCCACGCTGCGACCTGCTGTCGCCGCTCGACCCACGTGAGCGCGTCGCGGCGGTGCTCGCGCAGCAGCTTCTGGTAGTTGTGCAGCCGATCGGCGTCGACGCCGCCCTGCACCGCGCAGCCCGGCTCGCCCTGGTGCGCGCAATCGCGGAAGCGGCAGCGCGCCGCCAGCGCCGCGACGTCGGCGAAGCTCGCGAGCAACGCGTCGCCGTCGGCGTCGGGGCGCAGCGTCCGCACGCCGGGCGTGTCGACGATGCAGCCGCCGCCGGGCAGGCGATGGAGCGACCTGGCCGTCGTCGTGTGCATGCCGCGGCCGTCGTTGACGCGCACGGCGCCGGTGTCCTGGACGGCGGCGCCGAGCAGCGTGTTCGTCAGCGTCGACTTGCCCGCGCCCGAAGAGCCGAGCGCGACCAGCGTCTGCCCCGGGCGATCGAGATGCGCGAACGCCGCCGCGCTCTGCGCAGCGGTCGCGTCGACGGCGACGATCTCGACGTCGGCGGGAATCCGCCGGCGCAGCTGGGCGACGAGACGGTCGCGCCGCTCGGGATCGGCTGCGGCCACGTCGGCCTTCGTCAGGACGACGTGCGGCCGCACGCCGCTGGCGACGACGAGCGCGAGATAGCGCTCGAGACGGCGCGGATTGAAGTCATCGTCGAGACCCATGACGACGAGCGCGCGATCGACGTTGCTGACGATCGCGTGGACGCCGCCGTCGCCGTCGCGGCGGCAGACGCGCGACGTCGGCGCGACCTGATGATGAACCCAGAGATCGCGTGCGGCGTCGGCTGCGGCGAGCACCCAGTCGCCGACCGCGAGCGCGTCGGCGCCGCCGCGGAGCAGCCGCGGCACCGCGCGCGCCGCGACGATGCGCTCGCCGTCGCTCAGCTCGAGGCCGGCACGGTGAACGACGGTGATGCGAAAGAGCGCGACGTCGGTCGCGCCGAGCGTGTCGGCGGCCGCGCGTGCGCGTGCGGCGAGCGTCGTGCTCAGTCCGATCGCCGCGAGGCGATCGCATTCGAAGTTGTGCATGTGAGATCCGAAAGTGCGATGCGACGCCTGCGAGCAGGCGTGAAGGCGTCGACGCGAACGTCGGCGCACGGCGAGCGGCCGCGCGCGACGGGCACTTGGGTTCGGAGCTCTAGGTGCGACGCGGCTGCGTCGGCACGGGGTTCAGCGGCGAATCAGGCGAGCGCGCGCGAGGCGGCGGCAAGGACCTTGGAAGGCGAAGGCTTGTGCATGGTCGTCCTCCTTCGGTTCGTGGATCGAACGGCCGCTGAAGGCCGCAGCGGCGAATGCCGCGAGGGGCGCGAGTCTGGCAGACGCGCGCTGCGCAGTCAACACGACATCGCGCGAACGCATCGGCACTTGCATCGCGCTCGTCGCACCGCACATGCGACGTAGGGACATTGCCCGCCCGTATGATCCGCCGCCGACCGCCCAAGGAGACGCCATGAGAAACCTCGCCATCGCCTTCGCACTCGCCCTCGCGGCGACGACGGCGGCGCTCGTCCCCGATGCCGCCGACGCGCGTCGCCTCGGCGGCGGCGGTGCGATCGGCATGCAGCGAACGGTGCCGCCGCGCGCGCCGACCGCGACGCCACCCGTGCAGCCCGCTGCGCCGGCAGCGACCCCGCAGGTGCCCGCGACGACCGCTGCCGCCGCGGCTGCCGCGCCGCGGCGTTCGTGGCTCGGCCCGATCGCCGGCATCGCCGCCGGGCTCGGCATCGTCGCGCTGATGAGCCACCTCGGGCTCGGCGCTGCGTTCGGCGAGTTCCTGACGCTGCTGCTGCTCGGCCTTGTCGCGATCGTCGCGATCCGCTTTGTCATGCGCCGCATGGCGCCGCAGCCTGCGAGCGCCGGCGCGCAATTCGCCGGCGCCGGTGCGCCGCTGCCGCAGCCGGTGACGTTCGGCGCCGGCACAGGCGAGGCAGCGAACGTCGACGCGGGCACGGCCCCTGCGCGACTGCCGCGCGATTTCGACGCCGCCGGCTTCGAGCGGATCGCGAAGATGATCTTCATCCGCCTGCAGGCCGCGAACGACGCCGGCGATCTCAACGACCTGCGTGCGTTCACGACGCCCGAGATGTTCGCTGCGATCAGGCTCGAGCTGCAGGAGCGACGCGCCGAGCAGCGCACCGACGTCGTCCGCGTCGACGCCGAGGTGCTCGACGTCGCGAGCGAGCCCGATCGCCAGGTCGTCAGCGTGCGCTTCCACGGCCTCATCCGCGAGGAAGCGGAGGCCGGCGCGGCGCCGTTCGACGAGGTCTGGCACCTCGTGCGGCCGACCGACGGCAGCCGCGAATGGGCGATCGCCGGCATCCAGCCGACGTCGCCGGCGCTCGCATAGAACGACCGCGGAGCCGCGAACGTGCTCGACATCCTCGCCCTCGGCGAGGCGATGGTCGAGTTCAACCAGACCGGCGACGCCGGCGGCCGGCTCTATCTGCAGGGGTTCGGCGGCGACACCTCGAACTTCGCCGTCTCGGCGGCGCGCCAGGGCGCACGCGTCGGCTATCTGTCGGCGCTCGGCGACGACGTCTACGGCGCGATGCTGCGCGCGATGTGGCGAAGCGAAGGCATCGACGACTCCGGCGTCATCACCGACCCCGACGCGTTCACCGCGATCTACTTCGTCACCCACGACGTCGCCGGCCACCACTTCCAGTTCTTTCGCACCGGTTCGGCGGCGAGCCGGCTGACCTTCGCGCAGCTGCCGGCGGCCGCGCTCGCGCGGTCGCGCGTGCTCCATCTCTCGGGGATCTCGCTGGCGATCTCGCCGACCGCACGCGACACCTGCTTCGCGGCGATGCGCGCCGCGCGCGCTGCCGGCGCGATGGTCTCGTTCGACACCAACCACCGCGCTCGCCTCTGGCCGCTCGCGACCGCGCGCGCGGCGATCGACGAGGCGATCGCGCTCGCCGACATCTGCCTGCCGGGATACGACGACCTCGCCGCGCTCACCGGCCTCGCCGAGCCCGAGGCGATGGTCGCGCACTGCCTCGACCGCGGCGCGCGCATCGTTGCGCTGAAGCACGGCGCGCACGGCGCGTGGATCGCCGACGGCACGCGCCTCGTGCGGATCGCGCCGCACGCGTGCCGCCCGGTCGACGCGACCGGTGCCGGCGATGCGTTCGGCGGCGCCTTCGTCGCCCGCATCGTCGCCGGCGACGACCTCGAGACCGCCGGCCGCTACGCCGCGGCGGCCGCGGCGCTGTCGACCGAAGGCTACGGCGCGGTCGAGCCGATCCCGCGCGCCGACCGCGTCCGCGCAGCGCTGGGACCGAGCTAACGCTGCTCGACCGCCGCCTTCAGGTTGGCGAGGCCGCGCTCGAAGTCGCGGCCGATCATCTTGTCCATGTTCATGAAGAGTCCCATCAGCTTCATCATGAACGTCGCCGGTCCGCGCATCGCCCACTGCACGTCGGTCGAATCGCCTTTCGGAACGAGCGCGAACTCGGTGACGTTGTGGCCTTCGAACGGCTTGATGAAGTCGAGCTGGATGACGACCTTCGACGGCGGCGCGACGTCGCGGATCTCCATCCTGCCGGCGCCGACCTTGCTCGATCCTTCCCACGCGTAGACAGCGCCGGTGCCGCTCGCCGCGCCCGAGAGCGTCCGCCTCATGTTCGGGTCGAGCTTTTCCCACGGCGACCAGCGCGGCCACTCGCGAAAGTCGGCGATCAGCGGATAGATCGCGCCCGGCGCCGCGCGCATCTCGGCGCTGCGCTGGACGGCGAAGCTGCCGGGGCGCATCGCCGCGACGACGAGGACGCCGATGACGACGACGACGATGACGATGAGGACGGTCAGCATGCGAAGTCTCCTGAGATGGTCGGATGCGCTCGCTCTAGGACGCCGACGGTCCCTGGAACGATCCGGCGCGGTAGGTCAGCACGAGCGTGTCGCGGTGGCCGTAGCCCTCGAGCGGCTGGATCGGCGTGCTCTCGTGGACGACGCGCGCGTCGTCGAGAACGAGCGTCGTCCACGGCTCGAGCATCGTGAAGCGCTGGCCCGCTGGACCGTCGGCGGCGAAGACGCGCGTCTCGCCGCCCTTGATGCCGTCGCGGCCGACGAGCACGACGGCGACGAGATCGACGCCGTCGCGGTGCGCCCCTTCCGGAGTCGGCCTGCCGATGCCGTCCGTGGTGTCGATGCGGAACTGGTGCGCCTCGACGAACCACGGCTGTTCGCCGCGCAGCGACGACGCGAGCCGAGCGAACGCGACGACGATCCGCTGCCACGCCGGCGCGGCGAGGAGGTGCGTCGAGATCGGCTCGAACCAGCGCTCGATGCCGCCGTGCAGCGCGTTGTATTCGACCGGTTGCCAGTGCGCGCGCTGAGCGACGAGCCGCACCGCGCCGCGCTCGACGACGAAGCTCGAATGGCGTCGGCGGCGATAGCGGCCGCCGTCGCGCAGATGCGCATCGGGCGGCAGGTCGTCCCACGAAGGACGCAGCGCATCGAGCTCGGCGACCGTCGACCCGACGAAGCGCGCGAAGTCCGCCGATGCGAGCACCGCGTGGCCCGGCCCGGCGAGCGCTGCGGGCAGCGCTGTCAGCGGAGTCGCCGGAATCGCGAGCGTCGCTTCGCTCATCGGCCGCGGCGCTCGCGCGCCAGCGCGGCGCCGCGCCCGAGCGCAGCGAGCTTCGCCTCGGCGATCTCGCGGCGCATCGGCGCGAGGCCGCAGTTGGTGCACGGAAAGAGACGGTCGGCGGGCACGTAGCGCAGCGCACGACCGATCGTGTCGGCGATCTCCTCGGGCGTCTCGACGACGTCGGAGGCGACATCGACGACGCCGACCATGACGTCCTTGCCGTCGAGCAGGCGCATCAGCTCGGCAGGCACGTGCGAGTGAATGCACTCGAGCGAGACCTGATCAATGCGGCTCTTGGCGAGCGCGGGAAAGACCTGCTCGTACTGTCGCCATTCGTCGCCGAGCGTCGCCTTCCAGTCGACGTTCGCCTTGATGCCGTAGCCGTAGCAGATGTGCACCGCGGTCTTGCACTTGAGGCCTTCGGCGGCGCGCTCGAGCGCGGCGACTCCCCAGTCGGCGGCGTCCTGCATGTAGACGTTGAACGCCGGCTCGTCGAACTGGACGATGTCGACGCCGTCGGCTTCGAGCGCGCGCGCTTCCTGGTTGAGCAACTCGGCGAACGCGAACGCCATCTTGACGCGGCCGGCCGCGTCGCCGCCGTAGTGGCGGTCGGCGACGGTGTCGACGATCGTCATCGGCCCCGGCAGCGTGAACTTCACCTTGCGTCCGGTGTGCGAGCGCACCAGCTGCGCCTCGGTCGCGTGGACGCGGCCGGCGAGCCTGAGCGGCCCGGTGACCTGCGGGACCATCGCGTCGTAGCGGTTGTTGCGGATTCCCATCTTCACCTTGTGCGCGAAGTCGATGCCTTCGATCTGCGCGAGGAAGCCGTGGACGAAGTGCTGGCGCGACTGCTCGCCGTCGCCGACGACGTCGATGCCGGCGTCCTCCTGCACCTTCAGCCAGAGCAGCGTCGCGTCGGCCTTGGCGCGCTCGAGCTCGGCGCCCTCGGACTTCCACTCGGGCCAGAGCGTTTCGGTCTGCGCCAGCCACGAAGGCTTCGGCAAGCTGCCGGCGATGGCGGTCTCGAACATCGAAGATCTCCTCTCAAGGCGGTGCCCGAGCACCGCGACGATCCGTTGCAAGTGGATTGCGCTACCGTCGCCGCGTGAGCGCCGTGGCCGACCCGACCCTCTTCGACGGCGAGGCGCCGCTCGCCGAGCGCGACCGGATCGCCGCGCTCGACGTGCTGCGCGGCTTCGCGCTGCTCGGCATCTTCATTATGAACATGCCGGGGTTCAGCCATTCGATCTTCGCGCTGCCGACCCCGCCGGCGACTGCGCTCGACGCCGCTGTCGCAGCGCTGCGCGACCTCCTCTTCGCCGGCAAGTTCAACCTTCTGTTCGGATTCGTCTTCGGCGTCGGCTTCGCGACGCAGATGGCGCGCCTCGACGACGCCGAGCGTGCGCACGCGGCGCGCCACGGCGGCGCGAGGCGTCGCCACCGCGCCGTCCACGTCTACCTGCGCAGGCTCGCGTTCCTCGCCGTCGTCGCGGGCGTCCACGCGACTCTGCTCTGGCCCGGCGACGTCCTCGTCGTCTACACGGTCGTCGGCCTGTTGCTGCTCGCGCTGCGCGGCCTCGGCGACCGCGGCTTCGCCGTCCTGATCGTCGCCTGCCTGCTCTTTCCGGCGCTCGCCGAGACGGCGCGGACGACGATGTTCTCTCCGACGACCGAGACGCTCGCCGCGTTCGAGGTCGAGCAGTTCGAGGCCTCGAACGATCGTGCCTACGGCCACGGCTCGTTCCTGGACGCGGTGCGCGAGACGGCGCGGGTCTTCGCCTGGAGCACGCGCTCGCCGTTCGGCCTCTACACGTACCTCGCGTTCTGCGTCCAGATGGCGACCGGAATCTTCGCCGGCTACGTCGTCGGCCGCCGCGGCTGGCCGATGCGGTCGGCCGGCGCCGGGCCGCCACGGCTCGTCGCGATCGCGTTCGCGTTCGCGATCGCGGTCGTCGGCAACGCGATCGCGCTCGTCGGCGCCGACGCGCTCGCGCCCGCGCTCGGCGCAGCGCCCGCGATCTTCGTCGCGACGCTCGCGCGAACGCTCGGCCGCGCCGCGCTCGCCGCGTGCTACGCGCTCGCGGTCGTTCGCCTCGTCGGCGACGGCGCCGCGCCGCACTGGCTGCGGCCGCTCCAGCTCGCCGGCCGGATGCCGCTCACCAACTACCTGCTGCAGACGCTGCTCGCGAGCTTCTGCTTCTACGGCTGGGGGCTCGGCTGGTGGGGGCGCGCCGACGCCGCCTTCGAAACCGCGCTCGCGATCGCGCTCTTCACGTGCATCCAGCTGCCGCTCAGCGCCCTCTGGCTCGCACGCCATCGCGCCGGGCCGCTCGAAGCGCTCTGGCGCTTCTTCACGTACGGCGCACGCTGAGGCCGTACGCCTGGGCGAGCAACGCGTACGACGTTCGACGGACCGCGGGGTCGTGCGCCCATGTGTTGACGACGACCTCGTCGAGCGCGAATTGCGCGACGAGCCGATCGATCCGCTCGCGCACGGTCGCGACCGACCCGACGAACGAGCGTGCGCGCATCGCCGCGAGCGACTGTTCCTCGGCGGCGCTGAAGCCCCGCGCCGCGATGTCGGCGGGCGGCTGCAACGGACCGAGGACGCCGCGGGCGCGGTCGATTCGCCAACGGTCGCGCGACAACGCGTGGTGCCTCGCCTCGTCGTCGCTTTCGGCGACCAGCGCCCAGATGCACAGCGTCGCTTGCGGCTCGGGGTGGCGCTCGCTCGGCTGGTAGCGCTCGCGGTAGAGGGCGAACGCCTGCTCGGCGCCGACGCCGTCGGTGAAGAAGTACGCGAACGCATACGGCAGCCCGAAGTGCGCAGCCAGCTGCGCGCCGTAGTCGGAGCTGCCGAGGATCCAGATCTCGGGCGCGTGCGCCCCGAGCGGATGCGCGGTGATGCCGGCGTGCCGACCATTGCTCGTCCACGCCTGCAGATCGCGGACCTGCATCGGAAACTCCTCCGCCGCGAGCGCCGCGTTCGGATTGAGCGCGAGCGCGGTCCGCATGTCGCCGCCCGGCGCGCGGCCGACGCCGAGGTCGATCCGCCCCGGCGCGAGCGCCTCGAGAACGCGGAACTGCTCGGCGACCTTGAGCGCGCTGTAGTGCGGCAGCATGACGCCGGCGCTGCCGATGCGGATCGTCGACGTCCGCGCAGCGATCGCCGCCATCAGGATCTCGGGCGCGCTGCCGACGATCGTCGGCAGGCCGTGGTGCTCGCTCAGCCAGAAGCGCGCATAGCCGAGGCGCTCGCAATGCTCGGCGAGCGAGAGCGTGTCGCGGATCGCCGCGTCCTCGCTGCTGCCGGCGACCGAGACCGACTGGTCGAGCACCGAGAGACGCAATGCCATCGCGCGGTTCCTCGCGCTAGCCGTGCGGATGCGTCGGATCGATCCAGCGCACCGTCTCGGGCTTTTCGACCGGCTCGATCGGCAGATTGACCGCGACCGCTTCGCCGTCGCTGCGGCAGAGCACGCACTCGAGCGTCTCGGTCGCGCTCGCGTTGATCTCCTGGTGCGGCACCCACGGCGGAACGTAGATGAAGTCGCCCGGGCCGGCTTCGGCGGTGTATTCGAGCTTCTCGCCCCAGCGCATGCGCGCGCGGCCCTTGACGACGTAGATCACGCTCTCGAGATGGCCGTGATGATGTGCGCCGGTCTTGGCGTCGGGATGAATGTGCACGGTGCCCGCCCACAGCTTCTGCGCACCGACGCGCGCGAAGTTGATCGCCGCCTTGCGGTCCATTCCAGGCGTCTGCGCCGTGTTCGGATCGAGGCTCGTCGCGGGAATGACGCGAACGCCGTCGTCCTTCCAGTCGCGCTTTCCGGTTTCAGGTGGTTGCTGCACAAGACCTCCGCATCGACGCGCCTACTGGCAACTCGTGTACAGTAGCCGCACAGTTATACGCAAGACAGTGGTTGTTCGTGATTCTCGTTCTACCCCCGCGGTCCTCGCGGCGGGCCGTCTGAAATCCCCCTTGATCGGTTCTTGAGTGTCGCTGCATGCGCAGCATGTGCTGCGCATTTCCCTTCCAGACAGGACATCTTCCATGACGACTCAAACCGGAACCGTGAAGTGGTTCAACGAAGCCAAGGGCTTCGGCTTCATCGCCCAGGACTCGGGCGGCGCCGACCTCTTCGCCCACTTCCGCGACATCCAGGGCAGCGGATTCAAGACGCTGCAGGAAAACCAGCGCGTCGAATTCGAAGTCAAGCAGGGCCAGAAGGGCCTGCAGGCAGCGAACATCCGCGTCATCTGATCGCCTCCGGCCGACAGCAGGAAGCCGCGGTTCGCCGCGGCTTTTTTTTCGTCCGCTCGCGGTCGCCGCCGCCGGCCGCGCGCCTTAGCATGCGGGCACGACACCGGGAGATGCCCATGACCACGCTCGCCGCGACCGACCAACCACCAGATCCGCCTGGCGCGCCGACCGGTCGGCCTGCCCGCGCGCACGGACTGGACGTTTTCCGCCGAGCCGGTCGCGCCGCCCCAGGCCGGAGGCATCGTCGTCAAGACGCTCATGCTCTCGCTCGATCCTGCCATGCGCGGCTGGATGAACGAAGGCAAGAGCTACATCGCCCCGGTCGGGATCGGCGAGGTCATGCGCGCCGGCGGCATCGGCGTCGTCGTCGCGTCCGAGGACGCGCGCTTCGCCCCCGGCACGCACGTCAGCGGCCTGCTCGGCGTGCAGGAGTACGCATCGTTCGATGCGCGCGCGATCGCGCGCGGCGACATCGCGAAGATCGACCCGCGTCTCGGCACGCCCGCGCAGTGGCTCAACGTGCTCGGCATGCCGGGAATGACGGCGTACTTCGGTCTCCTCGACGTCGGCCTCGCGAAAGAGGGCGAGACGGTCGTCGTCTCGGGAGCCGCAGGCGCGGTCGGTCAGACCGTCGGCCAGCTCGCCAAGGTGAAAGGCTGTCGTGCCGTCGGCATCGCGGGGGGCCCCGAGAAGTGCGACTGGGTCGTTCGCGAGCTCGGCTTCGACGCGTGCATCGACTACAAGTCCGGGCCGGTCAAGGACGGCCTCAAGGCGCATTGCCCGAACGGCGTCGACGTCTACTTCGACAACGTCGGTGGCGAGATCCTCGACGCCGTGCTGGCGCGGCTCAACCGCAAGGCGCGCATCGTCATCTGCGGCGCGATCAGCCAGTACAACAACACCGACGCCGTCAAGGGACCGGCCAACTACCTGTCGCTTCTCGTCCACCGAGCACGGATGGAGGGGATGGTCGTGTTCGACTACGTCGAGCGCTTTCCCGCTGCGATCGCCGAGCTCGCGTCGTACCTGAAGGACGGCCGCTTGAAGAGCCGCGAGGACATCGTCGCCGGCTTCGACACCTTCCCCGAGACGCTGCTCAAGCTCTTTCGCGGCGAGAACTTCGGCAAGCTCATCCTGCAGGTCGCCGAGCGCTGAGCGGCGGTCCGGCAGCGTCGCGAGACGCTAGACTCCGGGCGCCGTGCGGGGGCTCCCCGCAGCCAACGCCGGAGCTGCACTGGCCCGATGAGCGACGCTCCGTACGATCCAGGCCCCGAGGCGCTGTCGACGGACCTGCTCCACGCGTTCCTCGCCGACAGCCGCGAGCTGCTTGCGGTGACCGACCCGAGCGGAAAGCTGCTCTGGGCCAACGCGCGCTTCTCGGCATCGACCGGCTACAACGGTCGGCCGACTGCGACGTTGCTCGACTTCACGCCGCCCGGCGCCGCAGGCTCCGAGGCGAGGCTGTCGCTGGCGCGGATGCTGAGCGTGCGCGTGCGCGAGAGCGGCGTCTTCCAGCTGCGCGGCGCCGACGGCGAGCCGCTCTGGGCGGACGCGCGCTGCGCGCGCGTCGGTGGCAACCGGATCGCCTGGATGCTCATCGACGTGACGCTGCCGCGCGCGCTCGCGGCGCGCACCGCGCGCCAGGACGAGCTGCTCGAGACCGCGCAGGAATTCGGCCGGCTCGGCATCTGGGAACGCGACATTCCCTCGGGCGAAGGTCGCTGGGACCAGCATGTGTTCGAGTTCTGGGGCCTCGACCCCGCCGACGGCACGCCGAACTACAGCCAGGCGATCCAGCGCATCCACGCCGACGACCGCGCCGCGAGCATCTATCCGGAGTCGACGCGACGCCCCGGCCGCTACTCGCAGCGCTACCGCGTCGTCCATCCCGACGGCACGACGCGCTGGATCCACTCGCAGTGGGAAGTGAAGAACGGCCCGCGCGGAGTGCCCGATCGCGCGGTCGGCGTCATGGTCGACGACACCGAGGCGTACGAGGCGGCACGCGCGCTCAACGACGTCAACGCGCAGCTCCGACTCGCGGTCGAGCTCGGCAGGATCGCGAGCTGGCGGCGCGACCTGCGCACCGGCCGCATCAGCTTCAGCGACCACCAGTTCGAGTTGCTCGGCATCCTGCCGCGGCCGCAGAGCCTCTCGGTCGACGAGTTGCGCGCCCTCATCCACCCCGACGACCTGCCGCTCGTCGCCGCGGCGAACAAGCGGGCGCTCGCGACCGACGAGCCGGTCGACTCCGAGGCGCGCTACCGGCGCGGCGACGGCACCTGGCGCTACTTCCTGTCGCGCCGCGTCGTCGAGCGCGACGCCAACGGCCAGCCGATCGCCTTCGTCGGCGTCACGCTCGACACGACCGAGCGCGTCGAACACCTGCGCCACGCCGACGAGCTCGCGCGCCGGCTCGACTCGGCATCGCGCGCCGCCGGCATCGGCATCTGGACGACGACCGTCGATCCGGTGCAGACGGACTGGAACGCGCA
>Ga0207702_10004455_pt1 | contig 12445 bp, 17 predicted proteins | sample KBSCornC62_FD_184302 | JGI IMG/M metagenome (GOLD analysis project Ga0207702, IMG submission 184302) | Corn rhizosphere microbial communities from Kellogg Biological Station, Michigan, USA - KBS Corn C6-2 (SPAdes) (version 2) | ecosystem: Host-associated > Plants > Roots > Rhizosphere > Soil ...
AGCTTCCGCCGCGCCCGCACGCGCCCTGGCTTCATCTGCCGCACTTCAAGCCGAGCTCAATCGAACGCTGGATCCCGCCGAACGCCGATCCGAGCACTTTGGTTCAACGGACGACCACAGTCACCGTACGCTTACGGCGACTGTAAGGAGAGCGGACTTTGGCGGACTCCGGCGGATCCGCCAGACTACGGGCGAATCCCGCACGAACCGCCCAACCATGCCGGATTCGGCTCGGTTCCTGAGGAGCGGACGATGGGTCTCGAACCCGCGACCTTCGGCTTGGGAAGCCAACGCTCTACCGTTGATCTCGCGGCCGTAGCGGCCGAGGGCGGCGCGGCTGCGAGCGATCAGCCGGCCGATCAGCGCCACCAACACCGCCGCGTCCGCGAGCAGCGCCCAGGTGGTCGACTCGCCCTGGTTGTTCGCGTTCGTCTTTTGCGCCTCCGGCGGCACATCGTCTCGGTCGTCGTCTGGCCACCACCATCACCGTTCGGCAGCATCGGAGGTGGAACGAGTAGGCGGGGGCAGGCGTGCCGAGGTGCCGCCTGCGCTGGTTGCGCGCTGCGGGCTGTCACGGCAGCAGCAGCGACTCGCCGAGCACCGCGTTTCTGACGAGGTGCGGCACGGTGGTGATCGCCTCGTTCGGTGCGTTTTCGATTGCGACGGCGTATGGATCAGCGTCGACGTCGAGCATCGAAACCCAGGTTGCGGGCTCGTAGCGGGCGAGGATCGAGAACCCGAACAGCAAGGCCCACCACGTCATCAGCGGCGAGAGGATGACCGTCTCGGTCGGGTGCAGTGACGGCCACAGCCAGTGGGCTCCGGCGAACCGGTGTTGCGGCGCGATCATCTCCATCCGCGTGTCTCGCTCGCCGGGCGCTATCCCGGTGGGCCAGCGGAGAACGACAGAAGTCGGCGCGAGCGTGCCGTGCAAGATGTCATCGCCATCGTTGAAGGGATGAACGCGGGATGTAAAGCCGCCGGTAGTTGGATATGCAGCGAGCGCGTCGCGCACCGAGGCGCTCCAGCGGCCGGGCTCGACGCGATCCGCTGTGAGGACGACATCGGCCGAGAGCACACGCATAGTGAGGGTGTCGGGCTGATGTGGATAAACGCGGAGCGCTCGGGGCCACCGTCTGTCCCATGCAAGATCCGCCGACTCTGGCAGGCACGCGAGGAGCGCGCCGAGTTCCACCGGTGATCCCATTGGCCGGCTTCCCACGGTCTCCCGAACGATCCTGAAGCTCGTTGCTCGTCTGCCTACCGCTCGCACGGTCGCGTGGAGCTTGTCGGTCGGCGAGTCGACCGTGAGTCCGTGGCCGCCGTGTTGCCAATGCTCGTCCTCGCGATGAGCAGCGCTGATCGCGCGGCCAGCCTGGCTGACGGCGTAGAACAGTGGGAGCGGGCGCGCGGCCGCACCGGCCGTCTCCGCGGCGCGAATCAGCTCGTCGAACTGCTGCAGGGCCGACCGGTAGACGCCCGCACGGTCGTCGTTCGCCCAGGCAAGCCCTGGCGGAGACGCGCGAGAGGCTCGGATGTCGTTTCATATCCGCTGGTCAGCGCGGTATGCCACCCGCTGAGCGTACTGCGAATCGCCCTTCCAGCCTGGATGGGTTCTTCATCCGGGCCTGCGCCTGGATGAGGCGGTGCATGGCTCAGTCTCACGCGGCTCAACGCCAGTCGGACAGATCAGTCGCATCGAGCGAGGGGTTCGCCAGGTGCGATTGACGAGTATCGACGGCTAAACACGACCGGCTTTTCATGGAGCCTAACGTGTTGCTCGCCGGCCTCAGATCAAACGCCGCCAACAGGCGCAGGACCGCCACCCCCGACGCGCCGCCAACTCCACCTGCGTCCAGCGGCTCGGGGCATGTTTACGTGGCCACCGACGGCGATGGATCTTCTCCGCCTATGCTGATCTCGCTCACCGTTTACTACAGAACATGCTTGAGCCCGTCTAGCTGCTGTTGCAGCGCGGTTGCCTCGGCTTGCTGTTGCTTGAGCACGGCGACGAGTGTTTCTACGTTGGCTAGCAGGTTGCGCACTGCCGTTTCGACATCGGTGCTGGAATTGGGTCGTCCGCGTCGTCCCGGCTTTCGTGGGGTGCCCGGCGCGGGGCGAGTTGTGGCCCTCGCGGTGGCGAGTCGGGGCTTGCGTGGTTTCGAGGTTCCTTTGGCGCGCGCGACTCGGTAGTAGTTGGCACTGACGGTTCCGGGTTTGGTGTTGGTGCGTTGGCCGTATTCGATGAAGGCGGCCCGCTTTGTCCGGGTGCCGTCGGCCGTCATCTGGTTGACGGCGTCGAAAGTGGCTCGCCCGACAGATCCGTCAGGTCGCCCCCCGCGCTTCCGGATGGTCTTGGCCTTCTTGCCGCCCGTGGAAGGGCTTCGCACAGCGTTGGGTGCAGCTTCGGTCATGTCGAACGCGGGTATGTCGAGCACTTTCTCGTCGGTCAACGTCGGCTCCTTGCTGGTGGGGTGCCGATTCTATGTTGGCAACGGTAGCGTTGCCGCCGGCTGCTGCGGCGCCTAGTCGAATGAGTGGTGCCGGGCTCCCCCCGTGAGTCGGTCCGGTTGCTGCGCGAGTCCCGGGATCTTGAGGATGGCTCTGCAAACTGTGCGCCTGACGCGTCCTGAAGCGCCCTGGGTTAGTGGAGGCTTGGTCGCTTGGTTCCCTTGGGACGGTCGGGTCCATCGCCGCGGCCGGTATTGGCCGCGAGTATGCGCCCCCGTTGCGCCCCCCATGCTTTGAGCTGGGCCGACGGCGGGGGCCCGGGACGATCTGCCGGCACCTCTCGGCCGCCCTCATAGCATCCCGGGAACGGCTCAACCATGGGCCGAAACCTGACTTCATCGCAGCGGACTGCGCTCGAATCGTGCCACTCCGGCCTGGGGCGGCAGCCGGTTACCCAGACCGGTGCGCAGTCTGACCAGGCAACAGCTTTTCAGCTGGTTATGAAGCCGGCCAAAACGGCTCAACCATGCGCTATCTGGGCGGTGAGCGGCGGGGGTGGGATTCGAACCCACGACTCGAGTTGACCCCGAGTGCCGGTTTTCAAGACCGGCCGGCTTTGGCTCAACAGAGCCATCCACGCGAGGTCTGCGCCCCCCTTCCGCGCCCTCCACGCCGGAGTGAGTTGCGGCACAATGGATGCCGCGGCCGTAGACACTCACCCTTCAACCAGACCGATCTACCGGGAGCCCGACGCGGCCACGGGCAGACCGACCAGCCGCAGCGTACGCTTGCCACCCGATTGAAGTGGCCCACATCGCTCGTAAATTGACGGGGCCGGGGTTGCACGCCCTGGTCGCTCAGAGGGCGCGCAAGACGTTCTTTGACGATGACCGAGCCGCGGTATGAACCGCGGCCAGTCGGGCTCGTGATGGGGTCGGGGTTCGACGGGTGGGTCTTCTTCGACGGTTTCCGCTTCGAGGATCCTCGTCAACCCGTCGGACGATCAGTTCGCCCGTTTTCGAGATCCCCTGCCGGAATGTGGTGTGATGCGCGTATGCCGACCGCTCCATGTGGCATCCTTCGTAGATGCGAACACATGTACGTGATAAACAGCACAAGCGCGCTCCGCGTCCTCGCCGCCGGCCAAGGCGGCTGATCGCTGTGCCCCAGCGACTTCATGAGGTGCGCGACCCGATCCACGTGTTCGCCCACTACAACGACCACGAAAAGCACGTGATCGACTCGGAGCCCTTCCAGCGGCTCCGCCACATCCACCAGCTCGCGCTGTCCTATCTGGTCTATCCCGGCGCGAGCCACAAGCGATTCGAACATTCGATCGGCGTGATGCACCTGGCCGGAAGGATCTACGACGTGATCACCCGACCCGACAAGATCGACGAGGACTTCCGCAGCTTGGTCCCCGCCGCCGGCGGCGGGGACGCCGGCGAACACGCCTACTGGCGCAGCGCACTTCGGATGGCCGCGCTTTGCCACGACATGGGACATCTGCCGTTCTCACACGCCGCGGAGAGCGAGCTTCTTCCAGAAGGTTGGGATCACGAGCGGATCACCTGGGAGATCATCCACTCAGAGATCCTCGCGCCCATCTGGAAGTCGATGGTGCCAAAGCCGGATCCCGATCACGTCGCCAAGGTCGCGCTCGGGCCTGAGACCGTTGAAAAGCTCCATTTGGAACTCGACTTCGACCCGTGGGAAGCGATCCTCGCCGACATCATCGTCGGCGAGGTCTTCGGCGCCGATCGAATGGACTACCTGCTGCGCGACTCCCTCCACACAGGCGTCGCCTATGGACGCTTTGACCACAACAGGCTGATCGACACCATACGGGTGATGGCGCGCCCTCCACAGGACGAGTCGGACGAAGGCGCTGGAGAGACGAGTCAGACTGAGCCCGCGCTCGGATGCGAGCGCGGAGGGCTTGAATCGGCCGAAGCGTTGCTCCTGGCGAGGTACTTCATGTTCGCCCAGGTCTACTTCCACCGCGATCGGCTGATCTACGACGAACACCTGAAGGACTTCCTCACTGCCTGGCTCCCAGACGACGTGTTTCCGACGAGCGTCGCGGGACACCTCGAGCGTACGGACAACGAGGTTCTCACGGCGATCGCCCAGGCTGCCCGCGACTGCGGAGCTCCTGGTCACGATCCCGCTCGCCGGATCCTTTATCGAGATCACTTTCAGGTTGCCCAGAACAGGCTGCCTGAGGACCCTCCGGGTGCAATGAAGGCGATCGCGGAGGCTGCGGCCGACCAGTTCGATCCTGAGAACATCCGTTACGGCGCGAGCCCCAAGCGCAAGGACCCACCGGATTTCCCAGTTCGGGATCGCCTCGGGAGAAGCTACTCGTCACTGTCGCTGTCCGACGTGTTGAGGACACTTCCAGCATCTCGTGACGAGTACGTCTTCGCCGCGCCCGAGATCCGCGATGAGGCGGAAGCGTGGATGGACTCGGAGAGGGAACGAATCATCGCGGAGGCAGACGCCGCGGCAGGGGAACCAGAAGAGGAGGGGAGGAAATGAACGAACTCGCCCAAGAGGCAGTCCTGGTAGGACTCGCTCGACGGCTCGGCGAGCATGGCTCATGGAGTGGCGAGACCCACATCCAGAAGGCTGCGTACCTCGTGCACGAGATAGCCGACGTCCCATTCGAGTTCGACTTCATCCTCTACAAGCACGGACCGTTCTCCTTCGAGCTCCGCGAAGAGCTCTCGTCGATGCGGTTGGACGGCCTGCTTGAGCGCCAACCGCAGCCTGCGCCCTACGGGCCGCGGATCGCGACCACGGAACGAGGCCGTCACCTCGAGGAGCGTTTCCAGACGACGATGCGGAAGTACGGCCCCCGCCTTGACTGGGTGGCGGAGCGGATCGGGTCGAAGAACGTCTCCGAGCTTGAACGGCTTGCCACGGCACTGTGGATCACGAGGCAGGGGGACTCGACCAGCGAGGATGATCGAGCCGAGGAACTGACCAGGATCAAGCCGCACGTCGACCGCGGCGCGGCCTTGGTTGCGGTGCGCCAGATCGATGAGCTTCTTCAGGAAGCTACCTCGAGTTTGGCGTAGCTGCCGAGTGGGAGGCTCCATCCTGCCCGGTCCTTCCGGCAGTCAGATCGCCGAGAGTGGCTGTTGGCGCCTGCGCCGGTTCGGCTTGGTGGGGCGCCGGAGTGGCGCCCGTCGAGAGTGATCATGTGACCAGCGGCACAAGCCCGCTCCCCCCAGACGGGTGGAGTGTCGGCATTTGTGGCAACAGCACGAGCTTCCGTAGGCTCACCCGATCGGCTAACGCGGTCCCATGGTTCAGATGGCAGAGGTGGCGAAGATCCGAGCGGCCTGGGTTGCGAAGGGCGACCCGCCGTGCGACCACCCGAAGACGGACAAGGAGTACGCACTCGGCGGTGGCACCGGCGATGTTGCGTGCATGACTTGCGGGCGGTCGTGGATGCGGGGCACGAAGCCGTGGGGGACTCCCGCCGAATCCGAATCGGAGTGAACCCTGGGCCTAGCGGCGCTAGGGGAAGAACCGGTGGAACCTGGGCAGGACCTCGTCCCGGACGTATCGGTGGCTGGCGTCGACCTGGCTCGGCCGCCAGTCCATGAAGTGGAGCTGATGGGTCGTCCCGAGCAGGAGGTAGGCGCGGCGATCTTCAGCCTCCGAAGAGAAACGGGCATGCCAGATCACGTCGCCGTCGGAGACTGGTTGATCCAAACGCTCCTGCAACACCTCGACGATGGAGTCGCCCATGGCGGCTAACTGGCCGCGGAGTCTGCTCGCTTCGAGCACCGTCGGTAGCACCATGTGATGCTTGTCCTGGTTCGACAGCGTCTGGATGATGCGTAGGGGTGCGTTGGTTTGCGGCCCTGGGTACGCCCATGGCTGCGCGAACTCGATCTGGTCTTGCGCGGCTGGGTCTACATCCTTGAGTGCGGCCTTCTTTGTGTGCTCGAAGTTCGCTGCGCTGCTCGTGATCGGGAACTTGTGGGTCGTGGTGACCTTGCCACCCGCCTGCCGCACTAGCGCCACCACGAGGTGATCCAGCGCCGCCCGTGTGTTCTGGACGGCATCGCCAAGGATCGTGGCCCAGTACGGATCAGGGGGCCCCTTCGGCAGCCTGACCCGCAGGATCACCTCGCCCGGGATGCTCGTGTCTGGGTCGAGCTCGACGGGCCCGTCGCCGGCAGCAAAGTCCTGGGTTACCTCCGCCAGGTGGTGAAAGTGCTCCTGCGCCCGAACGAGCTTGAACCGGCAGGTGTCGAGGGGATCCAACATGTACGTCACGGTATCAGCCGCTCTGTGCCGAGTAACGGTCGCGGTGGAAGCTCGTCCGCCCGGTGCGGTAGTCTGCGAACGCACGTTCGAACAAAGGAGAAAGAGCATGGCCAAGACACCCGAGAACAACGGCAAGGCCTGGACGCCGCAGGACGTCCGCCAGCTCAAGCAGCTGGCCCGGGAGAACACGCCGACCCGCGTGATCGCTCTCAAGATGGAGCGAACGCCCGGCGCCGTGCAGAACGAGGCATCCCGCGAGAACATCAGCCTCAAGCCGACGAATCAGAGCCCATACAATCGCCAGAAGAAGTAGCGCGACGCTGTGAGCACCGGCGGCGACCCACTAGAGGGTGTCAACGCCGAGACCGTTCATGCATTGCTCACGGCCGTTCAGCGGTTTGAAGATGCGGAGGAGCGGCGGGGTGAGAGCCTGAACGGTCGAGCATCTGGCGTGTCCGGGCTCGTAGCGCTCATCATCTCGGTATCAGCGGCGCTTGCGCACCTCCAGACCGATTCGGTTCACGACCGAGCTCGCACGGCGGCGTTGGTGTTGTTCTTCGGCGCCGCCTTAGCCTTCCTGTCCGCCATGTGGATGGCGATCTTCAAGGTGCTCCGCCCGAAACCGGCCTTCGTCGTCCACGAGGAGGAGGTACTCAAGTATCCGAACTACGAGTGGATCCGGAAGCGCCCCGCCGAGGTGCACGGGTACCTCATCAAGGCCAGCGCCAGCCTGTTAAAGACCGAGCGCGACAAGAACAACGGCAAGGCCACGTGGCTGAACCGTGCATACGCCGCCCTGCTGGTCGGCGTTCTGTGTCTAGCCGGTGACGGTCTTATACTGTTCCATACGAATGGCCGACCCGAACGAAACACCCCCAGACCCACCGCCCGAGCCGGAGCCGCAAGCTCCCGAATCACCATTCGTCAACCCGGAGCTGGATCAAGTCGAGCGCGGGCGCGACCTCTCGAACACAGAGCGCAAGCGTGAGCGATAAGAAGCCGTCGAAGCCGCCTGCGACGAAGCCCGCCGACCCCGGCACGGCGAAGCCCGCCGATCCCGGCGTCACGAACAAGTCGCCGTTTCCCGATCCGACGCTCAAGCGAGTGCACGGCACCAACAAGAACAGGCCGCGGCCGCGAACCTAGTTGCACGGCGGCAGGTGCTGGTCGCGGCCGACGCACGGCACGGCCGGTGGTAAGATGGCGCTCAGCCCAGCCGGATCGGGCCGAACAGTGCGCGGCTCATTGATGCGATAGGCAACCCCATTCAATACCCGGAGCACTGTCAGCCGATTCCCAGCCGCGTTAGGGGCAGCACGAGTCGCGCGAACGCGACGGAGCAGACTCGAACCCCGACTCGTCGCTGGAAAGGCGACGCTCCTCCAACCGCCGACTTTGAGACGCGTGCGATCCGCTCGCGAACGTCCACGCGCACACTTGGATGCTCGCAGCGGTCCCAGGGAAACCCGGGCCTATCCCGGTGCCCGACATCCAAGAACAGGCTGTCGGCCGCCGCGCGACGCTATCAGTTAGAGCGGGCGATCGAGGACGGAAACACCGACACTCCTGCATTGCCACTCCCCGCCGAGCTTCGGGGGTGGCGGTCTCGGCCGAAGCCATGTGATTATTCGCCCTTGCGGCGATTGCGGTCGCAGGCGCACTGTTCCTCGGCTCCACGTGGTATGCCGAATTTAACGATCCGGTCCGGCCTTGCAATACCGCCGAACACCTGGCGCAACCGGTGACTGTGGCAGGCACGCCGCCCAGGCCCGCTCCACCCAGCCCACTGCTCGGACCGGCGCTCCCACCTTCCCTACGACAGTCGCAGACAAACGTACACGCGCTCGGCTACGACTACGCCGGCTCAACCGCCCACGTGTGGCAGGCGACCAATGAGGAACTTCGTCTCCAATCGCCTCCCACCCCCCGACGTGGACGCCGCTTTGAGGGCCGACCGTCCCGTTGGCGCGACGATCTCGCCCACACCCACGCTGATTGACGCCGAATGACCATCCTGGTAACCTTCGTTACATGAATCTTCGACCCATACGGCGGTGCTCCCATGTTGCAACAGCCGCTCGGAGTGCGCGCCGAATGAGCCTCCAAGTAATTGCTCTCACCTTCTGCGCCGTCGCCACCTATGGCGTCTTCGCTCCGAGCGCGTCGGCCTCGAGCTACTTCGGAACCCGACTTCTGGTTCAAGGAGACTGTTGCGGCGGTGCCGACATCACGGGCGATCGCGCGACTATTACTGCCCCGAATAGTAACTTCACGACAACTTCCACTCTTTGCGCGCTTCAACGCGAGGATATGGAGGGTAACACGGTGCCGCCTGCAACGGGTGACAATCGGCTCATTCAAACTGGGCTTGTCAAGTGTGGGACGTCGGTGTCAGGTGGTCTGGATAACACATGTAGTCTGAGCGGAAACCTCGTTTATTATACGGAAGTGCTCTGGAGCGATGCGTATCACTGCACGGCCCTTGGTCAGGCTACTTACTCGTCGTCACATAAGTTCTCGGTATGGGAGTCGGGTGGTAGTAACAACATATACTACACATTCTTCGATGGCTCCAAGGATCCAACCAGCGGATACTACTACGTTACTATGCCATATATCTGGGTTGCTGTGTCCAGCGGAGAGCTAACATCTTGCTTCTCCCGGAGCGATTGTAACAGTCATGGTTCGATTGACGTTCCCGGAACCTACGCCTCGTCGGGAGGGACGGCTTGGCAGCGCTACGATCCCGCCGACTCGTCCTGGCACACAGTCCAGTCCTCCCCAACATGTGCGGGGCCCAGTTTCCTCACCTGCGGCGGAGGGGGCTGGAGCTTTGTGAACGGCCCCCCTGGTCCCTTTGATATCGACTACAACCCATAAAGGAGCGTAACCCGTGCCATCTCGCACGTTGCTCATAGCCGTCGGAGTCGGCCTCGCCATAGCGATCGGGGCTGGCGTGAGCTATGCGGCTGGTGACCGATCAGCGGGCACGGATGGCGCACCGGTATCCTTTGCGCCCCTTGGCGCGGCGCCTGGCGAGACGTTCGCGTCGCCAGACGATGCGCTTTCTAGCGCGCTGAAGAACGAGTTCGCCGGAACAGCCATCGATTCCGCGTCCTTTGGATCTATTCCTGACGGAGCGCCTTCCAGCGCGGATGGGCTGTGGCTAGATGTAACGGTCGCCGCGACCAACGACTCGGTTGGAGCCACGTTAGGCGACTGGGAGTCCGCCATGCTGATCGGTTACCTCCAGCAGGCGCTTCATGACTCGGGACTACCGCAAATAGGTGGGTTTTCAATCAAGCTAAGCCTGCCCGATGGGAGTACTGCGGATCTCGGCGGTGGCGGACCCGGTAACGTCGCGTTTGGTCAGCAGTTCGTGTCGACGCCTGAGGACGCCGTGGCTGCAAGTCTGAAGCGGGACGCATCGGCTGCCGGTGTTACGATCACCTCACTGCAGTTCCTGCATACAGGCAATACCGTTCCGATCGTCACTGTGACCGCCTCGGATGCTATGGAGTTCGTCAGTGCGCATCCAAGTGTGACCGGCGTATTCTCCGACTCGGGCCCGTTTGAGGGCATCTATGTTCTGGTTCAGGACGCACAGGGCAGGCCGGTAGAGATGGGCAGCGCTTCATTCCGTTCGGGTATAGGTGCTGCTTGGTATGCACCGGGCTACGACGGTGGTGATCGCGGCGCTGGAAACGGAACGGGGTAACGCGTCAAGGAGGTACGCCTACGGGCCGGCGCCTCTGGCTGGTGTGTCAAGCTGAGCGGCTATCGCCCCGTTTCTGATTCCTCCAGTTCGTGGATGGAGCCCCACCGATGGCCTTCTCGAGCTTACTGCCACGGGGCGACGGCAAGCGCCTCACCAGCAACACGGGCAACAACTGCGGCGGGTGCGCCTTGGCGGTGTGCGCAGGGCGAAAACGACAGACTGACGGCAGAACCGCACGGCGCGGAGATTCCTTGGTCGTGGCGAAAGCGGATCGCGGACATCATCAACGTGGTCAGTTGGATCAATGAAACGCTCAGCAAGTCGCATGTTCCGCTGAGGAGCTTCGAGTGCGGGCCGAGGGGCAGCTAATCAGGTTGACCGGGACTGGCGTTGCGGGCCACCCGGCCGGCAGGAGGATGGTGTTCGTGCAGGAGCCAGAACGAAGCGATGAAACCTTTTACGCCGTCTTGCCCCGCATGCCGGAACCGAAGCGGTGAAAGCTCTAACAAGAGATTTCTCTCCCCGCGGATCGTTGATCAGCTGCTGTAGCCTTTCAGGGCCGCGAGTGTCGAATAGGCTGTCTGTTGACCGCGGCCTCGCCGCAACGCGTATGGTTCTGGCGTGTTCGTTGATGTCTCTGGAGCTGCCCGTCGTGCCGAGCCGGAGCGCGAGCGCGCGTGGCTTGCGGAGCAGCGCGTGTTCGTTTCAAGCGTGATTGGGGATACGGCGGAGGAGCGGCTGGCGGTTGCGAGGGTGATCGAGGATGCGGGAGCGCGAGCTGTCTGGTTTGAGGAGTTCGGGCGCGATGCCGACGCCGCGGAAGCGTTCTTGGCAGAGGTCGATTCGTCGTCGGTTTACGTTGGGATTCTTGGTGAGGTGTACGGTCGGCTGAACCCGCCGGGTTTCTCTGCAACCGAGGCGGAGTATCTGCGAGCGCGCGCCGGTGGGAGGCGCGTGTTTGTGCTCGTGCGTGCGGAGGCACCAGGGCGGGAGGGCCATTTGGCGCGGTTCATCGAACGCGTGCGTTTCTCCACGACGACGGAGAACTACAACGACGCTGAGGATGCTGCGCGTCGCGTGCGCAGGCGGTTGCATGAGCTTGCGGCCGAGGCTTTGTCGCCGTGGGTCAAGCTGGACGACGTCGTGTTCCGCGCGGACGAGGTGGATGTGGGCGACACGGCGGTGATTCGTGCTCGTGCTGGTAGCGTGGCACACCGACTGGAGGCGCTTCGGGATGGGTTTGGTCGCCGGCGGGTGCGTTTCGTCCACCACGATCGCGTCGTTGAAGGGGACGTCACGGGCGTGCGGCGGCGAACGACAAGTGGCGGGGTGGACGAGCTCACGGTCGAGCTGAGCCGCGTGCAGGTGCCCCAGTTGAACCCGCTTCGCGCCGGAACGAGTGGCTATTCAGCCGACGAACTCGTCGAGCTGGGCATGCGTAAGCTGTTCCTCGGCGAGCCGCTCGCGGATCCGATGGCAATGATGGGGTTGGCGGAGACGGGGATAGGCGTGGATGACTTGCGTCAGGCCTTCGAGCAGTCGAACGAGATAGTGGAGGCGGTCACCGCGCTCGTGGTCGCAGAGGGCCTAGTCGGCAGCGGCCGGGCACGCAGGCTTCTGCGCTGCTCGATCGGGCCACGCGACCGCGACACCCGGCGCGTGGAGGTCGAATGGGAGGACCCGGCCATCTACACGAACGCCGAGCCGGACCGCCGACGCATCGAGGGGGAGTGGCGATGCCAGTAGGGTCAGCACCGGGCTGGCTACGTTGAGACTGTGGGCGACTGTTGGGCGACTGTTGAAAGCGCCGCAAATCGCAATCTGGCACGCTCCAGCCAAGACGACATGCAGATGCGTGGCAGCCAACAGCGACTCGCTCTTCCGGTCAACCATCGGCCATTGTGGCTCTGTCAGCGGCGGGGGTGGGATTCGAACCCACGAATGGCCTTGACGGCCATTGCCGGTTTTCAAGACAGGACCGGATTGGCT
>Ga0207702_10004456_pt1 | contig 12445 bp, 11 predicted proteins | sample KBSCornC62_FD_184302 | JGI IMG/M metagenome (GOLD analysis project Ga0207702, IMG submission 184302) | Corn rhizosphere microbial communities from Kellogg Biological Station, Michigan, USA - KBS Corn C6-2 (SPAdes) (version 2) | ecosystem: Host-associated > Plants > Roots > Rhizosphere > Soil ...
CCGACGCCCCATCTATGAGCCGCATTTTCGTGAAATTATCGTTGCTGACCTTGCTGGGGTTAATTTCAAATACGCTTTATGCGCAGCACAGGAAAGGCGTTCCATTGCGCGACCCTCAGACACAACAGCCCGACAGTGTGCGAAGAGATAGCGTTAGTCAGGGGGATATGGGTGATGTTATTCACTCGGTTTTTCATCTGAAGCCTGCTTATAAAAAGAATGATTCGATTGGCTCCAAACCGGTTATATCTGTTGTTCCGGCATTGGGTTACACGTTGCAATCCAGACTGGCGGTATTGCTATCCGGGAATGCAGCTTTCAGAACGGCCCCACAATCCAATGTATCAACCATCATCTCCAGCATTGCCTATACAGAAAACAAACAGATTACCCTTCCGATTCAGTCCAGCATCTGGAGCCACAATAATAATTATGATTTTGTGGGGGAGATACGCCTTTACCATTACCCGCAGAGCACCTTTGGATTAGGCAGCAGTTCGAACATCGAGAGCGAGGCGCCGATGAATTACAATTACCTGCGTTTCCAGGAAACCGCTTTGCGTAAAATCACCGGAAGCATTTATATCGGCGCCGGCTACATCATCGACGATCATACCAGCATTTCGATACAGCCGACGGAGAACGGTACGGTTTCAGACTATGTTACTTATAAACGGCGATCCCAAAAAACGCATTCCACTTCCTCGGGCTTCACATTAAACGGGCAGTTTGATACCCGTGATTCGCCTATCAACGCTACTAAGGGCTTTTACGCGACTTACGAATTCAGGCAAAACCTGAAGACGTTGGGCAGTACGTCCACCTGGAGCTCCTTGATACTTGATGTGCGTAAATATTTTCGTTTCCCTGCAAGCTCCAATAACGTTTGGGCATTTTGGTCGTACGACTGGCTGACACTCGCCGGCAGGCCACCTTACCTCGATCTCCCTTCCACACTTTGGGATGCCTCTACCAATGCCGGGAGGGGGTATATCCAGGGCCGTTTCCGCGGGGCGCAGATGGTTTATGGCGAAACGGAATATCGTTACCGCATTACCCGGAATGGATTAATTGGCGGCGTGGTATTCCTGAATGCAGAAACCTTTTCGGCCGAGCCCGGTACCAGGCTGCAGGCCATACAGCCGGCCTTTGGTCCGGGGGTACGTATTAAACTTAATAAGGTGTCACGCACCAACATCGATATCGACTACGGCTTTGGCAACCAGGGCTCTCACGGATTATTTGTAAACGTGGGCGAGATATTCTGATATCAAAATTTGTGGAAAACTTCTTATCGCTATAGCACTCAAATTGACAAACAAAGATTGTCATGCTCACGTAAAATAATACTGATTTGTTTGCGAGAGTTTATATGCGTGTAGTAAAGATTCTAACCCTAATTACAATTTTTAACTGTTGGTGCTCAGCCTTTGCAAAGACTAAGACTGATACTGCCCAATACGCACCCCGCCATATTGCAAAAGACAGTATCCGGCAGCGCGACCTGATGGATGTGCTTCATGTATTGATGCACTCGGGAACCTCTTCATCAGCTCAAAATGATTCGATAGGATTAAAACCTGTAATATCCATGATGCCGGCAATTGGGTATTCAATGCAATCGCGAATGGCCATCCTGGTTTCAGGAAATATGGCCTTCAGGATGGCTGAAAATTCCCGTGTCTCGGTTATTAATTTTAGTACATCATATAATCAAAACGCGCAATTCACGCTGCCCCTGATGTGGAACGTGTGGACCAGAAATAATAGCTATAACCTGATCGGTGATCTGAGGTTCTTTATCTATCCACAAAACACATTTGGACTGGGGAGTAATTCTATAGTGAGAAACCTCGACCCGATGAACTATAACTATTTCCGTTTTTCGGAGTCGGTGATGCGCAAGGTAGCGGGAAGCCTGTACCTCGGCGCAGGATACATGGTTGACGATCATTGGGGTATATCGCACCAACTGCCTATCAGCGGCACGTTCCCAAGCTTTGAAAACTACAACAGCGCGACACATACCGTTTCTTCGGGATTAACCCTGAGCGGCATTTTTGACAGCCGCGATTGCTCGATCAATCCATCCAAAGGCTTTTACGCTATGTACCAGTTTCGCGAGAACCTGTCTGCATTGGGCAGCACCTCGTCATGGAATTCGCTGATATTGGATATGCGTAAATACATCAAGTTTCCGGCGAGCTCAAACAACGTTCTGGCGCTGTGGTCGTACGATTGGGTGACGCTGAGCGGAAATCCGCCTTACCTTGACCTGCCATCCACACTTTGGGACAATAGCACTAATGCAGGCAGGGGCTATATCCAGGGTCGCTACCGTGGCGCGCAGATGGTTTATGGCGAAGCCGAGTACCGTTATCATATCACCCGCGACGGTTTGATTGGCGGCGTTTTCTTTGCCAACGTGCAATCTTTTTCCGCAACACCGGGCACGCATCTGCAAGCCATTCAACCGGGTTATGGTCCGGGGCTCCGCTTCAAGCTGAATAAGACTTCGAGAACCAACATTGCCATGGATTACGGCTTTGGCACCCAGGGCTCCAAGGGCCTGTTCGTGAACGTGGGCGAGCTGTTCTGACACGCCAACGTAACAATTAAGTTAAATTTTGTTAAATATTTCTGTTGGGGAAACCAACACATTTTTATCGCGTAATTATTACATATATTAGTATATCATTTTACCGGAAATATGCTGAGGTTTTACTTGAAGCTGGTGTGTATTGGTTTGCTTGTGACGGCCTTCCTGTCTTCGTGCCAAAAGGACGAGAACGTGACGGATCCGAAAGCAAATAGTTCTGCCTCAGCCGACACCTCTCAAAAACTGGCCGACCTAACGGCTCCCGGCAATTTCCTGGTAAGCAAAGGCACACTCAAGATAAAGCTTCCCGATACTATTTACACTTTCGACGCGTCACTTGACTCGATCGCATTTGTGAATATGAATATTGATGGTAAAGAATACTACGGTGTTACCGCTATCAATAAGGCGCATACGGTAAGCTTTGGTATCAGTTCGGTGGGGGCGCCTATCGCCGAAATGGCAAGTAACATTGCGGGCTGCCAACTGCTGCTTCAACCCGCAGACAAACTAAGCAGCGAATTTACGCTTACCAAAAATACCAGTCCGCAGGACTTTGGCACCATTTTACTGGATAAGTACAACCAGGATACGGTTTTGGCCAAAGGTACCTTCCATACTTACCTGGCAAAGGATCCTAAGAAGAACACTCCGGCTATTGTTGAGGGGAGTTTTGAGTTGAGGGTGAAGTGAGGTCGGAAGTCGGAGGTCTGATGTCCGCGGTCTGATGTCCGAGGTCAGAAATTAGTGATTAATGGTGATATAGTTTTGGGATAGAATTTGATGGCGATGGGCTTTAAACCTGTCGCCATTTTTATTTGGTGTCACCAATCTTTGTCGTCATCCACAAAATAAGCAATCCCAGCAGCGCAATAACGCCAAAAGCGACCTGCAGATTTACGGCCTGGGCGACGAACCCTACAAACGGTGGCACAAATAAGAACCCGAGATATCCTATTGATGATACCGCGGCTATAGCCGGGCCCTCGCTAAGAGCCTTGGATTTACCGGCCATACTGTATACCAGCGGAACGATGCAGGACACGCCGAAGCCGATGAGACTAAAACCTACGAGTGCGGAAACGACATGCGGTAATAATATCGCTATGGCAAAGCCGGACACGATCAGGATGCTGCTGTTTACCAGCAGACGTTTGATGCCCCAACGGCCCGTCATCCTATCGCCAATGAAGCGACCCAGCGCAACGCTGACCATGAACACAAGAAGCCCCGTGGTTACTATCTTTTCGTTGGCGTGTACGGCTTCGCGAATGTAGATGCCGCTCCAATCGTACATCACATTTTCGCAGGCCATGGTGGCAAAGCATATCAGGGCGAATTTGAGCAGGGCGCGGTCCTGGAATATCAGCGAGGCCGTTTTAAACCTTTTTTGGAAGAAGGTTTGGTTATCATCTTCAATTTCCTCTTTTGGCTCCGGCTTTTGATTCAGGGTATTCGGGTATGCCAGGAAACCGGCTACCGAAAGCAAGATGGCCACCACCAGCATATGCCACCGCGTGGGTACATTTAAAAAGGTCATCATCCACGAAGTGAACACCCCGGCGAGTCCCGAAAGGCTCCAGATGCCGTGAAACGTGGTGATGATGCTCTTGTCATAAAACTTCTGCACACTCACTGATTGTGTGTTCGTTGCAAGATTAAGAAGATTACGCGAAGAGCCAAAGAAGAACAGGATGACAATAAACATCCAATAAGCATTGGAATAGCCGACCAAAGCGAGCATCAGGTTAAAGGCTATAGCGCCGATAAGCATGATACCGTTACTGCTGAATTTTGATAGTAACCTGCTGGTGAAAGGTATGGTGACAAACAAGCCGATAGGCAGAGCGAATAATGCTGCACCTAATTGCGCCTTATCGAGATGAAGCTGTAGTTTCAGGTCGGGGATGCGCGATGTCCAGGTGGTGTAGCCAAAACCCGAGATAAAGAAAAATACGGCATTAGCGATGCGCATTTTCCGGGGAGTGAGGGCTTGGGCTGGTTGATCCACAGAGTATTTTAGAAACCCAAAAATAGGGAATTAGGCAGGACTTACGAAGTCTGCTGCAAAACTGTTATCTTGCTGATCAAATGACCGACAACCTGAATTTCACTTTATCCGGAAAGCAGAGGGCTACAATCCTTGTGGGGATCCTGCTGGTGATAGTGATTCCGCTTGGCTTATCCATATTGCTCCTTAATAGCGGCCTGAGCATCCTTGACAGGCTATTTTATTCGCGATTTATTTTCTGGGCCGAAGTGTTGATCATGCTGTTCTATGCCTATAAAGTCGAGGTGCGAAAGTTTTTGATATGGGATGAACAGCGGGTGGAGATCGGGTTTTTCATTGTTTCGGTGGTGATCCTGTATTTTATTGCTATAGCCTGTGGTATCGTGGCTAATATTCCTAAACTATTCGGCTGGCGCGACAATAACGCTTTACTTAAACGGCTATTTCCTCTGTTTGAGCATCGCCAATGGCTGCTGATCTTTGTGGCCTTTACAGCCGGGGTGACCGAAGAGCTGCTGATGCGGGGCTATGTGCTTACCCGGTTATCTCTGCTGGTCAAAAATCGTTATGTACCAATTATTGTATCGGCGCTGCTGTTCAGCGCATTGCACTACAGCTACAGGAGTTTGAAAGAATTAATATTTGCGTTCCTGATCGGGATAATCTATGGAGCTTTTTATCAGAAGTATCGCAATATTAAAGTGTTGATCATCGCACATTTTATGCTCGATGTTATCAACCTTGAAATAGGGAGCCATTTTTACAGACTGATTAAATAAGTTGCAAAAAAAATAAAAACAGCTATTTGCTGAAACTATTTTGAACCTAATGTCTGAAAACCTAGATCTCACAATTGCCAAACGGCAGTATAATACCATTATTCTGGCCGGTGTTGGTATCGCTATTTTGTTTCGCCCAGTGATTGACACATTGGTACTATCTAAAAGCATTCTGCCTTGGTGGCGCTTAATGATCTCGACGGCGGTCACCTGGATTAGTCTGCCAGTGATATATCAATATGCGATAAAAGTTGAGAACAGAAAATTCCTGTTATGGGAGGAACGACGACGCAATATTCTTTTCTTTATTATCAGTATAATCGTTTTGTTCGTATTGGCTTTGATCGGCAATTTTGTTGCCAGTATTCCCCGTCATTTGGGGTTTCATGATGATTATACCGTTATAAAGTACTGGGATGCTATTATCAAGCAGAATAAAATCGCGCTTTTCTTTATTTGCATCAGTGCCGGAGCGACGGAAGAGTTGTTGATCAGGGGTTATGTATTGCCCCGGCTTTCTTTGCTTTTTAAATCGGCTTATGTGCCTGTGATCCTTTCATCATTAATTTTTTCAATACTGCACCTGGGTTATCGGAATCTGTCTGAATTGATATTTACTTTTCTTTTCGGCATTCTCTGCGCTATATATTACAAAAAGTATCAAAATCTTACAGTGCTCATTGTATTTCACTTTTTGTTTGATCTTATGGCGTTTTCGAGGTGATGATTTTAAAAATACTTGTAAATTTTAAAGCATTTTTATTGGTAGTATGAATATAGAAGTTGAATTATCAGAACAGGATATCGAGCAGTTTTACAAAGAATATGGCTTTGGTAGAAATTGGATCGGCAAAGCCGTGATCATATTTTTAATTGATCTAACAATATATGCTTATCTGCAAATATTTGTTGTGCCAACAATTGTCATAAGCCTCATTTTATTCTTCCCTTTTTTTGTCATCCCTTATTATGTTCAAAGAGCGAAACTAAAAAGAGCATTTGACGGCGCCGTTTTTAAGAAGAAAATATACCGGCCGTTCGCAAGCGGCATCGAAATAAACGGTGAAGAAGGTGATGCATTTCTTCGTTACGAGTCTGTTAAGAATGCGGGTAAAACATCTCGCTATTTATTCCTTATTTCGTCAGACGGTGATTATCATATTTTACCAAAAAGATGTTTTCCGACGCTTTCGGAAGCTGATCGTTTTTTACAACTGGTGAGGAGCGGCATAGGCACCGTAAAGGGTGTCAAAATTAAAGAGCCATTTGCTTTTAAACCCATATACCTTGTTGGGGTGATTTGCCTTATACCCTTGATTGGTGCAATCGCAGGTGTCGTTTTGATCATATTGGGCATTGCTCATTATAAAGACCGCGTATTTGTTTTTATAGGCGCCTTCGGAATAATTTTTACGGTGGTTGTATATGGTTCACTTTTCTATTTTTCGCAGAACTCAGACCTTGCTAAAAGCGGATTTGCTCAAATGGCACAAAGTGAGATCAACGACTTAGTAAAAGATATCGAGTTTTATAAAATGCAGCATGGTACATACCCGGACAGTCTGAAACAACTAGTTGATAAAAATAGCACGATCTCCATTTATGATGTTTCACAATGGGATTCAAAGACCGGAAAGGATTTACCCTTGTATCATTATGAAAAAACAGGTAATAAATATCTTTTGTGTTCTCCAGGTCTAGATGGTATTATGAACACGACGGATGATATCTATCCGACGTTGACTAATAGCGATACAAGTAAATTGGGCTTTATCCGCAAGAAATAATCACATCCTCCACCTAAACGACTTCTCATCAATGGCCCTCATCGTGCACAATATACCGTCGAGATGGTCGTATTCGTGCTGAAGTAATTCCGAAAGATCATCGCTCATATGCCATTCCTGTTCCTGCCAGTTTTCGTCGAGGTATTTAATGTTAAGCGATTTGTGCCGCGACACCCTCACCAGTAAATTTGGAAAACTCATGCAGTCGTCCCACAGTTCAAATTTTTCGTCGCTGAGATTGCTTAATTCCGGGTTGATGAATACGATGGGCTTATCGATGTTCATATATACAAGCCGTTTCATAATACCCAGCTGTGGTGCGGCAATGGCCCTGCCAAAATGATATTTTTCGCGAATCTGCTGCATTACGTTATGCATATCGGCCACCCATTCTTTTACCAAAGGCAGCTCGTGGGACAGCACCGGCTCACATACCTGGTACAGGCGTGGATCGCCAAGGAGCAGCAGATCGTCTAAATTTTTCATTGGCCGAAAATTAGTGATTTTATGCGATGGCATAAAATTTGCATTTTAATCAAATAATTTTAATATTTAGTTGATTTTCAGTACATTTATATACCCCTGCGATAGATATCTGAATTAGCGCGACGAATTTTGCGCATAAACCTAAAATCGCATGAAGTTTATTTTACTGGCTGCGCTGTTGTTATGTGGGTCGTTGTGCCGTGCTCAAATCGCCGACCCTGACGCTCCTGTGCCCGATAGGCAGCAATATGCGCAAATAGGCGATTTTAAACTGGAATCGGGGAAAATCATCAAAGAATGCCGTGTAGGTTTTCGCACCCATGGTAAGCTTGACAAAGAAAAGGATAATGGTGTGTTATTCCCCACCTGGTTTGGCGGCACATCGAGGGATATCGAGCTGATAGCGTCACCCTGGGAGGTTGTTGACACGAACAAATTTTTCCTGATCATTGTGGACGCACTCGGCAATGGGATATCGTCTTCGCCGTCCAACAGCGAGGCTCAGCATGGGATTTTATTTCCCCAATTTTCCATAAGAGATATGGTGGAGAGCCAGCACGAGATGCTCAAAAAACAAATGGGCATAAAACACCTGTATGCTATTATGGGGATATCGCTGGGCGGAATCCAGACTTTTCAGTGGGCGGTAAGCTACCCAAACTTTTCCCCGAGGCTTATTCCGATAGTCGGCACCCCGCAACCTACCAGTTACGATCTGATGGGCTACAACATCTTTAGGAGAATTATTGAGAGTGATAGCGCTTATTATCATGGCAGATACAAAGTGAACCCGGTGATTTCGACAGGATCAATGATGTTGGAATATTCGGCTACAACACCCTCGCGGAAATCAAGGTATATGTCGCGCGATAGCTTTATGGTGTGGCAAAACAAGGTAGACACTACGCAGGCGCCTGATTGGAATGATACTTATTACCAGTTGAAGGCCATTATTAGCCATGATATCGCCCGCGATTTTGGCGGATCGCTTAAGGCAGCCGCTGAACACGTTAATGCGCGCATGCTCATTGTTGTATCGATGCAGGATCACCTGATGAATCCATTGCCGGCCATGGCCTTCGCCAAAATGATCCAGGCAAGAATGATCATCCTGAATAACGACCTCGGCCACGAGGCGCCCAATTTTGAGGATGAACAACTTCAGAAAGGGATCAGAGCCATGCTGGCGGATGTTGAGTTGTATACGAGCCAGTAGTTTTTAGTGGCAGTAGCAGTGGCAGTCGGGGTTTCCTGATTAAAATAATTCCGCAATCGGCATTTCGCACTCCGAAATAAACTAGTAAAGATAGAGCGATGGGCAAAAAGCCCGTCGTTTTTGTTTTTTATAACAGCCTATTTTAGATATATTTAGGAGCTTAAACTGTTTGCGATAGGAAGCTGAAAGCAAAAAGCAGAAGGATCAGAGCTTTAGACTTTGTGCTTGCAGCTTTTAGTTCCCAATGAACCAACCTAACTAATCTCTAATCACAAATCTCTAGTCTCTAGCATGGAAGTACATCATCATCCCGAAGTAGAAAAGAAAGGCTTTAAAGAATACCTGCTTGAAGGGCTAATGATATTTGTCGCCGTAATGATGGGCTTTATTGCCGAAAACGTAAGGGAGGGTATCACCGAGAGGGAACACGTTAAACAACTGACTTCGCAAATGATAAATGACCTGAGATCGGATACAAGTCTGTTAAACCAGGTTTATAATGCTGAAAAAGAGATTATAAAAAGAAACGATACCCTATTCAATTTGCTGCAGCAGCCACTGGATCGAGCAGATAAAAAAAATATACAAAGGCTGATCGTGGGATCGTATAGTTTATGGCCATTTTATCCTGCAACCGGCGCCGCCACCGCCATACAGAACGAGTTGCACTTAAAGCCGTTTACCAACTCGAAAATGATCGGCTATATAGCCCAATACCGGGGACGGGCAGCTATTTTAAAGAAAATCGAGGATCTGGAGTCTGCAGCGCAGGATAAATACCTCGAAAGCTTTTGCAAGCTGCATTTTACCCCGGCTAATATGATTGCCGCCTTTGACCGAACGGCGATTGTAGACGGCAATATGCGCGACATTACCCCAAAAGGCCTCACAGAATTGAGTGTGGAGGTTGTGCTTATCCGATCATATAATAAAGAACTGATATTATATAACCGCAAACTCAAAGACGATGCTATCAAAATGATGAGCTACGTAAAAAAGCAATTTGACTTAGATGAGTAATGCAGAAGACGCCGAAAGCTAAAAGCAGAAAGACCAAGCTTTAAAACTAATGAACCAGGCAACTAATCTCTAATCAACCAGTCTCTAATCTCTAACATGGAAGTACACCACCACCCCGAAGTAGAAAAAAAAGGTTTCAAAGAATACCTGCTTGAGGGCCTCATGATTTTTTTAGCTGTCCTGATGGGCTTTATTGCCGAAAATATACGGGAGGGGATCACAGAAAATAAACGCGCCGCGGAGTTTGCCAAATCCTACTACGGCGACATTAAAAAGGATACCCTGTTGCTACACAACGCATTGCGTTTTAGCGTACATAAAATAACTGCAATTGATAGTATGATTGTGATGCTTCATCAGCCTGAGACGTTATCCTCAGATACGGTTCTGTACCGTAAGGGGCTGGTGTCTACCCAGGTTTTGCCTTTCGAGCCAACAACAGGCAGCTACGAGCAGATCAAATCGGCTGGCGCAATTCGTGATTTTAAGCAGAAAATGGTCGACCTGATGAATGAGTATGACCTTCAGGCCAGGCAAGTGGTGCGGCGTGAAGATATTACTCAGAAGTTTACGACTGAGCAATTTATCCCCTTCATAGTCGACCAGGCTAACCTGGAGGTTTCTTATGATTTGATGACAACCGGTAAAATAGCGCATGGTGTGCGTACAAACTGGAATCCGGCTTTAACGAAAAAGTACTTAAACCTGGTTGTGCTGGTTAAAATCTCGACCATGCGGTCGACGCAGGAATATAAAAAGCTACTGGTTGTATCAGAAAAGGTTATGGCTGAATTGAAGAAGGAATATGATTTGGAGGAATAGCCCGAAGGAAGCTAAAAGCCGAAAGCTAAAAGCTAAAAGCAGAAAGACCAAAGCTTCAGACTTTCTGCTTTCAGCTCAAAAAACCAGCCCTTAATTAGTGTGGATAATATTGCGGCTCATGTGTATGCCGTGAGTGTTTCCCGAGTTTTCGTACGAAAATTGGCCGCCGGCGAAGCGTTTGTATTTCTCTTTATATTTTTTGAAGACTTCGTCGGGTTGTTTCACGCCGTTCACTGTCATTTCATCTGAGTTTAGTGTAAGGTCGTGCAAACTCTTTTCGTCTGGAACGATCTTGTCGCTGATCAGGTCAGCTATCAATTGCTTCATAAGCTGCTGATCTATCCGGGCCTCTTCCTGGTCATGTTTGGCTTGTATCTGGTCCCGCTTTGCCTGTTCCTGGTCCAATTTAGCCTGTTCCTGGTCACGGCCGGCTTGCTCCATATCTTTCTTAGCTTGTTCCTGATCACGGGCCGCTTCCTCCTGATCCCTCTTTGCTTGCTCCTGGTCGCGAACTGCGCCTTCCTGATCCTTTTTAGCTTGTATTTGATCCAGGCGCGCCTGCTCCTGGTCTTTTTTTGCTTGAACCTGATCGCGTACTGCTTGTTCCTGATCCTTCTTGGCCTGTATCTTGTCTTTTTGCACCTGCTCGCGAATGGCCGCTAAAGCTTTACTATATTCTCCCCATTTGCTTTGCGGTACCTTTTCGCCATCCACAAACAACTCAGTCAATTTGCCATTAACCTGCGTAAGCTCATAGTATTGGCCATCCCAATCCATGTTAACGTGTTCACGTCCTTGCCCATTTTTAGAGCTCTCTATGGTGTATTCACGGTGCGAGTCGTGCGTGTAAGCGCGCTTTAAAGAGTCGCGTTTCTGAGCATTGGCCACAAATGCCACGCCCAGTATTCCTATCAGCAGCATGCTGCTTTTTATGTAATTTGTTTTCATTGTTTTATTGGTTGAATTTCTATTTTATCTATAGTGATTCCATTTCACCTTCGTTCCGATTTCAGGATCCAAAATGTGGCGCAAAGCGTCAAAAGGATTGTTAGGAAGAAGTACAACATGGTTCTTTTGTTTATTGGTTCTTTGTTATGGTCCATAGTCGATAGTCTATGGACCATAGTTTTATGCACAAATTAACCATGGACTATTGACCATGGTCTATGGACCTACTGCCCCTGGATAATTCCATCTCTCGAGTAATCGAAATAGCCGTTGAAGGCTTTGCCGTATTTAGCCTTATATTTTTTGAAAACCTCGTCGGGTTGCTTCACGCCATTGATGGTCATGCCTTCCTGGTTTAGCTGCATTTCGCGGAGGCTGTTGACATCGGGGATGATCTTATCAGTCGCCAGATCTTCAGTAATGTCTTTGATGAATTTTTCATTGGCTTTGGCTTGTTCAGCATTTTTCTTTGCCTGCAGCTCGTTTTGTATCGACTGTTCGGCATTACGTTTAGCCTGCTCCTTATTACGCGCCTCCTGCTCGGCGTTACGCTTTGCCTGCTCCTCGTTTAGCCGGGCTTGCACCTGGCCGCGCTCTACCTGCTCTTTATTTCTCGTGTTTTGTTGCTCATTTTGTATTGCCTGTTCGGCGTTGCGTTTAGCCTGTTCCTTGTTGCGAACCTGCTGCTCGGCGTTGCGTTTGGCTTGCAGCTCATTCAGTTTGGCTTGTTCGGCATTACGCTTAGCCTGCTCCTCATTGCGGATTGCCTGCTCGGCA
>Ga0207702_10004460_pt1 | contig 12440 bp, 9 predicted proteins | sample KBSCornC62_FD_184302 | JGI IMG/M metagenome (GOLD analysis project Ga0207702, IMG submission 184302) | Corn rhizosphere microbial communities from Kellogg Biological Station, Michigan, USA - KBS Corn C6-2 (SPAdes) (version 2) | ecosystem: Host-associated > Plants > Roots > Rhizosphere > Soil ...
CGAACGGCTGCTCCAGCAATCCCTTCGCATGAGCTTCATTCAGCATCTTTGCTGCTTCGTCGTAGCGCAGCCGCGGGAACGGCGGAGTGATCTTCTTAAGCTTCTCAATATCCCGACCAATCACCGCGAGTTCAGGCTCACGATTCTTCACCACGCTCTGCACGATATGCGAAATAAAGTTCTCCGCGAGTTCCATCAGCCCGTCGAGATCGCAATACGCAACCTCTGGCTCAATCATCCAGAACTCCGTCAGGTGCCGCCGCGTCTTCGATTTCTCCGCCCTGAACGTCGGCCCAAAGCTGTACACCTTCCCCAGCGCCAACGCCGTGGACTCGATATACAACTGCCCCGACTGGGTCAGAAACGCCGGATCGCCAAAGTAGTCCACCGGAAACAACGTCGAAGTTCCCTCGCAAGCCGCTGGAGTCAGAATTGGCGGATCGGTTCGGATAAAGCCATTCGTATCGAAGTACTCCGCTGCCGCCCTCATGATCTCCGCGCGAATCCGCAGAATCGCCGACTGCCGCGGCGACCGCACCCACAGATGCCGCCGCTCCATCAGGAAATCGACGCCATGCTCTTTCGGAGTAATTGGATACGGATCGCTCTCCGGAACCCGCTGCACCACCTCGACGTTCTCCACGTCGAGTTCATACCCGCCCGGCGCCCGCTTGTCTGCCCGCACCTTCCCCGTCACAATCACCGAAGATTCCTGCGTCAGCCCCTTCAGCGTCTCAAACACCTCCGCAGGCACACTCTTTACGTGCGCCACACCCTGCACCGTCCCCGTTCCATCCCGGAAAATCGGAAACAACAGCTTCCCGCTCTCGCGCGAGTTATACAGCCACCCGCGAATTTGCACCGACTGCCCTTCAAATTTCCCCAGCGTTGCAATCGTCGCAACCGGCGCAGCAGCCTTCGCGGTCTCAGCAGTTCCTGCAATCTCTTCTGGCATAGCTCAGCTCTCTAACTGACAAAATCGGGCGCCCCATCCATTCCGCGTGTTTTGCGGAATGGGTGGGAACGATGAACCAGGATCGGACCCTCTAGAATAAACCTCCATCTCCCGTCACCACTCTCGCGGCATCCCACCCCGTTGGTTTATCGTCCATACACATATGGCCACTACCAAGCCCCAGCCGGCCTCCACCACGCAGCCACATCCGACCCCCGAAGCCGAAGAAGTCTTTCGCCGCTGGATCCGTTTCCTTGACGAGGAGTTCTACCGCCATCGCTCCCCCGAGCGCCGCTCTGAAATCGTTCGCGACCAGCTCTATCAGCTCTACCTCGGCCGTCCCCATGGAACCAAACCGAACGTCGCTCTCACCAGTGAATTACCGGGGAATGTCCTCACCTACTCCCTCGACCCCGAGAATGTGACCCTCGATGCCGAGTACTTCGCAGACATCGACCCAGTCGAGTTCGCCATCCGCAAGCCGCTCATCTGGTTCTGGAAAATGTTCGACCGCTCCCCAATAGGCCTCAACGTCTGGCTGGGCCTCCGCTTCCGCTGCATGCTCGCCCGCCACATCTTCGACCACATGGGCTCAGGCGTGAAGATCCATCATGGTGTCGATCTCACCTATGGCTACAAGCTTTCTGTCGACGACGGCGCCGTCATCCACCAGGGAGTGCTCCTGAATGACCGCGGCGGAATCAAAATTGGCAAGAACGTCGTCATAGGCTCCTTCGCCCGCATCCTCTCGCACAGCTACGAGCAAACCAGCAACGGCCAGGATGCTAAACTCCAGCCCACCACGATCGGCGACGGCGCCCGCATCGGCAGTCACGAAATCATCATGGGCTGCACAAACGTCGGCGCGAACGAAGTCGTCGGCCGTTATCCGGCTTACAAGGTTTAGCTTTCAGCTCAGTCCGTCCGTCACGTGCCACCCAAACCGCCGCCGACCCACCATGCTAACCTGAGCTTTCCGTATCAGGGAGCATCTCTTGCAGTCTGCTCAATTTGCAATTGCGGTCTTCGAGTTCGTTCTACTCATCTTCGCGCTCAGTTTCCACGAGTGTTCGCACGCCTGGATGGCTTCGCGACTCGGCGATCAAACGGCTCGCCTTCAGGGCCGCGTCACCCTCAATCCCATGGCCCACATAGACGTCGTGGGCACCTTAATCATTCCCGCCATCATCATCTTCGGGCCCTTCATCGGTTTCAGCATGTTCAGCGGAGTCCTCATCGGTTGGGCCAAGCCTACACCGGTCATCACACGCAACTTCACCAAGATCCGCCGCGATGACAATCTCACCACTCTCGCCGGTCCGGTTTCGAACCTCATCCTCGCCATCGCCGCCACGATCATCCTGCTCGTTGTCATCCACGCGGTTCCCCACGGACGCGAAATCGTGATGTACACCTTCAACGGCGAATTGATCCCAGGCGTCAACCCCTCCGTGCAGGCCATCGTCCTTCTCGGCCTCGCCGCCGTCCAGATCAACCTGGCTCTTCTGGTCTTCAACCTGCTCCCCATCCCGCCCCTCGACGGCAGTCACTTCCTTCGCAACATCCTCCCCTACAATGCCGTGCAGTCCTACGACCGCATTCCTTTTTGGGTGAGCTGGATGCTTATGATCTTCGTCGGCGGTTACATCATGCGCCTCTTTCTCGTACCGGCAATTTCGGTCGTCGCGCTGATCCTCTCCCGCGCATAGAAAGACGCTTCAGCCGCTACAATTGACCAAGCCCAACTTTTTGACCTTTCCGATCAAAAATGGCGGATCATCGCGGCTCACTTACGGCTTAGAAAAAGAGAAATGTCTGAATCTCCAGCAACATCCTCCCGTCCGCGCGTTCTAAGCGGCATGCGCCCTACAGGCAGAATCCATCTGGGCAACTACATGGGCGCTCTCGCCAACTGGGTCAAGCTCCAGGACAGCGGCCAGTACGAGTGCTACTTCTTCATCGCCGATTGGCACGCCCTCACTACCGACTACGCCGATCCCTCCAACTTCCTGGGCAACACTCGCGAAGTCATTCTCGACTACCTTGCTGCCGGACTCGACCCGGCCCGCTCCGTCCTGTTCGTCCAGAGCCATGTACCCGCTCACGCCGAGTTGCATCTCCTCCTCAGCATGATCACCTCTGTCGGCTGGCTCGAGCGCGTCCCCAGCTACAAGGAGCAGCAGGAGAACCTCGTCGGCAAAGACCTCAGCACCTACGGCTTCCTCGGCTATCCTCTCCTTCAGGCTGCCGATATCCTTATGTACCAGCCGAAGTATGTCCCCGTCGGACAAGATCAGGCCGCGCACGTTGAACTTACCCGCGAAGTCGCCCGCCGATTCAACAATCTCTACCAGCTCGACGGCCGCGAAGTGCTCCCCGAGCCAGACGTCCTGCTCACTCCTTCTCCCAAGCTGCCTGGCACCGATGGCCGCAAGATGTCCAAGAGCTACGGCAACACCATCATGCTCACTGACCCCGAGCCTGAGGTCCGGCAGAAGTTGAAGACCATGGTCACTGACCCCGCTCGCATCCGCCGCAAAGATCCCGGCGATCCTGACAAGTGCCCGGTCGGCGACCTCCACAAAGTCTTTTCCTCGCCGGAGACACTCGCCAGTGTCTACGAAGGCTGCCGCTCCGCTGGTATAGGATGCATCGAGTGCAAAGGCTGGGCCGCCGACGCTCTTGTCCAGATCCTGAACCCGATTCAGGCACGCCGTGCCAGGTTCACTCCGGATGAGGTAGAAGATATCCTCAGTGATGGCTCCGCGCGCGCGCGCAATCGCGCCGAGCAGACCATGACCGAAGTCCGTACGGCAATGCAGCTCATACCAGCAGCAAAGTAAGCTCGATCAAGACTACCCCCAACCGAGACTTCTGAATTGATTGAAGAAAAGCAAAATCCGGAGATTGAGCCCGCCAACCCTGCTCAGGCGCCGGTTCAGGAACCCACGCCCGAGCCTCAGCCCGTTCATGATCCAGAACCCGGCCACCGCGGCCCCGTCAACGAACCCGGACCAGAACCCGAGCCCGACGCGCACGAACCAGATCCTGAACCGCCGCAGGGCGACCCGCCATCTCACGAACCCGGCGTGAATGCCGCTCCACCGCTCGTTCTGACCTCCAAGCCCATCTCTGACAAAAAATCCGACAAAGAACCCGGCAAGCCGGCACCTGCACCCGCGCAAAGGAAGAAGCCCGAAGAGCAGCCGGAGCAATCGCCCTTCTCCGTCACCGTCGGCCAGGTCTATGACGGCCCACTCGATCTCCTCCTCGATCTCATTCGCAAGCAGGATATCGACATCTACGACATCCCCATCTCCAAAATCACCGCGCAGTTCCTCGCCTACGTCGACCAGCTCAAGGCCACTGACGTAGACGTTGCCGGTGACTTCATCTACACCGCATCCCTCCTCATTCACATCAAGAGCAAGATGCTCCTTCCGCGCGCGCCCGCCGGTCCAGAGGATGCCGCCGAAGATCCCCGCCGCGAACTCGTCGAGCGCCTCCTCGAGCACGAACGCTTCAAGAACGCCGCACAGATGCTCCAGCAGAAGCAAATGCTTGAAGCCGCCACATGGACCAATCCCGGCGTTCGCGAATTCAAAGATGATGCCGCCGCCGAGCCCGAAATTGCGGCGGACACCGTCGACCTGGTCCGCATCTTCCGCGACATTCTCGACCGCGCGCGCAAACGCCCCACCTTCAACGTGCAGGATGACGCGGTCACAGTCGGTCAGATGATCCAGTTCCTAACCCGTCGTCTCTCCATGGAAGACCGCCCGCTTGCGCTGCGCAAACTCCTCGCGCACACCAAATCGTCCCGCGCACTCGTCGCCATGTTCCTGGCGCTGCTCGAACTCGTCCGCCTTCAGGCGATCCTCCTCCGACAAGACAAAGCATTCTCCGAAATCTTCATCAAAAAGAGCACCGGCTTTGACTCCGTCGTCAATGAAGGAATACCAGCCGCTACCGACGAGTGGCGCTAGACAAAACCCCGCGAAGCACCCCTTTTAAAGCGCTACCCTCCGGTTGCACAAATTTTTGTCGAAGGGTCGCCTTCAGATCACGCAACCTTCTTGTTGCACGTTAAGTGACGTCAAAATGCCCGCTCTGGCGCGCAAAGGCAAAGATTTGTGAATCTCTGATCCACAGCCTCAGATTCAGTGCAATCCACCAAGCACATCGCAGCAATTAACACGAATTTAACGTTCAGTTAAACTGATGGTGTGCATACACTTAGTATGGAACTGCCCTCCGATGCCCAGTGAGCCATTGCACAGAATTGCTCGCTATCTCATATAGAATCAATAGTGCGGTGCCTCGAAGAAGAAACCGCGCATCAAACAACTGTGGCACGAATACAGTTGTTGGGGTTTTATGCAATCCTTTTTTGATTGTCCCTTCTCCTGCGATCCAAGATCGTTCCATCCCCATTTTTCCAGCAAATCTCACAAAGACTCTGCGTTGTTCCTCCCCGCGCAACATAGCGAGTCGTTTTCTACTGCGTCGGGAGATATCTGATGGCGGCTACAACCGCAACAGCACTTCCACGTCCCTCTCTACTCGACCGTAAGATCAAGCATCGGCCGAGCAAGAAGGGCATACTTGCGTTCCTTTCCGCACTTTCAGCCGGCGTGGTCTACATAATTTTCCACGTCGCCCACGACCTCAATGCGGCCTCGGTCACAAGCTACGCCCCCTACATGATGTTGGGCATGGCGCTGCTTATTGCGCTAGGTTTCGAATTCGTCAATGGGTTCCACGACACCGCCAACGCCGTCGCCACTGTCATCTATACCCACTCCCTCGAACCCAACATTGCCGTCGTCTGGTCAGGCATTTGCAATCTTGCTGGAGTGCTCTTCTCCTCCGGCACCGTCGCTTTCGCCGTCATTACCCTTCTGCCCGTCGAGCTCATTCTCCAGGTAAGCTCCGGCGCTGGCTTCTCCATGGTCTTCGCTCTGCTCATCGCCGCGATCCTCTGGAATCTAGGCACATGGTGGCTCGGCCTTCCCGCATCCAGTTCGCACACGATGGTGGGCTCCATCATCGGTGTCGGAATCGCGAATCAACTCCTCATGCCCCACACCGGGACCTCGGGCGTCGACTGGGATCAATGCATCAAGGTCCTCAAGGCACTTCTCATCTCGCCCCTGATCGGATTCGTCTTCGCCGGCATGCTCATCCTGCTCGCCAAACAGGTCGCAAAATATCCTGAGCTTTACGAAGCGCCGAAAGACAACACACCTCCGCCTTTTCCGATTCGCGCTCTGATGGTCGGCACATGCACCGGGGTCAGCTTTTTCCATGGCTCCAACGATGGCCAAAAAGGAATGGGCTTAATCATGCTCATCCTCATCGGCACCGTCCCGACAGCCTACGCACTCAATCACGCCGTGAGCCCCGCTCAGGTGCAGAGCTACATCGTCGCCTCCGAAAGCGCTGGGCAGATTCTTCAGCGCCACGCCGAGCCAACGGCCGCGCTCACAACCAATGCTCGCCAGACCGTAACCGACTACATCCGTACCAAGCAGCTGCAGCCTACCACGATTCTTGCCCTTCGCAAGCTCATCGTCGACACGACCCACGAGATCGGCCTTTACAAGCAGTACAAATCGGTTCCGCCGCAAGAGCAGGCCAACGTCCGCAACAATATGTATGTGGCCAGCGAAGCGCTCCGCCTGATGCTTAAGGACAACAACCCGGCTTTCACGCCAGACGAGCGCAAAGCGCTAGAGAGCTATAAAGCCAAAGCCGACAACGCAACGAAGTTCATACCCACTTGGGTGAAGGTCGCCGTAGCTTTGGCCCTTGGCCTTGGAACCATGGTCGGCTGGAAGCGCATCGTGGTGACAGTCGGTGAACGAATCGGCAAAGACCACCTCACCTATGCGCAAGGGGCAAGTGCCGGCCTCATTGCAATGGGCACTATCTTTGCCGCGGACAAATTCGGCCTGCCTGTAAGCACCACCCACATCCTCAGCTCCGGCGTCGCCGGCACCATGGCTGCAAACGGAAACGGCCTCCGGTTCGCGACGATCCGCAACATCGCTGCCGGATGGGTCTTCACCCTCCCCGCTGCCGCGCTCCTATCCGGAACCCTATACTTCCTTTTCCGCCTGATCTGATCGAGAGTCCACATCACCCGCGGGCCGCGCGTCAGCGCGGCCTTCGCATTTCCCACCCCTCCCGCAAATTCATCTTCCCTTCATCCGCCGTTCACATCCGTCAGTAATTCTTGCCGTGTCCGGTGAGTGCCCTCCCCTAACCGCCAGACTCAATCCCAATCCAGTACCGGAGTTTCACCATGGCCGACCTGGCAACCGCAGCCGTTGCTCCTCCAATCGGGGGCTCTCTCCTTGATCGCAAAAAGCATGCTTTCCCCAGCTGGGTAACCGGCGCACTCGTCATTACGGCTCTTCTTGGCGGACTGGTCTACGTCGGCGTCCACATCGCCGGCGACATGGGCAATGTCACCGTCGTCAGCTGGTGGCCTTACGTCCTTCTCGCGGTCGCCCTTCTCATCGCCCTTGGCTTCGAATTCGTCAACGGTTTCCACGACACCGCCAACGCCGTCGCCACCGTCATCTACACGCATTCTCTTGATCCCAACATCGCGGTCGTCTGGTCTGGCCTCTGCAATCTCTGCGGAGTGCTCGTCTCCTCCGGAGCCGTCGCCTTCAGCGTAATAACCCTGCTCCCCGTCGAGCTCATTCTCCAGGTCAGCTCCGGCGCCGGTTACGCGATGGTGTTCGCGCTCCTCATTGCCGCTATTCTTTGGAACCTCGGCACCTGGTACTTCGGCCTTCCCGCCTCCAGCTCCCACACCATGGTTGGATCCATCATCGGCGTGGGTCTCGCTAACCAGCTCATGAGCGCGCACACCAACACCTCTGGTGTCGACTGGGAACAGGCCACCAAGGTCTTCAAAGTTCTGCTGATCTCTCCCATCATCGGATTCACTGCGGCAGCGCTCCTCATGCTCCTCTCCAAGGCGCTAATCAAGTACCCGGCTCTATATCAGGCTCCCAAAGACAACACTCCTCCACCGTGGCCCATTCGCGCTTTGCTCATCCTCACCTGCTCCGGCGTCAGCTTTTCGCACGGTTCTAACGACGGCCAGAAGGGCATGGGCCTCATCATGCTCATCCTCATCGGCACCGTCCCCACCGCCTACGCTCTCAACCATGCTGTCACTCCCCGAGACGTCCAGCAATTCATTGTCGCCTCCGACAATGCCGGCCAGATCTTCAACGCCCATGCAGACCCGAAAGGCATCCTTGGCCCCGACGCCCGAGCCACCGTCACCGACTACATCCGCACCAAGCAGCTTCAGCCGGACACCATGATCGCCCTTCGCGAACTCGTTCAGGACCTGAGCCACGAAGTCGCCCTCTACAGAGAATTCAAGTCCGTTCCCGCCCGCGAGCAGACCAACGTTCGCAATGACATGTACGTCGTCAGCGAAGCCATTCGCCTCATGCAGAAGAACAAGAACCCTGCCTTCACCGCACAGGAGAACGCGACTCTCACCGCATATAAAGGCAGGATCGACAAGGCAACAAAGTTCATTCCCGGCTGGGTAAAAGTCGCCGTTGCGCTCGCCCTCGGTCTCGGAACCATGGTCGGCTGGAAGCGCATCGTCGTCACAGTCGGAGAAAAGATCGGAAAGGAGCACCTCACTTACGCCCAGGGTGCCTGCGCCGAACTCGTCGCCATGGCCACCATCTCCGCCGCTGACAATTTCGGCCTCCCCGTCAGCACCACCCACGTCCTCAGCTCCGGTGTAGCCGGAACCATGGCCGCGAATCGCAGCGGCCTCCAGGTGTCCACGCTCCGCAACATTGCCGCGGCCTGGGTCTTCACTCTCCCTGTCGCCGCTCTCCTCTCCGGAACTCTCTTCTGGCTCTTCCGTCACTTTGCCTGATCGCTGACTCGCGTATCTCTTCAAAGGGCGTCCACATATCGGACGCCCTTTTCCTTGTCGTCTCTGTGGACGCATCGCCCCGCCCCGTCCAGTACCATACAAAAGGTACTGATTGCTGAATGAGCCTGAAATCCAAGCTGGAAGCTGTTATTTACGCCTCTGAGGAGCCCGTCACGCTCCCTCAGCTCGCCACTCTATTCGGCGCAGAAGCGTTGGAGTGGGAGAATACCCGGAAAACCGCCGCCGAAGCCGCCGCCCAAAAGGCATCCGCCGACGCTGTCGATCCCTCCCAGCCAATCCTCGCCGAAGGCCTCGATTACGTCGACCTCCGCACGGAAGACGACGCCCTTCTCGAACAGCCGGGTTTTGCCGTCCTCCCCGCCGCCGAATCTTCGGAGGAACCAGCCTCGAACCAACAGTCCGAGACCAGCTCTGATTCCCAAATAATCGAAAACGCCGAAGAAGCACCCTCGCAATCTCTGCAGCCGGCGTCTTCAGAACCTACGGCCTCCAACGAATTCGTTGAACCGCAATCACCCGAACCCGCTCCCCTTGATCCGGAAGCCGAGGCCAAGCGGGTCGCTCGTCAGCGCGATCGCGACATTAAAGCCATTCTTCGCCAGCTCATCGACGAGCTCATCGCTGATTACGCCAACGACGATCGCGGCATCGAGATCCGCGAGATCGCTGGCGGTTACCGCATGGCTACCAAGCCCGAGTGTCACGATGCCGTGCGCATGTTCATCAAGAGTCTCAAGCCCCCGCTGAAGCTCTCACTTCCGGCTCTCGAAACCCTCGCCGTTATCGCCTATAAGCAGCCCGTCACGGCGCCCGAGGTGAACGAGATTCGCGGTGTCGATTCATCCGGCGTCTTCGGCTCACTCCTCGCCCGCAAGCTCATCACCACCGCGGGCCGCAAACAGGTCATTGGGCGGCCCATCCTATATAAGACGACCAAAGAGTTCCTGATGCGCTTCGGCCTCAAAGACGTCAACGAACTCCCCTCCATGGACGAATTCGAAAAGATGGCCAGCGAACTCGAAGAGGCTGACCCGACGCCCATCACGGATGCCGAAGCCGCCGATGCCGAATACCAATCCGAAGGTGACGCAGGACCTGAGCTCGACGAAAACGCTCCGGAGGACACGGATGATGACTCTCCTCCATCAGCCGAAACGTCTACGCCTGCTTCGGAGCCTCCTTCTCAATCCAACTCTCAAACAGAGCCGGCCGAATAGGCCGGTTTTCTGTCCATGGCCGCGCCTGACCGGAAGCGAAGCAGGCAGAACCGAGATCTCCCGATGACCGCCAAGAAGAAACCAGCTCCGGATACCCCGGAATCCGAACGTCCCGAGATCGTCGAGCCGCTCAACACCGCTCTCGAGTCAGACGCCGCGATAGCCGCAGAGGCCGAGTCCGCAGCAGCAGCAAGCGACACCTTCGAGCAGGCCTCCGATGGTCTCCCCGAGCCTGAACTGGATTCTTCCGAAGCATCCAACGAAGAAGAGGAACCTGCCGCTGAGCCTGCGCCGGAACTCAAACGCCTTCAGAAGATACTTGCACAATCCGGAATCGCCAGCCGCCGCCACGCTGAAGAACTCATCACCCAGGGACGCGTTCAGGTAAACGGCAAAGTCGTCACCGAACTCGGCAGCAAAGCCGACGCCCATCGCGACCACATCCGCGTCGACGGCAAGCTCCTCCACGGCTCCGAGCGTCAGCGCTATTTCATGCTCAATAAGCCCAAGGGATACGTCACCACCGTCAGCGATCCCGAGGGCCGCCCCACCATCATGGAGTTCTTCTCCAAAACACGCGAACGCCTCTACCCTGTTGGCCGCCTCGACTATCTCAGTGAAGGCCTTCTCCTCGTCACCAACGACGGCGAACTCGCCAACAAGCTCACCCGAGCTGCCTCCAACGTTGAGAAAACCTACCTCGTTAAAGTCAGCGGCCAGCCCAGCGAAGAAGCCCTCGATCGCCTCCGCCAAGGTGTCGGAATTTCGAAAGGCAAGCCGGGCTCTGATCGCGTTCAGACCGCTCCCGCCGATATCCGCCCTTTCCGCCCCGGCAAACCAGCGGGCAAACGTGGGCCTTCGCGCCCTGTCGATAATCCGTGGTACGAAGTAGTACTCATCGAAGGCCGCAACCGCGAACTCCGCAAGATGTTCGAAGAGATTGGCCACCACGTCGAGAAGATCCGCCGCGTCGGCTACGGCCCGCTTGTCCTCGACCTCGAACCCGGCAAGATTCGCGAGCTCGAACCCGAAGAAGTAGAAAACCTCCGCAAAGCCGCGGAAGGCAAGTACCGCAAACCGAAGCCGCGCGAGCCCCGCAAGCGCGAGTTCGCACAACACGCTGATCGTCCAGCCTCCAAGCCGCGCTGGAACGAGCGGCGAGCTGAAGGGCGCGACAGTGCCCCGGGCAGCAAAGAAGAACGGCGCCCCTTCCGCGGCAATCAGCGCAGCTTTGACCGCCCCCAGCCCGGCGGACGCCGCCCTCCCGAACGCAATCAGTTCCGTCCCCGCCCAGCCAATGTCCCAGGTAGCGATCGCGAGTCGTCCCGCGCATTCCGGCCCGGCGCTGCACGCCCGAACCCCCGCTTTTCAGAAGATCGCCCGCAACGTCCTCCGCGCAGAGACGATCGCGAGAGTTACCCCTACGCAGGGGGCCGCGAAAATCGAGGACGATCCACAGCAAACCGCCCTTTCCAGCAAGGCGACAGGCCTAAGAGTTTCGGCTCCCGGCCTCCCCGGCGAGACTTCGGTGGTCTTGCCCCAACTGAAACCCGCCCCGGATCTGGTCGCCGCTTTGAGAATCGTCCTCCCGGCCCGGGTGGATTCCGCTCGAGGCCCGAAAAAGTGCGGTCGGAACCCTTCGACAACAAGCGCTCAGTTGCCGGCCCAAACAAGTTTGGATCCAAAACGCGACTCGATATTCATCCCATAGACGATGAGCGCCCTGGCTCTGAAAACCGTCCCCAGAACCGCACTCGTCCCGAACGAGCCTCTTTCTCGCCTCGACGCGAGTCCCGCGCGGACCGCCCTCAAAGTGCCCCATCAGGCCGAAACCAGCAGCGCCGTCAACCCTCACCGGAACCCCGCCGCTTTGATCGAGATCGCCAACCTCCTCGTTTCGGCCGGCCTGGCAGGACAGAGCCCAGCGGCGAAGTAGGCGCGAACCGCCCCCCGCGCCCAGAACGTCGTCCAGATCAGCGCCCTTCCGGCCCCCGTCCAGCTGGCAAATTCAAAAGCGGTTTCAAGGCTGGCCAACGAAACGCCCCAGGCGGCAAACAAGGCGGTGTTCGCTCCGGCGGTGGTCGTCGTTCCGGGCCGCGCCCCGGCGGCAGCCGCCCCAGCAAACGCCGCCCATAGAACCAGACGGAGCTTCGGGACATTCATGTCCTCGAAGCTCTGCCCCTCGTCCCCTCGTCCCCTCGTCCCCTCGTCCCCTCGTCCCCTGAATCATGCAACCCTCCAGTTGCACAAATTATCTACCGGGCCTATTATCAGAGGCCATGTCCCGCAAAATCCGTAAGCGCATAACCGCCAAGCCGAA
>Ga0207702_10004461_pt1 | contig 12438 bp, 11 predicted proteins | sample KBSCornC62_FD_184302 | JGI IMG/M metagenome (GOLD analysis project Ga0207702, IMG submission 184302) | Corn rhizosphere microbial communities from Kellogg Biological Station, Michigan, USA - KBS Corn C6-2 (SPAdes) (version 2) | ecosystem: Host-associated > Plants > Roots > Rhizosphere > Soil ...
CCCGAAGCACGATCATGGTTAACAATCATTTTAACCTCCGTGAACCCGTCCGGCTCCGCCAACCACAGCCGCGCCACCCCGCCGCCGATGATCAGCCAATATTTGCCGGGCTCAGCCGCCGCCAGATCGCGGGGCGACGGTTCGGCGCGGCCGTTGGGATGCGAATGATAATGGCCGATCAGCCGTGGCCCGCCGCCGCGCTCGGCTCGCAGTGCGGCGAACAGGGCGCGGGGATCGATCTCGAATGTGTCCTGCGGGCGATCCGCGACATTATCGGCCGGCTCGGCGCGATCGATGCCGGTACCGGTTCCGAACAGCAGACCGCATATCTCGCGGCCGGGCGCGCCGCCCGCTTGCTCGATCAACCCGTCAAGCAGCGCACGCGCGATCCGAACAGCCATGCGTCTTCATAGCTTGGCGGAACCGGAAAATGGAGCGCTTGCTTGACCATTCGCCGCAGCGCACCCTCCCCGGTCTCACGCCACCGCTTCGATCTCGCAAAGCTGCGAGAGGATTTGCGACGGCATCTGGTCGCCAATCATCTTCTGCAGGAATGACGTATGGTCGTAGAAGGCGTCGCGCAGCGGCCGCAGGGGAGCCGGCAGGTGGTGGAACATCTTGCCGATCCTGAATGCCAGCTCGGTTACATAGGAGGTGTGCGGCTTCCGCCGCTCCTCATAGCTCTGCAACGCCCCCCTGACGGCCTCGCGATCCCTGACGTCGACGCCCGCGAGCGCGCGAGCCAGGAAATAGCCGTCCTCGATCGACATGCCCGCACCATAGGCCGCATAAGGCGAGGTCGGATGCGCGGCATCGCCGACCAGGGTCACGCGCCCCTTCGCCCATTGCCTGAGGGGCGGACGATCGCGGATCTCCCACCGCTGCACATTATCGACGGGCGTGCGGTCGATCAGTCCCCGGACAAAAGGCGGAAAGCCGCGGCTGCGGTCTCGACAGAATGCCAGCAGATCGGCGGGCGGCTCGTCGTTCGGCTTGAACGCCTCCAGCACCCACCATTCATAGCCCCAGCGGCCGTCGTGACGGATGGGCGTGTAGCTCACCTGGGTGGTGCGGTTGTGTGAGAGCACGCCTTCGCCATCGCTCGCGCGTTCGTCGAACAGCCAGCCGCCGCAGAGATGGAGGAACTGGCGGCGGATCGGCTCGTCGCCCCACAGAATCCGGCGGACCGTCGAATTGATGCCGTCGGCCCCGACCACCACGTCCGCTACGATCGGCTCGCGCCCTTCGAAGCGGAGCAGCACATCGTCGCCGCGGTCCTCCAGCCCGATCAGCGCATGATCGAGCTTCATCACCCCGTCGGGCAGTGCGGCCTGCATTCGTTCGTAGAGGCCCCGACGCAGCAGGCCGATGAACCCGCCCCCATATTCGCGCTCGACCTCGGGCGTCAGACGGACGTCGGCGCGAAGCTTGCCTTTGGCATTGCGGAAGGTGGCGTGGCAGGGCGCACCCAGATCATCCGTATCGACGCCGATGAGCGTGAGGATCTTCTGGGGCGGCGGCCATAGGTTGAGGATATTCCCGGCGGCGCGAACCTCGGGATGACGTTCGTACAATTGGACGTCAAACCCCTCCTTGATCGCGGCCAGTGCCGTGGCCATGCCGCCAGGCCCAGCACCGATGATGGCGATCCTGCCCCTGGATTTGGACATTGTTCGAAACTCCGTCAGGCTGTCGGCTTGATGCGGAAGACGCGTTCCGCGTTGGGGAAGGCGATCCGCTCGAGCTTGTCCGGCGGAAGCGGAGCGGATGAACGGAACCGCCTCTTCGGTGCGCTCTCGCCCACGGCTCAGAACCGAACGGTGCCGCGGATACCGAAGGTTCGTGGCGGGCGGATCTGGTTGTAGATCACGCCCGGTTTGGCGGGGCTCTGTACCGAATTGGCGAAGACCAGCGCATTTTCGAGATTGTTGACGAAGCCGGTGATCGCCAGCTTGCCCGACGGCGTCTCGTAAGTGAGACGCGCATTGGACATCATGTAGCTGTCCTGTTGGCCGAGCGAGAGATAATCGAGCGACAGATAGCGCGCGCTTTCAACGCGCGTATCGACGCCTGCGATGATGCGTCCGCTGCCGGCGAGTTCGAAATGATGCTCATAGCCCGCATTCAGCACCCATCTTGGCGCATTGATCAGCGGCCGGCCCGAACAATCGACATTGTAGATGCGCGCGGTGGGCGAGGCACCGATCAGCGATGATGGGGTCACCGCGCAGCCGACCACCGGTGCCGGCCCGGTGGTGGAATAAGCCCGATAGGCGAGGTCGTTATATTTGGTGTGGAGATATTGGACGTTCAGCGACAGGACACCGTTGCGTACCACCTTCCACAGCATCTCCACCTCGGCGCCATAAAGCGTGGCGGCGCCGGCATTTTCAGTCGCGAAGACCGGCCCGTAAATCGCACCCGCCGGGGTCGAGGCGACCTGGACCGGGGTCAAATGCGAGATTTGCTGATCCTTATAGTCCCAATAGAAGGCTTCGAGGTTGAGCTGCAGCCGGTTGTCGAGGAACCGGTTCTTGCTGCCGATCGTGTAGGCGGTCAGCCGTTCGGGCTTCGAATAATTCTGCCCCAGGGCCGAGAATAGCACGCCCGATTTGAACCCCGTCGACACCGTCGCATAGAGCAGTGAGCGGCCGCCAACGTCATATTCGACCCCGGCCTTCCAGGTGAGCTTGCTGAAATTGACATTGGACGTCGCGTCGGTGCGCAGATCCAGGATAATCGGCGTGAAGGACAGGAAAGCCGGCGGCACGAAGCCCACGAAGGGATAGGTATGCGCCTCGGTCACCTGCTGCTTGTTGTCGTGCGTGTAGCGGAGGCCACCGGTCAAACGTAGGCGATCGGTGAGCGAATAGGTCCCCTCTCCGAACGCGGCATAGCTGGCGGTCTGCAGCGCCGAGTTGATCCGCGTCCCGTTGCTGCCCTGGTCGAAGAACTGGTGGGCGTTCACGTCTTCGATGAAATAATAGGAGCCGACCACCCACTTGAGCTTCTCGCTCTGGTTGCCGAGCCGGGTTTCGAGCGACATCTGGTTCGACTTTTCGGTGACGTCGATCAGGAAGCTGGACGCATAGCCGGCGAAATCGAGATCGGTCTTGCGCCAGGCCGGGATCACGGTCAGCTCCGCAAATCCCAGGTTGAGGTTCAGGTTGGCGAGCGCGCCATAATATTTGTTGTTCTGGTACCCATTGTCCTTCGCGATGATCTGGGGAACCGGGAGCGTCGGCTGGCGGCTGAGATATTCGGCAATGACCGCCGGGTCGCTCGGGCCGAGCCGATGCTTGCCGTCCAGCAGCGGCATGATCGTGCCGCCCGAACCCTTGCCCCCGACATCGCCATAATCGAGCATGATATTGGCGTTGAACCCGCCGCCTGAATCGAACCGGAACTGGGCGCGCGCCGCCGACGTATCCTCGTCGTCATAGCCGTCACTGAAATAGCCGTCGTGGCGAACGCGCTGCCCCGAAAAGCGGAAGGCGGCCTTGTCGCCCACCGGCAGATTGATCGCGCCGGAGGCCTTGAACGTGTCGTAATTGCCGTATTCGGCCGTGAGATAGCCCGACAGATCCTCCAATTTGGGCTTGGCGGTGATGACGTTGACCGCGCCGCCCGACGCGTTCCGGCCGTAGAGCGTGCCTTGCGGCCCCTTCAGCACCTCCAGCCGTTCCAGATCGTAGAACAAGGCGGCGGGCGCGGCCGGGCGCGACAGATAGACGCCGTCCATGTTGAACGCGACGCCCTGCTCGGCGAAGGCATTGGCCCCGAACGTGCCGATGCCGCGGAGATAGATCTGGGTGAAGGAGGAGGCCGGCGCGACCTGGAGCGCCGGCACGAGACGGGTGAGATCGTCAGCGCGCGTGATGCTCTGCGTGACGAGCGTATCGCCCGCCACGGCGCTGACCGGCAAAGCGGCGCGCTGAAGATTTTCGGCGCGTCGCTGTGCCGTGATCACGACATCGGCAAGGCCGTTGTCGGCCGGCGCAGATGCCGCCGGAGTTTCGCTCGCTTGCTGCGCCCGCGCCGGACCCGCCAGTGCCAGCGCCGCCAGCGCTACAGATGAGTGAAACAGGCCCCTCGACCCCATTTTATCCTCCCGCATATGCTTTTTGCTGTCGGGCCATGATCGCAGCAGCAGTAGCATCAACAAAATTTTTTGTTTTGATCGATTGCCATCACTTTTGGTGATAGATTTATCCGCTCGGGAACCCCGGAGATCTTGACTCTGGTGGGTCCCAAAAAAATGCGGGGATGGATGCATGCGATTCCGTGGGCTGGACCTTAATTTGCTCGTCGCGTTCGACACGCTGATCACGCTGCGCAGCGTGTCGGCGGCCGCGCGCCAGATGAATTTGAGCCAGCCCGCGATGAGCGCTGCGCTGGGGCGGCTGCGCGACTATTTCGGCGACGACATCCTCGTCGCCAACGGCAAGCGCATGTACCCGACCGCTTATGCGGAAAGCCTCCTCCCTCGGGTGCGGGAGTGCCTGCAGCAGGTCGAAACGCTGATCGGCACCTCGACCATCTTCGAACCGGCGACATCGCACCGCGTCTTCCGCATCATCACGTCGGACTACATCGTCGCCGCGATCATCGTGCCCCTCGTGGCACGCCTCGCCGAAATCGCCCCGAACGTGCGGCTGGAATTGATCCTGCCGAGCGAGAACAGCCCCGATCAGGTGGCCCATGGGCGCGCCGATCTTCTGATCACACCCGAAAACTTCATCTCGCGCGACCAGCCTTCGGAACTGCTGTTCGAGGAACGGCATGTGGTGGTCGGGTGGGACCAGAACCCGATGTTCGATCAGACGGTCACCGAGGAGGCGGTGCTCGCGGCAGGGCATGTGGTGGTGCAATTCGGCAACCAGCAGACCTCATCCTTCGCCGACCGGCAGCTCGAACTGCTCGGCAAGGTGCGCAAGGTGGAGGTCGCCACTTCCTCTTTCACCACCATCCCTTGGCTGCTGCGCGACACGATGCGCCTCGCGGTCATGCATGAGCGGCTTGCGATCCGCATGATGGAACTGTTCCCGATCCGCTCGGCACCGCTCCCGTTCGATTTTCCGATCATGCGCGAGATGGTCCAATATCATCGCGCGCGCTCGACCGACGAAGGGCTGAACTGGCTGCGCGGCGAGCTTCACGCAATCGCGCGACACCCAATCAATAAATTCCATGGATAGCATGGCATAAATATTATCAGCTTTATCTTTCCTTCTGCCCGGCTACCTTCTGCTCGAAACGTCGCTGGAGCGGCTGAGGAGAGGGATTTTGCAGCCTTTGTCGATCCTGGTGATCGGTGCCGGTATCGGCGGACTGACTGCGGCGATCGCGCTGCGGGCCCGCGGCCACGACGTGCAGATGATCGAGCGCGACCCCACTTGGTCGGTCTACGGCGTCGGCATCATCCAGCAGGGCAATGTCGTCCGCGCGATGACCGCGCTCGGGCTGATCGACGATTATCTGGAGGCAGGCTTCGGCTTCGACCATGTCGAGGTGTTCATCCCGACCGGCCAGTCGGTCGCGAAGATCCCGACCCCCCGCCTCGTCCCCGACAAGCCCGCCAATGTCGGCATTTCGCGGCCCGCCCTGCACAAGGTGCTGGGCGACCGTGCCCTGGGTGCAGGCGCGCAGATCCGCCTGGGCGTCACCGCCGACGCGATCGAGGATGACGGCGCCAAAGTCGCGGTGCGGTTCAGCGATGGCACGGAGGCCAGCTACGACCTCGTGATCGGTGCTGATGGCCTCTATTCGCAGACGCGCCAGACCATCTTCCCCGATGCGCCGCGACCCGAATTCACCGGCCAGTCGGTCTGGCGCTACAATTTCGCACGGCTTCCCGACCTGACCGGCCTGCATGCCTATGAAGGGCCCACCGGCGTCGGCCTCGTCCCGCTGTCGCACGATCTGATGTATATGTATCTGACCACGCCGGAGCCGGGCAATCCGCGCTATCCGCGTGACGGAATGGCGGCGGCGATGCGGGGCAAACTGGCCGGCATCCCCGCGCCGACAATCCGCGCGCTGGCCGAGCAGATCAGCGACGATGACGGCGTCGTCTACAAGCCGCTCGAATGGCTGTTCCTGACCGGCGCGTGGCACAAGGGGCGCGTGGTGCTGCTCGGCGACGCGGTCCACGCGACCACCCCGCATCTGGGCCAGGGCGCGGGCATGGCGATCGAGGATGCGATGGTGCTGGCGGAGGAGCTCGACCAGTCGGACGAACTCGAAGCCGCACTCAATGCCTATCGCGACCGGCGCTTCGAGCGCTGCCGCTACATCGTCGAAGCATCGCGCGCCATCTGTCTCGGCCAACTCGGCAAGGGGCCGCTCGTCGAAAATGCAAACGCCACGCGCGAGATGTTCGCGAAGGTGGCCGAACCGATCTGAACCGGCGTGGAGTCACGCGCTCCATGGGAGACTGTAATGACCCGAGTGACTGAAATCCGCTTCGTCGGCTACGGCGTTCCCGATCTGGACGCCGAGGCCCAATTCTATGGCGACGTCTGGGGGTTGCGCGATGCCGGCGAGCATCAGGGCATGCGCCATTTCGCGACCGAGGGATATGACGAACTCTACGTCGTGCGTCTCCGCCAGTCGGAACAGCGCAGGGTCGACGTGATCGCGCTGGCGGCCGCCTCCGCCGCCGATGTCGACATGCTGCATGAGCGCGTCGTCGCCAGCGGGTGCCGGATCATCTTCGCACCGCGCGCGCTCACGACGCTCGGCGGCGGCTACGGCTTTCGTTTCTTCAGTCCCGACGGCCTGCCGTTCGAGATTTCAGCCGACGTCGAGCGCGGGCCATCGCGCCCGCTCGATCGCTGGGAAGGGATCCCGGTCAGGATCAGCCATATCGTGCTTCACTCGCCCGACCATAAGGCGCTGGTCGGCTTCTTCACCGACGTGCTGGGCTTCAAGGTCAGCGACTGGCTGGGCGATTTCATGTGCTTCCTGCGCTGCAACAGCGCGCATCACCGCATCGCCATCCTGCCCGGCGCGCCGTGCCTCAACCATGTCGCCTATGACATGCTGGGCGTCGACGACATGATGCGGGGCATCAGCCGGCTCAAGCAGAAGGGGGTCGAGATCGGCTGGGGTCCGGGCCGCCATACGGCGGGCAACAACACGTTCAGCTATTTCGTCACGCCGAATGGCTTCGTCGCCGAATATACGTCGGAACTCGAGGAAGTGGACGACGCGACCTGGGTCGCCCAGGTCTACACGCCGGCACCCAGGATCATGGACCAATGGGGCATCGGCACGGGAGGCCCGCAGACCTTGCCGCACGCCGATGCCGATCCGGGCCTGTTCGTGCCCGCAGAGGCCTGACCGGTGGCCCTGTTCGAATATTTCCCCAATTATATCTGGAACCTGTCGGTCGCGATCGCGGTCGAAAGCGGCGCGCAGATCGGCGAGATCATCGACATGTGCCAGCCGATCCGCGACGCCGCGGCGAGCGGCGCGGATGCGGGGACGCCTCAGTTCCTGGCCCAATGGGTGGCGATGGCCGACAAGCTGATCGCTCTTGCCGGCGAGGATGAGGCGAAGGGCCGCGCCTTTTCCGCTGCCAACAAGCTCGAGCGTGCCGCGCTCTACCTTCTCGTCGCCGAGCGGATGCAGGGCCACGGCCATCCCGGACGCGCGGAGACCTTCGCGCGTGCCCAGCATTGCTTCGCGAAGGCGATAAGGCTCGGCCAACAGCCGGTCGAGCGCGTCGAAATCCCGTATGGAGACGGCGCCTATCCAGCGCTTTACTGCCGTGCGCCCGGCGACGGGCCCAAGCCGGTCGTGGTCTATTGCAACGGGCTCGATAGCTCCAAGGAGCTGCTCTACTGGTCGAAGCTGCCGCAGGCGCTCGCCCGGAGGGGCCTATCCTGCCTGTGCGTCGACCAGCCGGGAACGGGCGAGGCGCTGCGGCTCCACGATCTGCCCGCCACGCCGCACAGCGAGCAATGGGCGTCCAAGGCGGTCGACTGGCTCGAGACGCAGGCGGATGTCGATCCCAGGCGGATCGGCATGACCGGCATTTCGCTGGGCGGGCATTTCGCGCCGCGTGCCGTCGCGTTCGAGCCGCGCTTCGCGAGCGGTGCGGTGTGGGGCGCCAACCACAATTGGGCCGAGGTGCAGCAGAAACGACTGAAGCGCGAGGGCGAGAATCCGGTGCCCCATTATTGGGCTCATGTGATGTGGGTGTTCGGCGCCACCGACATGGACGATTTCTTCGCCAAGGCCGCCGACATGCACCTGAACGGCGTGATGGAGCGGATCCGCGTGCCCTTCCTCGTCACGCATGGCGAGAAGGACCGCCAGATCGCGCTCGATTATGCGCATCAAAGCTATGACCAGCTGGTCAACAGCCCCAGGCGCGAACTCAAGATCTTCACGCCCCGTGAAGGCGGGGTCGAGCATGTCGGCGCGGACAACATGGCGTTCGGACGCGATTACATCGCCGACTGGTTCGCAGAAACGCTGGGCGGACGGACGGCATGACCCCGGCGCGCCACATTGCCGGGCAAACCACGATCAGCATCGTCATCAACATGGTGCTCAGCGCGCTCTTCTTCCTGTTCCTGTTCCTGTTCGGCGGTCAGGAGTTCGTGTCGGTTTGGGGGGCGCGTGGGCTTGCCGCCGACTTCGTGCCGCAGAGCTTCATGATCACGCTGATGAGCGTGCTGATGCCGGGGCTCGCAACCGAGCGTAAGCTGCGCGCGGGGCACGTCGCCCGACTCTCCGACTTTACGCGCCTGCCACGACATGCCGGGCTGCGGGCTTTGGTCCTGGCGGTGCCGGCGGCGCTCGGCGGAGGCGCGGCCATGGCGGTCTTGCTCGGCCTGGCGGGCCTGGACGGCATCGCCTGGGCCCCGGCGCTCGGGTTCAAGATCGCCTATGGCGGGCTGGTCGGAGGCATCGTGACCCCGATCGGGGTGCGCGCCGCGCTCGCCCGCCGCGACATCGCCCGAGCATAGAAAAACCGGGCGACCGGAGAGGAGAACAAGCATGGCGCGCCGTTTCGTCGATTTGTCGATCACGCTTGAAAATGACGTGATCACCGATCCGCCCTTCATGCGACCCAAGATCACCTACCAGCAGCATGCCGATACGGTGGCGGAGCTCGGCCATTTCTTCCCCGGCGTGACCAATGAGGACCTGCCCGACCAGGCCGGCTTCGCCGCCGCCGAATGGGTGACCCTGACCACGCACAACGGCACGCACCTCGACGCGCCATGGCATTTCCATCCGACCATGGACGGCGGCAAGCGCGCGATCACGATCGACGAAGTGCCGCTCGACTGGTGCTTCAGGCCGGGTGTGAAGCTGGACTTCCGCCACTTCCCCGATGGCTATGTCGTGACCGCCGCCGACGTCGAGGCGGAGCTCGCGCGGATCGGCCATGCGTTGCAGCCGCTCGATATCGTGCTGGTCAACACCGCCGCGGGGGGCGCGGTCGGCGACCCCAACTTCGTCAATGTCGGCTGCGGCATGGGCTATGACGCGACCATCTATCTCACGTCGCGCGGGGTGCGCGTGACGGGAACGGACGCCTGGAGCTGGGACGCGCCGTTCAGCTACACGGCGGAGAAGGTGAAACAGACGGGCGACACATCGCTCATCTGGGAGGGGCACAAGGCTGGCCGCGAGATCGGCTATTGCCACCTCGAGAAATTGCACAATCTGGAGGCGCTGCCGGGCAACGGCTTCACGGTCAGCTGCTTCCCCCACAAGATTAAGGGCGCCTCGGCCGGCTGGACTCGCGCCGTCGCGATCTTCGAGGACTGAGCATGACCGGTGTCGCCGCACCGGAACAGGCTGAACCATGCGCGTGATCGTCACCGGTGCCGGTGGGTTCGTCGGCCGGCACACATGCAAAGCGCTGATCGCGTCGGGACATGATGTGGTGCGGCTCGACCGCGCGCTGATGCCCGCGCCGGCAAGCGAATCGATCGAAGGCGACCTTTGCGATCCCGCGATCGTGACGCGAGCATTTGCGGGCGGATGCGATGCGGTGGTCCGTCTCGCCACCGTCCCCGGCGGGGCCGCCGAGCTGGATCCGCTCTCCGCGTGGCGCACCAATGTCGATACGTCGATGCTGTTGACCGAGGCGGCGGCGCGCGCGGGCACTTGCCCGAAATTCCTCTTCGCCAGCAGCATCGCCGTCTTCGGTGCGCCGCTGCCGCCCGAGGGCGTGGACGACGACACGCCCCTCGCCCCGCGCCTGCTCTACGGCGCGCACAAGGCGATGATCGAAAGCTGGATCGCCACGCTTACGCGCCGGGGAGAGATAGACGGACTTTCGCTGCGGTTGCCGGGCATCGTCGCACGCCCGATAGCGCCCTCGGGCATGAAATCCGCTTTCATGAGCGACATCTTCCACGCGCTGCGCGGTGGCATGCCGTTCGTCTCGCCCGTCTCAGCCGAGGCGACGATGTGGCTGATGTCGGTGGATGCGGCGGCGAAGGCCTTCGTCCATGCGCTCGCCGCGGCCGGTCCGCTTCCGGGAGACCGCGCCGTCACTTTGCCGGCCTTGCGCGTGCGGATGGATGAGCTCGCCACCGAAATTGCCCGCCAGAGCAATGCCCGCACCGGCCTCGTCTCCTATGAGCCAGATGCCGCGCTGGAGACAGCGTTCGGCGCACTGCCACCGCTGAACGCGTCGCGCGCCACCGATCTCGGCTTCCACCATGACGGAAGCACCGAACGGCTGGTCGCGTCGGCTCTTGCCACCATCGCCCGTACGGAAGGACAGAAATGAAAGTTGCGACAATCGCCGACGGCTCGCCCGACGGCAGGCTCGTGCTCGTGTCGAGCGACGGCGATCATTATCTGGACGCGTCCGAGGCCGCCCCGACCCTCCAAGCGGCGCTCGAACGCTGGGACGAACTGTCCGAAGCGTTTGCCGCGATCGGGGCAAGGCTGGCCGCAGGCGAAGGGGCGCGGCTCGATCCGGCCAAGCTCGCGGCACCGCTGCCGCGCGCCTGGCAATGGCTCGACGGCTCGGCTTATGCCAGCCACGGCGCGCTGATGCAGAAGGCGTTCGATCTGCCGCCGATCGAGACCGACTTGCCCTTGATGTATCAGGGCCTGTCGCACCAGTTCCTCGGCCCAAAGGACGATGTGCCGTTGCCGTCCGAAGCCGACGGCATCGATTTCGAGGGTGAATTCGGGATCGTCACCGACGCCGTGCCGATGGGCGTCAGCCCGGCCGACGCGCTCGCGCACATCAAGCTGGTCGTGCAGCTCAACGACTGGTCGCTGCGCGTGATCGCGCCGGTCGAGATGAAGACCGGCTTCGGCTGGATCCAGGCCAAGCCCGCCTGCAGCGTTGCCCCGTTCGCGCTGACGCCCGACGAACTGGGTGACGCTTGGCGCGACGGAAGGGTCTGCCTCGACCTAGCAGTCGACTGGAACGGCGCACGCTTCGGCAACCCCAATGGCGCACCGATGGCCTTCGGCTTCCACGAATTGATCGCTCATGCCGCACGCACGCGCAGCCTGCCCGCCGGAACGATCATCGGATCGGGGACGGTATCCAATCCGGATTATCGGACCGTGGGATCGACCTGCATCGCCGAACGGCGCGGTATCGAGATCGTCGATCATGGCGCACCCCGCACGGCCTTCATGCGGTTCGGCGACCACGTGCGGATGGAGGCGCGGCTGCCCGATGGCAGGCCGGCATTCGGCGTGATCGATCAGCGCGTGGTCCGGGCGGGGACGGTCAATGACTGACCTGCCGCCGGTGCGCCGAGTGGTGACCGGCCATGATCGCGAGGGCCGTGCGGTGCTACGCTCCGACGATCGCTTCGAGACCCAACTCATCCCCGGCGGGGATGCCGCCTTCGCCTTGCTCTGGACCACGGAGAGCGTGCCCGCGGACAATAATGACGAGACTGACGGCCGCCTGCGCGACGCCGGGCTGACGCTCGATCGCGGATCGGTGATCCGCGTGGTGGACATGATGCCGGGCCGCGTCTCGCCGATGCACCGGACCAACAGCATCGACTATGGCATCATCCTGTCGGGCGAGGTCGAGCTGGAACTGGACGATGGCGCGACGACCCGGCTCGGTCCGGGCGACATCGTCGTCCAACGCGGGACGATCCATCTGTGGCGCAATCCCAGCACCAGCCAGGCCTGCCGGATCGTGTTCGTGTTGACCGAAGCCGCAGCCTATCGGCACGAGGGGCAGGAATTGGCGGAGATCAAGCCATAGCCTCTGGCGCCGGGTGAAGCGTACCAGGTTCGTTGCGCGCGGGGGCCCGTTCAAGGGGTCTGCAGCCCTTGAAAATCCCCACCCTACCCCCATATCGCGTCCAGTGGACGCGGGGGTTCAGGTGAAGCATGCGGCTATGCCTGCCGACATGGCGGGCTGGCGCCTGGACCGTGCGCTCGCGGCCGTCATTCCGACCTTGTCGCGCGAACGGC
>Ga0207702_10004462_pt1 | contig 12436 bp, 8 predicted proteins | sample KBSCornC62_FD_184302 | JGI IMG/M metagenome (GOLD analysis project Ga0207702, IMG submission 184302) | Corn rhizosphere microbial communities from Kellogg Biological Station, Michigan, USA - KBS Corn C6-2 (SPAdes) (version 2) | ecosystem: Host-associated > Plants > Roots > Rhizosphere > Soil ...
ATCACGGGCGACTACTTCGACCAGACGGGCAAGTCGATGCGCGCCGCGTTCCTGCACGCGCCGCTCGAGTTCCGCCGCATCTCCAGCGTGTTCGGCAACCGCGAGCACCCGATCCTCGGCGGCGTGCGGATGCACAAGGGGATCGACTATGCCGCGGCGTACGGCACGCCCGTGCGCGCGATCGGCGACGGCATCGTGGTGCGGAAGGGTTGGGGGAACGGTTACGGCAACGTATTAGAGATTCGTCATCCCAACGGATACGTCACCCGCTACGGCCATCTGAGCCGCTACGCGTCGAACATCCGCGTCGGCTCCCACGTCGAGCGCGGCGGCATCGTCGCGTACGTCGGGAGCACCGGCCTGTCGACCGGCCCGCACCTCCATTTCGAGGTGCTGGTGAACGGCGAGCAGCGCGATCCGCGCAAGGCGCTCAGCCAGAACGGCGGCGAGCCAATTCCGGCGAGCGAGCAGGCGGCGTTCGATCAGATCCGCGATCGGATTCTGGCCACGCTCGATACGCCGCTCGACGGGGTGACGAAGCTGGCGGCGAGGTAGCGGGCATCGACCGTGGACGGTGGGGCGTTGACCGTACGACGGTCCACGGTCCACGGACCTCCCGCTTGCTACTAAATTCCCGCCATGCCGTCTTGGCTCCTCGCGGTTGCCGCGGGACTCATCGTCGCGCTCATCCAGTACGGATGGCGCGATTTGCGTGCTGGCGGCCTACGCGCCCTGGCCGCCGCATTGCGCGTGATCGCGGTGACGCTCATCGCCGCGCTGCTCCTCGACGCGCCGGCCGCGCGCGCCGGCGCCATTCCGGTCTGGGCCGCGCTCGACGCGTCCATCAGCATGACGCGTGGCGACACCACCGTCTGGCGCGCGGCGCGCGACACGGTGCGCGCGATCCGCGCCGAGTCGGTGTTCGTCTTTGGCGACTCGGTTCGCCGCGGTGATACCCTCAGCGCGCCGCATGACGTGTCGTCGTTCATCGGCCCACTCGCGCAGCGCGCGCTCGGTTCGGGACATCCGCTCACGGTCGTGACCGACGGTGAGCTCGATGATCCGGAGGCCGCGCAGTCGCTGCCCGCGGGCTCGCGTCTGATCGTGCTCCCGCACGGATCGCGTCGTGATCTCGCTGTGGTCTCGATGGAAGGCCCGCGCGCTGTGGTGAGCGGCGATACTGTCTCGGTGCGCGTGAACGTAGTCGCCGGTTCGGGCGGCGCGGGTGGCGGCACAATCTCGCTCGCGCTCGACGGACGACCAATCGGTGAGGCCAAGGTCGACTCGCTGCCGGCCTTCGCCGAGCGCGCGGTCGATCTTAAGCTGAAGCTCGATGGCCCGGCTGGGCCGGCGGTGCTCCGTGCTGTCGTATCATCGCCGCGCGACGCCGAGCCGCGAAATGATACGTTGTACACGCCGATCGACTTGTCGCGTGCGGCGGCGGCGGTGTTCGTGTCGACGTCGCCCGACTTCGACGCGCGCTACTCGCTGTCTGTTCTCCGCGGCGCGCTCGGCATCCCGACGCGCGGGTACTATCGAGTGGCGCCGGGCGCGTGGCGCCTCGAGGGACCGCTCACGCCAGTCGCCGAGAGCGACGTCAAACAGGCGCTGCACGATGCACCGGTGGCGATCATCCACGGCGACACGAGTGTGTTCGGCCCACCGCGCGCGGCGACGCTCGGGCCGCTCGCGCTGGTCGTCACGTCCAACACCGAAGGCGAGTGGTACCCGTCCGCTGCTCCGGCGTCGCCGCTCGCGCCGGAGCTCTCTGGCCTCGCGTGGGACAGTTTGCCACCGGTCGGCGCGGCGAGCACGCCGCCCAAGGGGACGTGGATCGGCCTCGAGGCGCACCGCGGTCGCAGTCAGGAGACGCGGGCGTTGATCGTTGGGACCGACGAGCCGCGTCGCGTGGTGATCGTCGCCGCGTCCGATCTGTGGCGATGGGCGTTCCGCGGCGGCGTCGCGGCCGACGCATTCAGCGCGGTGTGGGGAAGTATATTTGACTGGTTGGCGGCGCAGCGCGCGGACCGGCGCGCCGCGGTGCCCGACGAGCGATTGGTTCGCGCGGGCGATCCCGTCCGCTGGCGGCGCGGCTCGCCGAGCGACAGCGTGGTCGCGGTGACGTTGCGACGGCGTGGTACCACCCGCGCTGATTCGCTGACGCTCCGCTTCGGGCCGGACGCGAGTGTAGTGGAGAGCGCTCCACTCCCGGCAGGTCTGTACGACGTCACGACGCGCGGAGGCGCCGCGCTCCTCGCGGTGAACGTCTCGCGAGAGTGGCTGCCGCGAGCGCCTCGCGTTCGGCGGGGAGCGATCGGCGGCGCGCGCGCGACTGGGTCTGCCCCGCGGCTTCGCGACATGGGTTGGGTGTACGCGCTGGCGATCCTGCTGCTCTGCGCCGAGTGGCTGGTGCGGCGGCGCACAGGCATGCGATGATCGAGACTGAAGCATATGCGGCTACTTCGTAAATCCGGCGACGTTCCCAAGCGCACGCTCTGGCAGCGCATCAAAGACGTCGCGCTCATGGACGTCGCCGTGCTCGCGCGCGGCGGCGTGTCTCCCGGCTCGCTCGAACAGCTCGAGCAGTTGCTGCTCGAGTCGGACTTTGGCGTGCCGGTCTCGCTGCGGCTCGTGGAAGAAGTGGAACGCCGCGCTAAACGCGGGCTGATCAAGACGCAGGACGAATTTCACGAGGCGCTCGCCGAGGGGATCGACGGCGCGCTACGCGCCGGGAAGAGCGACCCGTCGCTCCATCTCTCCGAGTCGGCGCCGAGCGTCGTCCTGGTGGTTGGCGTGAACGGCGCGGGCAAGACGACGTTCATCGGCAAGCTCGCGGCGCATTTCCGCGGCGAGGGCAAGCGCGTCATGGTCGCCGCCGGCGACACCTTTCGCGCCGGCGCGATCGATCAGCTCAAGGTATGGGCCGAGCGCACGGGCGCGGAGTTCGTCGGCGCGAAGGCGGGGACGGACCCCGCGGCCGTCGCGTTCGACGCGATCGACGCCGCGGTCGCGCGCGGCGCCGACGTGCTCATCGTCGACACCGCGGGCCGCCTGCACACGAGCGAGGGCTTGATGGACGAGCTCAAGAAAGTCGCGCGCGTGATCACGAAACGGCTGCCCGGCGCGCCGCACGAATCGCTGCTCGTGCTCGACGGCACGATCGGCCAGAACGCGGTGCAGCAGGCGAAGACCTTCGCGGCGGCGGTGCCGGTCACCGGGCTCGTGGTGACGAAGCTCGACGGCACGGCGCGCGGCGGCGTCGTCGTCGCCGTGCACGAGGCGATCGATGCGCCGGTCAAGTTCCTCGGCGTCGGCGAATCGGCGGCCGACTTGATCCCCTTCGACCCGACGACGTTCGCGCGGGAGCTGTTGAGCGAGGAGTGACGGACCGCGCGCGGCCGCAGCGCCTCTACCTCGACACGCCCGTCACGTATCTCAAGGGTGTCGGGCCGTCGCGCGCCGAGGCGCTGCGGCGGTTGGGCATCGTGACGGCGGGCGATCTGCTCTTCCACGTCCCGCACCGCTACGAGGACGCGAGCACCGTCGCGGCGATCCGCGCCCTCGAGCCGGGGATGCAGGGCACGGTGATCGGGACGGTGATCTCCAAGGGCGTGATCCCGACGCGCAAGGGCCTGCGGATCTTCCAGGCCGTGCTTCGTGACGAAACTGGTATGATAGAAGTATCATGGCCCGGCCAGCCGTTCCTCGACCGGACGATCCAGAAGGGCGACGTCCTGCTCGTCACCGGCAACGTCCGCTTCTTCCACGGCCGCCAGCTGCAGCCGCGCGAGTTCATCAACCTCGGCGACGAAGAAGGCGCGACGGCGGAGGGCCGGGTGCTCTCGGTCTATCCGGCCACGGAGGGGCTGTCGTTCAAGCTCATTCGGTCGATCATCGACGCGCACCTGGACGCGCTCCTCCCGCTGGTCACCGAATACCTGCCGGCGGACGCGCTGCGCCGCGCCGGCGTGCCGGGCATCGCCGACGCGCTGCGCATGGTGCACCGGCCGTCGTCGATCGCCGAAGCGAACACCGGCCGGTCGCGCCTCGCGTTCGAAGAGCTCTTCTTCGTGCAGCTCCTGCAGCAGCGCGCGAAGGAGCTCGCGCGCGAGCGCCGCGCGGGGATCACGTTCGTCAACAAGCGATCGCTCACCACGAAGCTCCGCGAGACGCTGCCGTTCCATCTCACCGGCGCGCAGGCGCGCTCGATCCGCGAGATCGTCGCCGACATGTGCAGCGACCGGCGCATGCACCGCCTGCTGCAAGGCGACGTCGGGAGCGGCAAGACGATCGTCGCCCTGTTCGCGGCGCTGCTCGCGATCGAGAACGGATACCAGGCGGCGATCATGGCGCCGACGGAGCTGCTCGCCGAGCAGCACGCGCGCACGATGACGCGTCTCCTCGAGCCGCTCGGCATTGCGCCGATTCTGCTCACCGGCAGTCTGCCGGCGCGCGAGCGGAAGGTGATCGCGAAGCGGCTGGAGAGCGGCGAGCCGGTGCTCGTCGTCGGCACGCACGCCCTCGTCCAGGACGCGACGGTGTTCGCGAAGCTCGGATTCGCGGCGATCGACGAACAGCATCGATTCGGCGTCGAGCAGCGCAAGGCGCTCGGTGCCAAGGGCGAGGCGCCGGACGTGCTGCTCATGTCGGCGACGCCGATCCCGCGCTCGCTCGCGCTCACGCTGTACGGCGATCTCGATCTGAGCATGCTCGACGAGCGTCCGCCCGGACGCCAGGCGATCGCGACGGCGCTCCGGCCGGAGTCGGCGCGGGCGCGCGTCCTCCGGTTCATCGACCGGCAGATCGAGCAGGGGCGGCAGGGGTATGTTGTGTATCCTGTAATTGAAGAATCAGAAAAGACGGACGTCAAGGCCGCGACGACGATGTTCGACGCGCTGTCCGGCGGCCCATTTCAGGAGCGCCGGCTGGCGTTGCTGCACGGGCGCATCCCGGCCGACGAGCGCGACGCGATCATGCGGCGCTTCCGCGAGCGGGAGATCGATCTCCTCGTCGCGACGACCGTGATCGAGGTCGGCATCGACGTCGCCAACGCGACCGTCATGCTCATCGAGCAGCCGGAGCGATTCGGACTCTCGCAACTGCACCAGCTCCGCGGCCGCGTCGGGCGCGGCGCGGACGAGTCCTACTGCATCCTGCTCGGCGACGTGAGTCCCGAGGCCGCGGAACGGCTCCAGATCTTCGTCCGGACGGAGGATGGATTCGAGATCGCGCGCGAGGATCTCCGCATGCGCGGGATGGGCGATCTGTTCGGCGAGCGGCAGAGCGGCGTCCCAACGTTCCGCATCGCCGACCCGCTGCGCGATGAAGCGCTCAACGAGCGCGCGCGCGCCGCGGCGAACGCACTCCTCGCCCGCGATCCCGGCCTGGAGAAGCCGGAGCACGCCGGCCTCCGTCGAGTGCTGGGCGAGCGCTACGCGCGTTCGCTCGAGTTGTTCCGCGTCGGCTGACCGCGGACTATCGCGGCGGTTTGCCGGGCGGCTGCGCGAGCCGGCGCCTGATGCGATCGAGCTCGGCGTTCGCCTTGGCCAGCTCGTCGCGGAGGCGCTTGATCTCCTCGTCGGCCGCCGTGGACGCGCCGGCGCCCACTTTCACCGTGACCGTGTCCGTCGGCTGACCCGGCGTCTCTCTCGTGCTCGAGAGGGCGTTCGCCGCGAGACGATTCAAGTTCTCGATTTGCGCGGCGACGCGGCGCAACGTCGCTGCTTCGGGCGCGTGCTCGTGCGACTTCGTGTTTCCGATGTAGGCATCGAGCGCGGCGACGGCCGTGGCGAGCGACGGATGCGGATTCAGAGGATCCATCTTGTAGAGCGCGCGCCAATATGAGCTCTCGAATGATTCCGCGCTGCCGGGATATCGGCTCGCGAACGACGCGAGCAGCGAATCCGCCGCGTCGAATTGCCGCGCGCGCACGAGTCCCTGCGCCGTCTCGAGCGTCGACGGCCACTGTCGGGCCGGAGCGGGCCGCATGAACGGAGGCGACTGGAGGGACACGCATCCCGCGCCCGCGACGAGCGCCGCGATCGCAATCGAACGGAACACCGCGCGCGCGTGCGCGTTCACACGTGTGCCGGAACGGCGCGCTGCATGGATGATCGCCGAGTGACGCGCGTCGGGAGCGTGATGCCGAACGTCGTCCCCACGCCGAGCGTGCTCTCGCACGTAATCGTGCCTCCGTGTGCTTCGACGATTTGTTTCGCGATCGCAAGTCCCAAGCCCGACCCGGCGGCGCGCGCCGACTTCTGATTGTCGGCCTGGTAGAACTTGTCAAAGATACGCGGCACCTGCTCGGGTGGGATGCCGGCGCCCGTATCACGAACTTGCATGTGCACGCCGTTATCCACAGGCTCTACGACGAGATCCACCGAGCCGCCGTGCGGCGTGAACTTGAACGCGTTCGACAGCAGGTTGCCGAGCACCTCGTTGATCCGATCGAGATCCCAGAAGACCTGATCGGGCAGTCCTGGTTTGCGCTGCACGGTGAAGTGTACTTCACGCTGCAGGGCAAGTACGTGGAATGCGCGTTCCAGCTCGCCCAGCAGATCGTCGAGCGCGATGGCGCGCGGCTCGAGCCGGCCGCCGCCCGCCTCGAACCGGCTGACGTCGAGCAGCTGCTTCACGAGGCGCGACAGCGTGTTCGCTTGCGCAATGAGCGTGTTGTGAACCTCGCGTTGCTCGCGCGTGAGCGGCCCGTAAATGCCTTCTTCGAGGAGCTGGAGATAGCCGATCATGACGTTGATCGGCGTCTTGAGCTCGTGCGAGGCGACGGAAACGAACTCGGCTTTGAGCTTGTCGAGCTCGCCCAACTGGCGGACCATCTCCTCGAAGCTCATCGCGAGCTGCCCGAGCTCGTCGCTGCGATCGGCCGGAATGTTCAATCGATAATCCAGGTCGCCGTCGGCCACCGCCCGCATGCCGTGCTCGAGATCCGACACCGGCCGTGTGATCGAGCGCGTCAGCAGAAACGCGATCGTCATGGCGATGAGGAGCGCGAGCACGAGTGCGACGCCAGACACGGTGGCGGTGGTCGCGATGGTGGCGGCCTGTCCGGCGACTCGCTGGGTGGTGCGCGCTCGCAGCTCGCGCTCGGCGCGATGCACCACGGAGTCGGCGTGATTGAGCGCCGGCACGAACACGTTCAGCGACATCGAGTCGGCGCGCGTGGTGTCGCCGGCGAGCGCGAAGCGATACTCCTCTGGCGCGGCCTCAGCGATCTGGCGGATCGAGACGCCGATGTCCTTCGCGTAGTCAGGGAGTTGGAAGTGACTCAGCGAGTCCCCAAGCTCCGCGACGCTGCTGACCTGGCGGTCCATCGCGTTGCGCGAGACCGTATCGCGCGCGAAGAGCAGCGCGAGCTCGCCGCGGCGAAGGTCGTTCAGTCCTTCCCGGAGCTGTCCGAGAAGGAGTGACGCCGCAAACTCCTTGTCGCGGAACGCGCGGACGTCGTCACGCAGCCGGTACAGCGACTGAATGGCGATGACGAGCGGACCGACGAGGATGATGGCGATGAGGACGAGGCCTGTGACGAGCCTCGAGCGCAGGGTCATGTCGGCGCGATGCGGTCAGGGGTCGAGCAGCACGATCGAAGATGCTACGGCGATGCAAGGAAAACACCGCGAGGTCGAACCTGCTAGCAGGGGTACCACGCGTTCCAGGAGGAATGTAGCATTATAGCTCGCCTCCACAGCCGCTTACACCACCCTCCATGCCCGAAACGACGCCCCGAATCGCCGAGCTCAAAGACCACGTTGGCCACACCGTCACGATTCGGGGGTGGGTCACGCACCTCCGTTCCTCGGGCAAGGTCGCGTTTGCCGTGGTCCGCGATGGCACCGGCGTCATGCAGGCCGTCTTCGTCAAGTCGGCCGTGCCGGCGGAAACGTGGGAGCGATTCAAGGAGCTCACGCTCGAGACGTCGGTGTTCGTGACCGGCGAAGCGAAGGCAGAGCCGCGCGCGCCGGGTGGTTACGAAATCTTGGTGACCGGCCTCACGATCTTCGGGCCGAGTCCGATCGACTATCCGATCCAGCCCAAGGAGCACGGCGTCGATTTCCTGCTGGACAATCGACACTTCTGGCTTCGCAGCCCCCGCCAGCGCGCGATCTTCGCCGTGCGCAACGAGATCGAGCAGGCGATTCACGATTTCTTCTATCAGCGCGGATTCCTTCGCGTCGATACGCCGATCCTCACGGCGGCGATCGGCGAACGGAGCGGCCTGTTCTCGACCGAATACTTCGACGAAGGCAACGCATACCTCGCGCAGACCGGGCAGCTCTATGGTGAAGCGGCTGCCGCGGCGTTCGGCAAGATCTACACGTTCGGACCCACGTTCCGCGCGGAGAAGTCGAAGACGCGGCGCCACCTCACCGAGTTCTGGATGATCGAGCCGGAAGTGGCCTGGAACGATTCGGCGGACAACATGCGGCTGCAGGAGGATTTCGTCTCGTTCCTCGTGCAGCGCTGCCTCGAGCGCCGCGCGGCCGAGCTCGCGGAGCTCGAGCGTGACACCGCGCCGCTCGAGCGCGTGCAGCCGCCGTTCCACCGGGTGCAGTACACCGACGCCGTGAGCATTCTCCAACAGAAGGGGAGCGCCATCGTGTGGGGCGATGACCTCGGCGCGGAAGACGAGGCGCTGCTCGTCGCCGACTACGACCGCCCTGTGTTCGTGATGAACTATCCCAAGGAGGCGAAAGCCTTCTACATGAAGGAGAATCCCGAGGATCCGCGGACGGTTCTGTGCGACGACTGTCTCGCGCCGGAAGGCTACGGTGAGATCATCGGGGGATCGCAGCGCGAGGACGATTATGAAAAGCTCATCCATCGCATTCGCGAGGAGGGGCTCCCCGAGGCGGCGTACGACTGGTATCTCGATCTCCGCAAATACGGCACGTTCGTGCACTCGGGCTTCGGTCTCGGGCTCGAGCGCACGGTAGCGTGGATCTGCGGCTTGAAGCACATCCGCGAGACGAGCGCGTTCCCGCGCATGATGTCGCGGTTGCGGCCCTAGCTCAGGGCGCGATCGGCTGCAGCCGCGGCCACACGGGGACGAGCCGCGTCGACTCCGGTGTCTCGATTTCTTCAGCATCCGCGGCCGTCGGACTCTGAATGATGAGCAGGAGTTTCGAATCCTGCGGCACGTGGCAGAGGAGGAAGCGCCCGTCCGCGCCGGTCTTGGCGTCGATGATCGTCTCGGCGTCGGCGCCGAGCGCCCAGCGTACGTCGACCGGCTTCACCCCGCCGAACGGCGCGTCGTGGATCGAGCCCACGAGGCGGAGCAGGAGTCTCGCGTTCGCGGCCGGCGTGCCGTCGGGATTCGATGCGCGGCCGGCGATCAGATTGTCGTCGTCCGAGCGGCGGACGTTCGCGCAGCGCTTCGCCACCATCTCTCTGATCGTGGGCATCGTCACGCGTAGCGCGAGGACCGAGTCTCTCGCGGCGCGGAAGCGCTGCTCGTATGTGAGCTCGAGGCCCAGGGAGTCCAGCACTGGATCGTCGATGCTGATCTGATATGGCCCGGGGAGCAAATCAGAGATCTCGAATGTGCCGAGGGAATCGGTCGTCGCTCGATAGTCGGTGCCCGAGAGGCGGATCGCGGCGTGGCTCACCGGATGGTCGGACGCGTACACGGTGCCGCGCAGGGTCCCGAGCGCATCGTGCCACTCGAGGCCGGAGTCCCAGCGCACGTCGGCGATCTCCGCGCCGGCGAGCTGCGGTTCGGCGAGCGACACGCTGTTCCGCGTCGGCGGTCCGATCGGATCGTGGAACGAGATGAGTCGTAGATACCAGCGGTCGATCAACGGCACGCCGCTCGGCATCATGCGGAACGACACGAGGCCGCCCGCGCCGAGGTCGCGCTCGCGGTTCGAGACGCCGAGGTAGCGGAAGTCGAGCCGCGTCAGAGATCGCGCGACCGAATCGATCCAGAGCGTCCCCTCGACGTCGATATGATCGCCCTCGTGGTGCGCGGGTTTGAATCCCAGTCCGATCTCATTGGGATGATCCGTCGGCCCGTTCTCGAGCTGGAAGCAATACCCCTCCGCAAAGGCTTCGTCGAGCATGACGTCCGCGTCGGGTCCGTAGAACGTGCGCCCGCTGGAGTCCGTGGTCTCGAAGCCCGCCTCGATGAACTGACGCGCCGATTTGGCCGAGACGAACGGCCGCGTCGTGCGGCCCGACGCGAGGTGAACCGTCTGCGAGACGATCGTATCGCGGCGCGGGTCCATGGTCTGCTGGAACTCGAGGATCCTGGCGACGGCGGGATTCGCTTCGCGCGCGACGACGGTGGCGAGGAGCGCGGCGCGCGCCTGTTGCCAGAGCGCGAAGGCCTTCGGTCGATCGGGTCGGCGCGGACAGGCTGGTTGATCGTTCACCTCGACGACGTCCAGCAACTGTGGAATGCGCACCATCACGACGTCGAGCAGCCCCGAGGCGCGCGCGGCGTCGGTCAGCGTCACGACGCGCGGCCGGAATCCGATGCGCAGCACCTGGATGCTCTGCACAACATCGATTCCCGCCAGCCGATACTGTCCGCGTTCGTTCGTGATGTTGCGTGCGATCGTCGCGCCGCTCGCGTTGCGCAGCAAAAGGACGGCGCCCGGAATGGCACCGCCGCTCGCGCTGTCGCGCACCGTGCCGCGGAGCTCCTGCGCGTGCGACACCTGCGCGCGCGACGCTATCAGGAACGCAAACAGCAGAACGAGAGCGCCGCCGCGGCGGAGCAGATCACAGGTCATGTCGCGCAGCGATCCTGCGTCGACAGCCACGTCATGGCGGCAGCGACCACCGAATCGTCGGTCGCGGGTTTCGCGCTCGTCGGCACGGCTTGATCTGGAGGAATCCGCGTGCCGTACTGACGGCCGAGGCGATCGACGTCGAGCGCCGTCGTCAGAATGATCACGGCTTTGTCGGGCATCGTGAATCCGGTGTTCGCCGACGGAACGCCGTACGTCGCGGCGCCAAAGCTTCGCGTGGACGGCCGGCCGCGGAACGCAACCGTAATCGCTTCGCCGGAGCTTGCCGTGAGAGAATCGGTGAGCACCGCGACCGGTGGATTTGGCGAGCGGAGGGTGTACGGCGGCCGGTCCACTTGCTGGAGCGTCACCCCGGAGTATCCCGCGCTGCCATTTGCGTAGAACCACTGACCAGAATTCCCGTACGCGTCGAGGAACGATCCGAGCGGCGCTCCACCGACGATCGGGCCAATGCCGACGAGCATCGGCCACATGTTGCCGCCGAGATTGTGCCGCAGGTCGACGATCCACCCGCACGGCGATCGGTTGTCCACCGCACGCACCAGCGCCTGCAGCGAATCAGCGAGGGCGAGCGCCAATGCGGTCTGCGGTGCGCCGACAGGCACGCTGAACGTCGGCACGCGCACGTAGCCGAACCGTCCACCCACGATCTCGCCGTCCAGCGAATCGGCGGGATGCATCTCGATAGCGCCCGCGGCGCCGACGGTGCCAAGATTCTCCGCTGTCGGTGTGAACACCGGCGGAACGAACTTACTGTGATGATCGCCGAGCGCCGCGAGCGCGAACACGATCGCCGAGTAAGTATCGGACGGCCGGATGGCTCCGGCGGCGATCTGGTGCGCGTTCGCGCGCACGGTGGTCCAGTCGACTCGTGCGCGATAGAACGCGTGCGTCTCGATGATGTCGATCGCGCTGTCGAGATACGCGATCGCTGCGGCGGAGGAATCGGCGGCGGTTCTCGGTGCGGTTGACGAATCCGACGCACAGGCCGTGACGACGCTGACGGCGCTGACGGCGCTTGCGAGAACTGCCGCGCCCATCTTGAAAAGCTCTCGATTGCCTATCATCACTCGCCCTCCTTGACCTCGTCCCAGATGGCGTCGAGCTGCTCGAGCGAGGCCTCTCCCACGTTCAATCCCCGCTCGGCCGCGCGTCGCTCGACCTCGCCGAACCGGCGCGCGAACTTCACGTTCGCCTTGTCGAGCGCGAGCGCCGGATGGACGCTCGCCTTGCGGCACAGATTCACCACCGCGAACAGGAGATCGCCCAGCTCCGCCTCGAGCAGCTCGTGCTGGCGGTCATAGCGCGGGGGACCGTGCGGATCGCGCGGCGCACCGGCCGCGAGCTCGGCGCGAACTTCAGAGAGTTCTTCTTCTATTTTTTGTATAGGCCCGTCGACGTCGGGCCAGTCGAACCCCACGCCGGCCGCGCGGTCCTGCAAACGAAACGCGCGGTGCAGGGCGGGGAGATCCGCCGGCAGTCCGTCGACGATGCTCGCCCGCCGCTTCGCCTTCATCTGCTCCCAGGGCTGCTTCGCGCCGTCGCCGTAGAGGTGCGGGTGCCGGCCTTTCATCTTCGTGATGAAGCCCTCCGCGACGTCGTTCATCGAGAATGCACCGCGCTCCTCGGCGAGCACCGAGTGGAAGAGGACTTGGAGCAGCACGTCG
>Ga0207702_10004463_pt1 | contig 12435 bp, 12 predicted proteins | sample KBSCornC62_FD_184302 | JGI IMG/M metagenome (GOLD analysis project Ga0207702, IMG submission 184302) | Corn rhizosphere microbial communities from Kellogg Biological Station, Michigan, USA - KBS Corn C6-2 (SPAdes) (version 2) | ecosystem: Host-associated > Plants > Roots > Rhizosphere > Soil ...
GTGCGCGGGCAGGGGACGATCTTCCTCGCCGGCCCGCCACTGGTGAAGGCCGCCACCGGCGAGGTCATCTCCGCCGAGGAATTGGGAGGGGCGGAGACGCATGGCCGCAAATCGGGCGTGGTCGACCATATCGCCGAGAATGACCAACATGCGCTCACCATCGTGCGCGATATCGTCGCGACCCTCGGCCGCGCGCCCGAAAGCGGCGTCGACCTCGCCGAACCGCGCCCGCCCAAATATGACGCGGAGGAATTGTACGGCATCGTGCCGACCGACGTGCGCGCGCCTTATGACGTGCATGAGATGATCGCGCGGATCGTCGACGGTTCGGAGCTGCACGAGTTTAAGGCCAATTACGGCACAACCCTGGTCTGCGGCTTCGCGCGCATCTGGGGCATTCCGGTGGCGATCCTCGCCAACAATGGCGTGCTGTTCAGCGAGAGCGCCCAGAAGGGCGCGCATTTCATCGAGCTCGCCTGCCAGCGGCGCATCCCTCTGCTCTTCCTGCAGAATATCTCCGGCTTCATGGTCGGTGGTAAATATGAGGCGGAAGGCATTGCAAAACATGGCGCAAAGCTCGTGACGGCCGTCGCCACCGCATCGGTGCCCAAGATCACCGTCCTGATAGGCGGCAGCTTCGGCGCGGGCAATTACGGCATGTGCGGCCGCGCTTATTCGCCGCGCTTCCTCTTCACCTGGCCCAATGCGCGCATCAGCGTGATGGGCGGCGAGCAGGCGGCCTCGGTGCTGGCGACGGTGCATCGCGATGCCGATAAATGGACGTCGGACGAGGCCGAAGCCTTCAAGGCGCCCATCCGCCAGAAATATGAGGATGAGGGCAATCCTTATTACGCCACCGCTCGGCTGTGGGACGATGGGGTGATCGACCCCGTCCAGACCCGCGACGTGCTCGGCCTCGCCTTTTCCGCCACGCTGAACGCGCCGATCCCAGATCGCGCGCAGTTCGGCATCTTCAGGATGTAAGCCATGCTGCTCGCTCTGCTTCTCGCCGCCGACACGGCCAAGCTCCCCAAATGGAACCCGCTGCCGATGGATGGCGGTGCCGAGGCTGCGGTGATGGCGCCGATCAACGCGATGTTTTCAGGCCTCGAGGCGCGCGACGGCGCGATGATCCTCGCCCAGACCCGGCCCGATGGCGGCGCGACCGTCGCGACCGAAAAAGCCGACGGCACCCGCTCCATCCGCCATCTGAGCTGGGCCGATTTCGCGGGCGGCATCAAGCCCGGACCGGAACGCTACAAGGAAACGCTGCTCGATCCCGCCGTCGAGGTGGATGGTGACGTCGCGATGGTATGGTCGCGCTACGTCTTCACGATCGACGGCAAGCCGCACCATTGCGGCGTCGACCATTTCGACCTGGTGCGCGAGAATGGCGCCTGGAAGGTACAGAACGTCACCTGGTCATCGCGGACGACGGGTTGCGAGGGATGAGGCAGGCCCAGGCCTCAATCCTCCCCGCGATTTTCGCGGGGAGAGGGACCAGCCGAAGGCTGGTGGAGGGGCACTCTTTCCGACGCGATTTGAACGATATGACGAACGACCGGCTCGAGGTCGTGCAAAACATCTGCCGCCCGTATGCGCAACGTCTTGATGCCTTGGAGCCGAACGGCCTGATCCCGACCAATGTCCCTTTGAGGGCGATCCCCACGATCGTGCGCTTCCCCATCGATCTCGATCGCCAGCCCCGCCTCGCGGCAGAAGAAGTCCAATACGTAGGGGCCAAGCGGATGCTGTCGTCGAAATTTCAGCCCGGCTGGTCGAGTGCGCAACACACGCCAGAGCAAGACTTCGGGCAGGCTCATCGCGCGACGAAGCCCGCGCGCCCGAAAGCGCGTATCGGCACGAGGTCTCACAAGAATTGCCCCTCCACCATGCTTCGCATGGTCCCCCTCCCCGCCAAAATGGCGGGGAGGATCAGTGATGTCGAGAGTGGGCCTCATAATATCCTCCCCGCGATTTCGCGGGGAGGGGGACCGTCGGCGAAGCCGGCGGTGGAGGGGCATCACCGGTGATCCAATCGCTCCTCATCGCCAATCGCGGCGAGATCGCGCGGCGAATCATGCGCACCGCGCGCGCGATGGACATCCGCACGATCGCGGTCCATTCGGACGTCGATTCCGACATGCCCTTCGTGCGCGAGGCGGACGAGGCTGTGTGCATCGGACCCGCGCCGGCGCGGGAAAGCTATCTCGACCAGGCGAAGATATTGGCCGCCGCGAAGCAGACCCGGGCCGAGGCGATCCACCCGGGCTATGGTTTCCTCTCCGAAAATGCCGAATTCGCCGAGGCGGTTGCCGCCGCCGGCCTGATCTGGGTCGGCGCACCGCCGTCCGCAATCCGCGCGATGGGCCTCAAGGACGCGGCCAAGGCGCTGATGGAGAAGGCCGGCGTGCCGGTGACGCCCGGCTATCTCGGCGATGATCAATCGCCCGAACGGCTGCAGCAGGAAGCCGGCCGGATCGGCTTTCCCGTGCTGATCAAGGCGGTCGCGGGCGGCGGCGGCAAGGGCATGCGCCGGGTCGATCAGGCCAGCGACTTTGCCGACGCCTTGGCCTCCTGCCGGCGAGAGGCGGCGTCCTCCTTCGGCGACGACCGCGTGCTGATCGAGAAATATATCCTCAACCCGCGCCATATCGAGGTGCAGGTGTTCGGCGACACGCACGGCAATGTCGTCCACCTATTCGAGCGCGATTGCTCGCTCCAGCGCCGCCATCAGAAGGTGATCGAGGAGGCCCCCGCGCCGGGCATGGACGCGAAGACGCGCGAGGCGATCTGCGCGGCGGCGGTCAAGGCCGCCAAGGCGGTCGATTATGTCGGCGCGGGCACGATTGAGTTCATCGCCGACGCCTCCGACGGCCTGCGCGCCGATCGTATCTGGTTCATGGAGATGAACACGCGGCTCCAGGTCGAGCATCCGGTGACCGAGGAGATTACCGGCCAGGATCTGGTCGAATGGCAGCTCCGCGTCGCGAGTGGGGAGACTCTGCCGGCTAGGCAGGAGCAACTCCAAATACGCGGCCACGCGATCGAGGCGCGGCTTTATGCCGAGGATCCGGCGCGGGACTTCCTGCCCTCGATCGGCGCGATCGACTATCTCGATCTGTCCGACGAGGTGCGCGTCGAAAGCGGGGTGGAGGAGGGCGGTCGCGTTTCGTCCTTCTACGATCCGATGATCGCCAAGCTGATCGCGCACGCCGCGGCGCGCGACGATGCCGCCGACATGCTCGCCGGTGCCTGCCGCGCGGTGAAATGCGAGCCGGTCAGGACCAACGCCTGGTTCCTCGCACGCCTGCTCGACATCGAACCCTTCCGCGCGGGCACGATGACCACCAACAGCATCGCGGAGGAAGGCGAAACCCTGCTCGAAGCGCCCGCGCCGAGCGACGATCTGCTCCAGGTCGCGGCCGATCAGGCGGTGTTCAACAGCCGCTTCGTGAAGGGACAGGCGGGCGAACCCGCGTTCGACCGGTTCGCGGGGCTGCTCGGCTTCCGCCTCAACGCCGAACCCGACACGCGCGTGCGGCTCGACGTCAACGGGGCGGTGGCCGAGGTCGATTATGATTTCCTGGGCGATCGGCCTTATTGGGACGCCGGGGCAGGCTGGACCCAGATCGGCCAGGAAACCGTGCTGTTCGAGGACGGCGCGGCCTATCTCACCGCGCCGCATGCGGTGCGCGGCCGGGCCAGCGGCGGCAGCTCGGATGGCGTACTGACCGCGCCGATGCCGGGCAGGATTGTCTCTGTCGATGTCGTCGAGGGGGCGTCGGTCAAGGCCGGTCAGAAGCTGGTGGTGATCGAGGCGATGAAGATGGAACAAGGCCTGCTCGCGCCCTTCGACGGCATCGTCGCGGAGCTGAAGGCGGTCGCCGGCGCGCAGGTCGGCGAAGGAACCCCGCTGGTCCGTATAGAGAAACAGGACAAGTGAGCAGCCTCCATATTCGCGACGCGGGATTGCAGGACATCGCCGCGGTGGTCGCGCTGCTCGCCGATGACGAGAAAGGGCGTGTCCGTGAGACCGTCGAGGGCGCCTTGCATCCCGGCTATATCGAGGCCTTCGCCGCGATCGCGGCCGATCCCAACCAGCGGTTGCTCGTGGCCGAGCAGGATGGGGCGATCGTCGGCACCTTCATCCTGAGCTTCCTGCCCGGCCTGTCCTTCCGGGGCGCCTGGCGGGGCCAGATCGAAGCGGTGCGTATTGCAAGCCATCTGCGCGGACAGGGGCTGGGTCGATCGATGATCGAATGGGCGATCGAGCGCTGCCGCGAACGCGGCTGCCGCATCGTCCAGCTCATGACGCATCGCGACCGCGAGCGCGCGCACGCGTTCTACGAAGGCCTGGGGTTCGAGCCGACCCATGTCGGCATGAAGCTCCACCTTGGCGGCTGAGCGGTGTAGGGAAGGCATATGACGGGCCGGCATTATGACGAATGGCAGGTGGGCGACCGGATCGAACATCCGATCCGCCGCACCGTGACCGAGACCGACAATCTGCTTTTTTCGACGCTGACGCATAATCCGCAGCCGCTCCACATCGACGCGGAGGCGGCCAAAGCGAGCGAGTTTGGCCAGATCCTCGTCAACGGCACCTTCACGTTCAGCCTGATGATCGGCCTGTCGGTGGCGGAGACGACCCTGGGCACGCTGGTGGCCAATCTCGGTTACGACAAATTGGTCATGCCCAAGCCTGTCTTCCTGGGCGACACGATCCGGGTCGAAAGCGAGGTGGTCGAGCTTCGGCCGAGCAAATCGCGCCCCGGCTCCGGCATCGTCACGTTCGAGCATCGCGCGATCAACCAGCGCGACGAAGTCGTCTGCTCGTGCCTCCGCATGGCGCTCCTCAAGGGCAAGGCAGCCGCCTGATGCGCTTGCGTTCGCTCCTGTTCGTGCCAGGCGACCGGCCCGACCGGATGGAGAAGGCGCTTGGCCTCGGCGCCGATGCGCTGATCCTCGACCTCGAGGATTCAGTCGCGGCGTCGCGCAAGACGGAGGCGCGCGAAGCGGTTGCCGCCTTCCTGACGCGCGCGGAACGGCCGGTGCCCTTGCTGGTCCGGATCAATCCGGTCGGCGGCCCTTATGCCAATGACGATCTCGCTGCGCTCCGGGACATGCATCCCGACGGGTTGGTCCTACCCAAGGCGGAAGGCGCAGCCACCGTCCACGCGCTCAGCAGCTGGACCGGCGCGCCGATGCTGCCGATCGCGACCGAAACGCCCGCCGCCTTGTTCGAGCTTGGCAGCTATCGTGAGGTCGCCGACCGCCTGCTTGGCCTGACCTGGGGGGCGGAGGACCTCCCCGCCGCGATCGGTGCCACTGCCGCACGCGAGGCGGACGGTCGTTACACCGCCCCGATTGAGACCGTGCGTTCGCTCGCTCTGTTCGCCGCGCATGCCGCCAGGGTGCCCGCGATCGAGACGGTCTATCCCGATTTCCGCGATCTCGACGGGCTCGCGGCTTATGCAGCCCGCGGCGCGCGCGATGGTTTTACCGGCATGATGGCGATCCATCCCGACCAGATCACGGTGATCAACCGCGCTTTCACCCCCACCGAAACGGAGATCGCCGCCGCTCGCGCGATCGTCGACGCTTTCGCCGCCAATCCGGATGCGGGCGTGCTCGCGGTCGACGGCAGGATGGTCGATGCGCCGCACCTCGTCCAGGCGCGGCGCGTGCTGGAGCGCGCCAACCCATGAGCTATCAAACCTTGATCGATGCCGCCGATCTCGCGCGGCTGGCGGAGCAGGGCACTGTCCTGATCTGCGATTGCCGCTTCGACCTCGGCGACCCCGAAGCGGGGCGCCGCGATTATCGCGCGGGTCATATCCCGAGCGCCGTCTATGTCGATCTGGAGAAAGACCTGTCCGCGGTTCCCACCGGAGCGAACGGACGTCATCCGCTGCCCGATCGCACCGCCTTCGCCGCGCGCATGGCGGCGTTGGGCGTGACGCGAACTGGCCTGGTCGTCGCCTACGACAATGTCGGCGGCTATTATGCCTCGCGCCTGTGGTGGATGCTGCGCTGGGCGGGGCATGGCCAGGTGGCGGTGCTCGACGGTGGTCTGGAAGCCTGGACCCAATCCGGGCGCGACCTAGAAGAAGGCGAGGTCAGTTCGGCCTTGGGCGATTTCGAGGCTTCGCCCGAACCGCTGATGCCAGTCAGTGAGGTCGAAAGCATCGAGGCCAATCTTACCGGAGGCGAATATCTGGTGGTCGACGCGCGCACCGCCGAGCGCTTTGCCGGCACGCCGCATCCGCTCGATAGCGCTTCGGGCCATATTCCCGGGGCCGGCAACCGCTTCTGGCAGAACAATCTGGCGCTCGACGGGCGTTTCAAGTCCGCCGAGCTGCTCGCCCAGGAATTTGCCAGCCTCCTCGCCGGCCGGGCACCGGGGGCGATCGTGCACCAATGCGGATCGGGCGTGACCGCGACACACAACCTTCTCGCGATGGAGGTGGCCGGGCTCAGCGGCTCGCGCCTCTATCCCGGTTCGTGGAGCGAATGGACCAGCGATCCGCGCCGGCCGATCGCCAAGGGCTAGGCGCCCGCGAAAGCCGCCCGATCAGCCAGGCTCCACAGCTTGCGCCCGTCGGCCTGCGCTTTCTCGTGATTCTCGTAGATCCACCACAAGGTGTCGACGATCTCGCCGCGCAACGGCGTGGTCGCGTCGCCGAACATGACGTTGCCGACGTCGATCTCCAGCGCCTGCCGGCTTAGCGACACGCGCAGACCGTCATCCTCGATCACGCGCAACGCCGCCGCGATATAGTCCTCCTCGCTCCGCGCGATTAGCCAGTCGGGCATTCCGAGCCGATGGAGCAGCATCGCGTCGGTGCGTCCGTGCGGCTCGGGACAATCCATCGCCACCACCGGCAGGCCCTGTCGTAGCGAATCGATCACGCTGTGTAGCCCGCCGAAAGGGAACGGGCTGAGGTTAAGATCGCAGGCGGAGATCAGCCCGATATAGCGCTCATAGGAAAGCGTGCCGTGCATGCGCGCGCCCGGCAACACCCGCTGGATCGCGCGGTTGAGCGTGCTCAGTTCCAGCCCATTGGCGTTCGGCAGGAAATGGAATTCGAGCGGGCGTTTTGCGGCCGCCCTGATCCGGCCCAGCACCGCGATGAAATTCGGATTGAGCTTGAGCGCGTTGCTCGGCAGCACGATCCGCAGCATGCTCGGCGCCTGGCGGATCTCCGGCGCGGGCGGGGTGAAGCCGGGCATGCGCTCGAACATCAGGCTTTCGTCCGGCACGGTCAGCACGGTCTCGCCGAACAGATCGGGGTCGGAGACATAGCCTTCCTCAAGCAGATAATAGTCGATCACGTCGCAGAAGCTGGACGCCGAATGGCCGAGCGCGGTGAGCTGGATCGGCGCAAGCCGCAGATTGGCGAAGAGCGGCCCCCAATGGCGCATGCCTACGCTTGGATAGAAGAGGATGTCGGGCGCGGTATCGACCATCATCTGGTGGATCTTGCGCAGATAGCCGGGTTCGGTCCGCTCGAAGGTCAGCACGTCATCGAACAAGGCGAGGACATGATCGTCTACCTCCTTGCGTTCGGTCAGGAGGACCAGCTCGAACCGCGTGCGCAACTGGCGCAGATATTGGCCGAAATAGCGATATTGGACATGCTTCGAATGCATGATCTCGGACGCGAACAGAATGCGCGGCCGGGCCTTGCGCACGCGCTCGCGCGGCATCGGTCGATCGCCCAGTCCCCACACCCGCGCCATGCCCTTGAGCGCATCATTGAACAGCCGCTTGATCGCATGCTTGCTAGAGGTGGAGGCATAACTGCACAGCATCCAGGCGGTGGTGATCAGCACGAGATGGTGGACCGAGACCGGCCAGTCAGCGGCAGGCATCGTCGCGACGTAGTCGAGCAACTGGTCGCGCCGCGCCTGTCCGCGCAGGCTCAGGACCGGCTTGGTCGCGATCAGGTTGGCTAGCGTCTGCTGCGCCGCGCGCGGCGGCAACGTGTCGAGGAAGTCGGGCGGCCAGGACAGGCCCGAATCCAGCGCCAGCAAAGGCAGGCGCCGCGCCAGCAGGTCCGACGATATGCTGTCCTGCGACAAAGCGCGCAGCAGGAAATCCGTGCCGCCGAAACCTGTGGCCTGGAACAGGCGCTGGAGGTCGCCCACCACCGGGGTCATGCGGTCATATTGCGCTTCGCTGATCTCGACCGTCGGATCGGCCATCAGCGCCGCGATCGCCGCGGCGAGGCGCAGCAGCCGCGGATCGGGTACCGCCGACGCCGCGGCCGCGCTTTCCACGATCTGGCCCGTTGCCAGCTCGACCAGGACCTCAGCGAGCAGGTCCACACGATTGAGCGCGCGGCTGTAAACCGCGCGCTCGAAGGTTGCCAGATCGGTCATGCGCCCGCTCTTTTGACGGAAATCCGGCGGGAGAGAAGGGCTCAGGCGAAAAGCTTCGCCCAGGCCCGCTTCGGACGATCCTTCCAATGGCCGCGATGATAGGCGTCCGACGCCAGCAGCGGAACCACCGAGCCTGCTTCCGCGAACACCATCTGCTCGATGCCGGTGTTGACCTTGCCCCAGCTCGCCGCTTCCTGCAGGGTCGAGGAGGAACAGGCGCCGTCGCGCACGTCTGCGACGGTGATCTGCACCGCATATTTGTGCACTTCGACATCATCGTGGCCCAGGATTTCGGCGCAGACGACCGTGTCCTGCACGAAATTCTTGGGCACGCCGCCGCCGATCATCAGCAGCCCAGTGACGCCCGCCTGGATCTTGATGTCGGTCAGTTCGCGGAAATCGGCGATCGAGTCGATCGTCAGATACGGCTTGCCCGCCTTCATCGAATCGACCTGATGCTTGACCAGCCCAAAGCCGGCCGAACTATCGGTGAAGGCGGGGCAGAAGATCGGCACGTCATGCTCGTAAGCGAGCTTGACCAGACTGTTCTCCTTCTTGCCATGCTCGACCAGATATTTGCCCATCTCGCGGATGAAGGCGCGCGACGAATAGGCCTTGGGTTCCAGCGTCTCGGCGATCTCGAAGATCGTGTGATCGACGTGCTGAAGCTCTTCCTCGTCGATATAGGTATCGTAGATCCGGTCGATCAGCAGCGAGCGCAGCGTATCATCATCAGGAATTTCAAGCGCTTGATAATGCTTGTGGCCAAGCCCTTCGAAGAAATCCATGTCGACGATCGAGGCGCCGGTGGCGATGATGCCGTCGACCATGTTCGACCGCACCAGCTCGGCATAGGCGTCCATGCAGCCGCCGGCCGAGGTAGAGCCCGCGATCACGAGGAAGATCGTGCAATCCTTGTCGGCGAGCATCTGGTTGTAGATGCCGGTCGCGCGCGCCAGATCGCGGCTGGTGAAGCTCATCTTGCCCATGGCGTCGATGATCGGCCGCGCGTCATAGCTGCGGATGTCGATATGCTCGACCTTGGTGGAGAGAAGCTCCGCCTTGCGGGTGTCGTTGATGGGCACGTCGTTCATGGGAAGGCTCCCGATTTCACACAATGAACCGGCGTCGTTGAAGGGGACGCGGAAACCCGAAAAGCGAAAGCCGGGTGGCGCACCACCCGGCCTCGCAATCTCAATCAGCCTGGGCTGTTACAGCTTGACGACGTTCGAGGGAACCGCGCGTTCCGGAACCGCCTCGATATAGGCGCTCGCCATCGGCTCATCGCTCATCACCACGGTCTCGCCCGCGGTGAAGCCGTTGAAGCCGGTGCGCATCGCGCAGCCATAGGCGCCGAGCATCCCGATCTCGATATAATCGCCCGGACCGATGTCGGCCGGCAGCAGGAACGGGCCTGCCATATGATCGATATCGTCGCAGGTCGGACCGTAGAAGCTGAACGCCATGTCCTTTGTGTCCGAGCCGCCCTCGCGGACGAGCTGGACCGGGAAGCGCCAGCCGACATGCGCCGCATCGAACAAAGCGCCATAGGCACCGTCGTTGATGTAGAGCTGGTCGCCGCGGCGACGTTCGACGCGCACCAGCAGGCTCGCATATTCGGCGCAGAGCGCACGGCCGGGCTCGGCCCAAAGCTCCGCCGAATAGCTGATCGGCAGCGCCTCGAACGCGCTGTGGATCGCGTCGAAATAGGCTTCCAGCGGGGCCGGATTCATGCCCGGATAGATGGACGGGAAACCGCCGCCGACATCGATCACGTCGACCGTGACCGCCGCCTCGACGATCGCGTTGCGCACACGGCCAAGTGCCTGGACATAGGCCTGCGGCGACATCGTCTGGCTGCCGACATGGAAGCAGATGCCGAGCGCATCGGCCGCCTGACGGGCGGCGAACAGCAAGGCCTTGGTCTCGTCCGGCGCGGCACCGAACTTGGCCGCGAGGCTCAGCTTGGCATGATCCGACGGTACGCGCAGCCGCACGCACAGCGTAAGGTCAGTCGCCTGGTCGGTGGCGCGCATGATCTTCTCGAGCTCTTCGAGCGAGTCGAGCGAGAAGGTGCGGACACCATGCGTGAAATAGGCCTCGCGGATCGCTTCCTCGGCCTTGACCGGGTGCATGAAGCAGAGCGTGGCGCCAGGCGCCATGCGCGCGACCAGACGCACCTCGGCGATCGAGGCGACGTCGAAATGCGTGATGCCGCTTTCCCACAGGAGCTGGATCAACTCGGGCGAGGGGTTCGCCTTGACCGCATAGAGCGACCGGCCCTTGAACTTCTCCACGAAGAAGCGGGCGGCACGCCGCGCGGCATGCGGGCGAATGAGCGTCACCGGCTGGACCGGACGCTGACGGGCGATTTCAAGGCTCTCAGAAGCCTTGACGGGGCAGGCAGCTAGCCCCAGCGCGCTATGGTGCTTGTGCAATTCAAGGGACCTCCAATGCCGCAGGCAAGCCCACGGTCTACAGTTCGAAAAGCACTGCCTTGCGGTGGAAGTCCCATGGGGCAGCGGACGGGCTAAATAGGGTCGGGGGTCCCCCCTGTAAAGTCGCAATCGCACCAGTTTTTTTGTCGTTCCGGATTGTCAGGATAAAGCGTGGAAAATCAGAGATATAACGAAGACAAAACGGTCTCTTCCGAAGGGGTTTTCGCCGCTCGAAAACGCCTCGCCGGAATTGTGACGGTCACGCCGCTGCTGCCGGTGCCCGTCGCGCAGGGCCGCCTGTGGATAAAATGCGAATCATTGCAGCTGGGCGGCGCCTTCAAAATGCGGGGCGCCTACAACCGGCTGGCGCAGATCGATGCGGCGGGGCGAAAGGCCGGCGTGGTTGCCTTTTCTTCCGGCAATCATGCCCAGGGCGTAGCCCGCGCGGCAAAGATGCTCGGCATGCCGGCGGCGATCGTGATGCCGGCCGACGCGCCCGCGGTGAAGATGGATGCGACGCGCGACCTCGGTGCCGAGATCATTCTCTACGACCGCCACACCGAAAGCCGGGAGAGGATTGCGGCGGCGCTGGCCGCGGAGCGGGGCGCGGTGCTGGTGCCCTCGTTCGACGATCCCGATGTGATCGAGGGGCAGGGAACGGCAGGGCTGGAGATCATCGGGCAACTTGGTCATGCGCCCGCGCGCGTCGTCACGCCCTGCGGCGGCGGCGGCCTCGCCGCGGGCTTGGCGCTCGCCTTGCCCGAAACGGAGATCGTGGTTGCCGAACCGGAGGGCTGGGACGATATGGGTCGCTCGCTCGCGATTGGACATATCGTCGAAGTCCCGGCCGACGCACCCTTCACCTCGTGCGACGCGCTTCAGACCAGACGCGTCGCCGATCTGACCTTCGAGACGCTCCGCGCTGCCGGCGCACGCGGCGTCTGGGCGAGCGAGGCCGAGGTCCATGCCGCGATGCGCTACGCTTTCGGCCTCGGTCTAGTAGTGGAACCAGGCGGAGCAGTCGCGCTCGCATCCTGGCTGGCGGATAAGCTGCCGCCAATTTCGGGCGATACGGTAATTATATGCTCGGGATCGAACGTCGACCCCGCAGCCTATGTGCGAGTCCTGACGGAGGAGGCTTGATGCGCTTCACGGATGCGGAGAGTCTGCAGGCGCGCTTCGCTGCGGTCCACTATACGAGACAAGCGGCGCTGTTGGCGCGCCTCATCCATGTGGAGACGGTCTATGTGCGTGCCGCGTATAACAACGACCCGACCGACGGCAGCAGCCTCTACGCATCCAGTGAATTCATCCATCGTCTTTCGGGGATCATCATGGTGATCCTGGACGACGACGACCGGCTGGACGTCCCGCTTCTGATCGGAATGACCATCGGCGAGTTGGGGCCACGCGGCCGCGGACAGCTCGATCAATTTTGCGAACGGGTCAGCCAGGAGGAAATCGAACGATGAGCGGCAAGATTCGGGTGGGCATCGGCGGCTGGACGTTCGAGCCCTGGCGCGACAATTTCTATCCCAAGGGCTGGGCCAAGGCGCGCGAGCTCGAATATGCCTCGACCCACGTCACCGCGATCGAGATCAACGGCACC
>Ga0207702_10004467_pt1 | contig 12429 bp, 6 predicted proteins | sample KBSCornC62_FD_184302 | JGI IMG/M metagenome (GOLD analysis project Ga0207702, IMG submission 184302) | Corn rhizosphere microbial communities from Kellogg Biological Station, Michigan, USA - KBS Corn C6-2 (SPAdes) (version 2) | ecosystem: Host-associated > Plants > Roots > Rhizosphere > Soil ...
GCGATACATGTCCCCCGAGCAATGTTTAGGTCAACGGGTCGGGGCTCGAAGCGATCTTTACAGCCTGGGCGTTCTCCTCTACGAGATGCTTGCCGGTCGTCCACCATTCGTCGATCCGCTGCAGTCTGCTTTGTTGGTCAAACAAGCTACTGCGGCTCCGCCCCCGTTGCCGAGGCTGCGTTCAGACGTTCAGCGGCCGCTCGCACTGGCTGTGCATTCATTGTTGGCAAAACGACCAGATGATCGACCACGAACAGCTGGAGCCGCAAAGCAGATGCTCGAGCGCAGTCTTGCTCAACATGATCGAACCCTGCCGGACATCGAACCGATGTCGTCGATGGTTGCCGCAGCGAATCCTGCGCGCAGCATTCTGTTTCGCATTGGTGCTCCATTAATCCTCGTTACGATGTTCGGAGCGCTATTGGCCTGGGGCTATACGGGCGAAACTGCTCCACAGACAGGCGCGGCAGCATTCACATCGCCAACGGCTAACAATCAGCCTCAGATCGCTCCGGTGGCATACCGAAATGAAGGTCTCAAGCCTGTTCCAAAACCTGAGTACGCTTTACTGAGTGCGGATGAACTGACCATGGATCAAGCGCGTCGAACGGCGGCCAGATTTGCGCGCGGTGTACTTGGTTCGGTCGAAATCGTCGACACGGATGGCGGACAGGCAATCATAGCCGTTAGCATCAAACGAAAGCTGGGCAAGACGAGTTTCTTTGTGCTCGAAAAGCGCAACGACAAATATCAGATCATCGCGCAAGGTGCTTTGGACGCCAATGGGTTCAGTCATGCAAGTTGGTCTACGGAACAAGTCGATGCTGATGAAGACGGTTATCCAGAAGTAATTTTTAGTGGTAAAGATTCGGAAGAGAGTTTGGTTCAGCGCCGCTTGATGCTTTACGTTCCAAACGACAATCGCATGTATTCGATGTTGATGAATGGTGATACCACACCACGCGGCACACCCCGCATCACCTGGTTATCGAATGCGGCGGGAACAAATGCGGCGGCTTATCGAACGGCGCTGCGACAGAAGGCGAAAGCGATCGTGGCGAGAAGATAAGATCTTTGAGTGTTGCCGGTTTCCGATTGCCAATTGCCCATTTGGTCTTTGGTCTTTGGTTTTCGGTATTTGCAGTTTGTCTTGCCGCTTCACACTTTGCACAGATTGATGTTGCTTCGAAGACCGAAAACCAAAAGCCAAAGACCAAATGGGCAATTGGCAATCGGAAATCGGCAATAATGACAATTCCCCACCGGCCATGCCAAGATAGTCCCGCTTGTTTGATTCCATTGCAATTCTTCCCTAATGACTCGTCGCCGTTTTGATGGTGCAGCCTGTGAATCACTCGCGGGTTGTATCAAGGAAATAGAACGCAATACCGACGCTGAACTAGTGATTGTTGTTCGCGCCCGCTCCGGGAATTACTCTCACGCAGACTACCTCTTCGGATTTGTCGTTGCCTTCGTAATTCTAAACTTTCTGATTTTTGTCCCATTCCCATTTCCGGAATATCTCGTACCGGTGGACATTGCCGTGGCATTCGTGCTCGGCGCGATTATTTCGTGGCGAAGCAACTCAATTCGGCGTCTGTTTTCACGAGAGAATTATCGTAAGCAAGCAGTCCGCCGGGCAGCGGCCGCGATGTTTTATGAAGCCGGCATCGCCAACACGAATGCAGAGATGGGCGTACTCATCTACTTGTCGCTCATGGAGCGGCGACTTGAATTGATTGCCGATCGCGGAGTGCTGAAAAGAGTCCCGGCCCAGGATTGGAATCACGAAACTTTCGAGCTGCGGGCTATTGGAAAGAACCCGGACCCAAACGCATTTCAGAAAGCCATCGAACAGTTTGGCAAGGTGTTGGCCACTCACATTCCACCGACTGGCGAGAATCCGAACGAACTACCTGACATGCCCCGCTTCGAACTCAAATGAAACGCTGGCTGACTCACCGGAACATCAATCGCGCCGTGATTATCACCACGGTTTGCATTGTTTTGACTCTGCTGACTGTGGATGTGTTTGGTCGGGTGGGTGGAGGCCATTCTTATAGTGGTGGTAGTCGAAGCAGCGGAGGGGGCAGTGGTAGTGGCGGAGGAAGCGGTGATGGTGGTGCAATCATATGGTTAATTTTCCAGGCGATTCGCATTCTCATATATCTGACGATTGAATACCCTTTGATTGGTATTCCGCTCGATATCGTTGTCATTGGCGGCATCATTTATTTTCTACGCCAACGTGGGAAACGGATGACTTCTGGTTTCTCGTCAATGGCAGCAGCAGTTCAGCAAGCTGCCGCAAGCTCGCCGGAAATGGCGTCTCGTAGTTTTGAGCGACTGAAGAAGTTTGATCCAAACTTCTCAGAAATCGTTTTCACAGATTTTTGTTATGCGCTTTACGGCAAAGCGCATGACGCGCGGGCAGGTGGTTCCGCGAAACTGGATCTCTTCTCGCCGTATTTGAGCGAGTCGGCACGCAACGCTCTGTTGCAAAGGAACCCACCCGGTCTCCAGGAAGTAAAAGGAATCATTGTTGGAGCGATGCGCGTCGATAATGTCAACGGACTCGACACACCTCTAGTTCGAGTCCGACTAAACTTCGACAGTAATTACACCGAAGTAACGAAACGCGACAGCCAACCTCCCGCCGAAATGACTTACTACGTCACCGAAGTATGGGAGCTCGAGCGCAAACGTGACGTGCTCTCACCACCACCGGCGCAGGCGACCGCGCTTCATTGTCCACGCTGCGGCGCACCATTGCAGCGGGATTCGGTCGGTGCGTGTGCGTTCTGTGGGACCAAGATCGATAGCGGTGAATTTCAATGGTATGTACAAACCATTCGATTGATTGATAAAGAAGCGCGAGGTCCAATGTTGACCTCAGATGTTGAGGAAGTCGGTACTGATTACCCAAGCATTATTCAACCGAACTTCGCTGCCATTCGAGGAGAGTTTGAAAGGAACAATCCTCAATTCTCCTGGGATCAGTTTCAAGAACGCGCTCGCTTGATTTTCAACGAGCTGCAAGCTGCCTGGTCTTCCCTGAACTGGGAACGAGCGCGGCCTCACGAAACCGACAACATCTTCCAGATGCACCAATACTGGATCGATGCTTACCGCCGGCAAAAATTGCGGAATGTTGTCGATAATGCGGCGGTAACCGCGATCGAGCCGGTGAAGATTTTGGAAGACGCTTTCTACCAGGGAATCGCTCTTCGGATCTGGGCCCAGGGTTTTGATTACACGATCGATGAAGCTGGCAGAATTATCTCCGGGTCCAACAAGAATCTCAGACAATGGAGTGAATACTGGACATTCATTCGTAACAAACAAGCGAAATCGGCGGAAACGCATACCGATTTGAATTGTCCGAACTGCGGTTCACCGTTGCGGGTCAATGCGAGTGGGATTTGTGAATTTTGTGGTGGCAAGATAACCTCGGGAGAGTTCGATTGGGTGCTTTCGAAGATTGAACAGGATGAATCGTATGGAGGCTGAGGGAGGAGGAGGAGCAGGAAAAACTTATTGGTCATTGTTCATTTTCCATTTCTCATTTCTCATTTCTCATTTGTTCGATACGCGGCCTCTATGTGAATCAGAGCTTTGCGAATGTTTCGAGAGTTTGACAGGACGTAAATGGAAAATGAGAAATGGAAAATGACCAATGACCAATAAGTTTTCCATGCGTACCTTTTGTATACGGCTTGACATCTATTTTGAGGTCCAATGAATCGAAGCCTATGCCTTCAAAGAGGTGAGTTCATAAAAATGGAGTTTTCAGTGAAACGTCGTCTTTTGACCTTCTTACTTCTCTTGTCTTTACTCGCTCCCGCTAGCGTTTTGGCTGCGTTGCCATCTCAGCAGAGAGCAACCAAACCAGTTCCGGCCAAACCGGCCGACTCGCTTAAGCCAAGCGCTCGCCTTCCGGAAGCGAATCTGATCAGCCAGGTACTTCCTAACGGGCTGGAAGTCATCGTTCTGGAGGATCATTCAATTCCGCTGGTGACGATCGAGTTGGCCGTAAAGAACGGTTCTTATACCGAGCCACCTGAACTCAATGGTCTCTCGCATTTATACGAGCACATGTTTTTCAAGCAGAACCGTGCGATAGCGAACGCTGAGGAGTATCTACGCAGGATCGGTCAGATGGGGATCGCTTACAACGGGACCACCCGCGAAGAAGTCGTTGACTACTACTTTACGACGACAAGTCCGAACATTCGGACGGCAATGCAGTTCATGAAAGACGCCACTCGATATCCGTTGTTTGATGAGCGTGAATTCGACCGGGAGAAGCAGGTGGTTATTGGCGAAATCGACCGCAATGAATCGAACCCGTTCTTCTATTTAAATCAGGAGATGAATGATCGGCTGTTTTTCAAATACCCAAGCCGTAAGAATCCGCTTGGTAATCGGCAAACGGTTTCCGGCTCAACAACCGACATGATGCGGTTAATTCAGCAGCGCTACTACGTTCCGAACAATTCAGCGCTCGTGTTGACTGGCGATGTCAATCCAACGGAAGTCATGAAGATGGCCCAGGACCTCTATGGCGACTGGCCGCGGCGGGAGAAGGATCCATTTGTTGAGTTTCCACTGGTAGAACACCCACCACTGCCTAAGAGCGAAGGCGCGGTTATATCGCAACCGGTTCAAAACGTCATCATCAACATTGGTTGGCAAGGGCCCTCGATTGGTAAGGACAATCCAGCGACATACGCAGCCGACGTCTTCTCTTTCATCCTGCGTCAGCCAAATTCTCGCTTCCAGAGAAACCTCGTCGATACAGGTTTGGTTACGGGCGTTGACTTGGGTTACTACACTCAACGCAACGTTGGGCCAATCGCGTTGATAGCGCAAACAACTCCAGACAAAGCGCGCGCGGCGATCAAGGCGATGTATGATGAAGTGTCGCACTTCAACGATAAGGATTATTACACCGACGAGCAGCTCGAAAGTGCGAAAGCACTGCTCGAAGCTGACGATCTCTATTCACGTGAAAAGCTGAGTGACTACACGCACACGCTAAGCTTCTGGTGGGCGTCGACGGGGCTCGAGTATTTCCGTGGTTATCTCCCAAGGCTGCGTTCCACGTCACGCGCGGACATCAGCCGCTACATCACGACCTACATTCAAGGCAAGCCCCATATTGGCCTCGCTCTGATGTCAAACGAAGCTCAGGCGAAAGTCAAAATTCAACCAGAAGAATTGATCGGACAGTGAATCAGCCATGATCGTGAACCAATTATTCAAGTACTCAAATCCTATTTCCTATACTGCCAAATCCATTCACCGCATTACGGTCAGCGCACTGTTAATGGCCACGCTGATTATTGCGGGCACGGCGACTTCCAAAGCTGCCCAGGACGGAAAAGCCCAGGCACAACAGACAGTTCAGAGCGTCGTCGCCAAACAAGCGTCGTTAGTGACGGAGTTTGACGTCAATGGCTTGAAGGTTCTCCTGAAGCGACGGGAAGGAAGCCTGACAGTAGCAGCGGGACTTTTCTTTCGAGGCGGAGCATCCAACATCAATGCAGAAAATGCAGGGATCGAGACGTTAATGCTCAGCGTCGCTACGGAAGCAAGCACAAACTTTCCACGCGAACGCATGCGTAGTGAACTCTCACGTATGGGCACCGTGATTGGCAGCAGTTCGAACACCGACTACTCGGTGCTCTCGCTTGCGACCACGCGTTTACACTTCAATCGCTCCTGGGAAATGTTTACTGATGTCGCTCTAAAACCGTCGTTTACTAAGGACGACGTGGCATTGGTTCAGCAACGTACCGTCGTATCGCTTAGCGACGATACAGACAGCCCTGATGTTTACTTGCAAAGACTACAGGAACGTGTCGCTTACGCTGGACATCCGTATTTAAACAACACGAATGGCACGCCGGAAACCGTGGCCAAGCTCACTGCTGAAGATCTGCAGGCTTACCATACGAAGCTAATGCAGACGTCGCGATTGCTTCTGGTGATTGTTGGAGATTTGAATCCTGAAGAAGTGCGTAATTTGGTTACCGCAAGCTTCGGCAAACTGCCCCGGGGTAATTACAAGCAGGAAACAGTGCCGCCGTTAGTGTTTGATAAGTCTTCAGTTGAAGTTACGCCTCGTGACTTGCCGACAAACTATATCCAGGGATTGTTTACAGCACCTTCGCTTACGTCACCTGACATCTACGCAATGCGCATTGCGAGTTCGCTATTGCGCGACCGGGTGTTCGAGGAAGTTCGCGTCAAGCGAAATCTTTCATACGCTCCGGATGCATTTTTGCGAACTCAGGCAGCAAATGTTGGTGGTCTCTACGTGACTGCCGTTGATGCGAATCAATCCATTCGCGTGATGTTGAGCGAAATTTCTCGTCTACAAAACGAGGCTGTTAGCAACGATGATATTCGTGCGGTGATTGCGCAATACTTAACTACCTACTATCTCGGACAAGAGACCAACGCGGCGCAGGCTGGTGAATTGGCGCAGTACGAGTTGATTGGTGGTGGATGGCGGAATTCTGTTGATTTCCTGGAGAAGCTCGAGGCGGTTACTCCCGCTGACATTCAACGCGTGTCACAGAAGTACATGCGAAATATCCGCTTCGTGGTGTTGGGCAATCCGAAGAGTGTTGATACTGGGACGTTTTTGGGGCAGGCGGAACAATGAAAGCATTGCAGATTTCCGATTGCCAATTGCCGATTTCTGCTAATCGTGCCGCTCTAAAGAATCGGCAATCGGCAATTGGAAATCGGCAATAGACTACGGCGTTCCATTGGCCGTCTCATTCACATACTTCTCATACAACTTTCGGTCGAGGTTCTTCAGGAGATTTGCATGCGTTGTCGCCATATCCTGATTGCCGCTCTCCTCGTAAGCAACAGCGAGGTTGTAATGCGTTTCCGCATCGTCGGGACGTATCCGAGCAGCCTCGGTGTACGATTCGATCGCTTCACGCAACCGACCCGCGTAGTAGTAGGCATCACCAAGCTTGTTGTGAATCTCTGGATCGTCTGGTTTCAACTGCAACGCCTGTTGATACGCGCGAATCGCCTCCGCATTTTTTCCTTGCTTCACTTTGCAGTAACCAACCTGTACCCATGCTTCAGCGCGTCTCGGATTTTTGTTGACCGCAGTCTCGAAATACCCAACGGCATTATCGTAGTTGCCTAACCATAGCGAATCCAGGCCCGTCCGATAGAGCGACTCTGCTAACTCCGTCTTGCTCTTCGATGAGATCTCAGTCAGCGGCCGTAGTTTTTCGACCTTAAGCTGGGCGATGCGCGCTGCTGCGATTGCCAGATTGATGTTCTGTCCGTTTGTAACTTTGATCGTTACTACGCCAAGCACCTGTCCATGTAGATTGAAAACCGGACTGCCACTGTTGCCATGTGAAATTGGCGCAGTGATCTGAATAATGCGTCCCAAACTTGGCACCTCCCGAACGGCTGAAACAATTCCATCACTGACGGAGCCCTCAAGCTTCAGTGGATTACCAATCACAAAGATCTGTTCACCTTCATCTGGCAGGGATGTTGCCAACTCGGAAAACCGCCCTCTCTCAACAGGCATATCCACTCCAAGTAGCGCGAGGTCGCCTTCCTCGTCGATTGCGAGCGCGCCTGTCACTGGATAGATACGTCCTTTACCGTCGAGCGTTTTGATCTCGGCGCGAATAGCGCCACGCACGACGTGAAGATTTGTAACAACCCTTCCAGAGCTGACAAAAAACCCGCTGCCGGTCATCAGCGCTTCGCCATTAGCATCGTAAGTGGTGATTGCGACTACGGTGGGTTTTACACGTCTGACGAGCTCGGGAAGAGTCTCCTGTGCATGGACGAATGAGGAAGCGAAAAATACGATGAGAAGGGTAAGTACGCGGGGGTAAAGTTTGTGCGTCATGTCGTTAATGCTCGGCAAATGGAGATTCAGACCGCGGGGGTTGGCGGTCGGGGGAACCTCACAGCAGCTAAAAGAGATTCGGATTCGAAATTCAATCCATCGGGCAAGCTGGGCAGTCGCTCATTGCAACTTCAGCGGAGCACATTTTAGCGCAGGAACGGACCAGAGCGGAAGGATTTTGTGAGATTCGACACGAGTCTGGTGGTAATAGGACCTATATGACCTATGGACCTATCCAACCAGCGATGACCATGATCAGGGTTGGGCCTCTGCGGTCGCTTTCCTTTCGAGTTTCCCCCATCCAACCACTGGGCCACGAACGGCCATAGTTACCGATTTGATCATGACGTAATACATCACTTGCCGATAGCAGAATCGCTGAAGGAACAACCACCACAGCAAACGCCACCGCTCTTTCCGCTCGAGCGCGAAAGCAAAACATGCTGAGATCCAATCAATCGCGAGAAACAGCGCGTAATAGAAAAGAACCTGCTGCAGGTTAGTGGACGAATATCCTGTCGGTTGTTGCCACCGGTCCAAAGCGGTGGATACGAGTGTGTAGAGCAACATCAGATCCATCACAGGCGAGATCAATGGAAATAGAATTTGAAAGATCCATACGTTTGGCATCGCGATGAAACCGAGGGTGCCGTATCGTGGACGAAACAGAGCGTCTCTGTGTTTCCACATGCACTGAAGTGTTCCGTAAGCCCAACGAAAACGTTGGCGTGCGAGAGTCTTCAACTTATCCGGTGCCTCAGTCCAGGCGACGGCAAGTTCTTCGTAACCGATTTCATAGCCAAGTTGACGAATTTGTAGCGTCAAGTCCTGATCTTCAGCGAGCGTATCTGAAGGAAAGCCTCCAACCTGCTCGAGAAGATCTCTTCGCCATGCACCCACTGCGCCGGGAACCACGGTAATGCAGTTGAGACTGGCGAATGCGCGACGATCCATGTTTTGCGATGTTATGTACTCCAGGGCTTGCCATCGGGTCACGATGTTGACTCGATTACCGACCTTGGCATTGCCGGCGATCGCGCCAAGCTTCGGATTATGGAACCGATGGGCCAAAACTCCGATCGTCTGCGGTCCAAAGAGCGTGTCGGCATCAAGCGCAACAACGACCGAACCCTTTGCATGAGTCAGCCCGGTATTGAGAGCGGAGGCTTTTCCTGCGTTTGCCACCGTCAGTAACTTCAGTCGCGCATCCTTCCCGAAGTTCTCTTCAACGACGCGACTCGTTGCGTCTTCAGATCCATCGTCAACCACAATAATTTCATAGTTTCTATAGTCGGAACTGAGCAAGCTTCGAATCGTGTTGGCGACGACCAGTTGTTCGTTGTAAGCAGGAACAATCACTGAGACGAACGGTTCATAATCACTGCCTGCGTGAACTCGTTCTCGCCGCCTGGAGCGAAGCCACTGCGCAAAGGCCAAGGAGCCCACGAAGAAGAGGCGTCCCAATCCAAGCAAGATCCCGATCAGGAAAACCCATTGCAGTGTCCAGCCTCCGGTTGAAAGGAAGAAGAACGCTACAGCATCAGCGCGAGTAAAAACACGCTGATTACCCGGAATCACCGGCATCACTTGGTCTCTCGAGAGTCCTGCTAATTCCGACACTGGAACAAACCGAAATCCTCGAGCGCGCAATTCGTGAATCAGTCTCGGCAGTGCTTCAACCGTCGCCGATCGATCGCCACCCGAATCATGAAGCAGCACAACCTGCCCGCGTGTCTCGGGGTCTGTATCCATCGCACGATCGATGGTGCGATTTACAACGTCGTCAGCTTTAACTGGCAGCTGCCAATCATCGGGATCGATGCGAACACCGACCATGATGTAGCCGAGTTTCTGCGCGAGGATTGCCGGCTCAACTTCCTGCGGCTTATCGGCCTCTGCGTCTCCAAAGTAAGGTGGACGAAACAAAACTGTGGAGCGGCCAACAATCGATTCGATCAATCGCTGAGTTGCATTCAACTCGAGTTCTGTGACTCGCAGAGGTATTTCACCGAGGTTCGGATGGGTAAAAGTGTGATTCCCGAGTTCGTGCCCCTCATTGACTATGCGGCGCACAAGATCCGGATAAGCTTGTCCATTCTTGCCGATAATGAAGAAAGTGGCGGGAACGTTTTCCTGCTTGAGTATATCGAGAATGGCGGGTGTCCAACGCGGATCCGGTCCATCGTCGAAGGTCAGGGCAAGCAGTCCCGGTTTGTCTCCAGTTCGTGCGACTACGTACGACGAAGGCATCGCCGTTATTTGTTCTGATTTAATAAAGCCGCTGGTGGGATCAACCTCGATTGTACGCGCGCCACTTTGAGGGCGCGACATCACGTCAAGCAGTTCACCGTTGCCCTGAAAATCAACAATGTAACCGTAATTGATCTGGCGCAGACCATCAGGCGAATTATTCTGATCAGTTCCAAGAACTGACCAGATCGATGGGTCTTCTGCCCCGAGGCGCCACAAAGCAAAACCGGCCGGCCGGTAACCGCTCGCCGCTCGCATTTGGTTAAAAGCACTTACTGCGTCGAGAAACCAAACTTTGTGGTGTGAGCCGTCGTCTTCGTCGTACTCAAAAAACAAGTTACCGCTTGCAGTGTCAAAAGACGGCGTCGCTTCAGACTCACGTGCGGTTATAAGTGCCTCCTGGAAAGTGACAGTCTTTCCATCAGACTCCCGGTCACTCCAATCGTACCCATAATTCCCAAGGGCAAGGATTGTCTTTGCCGGATCAAGTATTTTCATCCGCTCGAAGAGAGTCTGTTGGAACCACGACTGTGCCGCGACGGGACCCGGATCGCCTCTTGACCAATGCTGGTCGTAGGCCATCAAACATAGGTAATCGGAAGCTGACCCGTACGCTTTGTAATTCCAATCTGGGTCATCGAAAGGAACGTTTTGCATGACCAGCAGTCCCTTGGCGCTGAACGTGCTGTGCAGTTCCTGCATAAACATCAACAAGTTGGCCTGTGCTGCTGCCGGCGGTTCTTCGAAATCGACTGAAACACCCGAGAACTTGTTTTCCTGAACGAATGTAAGCAGTGAATTGATTAGACTCTGCCTGTGTGGTTCATCCGAAACTGCCTGGGCGAGCAAAGCGCCGTCAAACTTTTCGTCGCGGATGTTTTGCACCATCGGCAATATCCGAACCTGTGGCCTTGTTTCACGAATCCAGTTCAACGCAGCAACATCCACATCTGTGTCGATCGGATCAGAGTTGTTCGCGCTGGTGGGTTGAAGTTCAGCCCATCCGGGGACCACCCAATCGAGATGATCGAGATTCCTTTTCAGTGATTCGTAACTCGACTCGTCCCAGTTGATATAGAAACCGATCGACAGGGGCCGTGACGTTGGAGTTACGGGAGCAGGCAAAGTAGGAGGAGGTGGAACTACCGCGAGATGCGTTCGACGTTTTCCCGGAACGATGTTTTTCACCGTAGCAAGCGCTCGTTGTAGTTCAGCCTGGGCCTTTTTTGCCTTTTGCTCACTTGGATTCGTTGGAATGTTTGGCGCTTTTGGTTTGAGGTCCACTGTGCGTGGCAGACCGTTTAGTTGGCGCAAATTAAAACTGGGCAGCACCGGATTCGCTAACACGCTCATTATGAAGACAACTGCTACACCTGTGACTACGACTGCGAGAAAGAGATAAGTTCGTTTGACTCGCCGCCAGCGACGCCCATGCGGATCATGAAAAACGGGGGAATCTGTTGCCATTTCAGATTGAAGATTTCAGATTGAAGATTGGATCGTTCCCGATTTCCAATTTGCCAATTGCCGATTTGTGTATTGGGTGGGAAGCTCAATGCGATACTAGCGTTGCCGCAATCAAATTGGCAATCGGGCAATCCGAATTTGGCGCGGTTTCCCCTATCTTAAATAGATAAAGCCGCCCACGATTGCTCGTGGGCGGCCGGTAGACTGTTGGGATTGGCCTGAGCTGACTGTGTGCCTTCCAGAAAGGAGGAGCACTATGCAGTGAGACTACTGAACCAAGATCCTAACGAGTAAGCTGGTTCAGAGGTCAGGCCGCAGCCACCTCACTGTGATTAGAACTCATATATTTTTGAATCACCTCCTTTCCAGTGTTGCCACGAATCATAAGGTACATAAAGGGGACCGTCAACCGGTTTTTTCTGACACGATTAGCAGAGAGCAATAGGACTTATACGACCTATAGGACCTATTCGTTAACAAGTTTTCCACTCGCGTAAACTCGCCACGTGTGTTCGACACCGAAGAAATAACTCAGCTCACGGTAGTCGTTGCAATCGTAGATCGCTAAGTCCGCGATCTTTTTCTGTTCGAGTGAACCGATCTGGTGACCACGATTTAAGCTGTATGCGGCGTTAATCGTCGATGCAGTGATCGCTTCAGCCGGACTCATCTTCATGTGGGTTACTGCCAACGAGTGAATCATGGTCATCGACGGCGAAGGAGAAGATCCCGGATTGAAGTCTGTTGCGAGAACGACGGCAAGGCCGGCGTCGATCATTTCGCGTGCGGCAGGATAATGCGAGGAA